>Ga0134126_10007514_pt1 | contig 13693 bp, 24 predicted proteins | sample KB31752_FD_96881 | JGI IMG/M metagenome (GOLD analysis project Ga0134126, IMG submission 96881) | Terrestrial soil microbial communities with excess Nitrogen fertilizer from Kellogg Biological Station, Michigan, USA - KB3-175-2 | ecosystem: Environmental > Terrestrial > Soil > Unclassified ...
ACGCTCTGGCCTACGGATACCAGGATACGATGCAGGTGTAACACCGTCACGACGTAGCTGTGGGGCTGGGTGTCGCTGCTATCCTGCCAATTGACCAGGATGTCAACCTGCCCACCCCACGGCTTACACTGCGCGAATACGACTTGCCCCGAGAGCGCGGCTGTCACGGCGGTATTCCACGGCGCGCCGAGATCAATACCGCTGTGCCAGGTGACGTGTTCTGGGGTCCAGAGAAACCCGCGTGTAATCGGGTAGTCATACCACGCCATGAGAATATCCTACGAAGCAGCGGGCGGCGAACTCCCACCCGGAGCCGTCCCTGCTGGCGTCGCGCTAGAGGGAACAAACACAGAAGACGCGCCAACTTCGCCAACAGAAACAGGCGGAATGGGAGCCGCCGCACCTTGGGCGGTATGGGTCGCCGCGATGAATTGGAACACGGTGCTGGACCCCGCCGACTGCGCGAGCGGCGCCGCCAGATAGAACAACAGTTGCGTCGGGTCAAAATCACCTCTCAGCGCCAGGACCAGGACCAGAAGGCCAAAATTGAAAAAATAATTGATGAGTTGTATCCACGCCAGGCGCGCGGCATCGTCCAGCTTGAACCGGTTCAGGACTGACGTTTTCACCACTTGGACTACGACGAGCGACACAGCGGAGATGGCCACCATGTACGCCGCTAACACGTCGAGACTCATTTCTGCACCTATCCCGCCAGTACGTTTTGTATCGCGGCTAGCTTGGCGGTAGCCGCCGCCAGTTGCGTCTTAATCCCGGCGCATGGGTCTAGAGGGGGAACTATCGGCACAGGCGCGACACGCGGTAGCACGGCGATTGCATACCCGGCGTCCGCCTGAGAAAGCGTCGAGACGCTGTAATAGACCAAATCAGTATTCACAAACCGATGCACCCGCGCGCCATTCACCACCGGATTCTGCACGGTTGAATCGCCGTCAGCCGCCCAAAATCCCTGCGGAAGCGTTTTGCCCGCGTGCGCACTCGCGCCGCCTGTGTTGTAGCCAACCAGCGTAATAAAATGGCCTTGCAGGCCGCTTGCGTCTTCTCCTGTGCCGCTGATTTCATCGTGGAGCGCCTGACCGTTCGCGAGATAGAGCAGCACCGGCGCGCGCGGTGTCGGCGTGAAAAAATGCGTGCAGAATCCTAACAAATTCTCGCCAACGGGCGGCGTTTGTACCGGAAAGTCATACCCACTATGGCCGGGGGCGCTTTTGAGCTGATCTATCGTCATCACACCATTGGCCGCGCACAGTCCCCAGGCGAGCAACTGTTGAAACACGGTGCGCGTGTTCGGGCTGTCCTGCTGAACCAGCCAGCGGAGCGCGCTACTCAGCGCATTCGGGCCGCACGCGCCCGATACGCCGCTAATGAACTCGGATTCGCTAACGATACGCCCCGGCAAAAGGTATTCACTCATGACATTACCGCCTAATAGGTTTTACCAATGCTTCCCGCGCCGCCTGTATGAATTAGCGGCGAGGCTTTGCCGCTGCCCGCGCCGCCGCCTGACGAGAATCCGCCGCCGCCAGGAAACGGTGTCGGCGGCGGGACAAACCCAGTCCCCAGTCCGGTGCCGTTATCGGCGCCGCCTTCGGGCGACCACGGCAGCGGATTTGCGCTGATGGCGTCGGCGCCGCTTGACCAAGGACCATTCGAGATTCCGCCGCCAAGCGTTCCGTTGCCCGTTGGAATGACACCTGTGCTATCCGTGGTGGCGCCTGTTTGCGCGCTGGCGCCTGTCGCCGCAGGTGTCTTGGGTGAACGGCGTATCAGCCAGATAGCGATGCCGACCACGACAGCCGCCACGCCGATGTACACGACATTGACGGAGACACCGAGACGATCCGCGATACGCTCGAACATGGCGTTATCCTCCCAGCCCGTAGCCGGGCATGTTGGCGAAGGCAGGCGGTGGCGCCATGACGTTTGGCACGGCTCCAAGGTCGGTTGGCGCGGTCGCATCCACGTACGCGGCGTGTCCTGCTCCGTCAATGTTGAAAAGTTCTGGCGGAAACTCCCAGCGTTCAACCTGATAGGCGTACGGGTCGCCCACCACGTCAGGATCAGGGTACGTATCCACTACGCCAAGCGGCCAGTCTGGCGAGAGGCTGAACACTTCGAGCGGCGTGCTGTAGGCGCGCGCGTATTGCGGGCTGGGCATCAGCGGCACGGCGATCTGCTCCGCCGCCGCCTGCGGACTGAACGGCGTATTCATGCAGTCCTCTATTTCGGATAGTTGGGATAGTTGCCTTGTGCGTTGCGGCCAGAGATGGCGTACCACATCTGCACAAACGCGCTCGAAAACGCGGGCGCTTCTTTGGTTGCGCCAACGTAGTACACCAGCACCAAGCCGATGACGGCGAGGTAAAATAACCAGCGCCCGTACTCACTACTAAACATGCGAGACCTCCGCGTGCGGCCTTACGCCGCCTGGCGACTCATGCGCCAGATGAGATAGATCACCAGCGCAATCGCGCCAATCTGTAACAGTCGTTTTGTACTCATAACCTACTCCTACCCGCCACCTGACGGTCCCTCTGGCGCTCGTACGTAGCCCAGGATGTCCACGATTTCCTGATAGCTCCCCAACACGAGCGTCAGAATAGCCAGGATCAGCGCGTAATAGATGATGACATGACCGATGCGTGTTTCCGAAATAGCGGCAACCAGTGTAATAATCAGCGTCCAGCCAAGCAATGTCTTTGCCAACGCCAACGCCTGTGGTGTCGGCGTGGTCCCCTGGCCTTCCCCTGATCCGGTTGTCGCAACACCAGCTACACTACTCATGGAGATACCGCCCCAGCCCTGACACGCTCAGGTCCGTCACTCCCGCCAGTGTCGCCGTGCCGTTTTGATGTGTCGCGCCGCCTCCCGTTGCCCCTCCCGCTGAGAGTGTTGGAATGTCCGTCGGCGTTGTCCCCGGCTCTGGCGGATGTCCGCCCGCCTCTGGGATTTTCGTTTCCGGCATGAGATGCGCCTGTCGCATAATCACCTGAAACAGCCAGACAAGGCGCGGTTGGCCGTTCGTTGGCACCAGTACCAGCAGTAGCAGAGCCAGCACCAACAGCAGGAACCCGATACCGCCCGGCGTTGGGAACGTGCCGATACGGTCCGCCAAAGATGACATACGCGCTCGAATCATCTCCTGGCGTGTCTGTATCTCGCGTTTCGCCAATCCTTCGATCTGTTGCGCCGTGTCCGCCGCTGCCTGACGCTGTGCGCGCAGACTATCGGGGTCATTACGGCGCACCTTATCCGCCGCTAACCGTGCGGCATGGGTATCGTCCAATTCCGCTTGCGCCGCCGCCAACGCCGCCAGATCATCATCAGCCGCCAGCGCCGCCGCGCCACCCGCCGTATCCAACGTTTGCGCGCCGTTATCAGTATCCGCGCTCGTATCCGCGCTCGTATCTACGTCAGGCGCGCCGAAGTCCAAGCCCTGCGCCGCCAGCGCCGCCTGCACTTCGGGACGATTGAGATAATCGTCTGACGTGTAGCGACGCAGCTCGTCCAGGTCCCGCGCCATTTTGCGCGCCTGCGCCGATGTTGCCACGGTCTATGGTCCTTCTTCGAGGTATGCTGGCGCGAGCAACGCCGCCAGCATATCCGCTGTCCGTCCCGTGATACCACCCCAAATGAGCAGCAACGCCAGAATAAACAGCAACGCGAATCCAAACAACTGATGCCGACTAAACGGCGGCGATTGCTCCATCATGGCGATTACCCGATGGTAATCAATCCGCTAGGATTCTCGTAAATCGTGTAGTATTCGACGCGCGGGCCACTGCCGAGAGACCCCACGGCGCCGACTTTGACGCGCATCTGCGCCGCTGGCCAACCCGCGCCCGGCGTGTTATCAAACACCGCGATACCGTCGTTATTGTCCAGGTTGACCGTGTTGGTGACTGGCGCCGCGACGAACGGGATCACGCCTTCCTGTAGGTCTTGTTTGAGACCGCGCCGCAGATCCAGGAACCATTCGCGCACGTCTATATTGGTGTCGCCGCCCGCGCGCCAGATGACATTCGAGCCTGCCGCGTCGCGTGTAAGGTCAATTTGGCTAATATTCGTGTCGGCGCAAAACACGTTAGACGCCTGAGCATCTATCACGTAGGCCAGCACATAATAGTGGCGGCCAATGTGTTTTAGCTGGTACGGTTGCGTCTGATTCGCCGCCAGACTGTTGAGAGTGCCATCGTAGAACGCCTGCATGGTGCCGAGATTGCCGAGCGATAGCGCGAGCTTCTGGCGCGTCGTCAGCGTGTCGCCGTCGCGGTATTTGGCGAGTACCTGCACGGTTCCAGAGACGGTCACGGCGTGGCCGGACCCACTTACCGCATAGAGCGTGTTTTTCATCGGGTCGGCGCCGAACGGGGCGCTATTGCAGGTGAGTTGAATAGTCGGCTGCGTCTGGCCGCCTGAAATCGGCAGCATGCCACGTACGTCAAGTAGGTGTACCCAGTTGCACGGCACAAATACCTCAACGACCCAGGTGTTGTTTCCCGTCGCGACCGGGAAGCTGTTACCGTTCGAGGCGTAGGTGTCAATCGTGGTCACGGTGCGCCCGATAGACGCCACGTTCTCCCACGGGTTTTGCTGCCACACGCCTTGCAGTTGGTAGTAATCGAGCAGGACTCGCAGCGGTATAGACATCTGGTTATTGCCATACTGCAAAACGACATTCTGGATGAGCGACAATACGCCGCCAGCCGTGAGACCGTAGACCGCGCTGGTCCCCGCCGCGAGGTTGACCGTCAGGCTGAGCCGGATCACAAATCCACGCATCCAGCCGTTCAACGTCTGCGGCACAGTGAAGGAGAGCGCGCCGCCGCTTGCTGGCCACGCCTGTGAGAGCGCGCCGCCGTTCGTCATAACACACAGCGCGGTTTTGTCAATCGTGCGCGCCATGTAATCAGCGCCCGCCTGCATGATGTTCCGCCGGTTTTGCGCCGCCAACCCCGCCTGCACCGCTGCCTGTTGGTCAGCGGGCAATCCGGCGATATACGCCTGCTGTGCGTCCGGCGTCATACTCGCCAGTTGTTCAATAGAAACTGGCTGTGCTACTCCTATGGCCATTGTCGCCCCTCGTTTGATTCACGATCATGCATCACGTGGAATTCTGGCCACCTGCCAGCGTGTCGCTATCGCCTCAACTGGCGGGTGTCGCCAGCTTTTGCGCCGCCTGAAAAAACCCGCCCGCGCCGGGGAGCTTATTCCCGACCTTGAAAACGAACCAGAGAATCACCAGACTGATATACAGCCCGACCACCACGCGGAATACGTCAGTAAACGCGCTTTTCATTGTCGCTCCCTTGTCTCAGTACAATTGCGTAGTGTCAGTACGCATAATTGCGTAGTCCCGCTGTATGCTAGTCTACCATGAAGCTCTGCGGCACACAAGAGAAAAACGATACGGTTTTAGAGCCAATTAGAGAAACGCGCGCCAATCGGGGTACTCGCGCGCCGCGTCGAGCATGTCTACACGCGCATGGTAAAATCCGTGCCAATGAGCAGGTTCTCGCGTGCTGATGCGGCCACTGGCGCGCGCGCGCGCGTAGCGCCGATCCGTCGCGCGCTCGTCGTAGGCGTTTTCGAGCCGAAAGCGTAGCAGGTGCGTCGCCTGTCCGACGATCTGGCGTGGAGTCCCGGCAATTTCTTGAAGCAGTACAATCATGCTGTGCAGTTGCCCGGCGCCTTCTTGCAGGATCGTTGCGAATGGCGCCGGGTAGGATGTGCCATCTCCGAGACGTTTAATCAAGCGGCGCGTCTCGTCCACAACGCTCAGGTTCGGTTCTGAATCATCGGCAATCTGCTGGAAAAAGCGTTCGTATTCCTCGAATGGCGCCCGCCTGGGGTGCCAGATCAGAACGCCTGGTTCGCGCAGAAGGTCAGGCGCCCGCCCGCCGCGTACATGCAGTACCCGCGCGCCTGAAATTTTCCCCAGCGCGTCATAGTCGCCCACGTCTTTCGGATCAAAAATGTGTACGCGCAGGCCGGGGTAACTCCGGAGATACAGCGCGATGAGTTGGCGCGCCACCGTCGTTTTCCCGGTTCGTGTCATACCCGCCAGCGCCCAACGGTCCTCTAGCGAATAGGGAACGCCGGATCGCGTTTTGTGCAGCGCGCGGTACACGCTCCAATCAAGCGGTTTCGCCGCTGGGGAGAGCAGCGGGAACGTTTGCGCTAATGCTGGCGTGTCCGTCGTGGAAACTTGCTGCGAGCGGACCAAGCGCGGCGCCGGTAATACGCCTGCGAGCGTCCGCGTCGCTCGCAGATAGAGACTCATCATTACCCCCCTCGGCGGGTCCGAGTGTCACCGAGATATTGGCCACCTCGGCGCGTAGTACCTGGATGACGTACTCATGGAGCAAAAGGAGCAAATCTTCACCCTTATCGGGTTTGAGATCCTGCCAATCGTCCACGCATAACAACTGCGCGAATGCCTGAAGTATCGCCGTTTGCCGTGGACGTAGTAACGCTTTCAGCGCCAGCCGTTCGGCGGGTTTGAGGAATGCCGTCTCGCTGTGCGGGTCCAGGTAAGCGCGCGTTTTCGCGGCGTACATTTCGACAAACGGCGTCAGGTCCACGTCATACGTGCGACCATCTAGTTCTACCCTCATTTGGCGGGACCTTCCTGCTGCGATGATTCGCCCACTACTCGCATACGTGCGCGGCGCCGCGCGTTATTCGCCTGCCAGGAGTTGAGACGAAACCCGCCGTGTTCCGGAAACCACTTTCCCGTATACCACAGACGCGGACCCAGCACCGCCGCCGCGCGGACGTAATCATTGCCGTCTAACGCCGCCCGAAGCACCGCCGCCGCGCGCGGGTCGCGTTGCGCACGTCTGAGCCAGAGCGACGCCAACGGCTTTGCGTCCTCTTCATCGAGCGTCCAAATGTCGCATGATTCCTGCTTTGTCGCGCTGATCTGCAAAAACTCATTGAGGTAGCCACCATAATCAATCAGGATGCCTACCACGTCGTCCTGGCGCGCCTCAGCTTCGTCAACATCAAACAGACGCGCCGACTCTCCCGACAGGCGATCAAACGTTGCGCGTACGCGGTCGCCAAACGCGGCGCGACGCTGGCCGCGTGCTTTAGCGTCTGGTTCCTCGCGGTCGCGGCCAATATCGGCTACCCGCTCTACCGTCTGGTTGATTTTTCGGGATGCTGCACGGCGGAGCCGACTGGTAATGCGCGGAGCGCCGTTGTCGCTTTGGTCAGTGCGACGGTCACGGCGACCAACTGCGCCATCTGTGTCTCCACTTTCTCGCTCTGACTCGTCATGATTTGGAGCAGGTCCGAAAGCGCCTGTGTGGTTTCCTGGAGCGTCTCGTACGTCTCTTTCAGATTTTCTTGCAATGCTCCGATGAGCTGCGTCTGATTCTGCGTCGTCTCGCGAAATAGTTTCGAGACCTGCGTGAGTTCGCTCAAACTCAGACTGTCGGCTGCTTTCACGTCTCCGGTTGCGCGTGTCGCCATCTGTCATTATCTCTTTCCGTGGTCTGCCACGTGGGCGTTTCGCGGGCGGCGCGGCAGCGTTATCGAGCGCATGGAGCGCGGCCAGACGGTCGCGTGTCTCGGCCAGTTCGTCGCGTGTACTCATGGTAGGATGGTTCCCCATACCTGATCAGAATAACGAAATATCGCCAAAACAGCCGGATCACCCGCTTTCAGTGTCACGCGGCAATCACCCGGCTGCTGAATCGTCACAAAATGCGCGGCGGGGACCACGATATTGATGTCCGCCTCGCCGGGGCGGCGCACCACCAAATTACAGCCCGCCGCGACATATACCGCCACCTGCGTGTAGCCGTTGGGACGCACGCTCAACGGTTCCTGCTCTTCGGGTCCGGCGCTGAGCGGATACGGTCTATCCACGTAGGACCGGCGCACAGGCGCGCGGCTCAGTTCGAGCGCATAGAGCGATTCCAGCAAGCGGTGAACCGCCGCCAAGTCATCGGTCAGCAGTCCGCCCGCCTGGGGCAAAAGCGGCGCCGTATCAGATGCGCCCGCGTCAAGCGCGCGCGACGGCACTAACACCGTTTCACTCGGCGCTGAAACGCCACCTACGGCGCGCGCCTGACTGACAGCAGGCAATTGATCCGGCATACCATCCTCCCTCATGCGTATCTCAGCCGCAGTATAGCATACGGCGTAGCTACGCACAATTACTGAGTGATACACTACGCATAATTACTGAGCGAAATTAGGTATTTTTACGGATGCGCGGGAATAGTCCCGCGTGTATACTAGGACCATGAACGGCGGGCAGACAGCCCAAGAGAATCCAACAAGGAGCCACACGATGCGTAACCAGTCCGGCCATCTCTACCCCGAAATGCACGCGGAAATCGTCCCTGTATTCGCGTCTCGACATGACCGCGCCAGCCATCCGGCGGGCGACTTTGACAAAGCGGGTCGCTGGTACCCCTCCGCGACCGAACACGCTTCCTGCTGTAACGCGATCCGCACCCCCTCGCGCGCCCATCCCTATTCCTACATGGTCCATTGCCGCACGCGGCGCCATCTCGAAACGTGGTATCTCGAGCATATCTGCGCGCCGCTACTGACCGACCTTTGCGCGCTGCTGGCGGAGGAGAACTAACGATGTCGTATCTGCATCCGACGCTCTCCGAGTTGCGCGCCCAACGCTCGGAGGCCGTCACCTACGCGCTGGCGATGTATCGTCGCGAGCATGCCTGCCATCCGAAAGACACGCGGAACCGCGCTGAGTGGGCCAAGGCGCGCCGCTACTGGACCACGAAAGCCTACCACCTGCACGGCGAAATCCTGGCGCGGCGTGACCACTGGTACTAACTAGCGGGCTGTCCTATCGGCCAGACGGGGAAAGAGAGGGATGGTGATGCCTAGCTGTCGTTATGCGCATGACTGGCGCCAGAGCGCCCTGGATGTCCATTATTACCGTTGCGCCAACTGTCGGCGCTCGTACTATTCGCCGTCTGGCGGATATCCACCTAATTACACCCTACCCACCACACAAGGAGCAAGCACCGTGGCAAACACACACCACGCACAGACCGTTCTCGGCGGCAAGCCTGCCAACGGCAACGGCAACGGCGAGAACGAGGCCGAATGGTACAACGTTGAGGACGTTCTCTACCAGCCGATTGTCATTACCCGCGCCAGCATTGCGGACAAATGGAGCGACTACCAGAACAAGAACCGCACGTACGCTTACGTGAATTTCTATTTTTTTGACGATCCCGAACAAAAGCCGTTTGTGTTCCGCACCGGCTGGGCAGGTGTACGCGGCAAAATCAACCAACTGCTCCAACTCAAAACGTCCGGGGATGATCCGTTCCCGGTTGAGTGCGGCGTGGTTGAAATCCTCGTCAAAAATCCGTTTGTCAGTGAGGACGGGACCGCGCGCTTCCCGCTCGATCTGGTCCCTTTCGACCAACTAGAGGGACGCCAACAAGCGGAGGTAGACCACAATCTGAAACAGTCGCCAGCTACGGGACCACTGCCCCAAGAGGCGCCAGCTACTACGCCACCGCCACCGGACACCCCGCCTGCGGCGCCTGCAACATCTACGCGGGCGCCCGGTTCTGTCGGCGTGGCGCGCAATTCCTCTGCCACGCGGCCCGCGCCACGTGGACGCTAACCACTGAGTAACTGTCTGCTCAACACCGCGCGGGCTGGCGCAAAACCACCCGCGCGAGAGGGAAACTCCACTCATGAAAACAACGAAAACGCCACGTCTGGTAACGACGACGTTTGATTCCAGCAAAGAGGAAGACCTGCAAGCACTCGTGCGCACAAGCATAGACGCCGACAAGGCAGGCGACCTGCCATTCATCCTCGATTGCCACCACCACCCCGCGACGGACACAGAACCGGGCTATTGGCACTTGCGCTGCCTATTCCCGTCGTTCGGGGACGCACTGGATTTTCGACGCGCAGACGACCCGACGCCCATTAGCTCCGGGGAAGCGTTGGCCATCTTGCGCTCGATGACGGCCACCTACCTGCTGGCCATTGATCGTATCGGCCTGGACGAAGCGCACACGCTGCTAGGATCATTTGAGGAGCAGAGCGCGCGCGAGGCGCAAGACGTTCCAAGGACCCACGACTGACAAAACTATAAAGCGCACCTTATGGCGCAACGTCTTTTCATCATGAATGATTTATGCGTAAAGGAATACGTATAAATCATCTTGCGTTTGTCACGGCTGAGATATACACTAGCAGACAGTGGATGAATACCACATGGTCCACGACGAAAGTGAGCGGATCACATGCCGGGAACCTCGACAGGCGCGAAACGGGGCTGGGAAGTCCGCCGCCAAAAATACGGGCCTACGGGCATACGTCCCCATGCCGAACGCGCGCGCGCACAGGGCAAAAGTGTATCATCCACCCCGACGCCAGACGACCGCGCCGCAGGCTACGCCCCCAAAAAACGCGGGCGTCCAAAAATGACTCACGAGTCAGACGTGAATATCGCCCGCGACATTGGACGGCTCGAACGCTACGTAAATTATTTGGATGATACACTTTCGGGCTTTGCTGTGACCGGGCTGTCACGCCGTAACCGCGAACACCGCGCGGCATTGCGCCGGGAACGCGCCGCCACGATGAAGCATCTTGCTATTCTCCGCGCGCGTCTGGTGGAGCGCCGCGCGCCACCACCCCTAAAACCGCGCGGAAAGTGAATGAGCCATGAAAACTCGCTCGACGCGCGTTGAACGCGCATTCACCCCACGTGAAGGGCGCCTTGGACCGCGTGCCGCGAACCGTCAGGCAAGTACGGCGCGCGCCGCCAAGTACCGCGCCGAGGGACTGAACTATCGCGGCGAACGCTACACCCGCTATAGCGCCTGGAAAGCGGCGCACACCCTCGCGCTCCATCAGCACGATAACGCGCGGGCGCATGTGTTGGAGACGCATTACCCGAAATACGCGCGGACGCTTGCCACAGAACAGGCGCCGCTTGCGCAGGCGGCGCAACACACACGCGCACGCACCGGATCACGACAACGAAATGCGCTTCACTTGGCGCGGCGGCGCGAGTATCGCCGTGACGACATCCTGAGCGGCGACTATCCACTGACCACGTATCGCCAGTTTGTCTATCATTATCGCGCCGCCGTGCGCAGCCATGACGCCGAAGTGATCCGGTATCTCGGCCACCACTATAACGGCTGGGTCCGCAAACTGAGCGCATCTGACGCGCGCATCGTTGCGGCGCGTAAAGAGGCGCGCCGTGTGTACAAAAACATCTATGATCGTCAGAAACGACAGGAGAGGAAATCGTGAACATCCTTATTGCGTGCGAATACAGCGGGCGGGTTCGAGAGGCTTTCCGCGCGCGTGGACACAATGTACTCAGTTGCGACTTAGAACCATCTGATCTCGACGGACCACATTATCGCGGCGATGTGCGACACGTACTCAATCTCGTACCGTGGGATATGCTCATTGGTTTTCCTCCTTGCACATGGCTCTCGCTTGCGACGACATGGAGATGGCACAGGCCGGAATCGGCAGACCGCATGCGCGCCGCCGTGGAATTTTTTTTGCTGTTGTGGCGTCAGCCCATCCCGCGTATCGCATTGGAGAACCCCCCCGGCTGGATCAACAGCCACGTTATGCGCGCGTCGCAAACAGTCCAACCGTGGTGGTTCGGGGAGGATTACACAAAACGCACCAGTCTGTGGCTGAAAAATCTACCGCCACTTATGGCAACATGTCCCACTATCCCGCAACGCCACACCTATATTGTTAACATGGCTCCAGGACCGCAACGCGCAAAACTGCGGAGCCTAACGCCGCCCGGACTCGCTCGCGCAATGGCCGAGCAATGGGGATGAATGACAGGAGAGGAAATCATGAAACGGTCCCGCCCGCGCGTAGAGATTAGCGCGCACGCCTTTGGCCAGTGGCTCCGAGGAAACGCCCATGGTACGCTTAACGATCTCTACACCCACGAGCGACGCCGCGCGGCCAACAAAGCGCGCGCCACGCGCCGCGCCAAACGCGCCAATCGCCGAAAGAGGTAACTCGCCATGCAATTTTATCTCGGTGCGCATCATCCGGGCTGGCTCGCGCAGACGGACGCGCCGCTTTTTGTCTCCGAGAAACGCCTGGAAGGGCGTAAAACGTTCCCGCGAGCTGCTGGCGGGTGGGCGCTGGATAGCGGCGGTTTCTCGCAACTGATGATGCACGTGGGCTGGCCTGATGGCGCGGAAGCGCGGTATGTCGGGCATGTGCGCCGTTATCGTGACGAGATCGGCCATCTCGAATGGGCCGCGCCGCAGGACTGGATGTGCGAGCCGTTCATGGTCAAGAAAACGGGGCTAGACGTGGCGGAACATCAGCGGCGCACGGTCGAGAACTATCTGATGCTGCGCTCACTGGATGCCGACCTGCCATTTATCCCGGTGCTACAGGGCTGGACGCGAGACGACTATCTACGCTGCATAGACCTGTATGTGGCGCATGGGGTGTGCCTCACCGATAGACCGCGGTTGGGTATCGGTACAGTGTGCCGCAGACAAGGGACGCGAGAGGCTGAATTCATCGTGCGCAGTGTCCAGACGGCGCTACCGGGTGCGCGGCTGCATGTGTTCGGCGTGAAGATCACAGGATTGGCGCAATTCGCAGATGCAGTAGCGAGCGCCGATAGCATGGCGTGGAGCTACCACGCGCGACGAGTGCCGCCGTTGCCGGGGCACACACATCAGAACTGCGCGAATTGCCTAGAGTTTGCGCTGATGTGGTATCAGCGAGTGTTGCGCATAAGCGCGGTCGTACAGCCGCCGCTCTGGAATATGGTGGCGTGATAAGCGTGTGATGCCCTGGTGGCCCTGGCGTATGCACAGGATACGCTGGTGTGAGGTGGTGCCAAGGCGTCACTTTTAAGTTGATAGCAGAGCAAGCGCAAGAGGTAACTCACCATGCCGATTACCAAAGGCTCACGCGCCGCCCATGAGCGCGCGTTGAAAGCTGCCGAGACGCGGCGGCGCAACCGCACGGGGAGCAGCGCCCCCGCGTTTCCCACGAGCTACCACGCGAAACCCACGGCACACGTTACCCGCGACCTCCGCATGAAGCAGAAAGTCAAGCGCCCGCCGCTCGTTTCGCTGCGGCGGGTTCGCCACGCGCCAGAAAGCGAACTACACGCTACCTATGATCACCTGTATACGCGCCCTGGGCGCGACATGACCGTGACCGATGAAAAACGCCTGGACGCCGTAAAAAGCGAACTACGCATGCGCCATGACCCGAACCTCGCGCTGTATATGCAGCGCGCCGGATACCGTGACATTGGCGGAAAAAAGCTCAAAAAACGCCAGGTCAAAAAAGCGCGCGCAAACGCGCCTCGCACAACGCCTAAGCGGCACAGGAGACGATCATGAGCCAGCGCACCCGCCCCGCCATTGGTTCGAGTCGCAAAGCACGCAAGGGGAGCTTGCGGTTTGCGCTTGATTTTGCCGCGCTACGCATCGCCCAGCACGACCGGCGATACGAGCACCGAACCGGAGCCAGCGGTTCGCGCGGATTTGTTATTGCTCAAACCCGTCACAACCTGTTTGAATGCTGCTCGCGGGTGCTCTATCCCCCGAGCCTGCCCGCAGCGCTCTGCGGCCCCCGGGGTGATCAAACGGCCTCCGGGGGCCGATGCGCTCGACGCGCGCGGCGCCGACGG
>Ga0134126_10007515_pt1 | contig 13691 bp, 13 predicted proteins | sample KB31752_FD_96881 | JGI IMG/M metagenome (GOLD analysis project Ga0134126, IMG submission 96881) | Terrestrial soil microbial communities with excess Nitrogen fertilizer from Kellogg Biological Station, Michigan, USA - KB3-175-2 | ecosystem: Environmental > Terrestrial > Soil > Unclassified ...
GGCGACCGCCGCGTCGATGTCGTTCACATAGAAGGCGATGTGGTGGCCCGCCCAGTCCGAGTTCTTGGCCGGCGTGTGGTTCTGGTGGGGCGCCTGGTACTGGAAGAGCTCGATGTTCGCGCTGTGCCCGATGCGCAGCACGGTGATCTGATCGATGACAGCGCGGCGGTCGACGCCCACCAGGTCGTGCATGAGCGTCCCCTTGGGGTCGCTGATCGGGCCGAACGTCAGCGGGTCGGTCGCCCCCATGACGTCCTTGAACCAGGCGATCGCCTCCTTGATGTCCGGCACCGTCAGTCCCACGTGGTCCGTGCCCACCAGCCCGAGCCGCCCGCGGCGGCGATGGCCGCTCGCCGCCAGCGCCGGGGCGGCACCCATCAGCGGCACCGAGGCGGCGAGCAGCGCGCCTTTCGAGAGGACGTCACGCCGGCTGTAACTCGTCGGCAGAGCACGGTCGTCCATGTACTTCTCCCCTCCGCGTTGGTTCGTTAGCATACATTTGATCAGATATCGAAGAGGAGGCCGGGCATGCTGAAGAACCGTCCGTCGGGGTCTGATATCGGTGAGCGCGAGTCCGTGCCCTTCCGGGTCCGGACCGCCGCCGGCGAGGAGCTCGATCTGCGCTACTCCTCCCCGCGGCCCGCGGCCGAGCACGACGAGCAGGCGGTGCTCGACGAGCTGCCCTGGTTCGACGCCGGCAAGCCGCTGCACAACTGGATGCTTCACGAGACCGACTTCTACGACGAGGTCGAGCAGATCTGGGGCGCCCGCTGGGGCGCGGAGGGCATCGGGACGCTGCGCGAGGTGCTCGTCTCGCGGCCGACGGAAAACGAGACGCGCGAGGAGTACGCCAAGGAGTGGCAGTACTACTACTCGACCGCCGCGGGCAACGCCGACCTCGGCCGGCTGCAGGCCCAGTTCGACGAGTACTACGACGTGCTCGAGTCGAACGGCGTGAAGGTCAACTACATCGAGCCGCCGGTGCCCGCGATCGGCGCCTACGGCTACCTCAAGAACCTGGTCACGCTCGCGGGCGGCGGGCTCGTGGTGCGCGGCGGCGCGATCCTCCACCGGATGGGCCTCGGCTCGTGGCAGCGCGGCCGCGAGGTGATCTGGTCGCAGACCCTGGCCGCCCTCCAGGTGCCGATCTACCTGACGATCCACGGACGCGGCGTGGGCGAGCCGGGCGCCGGCCGCTGGCTCGACGACAAGACCTTCGTCTTCAACGACTCGGTGGTCGCCAACGAGGAGGGGCTGCGTCAGATCCGCTTCATCCTCGAGGGCCTCGGCATCGAGCTGGTGACCACCTACAGCCCCGGCTGGGTCGACTCGACCGGGCACGGCAACATCGGCACTACCCACGCCGACATGTTCCTCATGGTGCCGGACCAGGGACTCGCGGTGCTGGCTCCCCACCTCGTGGACTACGCCTTCGTCCGCTACCTGAAGCGGCGCGACTTCAAGATCATCGAGGTGCCGATCGAGGAGTACTGGGACCTCGCCGTGAACGCGGTCACCCTCGCGCCCGGCAAGGTGGTGATGAACGCCGGGTCGCCCACGGTGGTCGCCGCGCTCGAGAAGGAGGGAGTCGAGGTGATCCAGGTGGACTTCTCGGAGAGCCACAAGTTCGCGATCGCCGGCCTCCACTGCGCGACGCTCGAGCTCGCGCGCGACCCGGGCCCGATGCTCGGGTGAGCTGCCACCGCGGCATCTTCCGGATCCCCGACCAGCTCGGCGGCTACGAGTGGCGGCCGACGGTGGACTACACGCCCGTGCGCGGGCGTGTCTGGACGGCCGCCGAGGGCGTCTACCGGACGATCTTCCTGGAGGGCGACGAGGGGGTCGTCGCGTTCGACACCTTCTACTCGCCGGGATCGGCGAACGCCTACCGCGACGCGATCGGGCGGCTGTTCCCGCACAAGCCGGTCCACACGATCGTCTACTCGCACGACCACCTGGACCACTGCGGCTTCGCGCTCGACCTCGCGCCCGAGGCCAGGGTGATCGCGCACGAGGAGGCGGCGGCGGTGATCGAGGCGCGGGAGTCGGACGGCCAGGCGCCGGCCGACGAGACCTGGTCGGGGGAGCGATCCGAGTTCGATATCGACGGCGTCTCGTTCAGCCTCGTGAATCCCGGCCCGACGCACGGGACCGGCAACGTGGCGGCGCACTTCCCGCAGTGGGGCGTGCTGTTCATGGTCGACACGGTGATCCCGGGAGTGGGCTACACGTTCCTACCGGACTGGCACCTGTCCACGTACGTCGAGAGCATGGAGCGGCTGCTCGCCCTCGACGACTGGGACGTGTTCGTGCCGGGGCACTTCTGGCCCGTCGACCGCCAGGGCTGCGAGGCCAACCTCGACTACTACCGGGAGATGGCCGACCACGCGCAGACGGCGCTCGCCGAGGGAGTCGACCCCGACGACATCGGTGAGGTCGGCGCATACGCGCGCGAGCGGCTGGCCGAGCGCTACTCCTCGCTGTTCCGCTACGACGAGTACATCGCCACGAACCTGATGCGCTTCATGGTGCACCTCCGGACCGGCGGCTGGGGCCTCGAGGACAACCGGTGAGCGAGCTCACGGTCGAGCGGCTCCGCGATGGGGTCTTCGCGGTGGGCAGCGGCAGCTACACGGCGCTGTTCGCGGACGCCGGGCCGGAGGTGGTCGCGCTCAACACCCTCGACTCGCCGGCGGCCGCGCGGGGGTACCGCGAGGCGATCGAGCGCACCCTGCCCGGCAAGCCGGTGACGGCCCTGATCTGCACGATCGACCACCTCGACCACGCGGGCCACGGGCGGGAGCTGGCGCCCGATGCCGAGGTGATCGCCCACGAGCTCACCGCGCGCGTGATCGCCGGCCGCGGCGCCGACGGGCAGAGCACGGTGACGCGCACCGTGGGCGGGGAGGGCGAGTCGCTCAGCGTCGGCGACATCGAGGTGCGGCTCCTCTACCCCGGCCCGACCGCCGGCACGGGGAACCTCGCCGTGCAGCTGGCGGACGTCGTGTTCATGGTCGGCCCCCAGCCCGGCGCCCGCTACGGCATGTTCCCGGACTTCCACTTCGAGCAGTTCCCGGCGAGCATGGGCCGCGTGCTCGAGCTGGACTTCGAGCTGTTCGTGCCGGGCCGCTACGGCGTGATGGAGCGGGCCCAGGTGGAGCGCGCCGTGCACTACATCGAGAGCCTGAAGGCGAGCTCGCAGCGGGCGTTCGCGAACGGCGTCCCGATCTGGGAGCTCGGCGCGATGGAGGCGTGGGCGCGGGACGAGCTGAGCGGCGAGTTCGGGGACCTCGACGGCTTCGACGGCCACGTGGGCATCGGGGCGCTGCGGGCGGTGCACCACTACCTGACCGGCGGCTGGGGCATCGAGGACACCCAGCGGCCGGAGCTGCTGCTCGAAGACCTCGGCTAGGTCACGTCCCAGCCGAAGTAGACCTCGACCTTGGTCACGCGGTCGTCTCCGCCGAACGTCAGGACCTCGGTGTTGCGGCCGCGGCTGCCGTCGGGCTTGGTGGTCTCGTAGGTGACGATCAGCTCGTCGCCCGACTCGACCATCCGCACGAACTCGGTCTCCCAGCGCTGGCCGGCGCCCGGCCAGCAGCGCTCGAAGTAGCCGGCGCGGTCGAGGCCCACGTCGAGCGGGCTCGAGAAGCTCAGGTCGTCCGCGAGGATCGCCTCGACCGCATCGCGATCTCCCGCGTTGAAGGCCCGGTAGAGGTCGCTTACGACCTGGCGACGATCGATTGGTGGCATGGCGCATCCTCCTGCCGCATACTGGGTTCTAGTTCGCCGTGGGTTGCTTTCTACCGTCCAAATGGGGTGCCATGTCCGGCGCCCTTCTCGTTTGCCTCGTCGCCGCCGCGAGCGCGTCCGCCGCGTTGCCTGACATCAGCCAGGCGCCGGCACCGCTGTCGGACGGCGGCATCACCGCCGTGCAGATGGGGAACCAGGTGCAGCTCCAGTTCCCGTCTCAGATCGACGTTGGCACGGGTGGCGGGGCGCTGACGATCAGCGGGGCGCGGCAGGACACGACCGTCAACACGATGGACGCGTTCGAGGCCGGCGTGAACGGCGCGGTGGGCGCCCTCCAATACAACTTCGACCCGACCCACCAGCACTGGCACTACCTCGCGCTCGACCGCTACGACCTGCGCATGCACGATCCGTCGCTCGCCGAGGTCGCGCGCGACCAGAAGACCGGCTTCTGCCTGGTCCAGAGCGAGGACATCAACCCGTCGAACTGCCAGCAGAAGAACCCGAGCGCGCTGAGCGTGTCCGAGACGATCAACCCCGGCTTCAGCGACGTCTACGACCCCTCGCGCGACGGCCAGTACATCGACATCACCGGCCTGAAGGGCACCTACGAGCTCGTGCAGTGGGTGAACGCGGATTGCCGGCTGGCCGACACCGGCCCGGCGAACCACACCTGGGCGACGGTGCTCGACATCGACGCGACCGCCAATCCGCCCACGGTGACGCAGACCGGCGCCACGCCTTACTGGAACGACTACTACACGGCGCTTCCCAACAAGTGCCTGCCGCCCGAGACCGTGCGGCCGACCGTGAGCGGCGCCGCCCAGACCGGCGCGGTGCTCTCCACCCTGCCTGGCTCCTGGCTCGAGCGGCTCTCGACCGACTTCGCCTACCAGTGGCGGCGCTGCGACCCGGCCGGCTGGGCCTGCGCCGACATCCCAGGCGCGACCTCGCCGAACTACGTGCCGGTGGCCGCCGACGTGGGCCACACGCTGCGCTCACGAGTGACGGGAACGTTCGCCGGCAGCACCGAGCAGGGCACGCCGCAGGACTCGGCGGCCGGCGCGGCCGTCACGACCGCGCCGCCGCAGGCCACTCCCACGATCGCCTCGTTCACCGCTGCGCTCAAGACGCTGCGCCGGATCAGCATCCACAACCTCACGCGCCGGGGACTGAACGTGCGGGTCCACTGCTCGCGCACGTGCCGGGTCAGCATCGACCTGCTCGGACGCGGCGGAGTGAAGCTCGCCCACCGCGGCGCGCTGCTGCGCGGCGCCGCCGGCCACACCTACACGGTCAGCCTCAGCGGCAGGGCGAAGCACATCGTCCGCCGCTTCCACTCCGGCAACCTCAAGCTGCTGATCCACCTGAAGAGCCGCGACGGCGAGCGCCAGACGCTCGCGCGCACGCTTCAGCTCAAGCGCTAGCGGCTCCATCCGTCAGACGTTCATCCGAAAAGGATGAGGCAGCCCTTTTGGGGACGGGCTTTGATCAGCGCCAACGTCCCGGCCACCCCAGGAGGCACAGCCGTGTCATCGATCGACGTACCCGCTGGTGGCCAGATGGCGAAGGCCACCGCTGCGCCGTTGAGGATGGTGAAGCCGACGTACATCACGTGGCTGACCCTCGCGTTGATGACCACGTCGTCGGTGGCATCGCTGCGTGCCGCGCCCACGATGGCCGTCTACGGCCTGGCGTGCGTGTTCCTCTATCTCGTCCCGGCGATCGTGTTCCTCATGCCGCAGGCGCTGGTGGCGGCGGAGCTGGCCTCGGGCTGGTCGGGCGGCGTCTACCGCTGGGTCAGCGAGGGGCTGTCGCCGCGCTGGGGCCTGCTCGCGGTGTGGGCCCAGTTCGCGATGACGATCTTCTACTACCCCACGCTGCTCGGGTTCGTGGCCAGCACGCTCGCCTACGTCTTCAACCCGGACCTGGCGGACAACGGCGTCTACACGGGAATCGTGATCGTCTGCGTCTTCTGGCTGGGCGTGTTCATGTCGGCGCGCGGAGGCACCGGCGCGGTGGCGAAGCTCGCCTCGAGCGGGCTCGTGATCGGCACTCTGATCCCGGGCGCGCTGCTCGTGGTCCTGGGCATCGTCTACCTGGGCCAGGGCAACTCGTCGGCCGCGCCGATGGACGCGAGCCACCTGCTGCCGGCCTGGACGGGCATCGCCAGCCTCGTGCTGATCGTGAACAACTTCCTCTCCTACTCGGGCATGGAGATGAACTCGGTGCACGTCAGCGACCTCGAGAAGCCGAAGAGCGAGTTCCCGAAGGCGATGTTCCTCGCCGTCGGGCTCGTCCTGCTGATCTTCATCCTGCCCGCGCTGGCGATCAGCTGGGTCATCCCCGCCGATCAGACCAGCCTCACGGCCGGGGTGATGCAGGCGTTCAACGCCTTCTTCGAGCACTTCGGCCTGGGCACGCTCGTTCCGATCGTGGCCATCGCGCTCGTGTGCGCGTCTGCCGGCGGCATGCTCACGTGGCTCGCCGGGCCATCGAAGGGACTCCTGTTGATCGCGCGGCGCGAGGGTTACCTGCCGCCGTTCTTCCAGAAGCAGAACGAGCACGGCGTGGCCGTCAACATCCTCGTGGTCCAGGGCTCGATCACCACGCTGATCGCCCTGCTCTACGCGCTGATCCCGTCGGTGTCGAGCGCCTACTGGATCCTCAGCGTGATGACGACCCAGGTCTACCTGATCGTCTACCTCCTGATGTTCGTCGCGGCCGTGAAGCTGCGGCAGACCCAGCCGGACGTCGAGCGCGGCTACACGGTGCCGGCGCTCAAGTTCATGTGTTACATGGGCTTCCTGGCGTCCGCCGCCGCGGTGGTGATCGGATTCGTCCCGCCGTCCCAGTTCGAGAGCGGCAACACGGCGGCCTACGTGGGCATCATCCTCGCCGGCACGGTGCTGCTCGGCCTGCTGCCGCCCTACCTGTTCCTCAGGCTGCGCAAGCCGGACTGGCAGACCGCCGAGGGCGCTCAGGAGGCTGCTCCCGCCGCCGAGGCACCGCCGCCGGCGGTCGCCGAGCCCGCCGTGACTCAGGCCGCCGCGGCTGAGCCGCCTCCGCCTCCCCCGCCGCCCGCGCCGCCGGAGCCCGTGGACACCGGCCCGAGCGCGTGGCACCGCTGGATCCGCTGGACCGTGCTCGCCGGAGTGATCGTGCTCGTGGTGATCGGCCTGATCACGTTCAACTCGGAGAAGAAGGACCAGCAGTCGGTCGCCAAGGCCCAGGAGCTGACTCAGAAGCTCCAGGCGGCCGGGCTCGGCGTGCCGGCGAACCAGGACACGATCATCAAGGCACTCGGCACCGACGGCGGCGCCGTGTGCGAGAACCCGCTCAGCGCGCTCGGGCGGGCCAACCTGTTCGCGCAGCTCACCAACGGCGCCTCGTTCGTGGGGCAGCGGCCGGTGATCGTCGACCGGCGGGTGCTGCAGGGCGAGGCGTTGATCCTCCAGACCTACTGCCCGGAGAAGGTCCAGAAGTTCCAGAACAAGGTCGACGATCTGAAGACCGACAGCGTGATCAAGGGCTGATGACCGATCCCGCCGGTGCACAGCAGGTTGCGCCGGCGGCCGGGCCGGCCGCGAAGGACGTGGACCGGCCGGCCGGCCTGGGCGTCCTCCTGGCCGCCTGCATCTCCGCGTTCGTGGTGAACGCGAACACCTCGGCGGTCACGATCCTGCTGCCCTCGATCAGCGAGGACGTGCACAGCTCGGTGGCGAAGCTCCAGTGGGCCGTGACCGGCTACTCGCTGATGGGCGCGGCGGTGATCGTCACCTCCGGCGCGCTCGGCGACGTGTTCGGCCGCCGCAAGGTGTTCCTCGGTGGACTCGCGCTGTTCGTGGGCTCCTGCGTGCTGATCGCGCTGTCCACGAGCGGGGCCGGCGTGGTGGGCGGGCGCGTGATCCAGGGCGCCTCCGGCGCCACGATCCTGGCCTGCGGCATGAGCCTGCTCTCGGTGGCGGCGTCGGGGAAGGGACAGCTGTCGGCGGTGACCATCTGGGGCGCCGCGTCGGCCGCGGGCGGCGCGGCCGGGCCGCTGGTCGGCGGCGTGCTCGTGGACGCCACCGGCTGGCAGGGCCTATTCTGGATCGACGCCGGGATCGCGCTGGCGTGCGTGCCGCTCACGCTGAAGACGGTGGAGGAATCCAACGACCCCAGCAAGCCGCGCACGATCGACTGGGCCGGGACGGTGCTCGTGGCCTGCATCTTCGTGCCGCTCGTGCTCGCGCTCAGCGAGGGCAACGACTGGGGCTGGGGCTCGTGGCAGACGCTGCTCTGCTTCGCCATCTCGATCGTGTCCGCGTACCTGTTCGTGCGGGTCGAGAGCCGGTCGAAGGCGCCGCTCGTGAACCTCGCGCTGCTGCGCAACCGGATCCTGGTGGGCGCCACGCTCGCGATCCTGATCGTGGCCGGGACGATCAACGGGCTCATGTACGTGCTCAGCCTGTACTTCCAGAACCCGGAAGCGTTCGGCTTCTCGCCGCTTCAGGCGGGCCTGGCCACGCTGCCGGCGGCGGCGGGGATGATCATCATCACCCCGTTCATAACCCGGCTGGCGTCGCGCATCGGCGCCGCTCCGGTGGTGGCGCTCGGGTTCGGGCTGGCCGCCGCGGGGTTCGCGGCGCTCGCGTTCGTGAAGGCGTCCTGGGGCTACGGCGCCTTCGTGCTTCCGCTGGTGGGGCTGGCGGTGGGGCTCGGGTTCGCGAACGGGCCTGCGTCATCCGGCTCGACCGCCGCGGTGGCGCCCGAGGAGGTCGGCCAGGCGTCCGGCATCTCGAACATGGCCCGATACGTGGGCGCCGCGCTGGCGGTTGCCGCGGTGGCGATGCTCTTCAACGCGGTGATCAACAACCACCTGGCCGACGGCGCCTCCCAGCCGGACGCGCTTGCGGCCGGCCTCAGCAGCGCCTGCCTGCTGATGGCGATCCTCTCCGCCTGCGGGGTCGGCCTGGTGGTCTTCCTGCGCCACCACCGGCCGCCCGAGCCGGAGCCCGCCGACCTCGCCGCGGCCGCCGCGTCGCCGCTCCACACCATCCCCGTTCCGCAAAGGAGCTCGTAGATGCCCGACAACGACCACCTTCGGCAGTCCGTGCACGGACTCATGGGCCGAGCGAAGGACGACCTGTCCGAGCTGGTCTCCTTCAAGTCGGTGGCCGATGCCAAGCAGTTCCCGCCCGAGGAATGCGAGAGGGCGGCGCAGTGGGTGGTCGACGCGTTCACCGACGTCGGCCTCCAGGACGTGAAGATGTCCCCCACTCCGGATGGCAGCATGGCGGTGCACGGTCACGCGCCCGGGCCGGACGGCACGCCCACCGTCCTCCTCTACTGCCACTACGACGTGCAGCCCCCGCTCGGCGAGGACAACTGGGCGACGCCCGTGTTCGAGCTCACCGAGAAGGACGGCCGCTGGTACGGCCGCGGCTCGGCCGACTGCAAGGGCAACGTGGCGATGCACCTCACCGCGCTGCGCGCGCTGAAGGACGTGAACGGCGGCTTCCCCTGCGGCATCAAGCTGATCTGCGAGGGGTCCGAGGAGCAGGGCACCGGCGGGCTCGAGGAGTTCGTGCCGGACAACGTCGAGCTGCTGCGCGCGGACACGATCCTCGTCTGTGACACGGGCAACTTCGCGGTCGGCGTGCCGACGCTGACCACGACGCTGCGCGGCATGACGAGCGTGGACGTGCACGTGAGCGCGCTCGGCAGCGCGATGCACTCCGGCATGTTCGGCGGGCCGGCGCCCGACCCCGTGGCCGGGCTGATCTCGATGCTCGCCTCGATGCGCGACGAGCGCGGTGACACCGTGATCGACGGGCTCGAGAACGACCAGACGTGGAGCGGAGTCGACTACCCCGCCAAGCAGTTCCGCGCGGACTCAAACGTCCTCGACGGCGTGGATCTGATTGGCAGCGGGTCGGTGGCGGACATGCTGTGGGCCCGTCCCGCGGTGACTGTCCTCGGCATCGACATACCGCCGGTGGTCGGCTCCGCTGCCGCGATTCAATCCTCGGCCGCCGCACGCGTGAGCCTGCGACTGCCGCCGGGGATGCACGCGGAGAGCGCGCAGAACGCGCTCATCGAGCACCTCAAGCGGCGGGTGCCGTGGAACCTGCGCTGCGAGATCGAGCGGGTGGCCGCCGGCGATCCGTTCGTGGGCTCGCTCGACGGGCCGGGCTACCGCGCCCTGAAGGCGGCCCTGGAGGAGGCGTACGGACGCGAGATGACCACCGAGGGCCAGGGCGGCTCGATCCCGCTCTGCAACGTGTTCGCCGAGACCTATCCGGACGCTGAGATCTTCCTCATGGGAGTCGAGGAGCCGAAGTGCCTGATCCACGCGCCGAACGAGAGCGTCGACCCGTCGGAGATCGAGCACCTGGCCCTGGCGGAGGCGCTGTTCCTCGAGAAGTACGCGGGGGCGAAGCGATGACGACGGCCACGGCGGTGGCGCCCTTCACCAAGGAGGACTTCGCGAAGCGCATGGAGCGCGCCGCGAGGCAGGCCGAGGACGCCGGGCTCACCGGCGTGCTGATCACGCCCGGACCGGACCTCGTCTACCAGACGGAGTACCAGCCCACCGCGATCACCGAGCGGCTCACGATGCTCGTGATCCAGCCCGGGCGCGACCCGGCGATGATCGTGCCGATCCTCGAGCGCCCTGACGCCGTGGCGGCCACCGGAGTGGCGGCCGTCCGGCTCAGCGACTGGACCGACGGAACGGATCCCTACGAGGCGGCCGCCCCGCTGCTCGACCCGAACGGCACCTACGCGATCTCCGACTCGGCGTGGGCGATGCACGTGCTCGGCCTCCAGCAGCAGCTGCCCGGCACGAGCTACGTGTCGATGACCCAGAGGCTGCCGATGTTCCGCGCGATCAAGGGCGAGGACGAGCTCGAGCGCCTGACCGCCGCCGGCGCCGCGGCCGACGCCGCGCTAGAGGACATCGTGCACGTGCGGTTTGCCGGCAGGAAGGAGACCGAGGTGGCGGCGGACCTGGCCGGCCTGCTGCGCAAGTACGGCCACTCGCAGGTGGACTTCACGGTGGTGGGCTCGGGACCGAACGGCGCCAACCCCCATCACGAGGCCGGCGACCGCACCATCGAGCAGGGCGACATGGTCGTGCTCGACTTCGGCGGCCTGAAGGACGGCTACGGCTCGGACACCACGCGCACGGTCCACGTGGGCGAGCCGACCGAGGAGGAGGCCAGGGTCTTCGAGATCGTCCGCCAGGCGCAGCAGGCGGGCTTCGAGGCGGTGCGTCCCGGAATCGCCTGCCAGGAGGTCGACCGCGCCGCGCGCAAGGTCATCGGCGACGCGGGCTACGGCGAGTGCTTCATCCACCGCGTGGGCCACGGCATCGGGGTGACGACCCACGAGCCGCCCTACATGGTCGAGGGCGAGGAGCACCCGATCGAGCCCGGGATGTGCTTCTCGATCGAGCCCGGCATCTATCTGCCCGACCGCTTCGGCGTTCGGATCGAGGACATCGTCGTGGCCACCGAGGACGGCGGCCGGCGTCTGAACAACACGAGCCACGAGATGCGGATCGTGGCCTGAAGGAGGACACAGTGAGCGATACACACGTGCCGGTGAGCGAGACCAACCCGCACCGCTGCACGCCCGATCACGACTGCGACGACCACGAGACCGAGCACGAGCACGGGCCGGACTGCGGTCACGAGACGGTGCGGCACGGAGATCACGTGGACTACGTCGTGGCCGGTCACCTGCACCACCCGCATGGCGACCACTGCGACGATCACGGGCCGCACCCGGGCGAGCGCTGACGCCGCGGACGTCGACGATGGTGGTGCGCGGCGTGGCCCTGCTCGAGCTCAGGCGCCGAAGCGGCGGACCTTCACCGCCGGCAGCTCCCCCAGCTCCTGCTTCGTGAGCTTCAGCGTGACGAGGTCGGTCTCGACCTTGTCGATCGCGCTCAGCGGGATGGTGACCTCCCGCTTCTTCCAGAGGTGGCCGCGCGCGAGCACGATGTGGGTGATGCAGTCGCTGTCGTCAACGAGGAAGCCGTCCACGTGTCCCACCGCGTCCTCGTCCGAGCTGCTGACCACGCTCGAGCGCCTGATCTCCACCTCGCCCTTCGGCACCCGGTCGTACGTGACCCCGACGTGGTCGTCGTACGGGTAGGCGAAGGCCGGGTCGTCGGTCTGGTAGTAGGGCAGCGCCAGCGCGCGCTCGATCCCCACGTCCCACTTGGGATCGTCCACCGGCAGCTCGTCGAGCTTCACGTAGGCGAAGTCCTGCACGGGATCGAGCTTGGCCGCCTCGTCCGCCGTGCAGGTCAGGCAGATATCGCCCTCCGCGGTGCGGTCCACGAGGTCGATCGGCACAAGCCGCGACGGGGCGATCTTGCCGTGCGTCGCGCGCACCACCACGTGGCTGATCCGCTTGCTCAGCGGGTCGATCACCACGTCGGCCAGCTCGCCCAGCTCGGCGTCGGTACAGCGCACCGGCGTGCCGAGCTCGAGCCGCATCAGACCGGCGACAGCTCCGAGACGTGCGGCTTCGGCACGAACGGACGCTCCTGGAGGATGCCGCCGCGCCGCACGGTGACCGCCGTGGTCTCGGGGATCTCCTGCCACATGCCGGGCAGGTCCGCGAACGGCTCCGAGACGATCACCCGGTCGTCCGGGCGCAAGCGTTGGACGCGCTCATTGTCGGGCGCGAGCTTGCGAATCGTCTCCACGTCGGCCGAGGCGAACAGCGAGCGCGCCTTGCCGTGCGTCGCGTAGCGCACCGCCCACAGGCACTCCCCATCGGAGACCCCGAAGGTCCCCTGAACGAGCGGCTCCAGTCCACGCTTGCGGGCCACGCCCTCGATTATGCCGACGGTTCGCTCGAGCGACTCGATCGGGTCGTCCTCCAGCCCGTTCGTCAGCGCGAGCTTGAACACCACCTCGGTGTCGGTCGAGCCGACCACGTCCGCGAACAGGCCGGGGTCCACCGCGAGCATCAGGTCGCGCCGCAGCTCGTGGAAGTGCTCGAGATAGCCGTTGTGGAGGAACAGCCAGTTCTTGTGGCGGAACGGATGGCAGTTGGTCTCCTGCACCGGCGAGCCGATCGCCGCCCGCACGTGCGCGAAGAACAGGGGCGACTCGATGTGCGACGCGAGCTCACGCAGGTTCTGGTCGGACCAGGCGGGCGACACGCTGCGGTAGAGGCCGGGACCCTCGCCCTGCCCGTACCAGCCGAGCCCGAAGCCGTCGCCGTTCGTGGGCTCCGCGCCCATCCGCGCGTGCAGGCTCTGGTCGACGATGCCGTGCTGGGTGTTGAACAGCAGTTCCTCGACCAGGACGGGCTGACCGAGCCACGCCATCCATCGACACATGGGAATGCTCCTTTCAGCGCTGGAGCGGCGAGCCTAGGTATGGCCGCGGTGCCGGTCCTCATGCGAATGGGGTGAACCTGGCGGCGGCTGGCACAGGTGAGCGTGGCCTCTCATCCTCGCGCGCGCGACCGCGAGCGACATCCCGCCGTTGCGTGATCTTCAGCCCAGCACCGTGCCGTCGCCCAGCACCTTGGCCACCAGGTGCGCGCGCGACCTCGCCCCCAGGCGGTCCATCGCGTTGGCGGCGTGGGTGCGGACCGTGTTGTGGCTGATGCCGAGCTCGTCGGCGATCTCCGGGCCGCTCGCCCCGTGGGCGATCAGGCGGATCACCTCGAGCTCACGATCCGAGAGCTGGGTGCGCCTGTCCCCGCTCGGGAGCGGCCGGCGGAACTGGCCGCCCCAGCGCGACGCGACCAGCGCCACGAACAGAACGAGCTTCCTGCCGGTGACGGTCTCGGGATAGCCGGCGAACTGCAGGCCACGGTCTCGCCGCCGGCGCGCAGCAGGTTCGCCGTGCCGGTGAACTCGTCGCGCGAGAGCGCCTGGCGCCACTGCTCGGGGGACGCGAGCGGCCCGTGTTCGACGAGCTCCC
>Ga0134126_10007516_pt1 | contig 13689 bp, 9 predicted proteins | sample KB31752_FD_96881 | JGI IMG/M metagenome (GOLD analysis project Ga0134126, IMG submission 96881) | Terrestrial soil microbial communities with excess Nitrogen fertilizer from Kellogg Biological Station, Michigan, USA - KB3-175-2 | ecosystem: Environmental > Terrestrial > Soil > Unclassified ...
GGAGACGGCACTTCCCGTTACGGAAGTGGCGTTCGCGAGCGGATTCTCGAGCCTGCGTCGTTTCAACGACGCGTTCCGCGGCCGTTACGGAATTCCACCGACGCGCCTGCGCAAGGTTGCGAGTGAGTCATCTGTAAGCGCGGTACCGACCGACACCTTCGCATTGCAGTTGGCCTATCGGCCCCCGTTCGACTGGACAGGCATGCTCGACTTTCTTCGCCTGAGAGCGTCGCAAGGGGTCGAGCGCGTGCATGACGATTCCTACTCGCGCACCATACGACTCGGCAGCCACACGGGTTGGATTCACGTGCGGCACATGCCGCAGCGACGCGTGCTGCTGGTCGAGCTCACACGCTCGCTCATGCCGGTTCTCCCGGCACTGTTGACCAGGTTGCGCAGCATGTTCGACCTGAGTGCTCGCCCCGACATCATCTCCGCTCAGCTGATGCGCGATCCGTTGCTGACCGATGTGGTCGCAGCAAATCCAGGCATGCGCGTACCGGGCGCGTTCGACGGCTTCGAGCTTGCGGTGCGCGCGATACTTGGCCAGCAGATCACGGTAAGGGCAGCAACGACGCTGGCGGGTCGCTACGTCAACGCGTTCGGCGACAGCATCGTCACGCCGCACGATGGTCTGACGCACCTCGCGCCAACCGTGCAGCGCGTTGCCGGACTCGCCGTGGATGACATCGCCTCACTCGGCATCATCCAGTCGCGCGCCCGCGGAATAATCGGGCTCGCGGCCGAGGTTGCGTCCGGGCGCATGGAACTCGACGCCGGCGCCGATCCGGATGCAACCATGAAGCAGCTCATCGCGCTACCCGGCATAGGACGCTGGACTGCACATTACATCGCAATGCGCGCACTGCGCTGGCCGGACGCGTTCCCCAGAGAAGACGTCGTCCTCCGCAACAACCTCGGCGGCGTGACCGCTGCCCGCGCGGACGAGATCTCCCAGGCGTGGCGCCCGTGGCGCAGCTACGCTACACTGCACTTGTGGAGAGGGCCGGTGCGGTAGAATCCCGAGAGGTCGTAAAAACTCATATGCGCGTCCTGAGCCTGCTTCCGGCATCGACGGAAATCATCGCCGCACTTCATGCGGGCGATTCCATCGTCGGTATCACGCACGAGTGCGACTTTCCTGCAGATGTCGTGCGCACGCTCCCGCGCGTGACGCGTTCGATGATGGATGCGCGCCTGACGACTCCACGCGAGATCGACGAGGCGGTGCGCGGCCTGTCGCACGCCGGTGAGCCGCTCTACCTGCTCGACGAGGACGCCATCGCCTCGCTCGCGCCGGATCTGATCGTCACGCAGGCGCTGTGCGAAGTGTGCGCTGTGAGCGAGACCGACGTCCGCGCGATCGCAGCGCGACTGCCGAGTAAGCCGCAGGTGGTGACGCTCTCGGGTTCGACATGGAACGGCGTCGCCGAGGACATGCGCCGGCTCGGCGCGGCACTCGGCTGCGTGGGTACGGCCGCGGAAGTCGTCGAGGCACTCGAGGCACGTATTCGCGACGTGCACGAAACGCTGCGCGCCGCCCGCGCGCCGCGTCCCAACGTCGTGGTGATCGAGTGGACCGATCCTGTGTTCGCGGCCGGTCACTGGGTTCCCGAATTGGTACGACGCGCTGGCGGTCACGAGCTGATGTCGGCCGCGGGCGAGCATTCCACTGTTCGCTCCGTCGAAGCAATCAAATCCGCCCGGCCCGAGCTGCTCGTGATTGCGCCCTGCGGGTACGACGTGGAGCGCGCGGCATCAGCTGCGCGCGAATTGCTCGGGCGAGACGAATGGGCCTGGGCCGATGGGATTCCGGTGTGGGCCGTCGACGCAAACTCGCTTGTGAGCCGGCCAGGACCTCGACTGGTGAACGGAATCGAGACGCTCGCCGCGATAATGCATCCGGATCTGTTCCCCGCAGCGGCCGAAGCGAACGCGGTACGGGTTGTGTAGTCCTCCCGGGCGATTACCCGGGAGGACTGCACGGAATTACTTGTTCACCCTGTACGGTGCCAGTTGCGGATCCACCGTCTTCTTGTCGCCGACCACCACGAGGGTCATGTGCTCGGGCTTGAGGTATGTCTGCGCCATGTGCTGCACTTCCGCCGGCGTCACGGCCAGAACGTGCTTGACGTAGTCGGCGAGATATGCACTACCCAATCCCTGCTCGTCGACGAACGAGAGCTGGTTCACGATCCCGCCGCGTGATGCATTTCGAAGCGTGAAGAGGCCGATCATGTTGTTCTTGATACCGCTCAGCTCCGGCTCGCCGGGCGCAGCGCTCTGCAACCGCGCGATCTCGCCAAAGATCTCCTTGAGCGACGCGCCGGTCACGGCCGTCGTCACGTCGGCCTGCTCGGCCCAGTTCGCGTCGTGATAGTGCGTGCTCACATAGCTGTACGGTGAATACGTGTATCCCTTCTGCTCGCGGATGTTGGTAGTGATTCGTGAGCCGAAAGTGCCGCCGAGCAGCGCGTCCATCACGTTGAGCTGGATGTAGTCGGCGCTGGTGGGGCCTGGGACGGGCACCCCCAGAATCAGTGTCGACTGCACCGAGCCGGGTCTGTCGATCAGTGTCACGGTGCGCTTCGTGCTTGGCGTTGGCGGGTCGACAGTTGGACGCGCACCGGCGCGCCACCCCGAGAATGCATCGCGCGCCGCACGCTCGACCGACGCGGGATCGAAGACACCGACAACGTACAGATGCGCGCGCGCTGCACCGAAGTTCCTCGCGTAGAAGTCGCGCACCTGCGCGATCGTGTATCCGTTCAGCATCGCGGCCGTGGGAAACGCACGGCCGTATGGATGGTTGCCATAGACTTGTCGGGCATAAGCCTCCTGCGCGACCGGCTGCGGCTGACTGAGTGCGATCGCGAGATTTCGCGCCTCGTTCGCTTTTATCCGCGCGAGCTCGCTTTCGGGGAGTAACGGATGCTGCGCGACGTCGGCGACGAGTTTCACCATGTCAGCGGCACGCTCGCCGAGCACGGCGCCGCCGATCTGCGACATGTCGTCACTCGCGGAAGTGGTGAGCTCTCCTCCCATGCCCGCGACGTCGTCGGCGATCTGGGTTGCGCTCCGTGTCGTCGTTCCCTCGCGCATGAGATCGGTCGTAACGTCGGCCAGCCACGTCTGTGTCGCGGCTTCGTCGATGTGACCCGTTCGAAGCTCGAGATAGATCGAAGCCTTGGGAATCTTTCCGAACTGGACCAGCGTGATCTTCATTCCGTTCGCGAGCGTGATGTCGTGTCGCGGCGGAATGTGGAACGCTTTCGGGGTGCCCAGGGGCGGTGGCGCCTCGCGAGTGGTCGAGGTCTGCTGTGCATTTACAGTGGCCGCGGCTCCAAGCAGGATGATCGCGGCTGATAGGATGTTCTTCATCTGTCTGGTCTCCGCGCGATCATGGGTTTGTGCCGCTCTTGGCGGCCGGTACGATGAATTCGACCGTGCGATTGGTCGGAGCGAGATATTCCTGCGCAGTCTTGAGCAGCAATTCCGGCGTCACGCTCGCGAAGCCGGCTTCGAGCTTGTTGATCTCACCGGGATCGTTGTCGAACAGCGCGAATGATGCGAGCAGGTTCGCGCGGCCGAAGCCGGCGGACTGTTCCAGCTCCTGATAAAGGCTCGACCGCAGCTTTACGAGCGCGAGATCGAGCACCGCCTGACTCACCGGCGTGGTCCGCAGCGGCGCGATCGCCGTGTCCATCGCCGCAAGCAGCGTCTCGCCCGACTTTCCGGAGTCGTGAAATGCCTGTATCTCCCAGAGCATCGGTCCCTGATAATCGAACATGTCGCCGAGTCCAAAGTTGATGCCGGCATCGACGCTCCCCGTGAGACCGCGCTTCTGCACCAGCTCCTGGTAGAAGCGCGAGTTCTGGCCTTGCGCCAGAATCTGATCCAGCAACCCGAAGGCGTACCACTCGGGCGTCAGGCGTGGGGGGACGTGATACGCGACTCCGAGCGCGGGACGCGTGGCAAGCGAGTCGATTCGCGTGAAACGCTTCTCGGCCGTCTGCGGCGGCTCGGAGAGATCGGGCCTTGGCGGGAGGGCCGCAGCGGGGATGTTCCCGAAATATTCGGTGATCCAGTTACGCACATCGTTACGGTCGTAGTCGCCGGTCACGACGAGCACCGCGTTGCCGGGCGAATAATACGTGTGAAAGAAGCTCTCGACGTCACTCAGGTTCGCTGCGTCGAGGTCATGCATGTCGCCGTAGAAGTTGTGCGCGTTGTACCAGTTGGTGTTCGCGTGCATCGGCAGATCGATCCACGGGAAACCGCCGTAGGGCTGGTTCAATACGTTGACGCGAACCTCGTTCTTGACCACGTCGCGCTGGTTGTCGAGGTTGGCGGTGTCGATCACGAGTCCACGCATGCGATCGGCCTCCGCCCACAGGATCCTGCGCACCGCGTGGGTCGGTATGACCTCGAAATAATTGGTGAAGTCGAATCGTGTGGATCCATTCAGGATGCCGCCGTTCTGCTCCACCAGTTTTACAAACTGAAGCTTGCCGAGGTTGCGCGATCCCTGGAACATGAGGTGCTCGAAGAGATGCGCGAAACCGGTTCGGTCCCGTGGCTCGGTGCGGAATCCTATGTTGTAGTAAACAGCGACCACCGCGGTTGGTGTGGTCGAATCCGGAGATAGCACCACACGCAGCCCGTTATCGAGCTTGTAGAACTCGACGGGGATGTTCAGTGCGGCGGTAGTGCTTGAAGAAGCGCGAGAAGGAGTCTGAGCCTGGAGAGGTGCGCCTGCTGGAGCGAGCAGCGCGAGGCCTGCGGAAATCAAGACGTGACGCAGGCGATTTACGGGCACCATGGTCGTCCCTGTGGGTGAGTGGTAAGTGAACATGGAGATCATTCGGGCATCCGGCAAGACACGAGACTCGCGGATCCCGCGGGTACTGCCACCGCGGATTCAGTGGAGCTCGATGAAGCCCCTCTCGACCCCGGCCCGGACTGCCGACGTCCGGCTGTCGACACCCAGCTTCCCGAAAATGTGAACCAGATGTGCCTTTACCGTCGGCTCGGCGATGCCGAGCGTGGCGGCGATCTGTTTGTTGCTGGCGCCGCGCGCAACGCATTGCAGGACCTCCGTTTCACGATTGGTCAGCGGCTCGTGCGCCGGGGTTGCCATCTGCTGCATGAGCCGCGCGGCAACGGAGTGGGCGAGGTAACGCTCACCGCGCGCCACCGCACGGACTGCGCGAAACAATTCGTCGTGCGGCACGTCCTTGAGCAGATAACCGACCGCGCCTGCCTCCACTGCGCGCAGCACGTCCGCGTCTGTTGCATACGTTGTAAGCACCAGTATTCGCACACGTGGATTCCCGGCGATGATGCGGCGCGTCGCGCTGGCGCCGTCCAGCTCCGGCATGCGGATGTCCATGAGGACTATGTCCGGATCCAGCGTACTCGCGAGATCGAGCGCCTCCAGTCCGGTTGCTGCCTCGCCAACTACCTCGAAATCAGGCTGGCTGCCCAGGCTTCCCGAAAGTCCGCTACGGACGATTGGATGGTCATCCGCGATCACTATCCGAATACGGTGAGTCACGCAAGCTCCTGTCTCTGCGACGCTGCGACCGCGGTGGCAAATGGAAGGGCGACCGTCAGACTCGTGCCATTGCCTCCGTTGCTTTCGACGATGACGCGGCCGCCGAGCGCAGCTGCGCGCTCGCGCATGCCGGCGATGCCGAGCCCGCGTTCCGGTTGCGACGTCTGCTCCGGGATGCCGACGCCGTCGTCATCTATCTCGAGGAGCACCAGATCGTCCACGTGTGACAATCGGACCGAGACGTTACTGGCGGATGCGTGACGTGCGACGTTGCTCAATCCTTCCTGCGTAGCGCGGAGCAGTGTTACTTCGGCGTCCTGCACCAGCTCGGGAACGTTGGTGGATTCGAACGATGCGGGAACGCCGTGAAGCGCCGACCACTCGCGCACGACACGGTCCAGCGCCGCAGGGAGCGGACCGTCGGCGAGCGCGGAAGGACGCAATGCCAGCACGAGCCGGCGGATCTCGGTGAGGCTGGCTCGCGATACGGCCTGCGCCTGGGCGAGGTACGGCGCGGCAAGCGCAGCCCGATCGGAGCTCGAATTATCGAGCCGGCCATTCTTTGAAGCGGTTGCACCTGAATCGCTCGCCGGTCCGCGCAGCACCAGCTCCGCCGCCGAGAGCTGCGCGATAACGCTTGTGAAACCCTGTGCGAGCGTGTCATGCAGATCGCGCGACAGTCGCTGCCTCTCCGCGAGCACCCCGGCCTCCCGCGAGCGTGCGGCGAGATCCTGATGCGCGGCGTCGAGCTTGCGCAGGAGATCTTCCTGCACTGCGGCGTCACGATTCGACCGGTGGATGTAAAGCACAATCGCGCCGACTATCACGCCGAGCACGAGGATGGGGATTGCGTTGATGAATCGTGTTACGACGAAACCGTTGTCCGTTCGGCTCACGGCGATGACGTCGGCGATGACGAACGCCGCGAGCGCACCTGTTATCCACCGGAACGGTAGAAAGATGCATGCCTGAAACAGGGCGCCGAGCGCGAGCAGGCTGTATTCGCGTCGTAGCCACGAGGTGGCGAACACGAGCGCCCAGCAGGTCGCGACGTAAGCAATGCTCCGCCAGGACTCGCGTACCAGCCAGCGGTACAGGATCACGCCAGCTACGTGTACCGCGATCGTGGCCAGTAGCAGGAACGCGAGGCGTGCCCCGGTCGTGCCGGCGAATACGGATTGCAGCGAGCCGCTTCGGACGACGGCGATGCGTGTCGCCGTCATGAGCGCTACCAGTTGAGTCGCTGCCCACACGTTCAGCCACACGGGTGCATGCCTGGAAAAGAGCGGCTCGGATGGAGCGCGGAGTCGGGCGGTCAGCACCATCCTGTAAATGTCATGCGCCGCGCCGCTTTGTGCCATGCGAAACGGCACATTCGAGAGATCGAGCGCCCGGCTCGGCGGTCGTATCAACCAAAAGTTGTAGATCGCATGACTACGTCCGGACGATGGCGCAGCTTCGCGCAGGGCCGCAGCTTCCGTCATGACCATGTACCGACGGAGCTCGGACTGAGATGCAGCGCGCGATTCGCGAATCGCTTTTCCAGGGCCTGCGCGCACTCGGCATCAACCCGATGCGGACGGGATTGGCGACGCTCGGGATCATCATCGGCGTCGCGTCGGTGATCATGACGCTGGCGCTGGGCGACGGACTCGGGAATTACGCCCGCGAGTCGTTGGCGGTGACGACCGACGTGCAGACTGTGAACATTGCCTCCCGCACGAGCGAGATTCGCGACGGATTCAGCTTTCCGGTATCGGGCTATCCCATCTTCACGCTGCAGGACGCCGCTGAGCTGCAGGACGTAGTCGGCCCGAGCGGTGACGTGTCGATGTCCGCATCGGGACGCGCGATCATCATGTCGCCGCAGGCCGCACCGCACGCCGTACGCGTGAACGCAACCCTTCCGAACTTCGTCACGTTTCGGCGCAAGGACGTGGAGACGGGCCGCTACTTCACTGACGCCGAAGCTCGCCGCGATGCGCCCGTCGTGGTGCTGTCGCACAATCTGGCCGCGCAACTGTCGCGCACCGGCGATCCATCGCGAATGCTCGGCGCGACGGTGCGCGTGCATGGTCGCCCGCTGACGGTGATCGGTATCATGCCTCCGTACGTTGGCGAGCGTCTCTTCGACGTGTATGTCCCCATCCTGGCCGCTTCGACGACGTTCGCACCAAGTGGAGTGATTACACCGACGCTGGCCGTCCGCGCGCGAAGCATCGAGGGAGTCGGAGAGGTGCGCGACCTGGTGGACGGATGGCTCGCGGGGAAATTCCCGGACTGGCAGAAGCACGTCGACGTCGAGCTGGAAGCCGCGCGACTGGCGCAGGTGAACAACGCACTGCTGATATTCAAGCTCGTAATGGGCGCTCTGGCCGGCGTATCGCTCGTAGTCGGCGGTGTGGGGATCATGAACGTCCTGCTCGCGAGCGTCACGGAGCGCACGCGTGAGATCGGCGTGCGCAAGGCCGTCGGTGCCACGCGTCGCGACATCCTCGTGCAGTTTCTCGCCGAGTCGCTCGCGCTGGCCAGCGCCGGTACCGGAGTTGGCACCGTGCTCGGCCTGTCGGGCGCGTTTGCGCTGGCGGCACTCGCCAGGCGCTTTGCGACGACCATACCGATGTACGCCGCGGTTTCGCCGGCAACTATCATCACCGCGGCCGTCGCGGCGTCCGTTGTGGGACTCACGTTCGGCATGTATCCGGCAATGCGCGCCGCGCGGCTATCTCCGATCGACGCGATCCGGCACGAGTAGGTGATCTGCCCCACACAGCATCGGGGCTGACGCGGGATGGCTGTGCCAGCGGACGACCGTCGGGAGTCGTAAGTTCTTCGCACCCCATGAAAGGACTCTTCGTGCGTCTCTCGCTCGCTATTGCCGCCGCTGCTTCGGTGCTCGTAGTCGCCCCAGAAGCGGCGGCGCAGAATGCGCCCCGCCCGTCAGGCGATCCCGCGTCAGTTGCCGCAGTGGCTTCCTGGCTTGCTTACGACGCGCCGCCCGGAGACGAATCCCGCATCACGGATGCGGTGATGGCAGCCGACAATCACTGGCGCCGCGACGCACTTGGCAACCTGGTGATGACGGTCGGGAGCGGCCACCCTCGCCGGTTGATCGCATGCGGGCTCGATCATGCAGGGTTCATCGTGAGTGAGATAACCGATCAGGGCTATCTGCGATTGCATCGCGCCGGAAATGGCGCGACGCATCCACTCTGGGATCAGTTTCATCAGGCGCAGCAGGTGCGGGTGTTGACGAAGAACGGATCGATCCCGGGTGTAGTCGCTGTGGACAATCTTCACTTCGCTCAGGAGCATCGTGGTGATACGTCGATCGTGAACGTGGACCAGCTGTGGGTGGACGTCGGCGTCCGATCTCGCGCCGAAGCAACTGCGCTCGGAGTCACCCTCATCGATCCCGTAGTACGAGACGTTCCGCCATGGACATACGCCGACCATGTGGCGGGTGCCGACGCGAGTGGCCGCGCGGGATGCGCAGCGGTGGCATCGGTCGCGCACGCAGCGCAAAGCAGCAATGCGCACATCACGGGCGAGACAGTATTCATCTTGTCCACCCAGAGCAGTTTTCGATGGAGCGGACTGGAAGCTGCGACGGCGCGTCTGGGTAGGTTCGACGAGGCGATGATCGTTGCCCCTGCAAGCATGTCGGGTGATGACAGTGCAGCGGTGTCGCACTCACCCTTCCCTCCACGCGCCAGGTCCGCACCGGCGGTGAACAGCGATGCAGTGTCCCGCATGGCGGTGCGCGCGCGGTTCGCCGGCTCGCTCGTGGAGAGCGTCCGCGCGAGCGATCTGGATTCGTTGCTCCTTGCTGTACGCGCAGCGGCACATGTTTCCTCGCAAGCGCCATGGCTTGTGCTTCCGCGGCCTCTCGCGACTGTCGCAACCCGCTCGCGCGACAGTCTTTCAATGGCTGCGGACGTTCTCACACGTCTCGTCGAGCTGCCGGCGGTCGGCGAGCGCGAGTCCCCGGTGCGCGATGCAATTCGCAGCGCGTTGCCGGAATGGGCGCGCAAGCAGATCATACAGGACTCTGCAGGCAACCTCATTCTGTCGATGGGACCGGATCGCGATACGAGCGTCTTTCTCGCGCACATGGATGAAGTGGGATACATCGTCCGATCCATCGACCGTGATGGAACAGTGACGCTGACGTCGCAGGGTGGTCTCAACGGCGCAGCATGGGAGGGACAACCCGCGCTGTTGTATCTGGACCGGCCGGCGACCACCAACGCACTCGGCGCCGCGTCGCCCGCATCACTTCCTGGGGTCTTCGTACCGCGCGAGCAGGCGAAGTTGCGTCGTCCCGACGTCATGCGCGCGTGGTTCGGAATGGATTCCGCTGCACTCGTCACGCACGGTGTACGTACCGGGCTGGTTGTTACCGCATACAAGCGCGGTGAGCGTCTTGCCGCGACACGTTTCACCGCACGCGCGCTGGATGACAGGGCAGGTGACACAGCCCTGTTACTTGCGCTTGCAGAGATGGACCCGGCCAAGCTGACGCACAAGGTCATCTTCGCCTGGTCGGTCGAGGAAGAAGTCGGACTCTTCGGCGCGGCGGCTGTCGCGCAACACATCGGGCCGTCGGTGCATCACGCATACGCGATCGACACCTTCGTGTCGTCCGACACACCGCTGGAATCGCCGTTTTTCGCCTTCGCGCCGCTCGGAGACGGACCGGTATTACGAGCGTCGGACGACGGCATGATCGTGTTGCCGAGCGAGCGCGACCGCATAATTGCACTCGCCCGCAGCAATCACATCCCGTTGCAGGTCGGCACGACCAAGGGATCGACCGACGCCGTTCCGTTCGTGGCGAAAGGAGCGATCGGTGCGCAGCTGGGCTGGCCGGGACGGTACAGTCACTCGCCAGCTGAAGTGCTGGATCTCAACGATCTCAGATCACTGGCGAAGCTGGTGCGGGTGTTGGCGCAGTGACGCTGCGGTACTCCGACCTGATTGCTGGGTAAGTGACAGGCAACGATGCATCCTTGCCCCACCTCGTCCGGCATCTTTTCCGATCGATCCGCTCATGACCGATCATTCGAGCACCGATGGCCCGCGATAGTGGGGCGCGGATGTATCCGCGCCTGTCACCTTATGCGGCGCCACAACGACCGCCGCCACCATATCCGCCGTAACATTCGTAACAGTTCTGAACATGTCCGGGATCACATCCACGGCAAGCAGAAGTCCTATGCCTTCCGCCGGTATCCCGACGCTGGTCAGCACCGGCACCATCACGAGCAGCACGCCTCCTGGAATGCCCGGCACGCTGAAACTGAGCAGCACCGCCGACATTGCTATCGACGCGATCTGTGCGGGTGACACCGTCACGCCGTAGATCCGCGCCAGAAACAGGCTGCTGGTGGTGATCGCGATAGTTGCACCGAGCTTGAACGTCGATACCGCGAGTGGGAGTACAAAACCCGTCGCCGCTGCCGGAAGACCAAGCTGCATCTTGCCGGCTTCGATCATCGCGGGAAGTGTCGCAAGCGAAGATCGGGAGCTGAATCCTACGACCTGCGCAGGGGCGATGGCGCGTGCGAATCTGACCAGCGGTACTCGACCCACCACGACGGCGACCACGTACAACGCACAAGTGTAAACGACGCACGCAATCGCGACGAGTATCAGCAGCGCGACGATCGCGTGAGCGCCGCCGAATCCGGTTCGCGCTCCGAGTGCGTATGCGAGACCGAACACGCCGATCGGCGCGATCCAGAGCACCCAGCGCACGAGCTCGAGCATCACGTCCGCAACTGCGCGAAAGAAGCCGACGAGATGTGCGCGAGAGTCCGGCGCCAGCCTGGTGACACCAACTCCGAACGCAACCGTGAAGATCACGAGCGGAAGCAGCGCGCCATTGGCCGCCGCGGCGACTGGATTCGCCGGTATGAGTGCGCCGATCCAGTCCCAGAAACCGGCGGCCGCGTGCGGTGATCCTGAAACCGCGGACGCGACGCCGTGTGCAGCGCCGAGCGTTCCTGCCGATCCAGGAGTGACTCGCAACAACGTCAGCAGCCATGGCGTCATGATTGCTATCAGCACCGCGCCGCTCACGAGGAGCGCAAGAAAAACTCCGATCACACGCACGCCGAGCCGCCCGACCGCGCCGGCGTCGGCAAGTGACGCGATGCTCGTGATGAGCAGCGCAACCACCAGTGGCACTACCAGTGCGCTGATCGCCTTGACCCAGATCGTTCCCACGGGACCGATCGCACCCGCAAACTGTGGAAAGATCGCGCCGCATACTCCGCCTGCGACGAAGGCTAGAAGTATCGCCGCAGCTGGTGATACACGTCGCCTCGTGTGTCTATCGGGTGGAAGCCCACCGCGCTCCGCGTGATCCGTTGCGTGTTCTGGCACAGCGCTGGAATCTACGCCCTGGCCGAACCGCTGCTGGGACTTTCGCAACCTGCCGGGTTACGCCGAGTCTCCGAAACAACGATTGACGTCCGACGAGTGTCAAAGTGGTATGAGCACGTGTCATGAATGAATCCGGTTCCGGCAACGACCGGACCCTCGCGCACGCCGAGTTCTTCGGTGATCGGAGTCGGCGGGATACCGTCGCCGGATTCACGATCGCAAGCATGACGGCGGACCCGACCCTCCAGATCGAGCGCCACACCCATGAGACAGCCCACTTCATCGTGCTGCTGAGCGGCCAGTATGTCACGACCGCACGCGGTGCCGACGCGGTGTGTGTCAAGCCGGCGCTGATCTACAACCCTCCGGGTACCACTCATCGCGATCGCTTCCGTCGGATCGACGGGCGTGTGGATGGGCGTTTCATCTCCGTGGCAGTGGATTCAGCGCGAATGGGCGATATCGCCGGACCCTTTCCGCTCGTGCAGGACGCCGTGTACACGCAGGAACGGAGCGCCGTGCAAATCGGAATGCGGTTGGCCAGAGAGCTTGGGGATTACGTGGATTCATCCTCTCTCGCCGTCGAAGCGATCTGTCTCGAGCTCTTCACCCTGGCGATCGTGGAGCGTGTGCCGCAGCGCTCTTCGGTGCCTCCGTGGCTTCGCGTCGCGCGCGATCTCATTCAGGATTACTGTGCAGAAGGCACGTGCATCGCGGATATCGCGCGTGCCTGCGACGTGCATCCGGTGTACCTTGCGCGAGTGTTCCGCAAGTATTTCGGGTGCTCCCCCGGTGAATATCTTCGCCGCTGCCGGATCGAGCGCGCCGCGGCTCTCCTCGCTCACACGCCCACCTCGCTCAGCCTCGTCGCGTTGCAGTGTGGCTATGCAGATCAGAGTCATCTCAACGCCGCCTTCCGACGCGCATTCGGGTTGACGCCGGCTGAGTATCGCCGCGTGTCAAAGGCCTGACGCCGGGACGCCCATCAAAAGGTTGCAAAAGTACAAGACCGATGCAGATCCTCGTTGCTACCTTCTCCGATGGAAGCCGGATCACTCCCCGGCAGCTCACTCCGAGGCACTTTTGCGAATCACCACCACACTTCTGTTTTCGGTTGCCACCCTGATGCCATACGGTCGCATGCCAGCCCAAGCCACACATGTTGGCGCCGTGCAATCCGACTCTGACCTCGTCGGACTATGGGGTCACGAATCCATCTCGGGCCCGCAGGTTCGTGGCGAGATCAGTCTCCGCCATTATCGCGGAGTCTGGATCGTCAACGTCGCCGGATTCGAGACGACGGCGGCTGTCGCACACGACACGCTTTCGTTCAGCTTGCCCGGCGGCCAGGGCGAATTCAGGAGTCCCGTTCCCCTGTCACATGATCTGGCGGTACGCGGCTTCTGGATCCAGCCACAGGGCCAGCTCCAAGCCCGATACGCGTCGCTCGTCACGCTTACCCGAATAACGAGCAACCTGTGGCGTGGCACCGTGGAGCCGCTCGATGAGAGATGGTCGTTGTATCTGTCGATCGAGAAGCAACCCGATGGATCGCTCACAGGCTACTTCCGCAATCCTGACGCGAACTGGCGTGGCGGAGCGTCCGCGTTTCGTGTCGTGCGCGATCGCGACACGCTCCGCTTTCTCGACGTCGCGAGCGGGAGGCAACGCAACAGTGTCGTATACGACTCTGCGCAACACCAGATAGTCATGGACTTCGGGCGCCAGGTAATTCTCACGCC
>Ga0134126_10007517_pt1 | contig 13689 bp, 10 predicted proteins | sample KB31752_FD_96881 | JGI IMG/M metagenome (GOLD analysis project Ga0134126, IMG submission 96881) | Terrestrial soil microbial communities with excess Nitrogen fertilizer from Kellogg Biological Station, Michigan, USA - KB3-175-2 | ecosystem: Environmental > Terrestrial > Soil > Unclassified ...
CCGCCCGCACCAAAAATGTGCTCCACGTTTCCGCAACGCGAGCACACGTAGACGCTCATGTTCTCGACGACGCCCAGCACGGGCACCGACACCTTCTCGAACATCTTGAGTCCCTTGCGCGCGTCGGCGAGCGCAATGTCCTGCGGCGTCGTCACGATCACGGCTCCGGCGACGGGCACACGCTGCGCAAGCGTGAGCTGGATGTCTCCAGTGCCGGGCGGCATGTCGACGACGAGATAATCGAGATCGCCCCAGCTCGTATCCCCGAGCAGCTGCGTGAGCGCCTGGGTCACCATCGGGCCGCGCCAGACCATGGGCTGCTCGGCATCGACCAGGAAACCGATCGACATCGCCGCGACGCCGTGACTCCTCAACGGCTCGATGTGCTTCCCGTCGCGAGTGTTGGGTCGCTGGTCCGCGAGGCCGAGCATCAGCGGCTGACTCGGGCCATAGATGTCCGCATCGAGCACACCGACGCGCGCGCCCTGCGCCGCCCACGCAAGCGCGAGATTGACCGCTACCGTCGATTTGCCGACGCCGCCCTTGGCCGAAGCGACTGCGACGATGTTCTTCACGCCCTCGAGAGGCTTGAGCGTGCGCTGCACCGCGTGCGCCTCGATCCGAGCCTCGAGGCGCACGGCGACCTCGGCCGTGACGCCCCGCTCTCGCAGGTGCTCGCGCAGGAGAGGCTCGATCTCCTCGCGGTATCCGCCGACCGGGAATCCGAGGCGAAGCGCCACGACCTGCCGGCCGCCCTCGGCCTCGATGCCTTCGACGGCCCGCGCCGTCCCGAGCGTTTCTTCCAGGTACGGATCGCGGTAGCTCTCGATGGCGGCCCTAAGGGCCACCTGATCGGCGGACTGTGACATGGGGCAGGTCGCGCGGGGCAGAGTAAAGTTACAAATTCTAATCCGGGTGGCCGGGAGCTGCATGGGAGCTGTCGCTGGCGGTCTGCAGCGGCAAAGCGCCCGACTGAAGCCCTCTGTGTCCGTATGGCGTATGTGCCCGTATGGCATAATTCATGCCCAGCCGGCTGCGAGATGTGAATGCACCGGCGGGGGTCGCGTTCAGCATCGGTGGAGGGCTGCACATTGGAGACGCAGGCGACGGATGCGCTGCGAATGACTGCCGTTAGCTTCGCTGAATGAGCTTTTTCACCAATCTGCGCGCGGAGCGGCTGATCACCGAGGTGCGGTCCGCCACTTCACCCACGGACTCCGCCGCGCTGCGTGCCGCAGCGAAACTCAAAGAGCTCGGCCAAGGCGCCATCGAATCGATTCTCGCGGCGCTCCCGGATGCCGACAAGAACGCGACGGTCATCCTGGTCGATGCGCTCTCTGCGCTCGTGAGCCTGAAGACCCTGCCGCAGATGCTGCAGGGACTCGTCGAGGGCAGCCCGCGAGTGATCGCAGGCATCTCCTGGGCGCTCACCTCGAGCCGCGCCTACCCGCCCCATATGCTGCTCGATGCGCTCGCGATGCAGGGCATCTCGAAACCCGCATTGCTCGAGGTCATCGCCGCGCAGAAGCAGCGCTTCGGCATACGGGAGCTCCTCAACACCGCGTACGCCCAGGAACCGAACGAGAAGGCCGCCCTCTTTCGCATCCTCGGTGAGATCGCCGATGCGCAGGCGCTTCCCGAGCTTCTCGGGCGACTGCAGGGCAAGGATCCGATTGCCCGCGTGCACATCATCAACATCCTCGCGCGCTTCGCCACGCCCGAGGTGCAGACGGCCCTGCAAGCCCAGCTGAAGGACCCGAACAAACTGATCCGCAGTGCAACGCTCGGAGCCCTCCAGAAGATGGAAGGCCCGATCGACATCGAGCGCGTGTGCGCGCTGCTCAGGGACGCCGAGCTCGACGTGCAAAACAAGGCGATCGACGTCGTGATCAAGGCCAACCACCCTGACACGGTGCGCTACCTGATCGATGTTCTGAAGGATGAGAACGAGTACGCCCGGCGCGCCGCGGTCGAGGTGCTGAACGAGGTGGGAGACGCGAAGTCCGTCAAATACCTCCTCGAAGCTCTGAAGGACAGCGACTGGTGGGTGCGCAGCCGCGCTGCCGACGCACTCGGCAAGATCGGCGGACCGAAGGTGATCGAGGCGGTCCTCGCCCTCGTGCGCGACCGGGACGAGGACATCCGGCGCGCCGCGATCGAGATCCTCAACCAGACGAAGGACGAGCGGGCCGTCGAACATCTCATTCAGGCGACTCGCGATCCGGACTGGTGGGTGAGCGAACGGGCCGTCGATGCGCTCGCCGAGATCGGCAGCAAACGCGCGCTGCCGCGACTTGCGGAGATGCTCCGCGCCGGCAATGCGAAGGGGCTGCCGATCGTGGTCAGGGCTCTCGGGCGCATCGGGGACGCCAAGCTCATCGATCAGCTGCTGCCCCTGCTTGCCCGCCCCGAGCGGGAAATCCGCATCGAGGCGATCCAGGCGCTCGCGAAGCTCACCGATGACCCGCACGCCGCCGAGGTCCGCGCACAGCTGCAGTCGCAGATCGCCTCGCCCGATCAGACGATCGCGCGCATGGCGGCGAGCGCCATGGCCGAGCTCGACAATCGCACCACCGGTGGCCTCACCCCATCGCCGGCCGCGAGCTTCCCGGCGGCCGCCCCAGCCGCGGCAGCCGCTGGGCTCGCGAGCGGCGCCGCCGCGGCGAGCACTTCGAGCTCGACGCTTGCAGGGCGAACCGGGCAGCCCGCTCAACCCACCCGCACACTGCTCATCTCCGATGCCGCGCTCGCCCAGGCCGCGCGCCAGGGCGAGGCGCCGAGCCGGCTCGACATCTCGACGCTCAAGTCGGGAGACATCATCGAGGGGCGCTACAAGTACATCGATCGCATCGGCCGCGGCGCATTCGGCACGGTGCTGCTGATGGAAGATACGGTCGTCGACGAGCGGTTGATCCTGAAATTCCTGAACCCCAACGTCGCCGAGGACGAGGAGGTCATGAAGCGCTTCGTCCACGAGCTGCGCTACTCGCGCAAGATCACGCACAAGAACGTGATCCGCATCTACGACTTTCTATTCATCCAAGGCAACTACGCGATCTCCATGGAATACTTCCCTTCCCACACGCTCGGTGGGGAGATCGTCAACGAGAAGCCTATGGAGCTCAAGCGCGCGCTCGGATTCGGCTGCGACATCGCGACGGGGATGGCTGTCGCACATCAAGTCGGCATCGTCCACCGCGACCTGAAGCCCGCGAACGTCCTCATCAACCAGGAGGGACTGCTCAAGATCGTCGACTTCGGCGTCGCCGCCGCGCAGCGCGAAGGCGACACCCAGCTCACGAAGACGGGCTACGTCATCGGCTCTCCGAAATACATGGCGCCGGAGCAAATCCTGGGCAAGAAGGTCGACGAGCGCGCCGACATCTATGCGCTCGGCATCATCCTTTACGAGATGGTGACCGGCGTCCCGCCGTATGCCCGCGGCGATCACATGTCGGTGATGTACCAGCACGTGCAGGGCCGCGCGCGACCGCCGCAGCAGGTCAATCCGGACCTGCCGCCGGGACTCGCGGAAGCCGTTCTGAAGGCGATGGCCGTCGACAAGGCGAAGCGCTTCCAATCGATGGACGAGATGCGCGGCGTGCTGGAGAAGTACCTGTAGCCGGGTGCACGGCGACAGCGGGGGTCTTATATGGCGCGCATCGACGCCTTTCTGAAGCTCGGTACCCAGCAAGGCTGCTCCGACGTACATCTCGCAGTCGGCGTGCCGCCGATGCTGCGCATGCACGGCGACCTGCTGCCGATCAAATTCCGCGACCTGCGCGCGAGCGAGCTCGAGGGCTACATCGCCGAGATCCTCACGCGCTCGCAGGCCGAGCAGTTCAATGCCGGCAACGACCTCGACTTCTCGTACGTCGCTGCCGGCGGCGGGCGCTTCCGCGTGAACGTTTACCGCAAGGATACAGGCGTCGGGGCGACCTTTCGCTCGATTCCCCAGGACGTGCCGAAGCTCGAGAAGCTCGCGCTGCCTCCCATCGTCACCAAGCTCTGCGACTTCCACCAGGGCATGATCCTCGTCACCGGCTCGACGGGCACCGGCAAATCGACGACGCTGGCGGCGATGATCGACCACTTGAATGCCACCCGGAAGCTCAACATCGTGAGCCTCGAGGACCCGATCGAGTTCGTTCACAGGAGCAAGCAGTCCCAGGTCATCCAGCGGGAGCTGCATACGCACATCCCGAGCTTCGCCGAGGGCGTGCGAGCGGCCATGCGCGAGGACCCCGACGTGATCCTCGTCGGCGAGCTGCGCGATGCAGAGACGATCACCATGGCGATGACGGCGGCCGAGACCGGCCACCTCGTGCTCGGGACGCTGCACACGACGGGGGCCGTGAAGACGATCGATCGCATCATCGATGCGCTGCCCGTCGAGGAGCGCGACCAGACGAAGAGCTTCCTCGCGCAGAGTCTGCTCGCAGTCATCACGCAGATCCTCGTGAAGACGGCCGATGCGCACGGGCGGCGTGCGATTTGCGAGATCATGGTGATGACCAAGGCGATCGCCAAGCTCATCCAGAGCGATCAGAGCCATCAGATCCCGAGCCAGCTGCAGACCGGCCGTGACCTCGGCATGCAGATGCTCGACCAGGCGCTGATGGCCGCGATCACGGCGCGGGAGATCGACCCGGACGATGCTTATGCGTACGCGAGCGACAAGCGCCTCTTCCAGAAATACGTGACGGACACGAGCATGCTGCCGAAGCTCGATTCCCCGGGCACCACATCCGCAACCGCAGCCGCAGGCGCGAGCACCGCTGCGGGCGCGGCCGCCACGGCGGCACGGCCACCGGCCTGAGGGTCGACGCGGAATGGCCGCCATCGATCCCTTCCTGATCTCGATCCTCGAGCGGCGCGGCTCCGATCTGCACTTCATCGCGGGCGAGCCGCCTCGGATCCGGCAGTACGGGGATCTGCAACCCCTCAAGCCCGAGCGTCTCGAAGCCGATTTCGTGCGCAATGCGCTCTACGAGATCATGCCGCGGACAGCGGTCGAGCGCTTCGAATCGAAGGACGGCGCCGATTTTGCGTATACCCTTCCCGAACGGGGGCGCTTTCGAGTCAACGTGCTGCGTCACCTCGGGGGGCTCGGCGCCGTATTCCGCGCGATCCCCTCGCAGGCGATGACGCTCGATCAGCTCGCGCTGCCGGAGTCCGTGCGGCAGATGTCCCGGGCGAGCAATGGCCTGATCCTCGTCACGGGCAAGACCGGATCGGGCAAGTCGACGACGCTCGCCGCGATGATCGACGACATCAACACGCGCGTGAAGGGCCACATCCTCACGGTCGAGGATCCGATCGAGTTCGTCCATCAGCGAAAGAGCTGTCTCGTGAGCCAGCGCGAGATCGGGGTGCATGCGACGAGCTTCTCGGCGGCACTGCATTCGGCTCTGCGCGAGGACCCCGACGTGATCCTCGTCGGGGAGCTGCGCGACCTCGAGACGATGAGCATCGCGGTCACCGCCGCTGAGATGGGCATCCTCGTCATGGGAACGCTGCACACCAACGGCGCCGCGCAGACCGTGGATCGCATGGTGAACGTCTTTCCTTCCGACAAGCAGCCCCACGTGCGCACGATGCTCTCCACTTCGCTCCGCGGAGTCGTCTCCCAGCAGCTTCTCCAGCGGGCGGATGCGCAAGGCCGGGTCGCCGCGCTCGAGATCCTCGTCAATACCTCGGCGGCCTCGAATCTCATCCGCCAGGGCAAGCTCGATCAGCTCGAAAACGTCATGCAGTCGGGCGCTCAGTTCGGCATGCGCACGATGGACAGCGCGATCCAGCAGCTGCTCGATCAGAAGCTCATCGCGGGCAAAGAAGCCTACAAGAAGGGCATCAACAAGTCGAAATTCGAGGCGGTAAAGAACGAGGGGTGAGGGCGCGGGCCGGACCGCGGCGCCAGGGACGGCTCCCTGGCACCGTGTAAACTTGCTCCTTATGCCCCGCAAGCTCTTCGTCACGACCGCGCTGCCCTACGCGAACGGCCCGTTGCACATCGGGCACATCATGGAGTACATCCAGGCCGACATCTGGGTGCGCTTCGAGCGCATGCTCGGCAACGCGGTGCATTTCATCGGCGCGGACGACGTGCATGGCGCTCCGATCATGCTCAAGGCGGAGTCGGAGGGGATCACCCCGCTCGAGCTGGTCGCGCGCGTCGCATCGGGCCGGCCGCGCGACCTCGCGGGCTTTCACCTGAGCTTCGATCACTGGTATTCGACGGACTCGCCCGAGAACGTCCGGCTCTCGCATGACATCTATCGACGGCTCAAGGCCGCTGGGCTCATCTACGTGAGGCCGGTCGAGCAATTCTTCGATCCGGTGAAGGGCATGTTCCTCCCCGATCGCTACATCAAGGGGGAGTGCCCGAACTGCCACGCGAAGGATCAGTACGCGGACGCGTGCGAGTCATGCAGCATCGTCAACACGCCGATGCAGCTCCTCGAGCCGTACTCGACGATTTCCGGCGCGAAGCCCGTCCTCAAGACATCCGATCATTTCTTTTTCCGGCTCTCCGATCCGCGCTGCATCGAATTCCTCGAGCGCTGGATCGATGCACCGGGAAGGCTGCAGCCGCAGGTCGCGAACAAGGCACGCGAGTGGCTCACCGGCGCCGGCGGTGAGAAGCTCGGGGACTGGGATATCTCCCGCGATGCGCCTTACTTCGGCATCCCGATCCCGGATGCGCCGGGCAAATATTTTTACGTCTGGCTCGATGCTCCGATCGGTTATCTCGCCTCCCTCGAGAGCTATCTCGAGAGCGGCGGGGCACGCGCGCACGGGGAGACGCGCAGCTTCTCCGAGTTCCTCTCGGCCCCCGACATCGAACAAATCCATTTCATCGGCAAGGACATCATTTACTTTCATGCGCTCTTCTGGCCCGCGATGCTCGAGTTCGCGGGCGCACCCTATCGGGTTCCCGATCACGTGTGGGTGCACGGGCACATTCAGCTGGCGGGCGCGAAGATGTCGAAGTCGCGCGGTACGGGGCTCTCCCCGCAGCGGTATCTCGAGATCGGCTTGAATGCGGAGTGGCTGCGCTACTACCTCGCAGCGCGACTCAATCCCGGCGTCGAGGATTTCGACTTCGACCCGGACGATTTCCTGGCGCGCGTCAACAGCGACCTCATCGGCAAGTACGTCAATATCGCAAGCCGTGCCGCGACGTTCATCACGCGCCATTTCGGCGGCGAGCTTCGGTACGAAGGCGACCGCGCAGCGCTCGCCGCGGAGGCGGCGGCCCTCGCGCGGGCCATCGCGCAGAGCTACGAGACACGCGACTTCGCGCGTGCGATGCGCGAGATCATGGCGCTCGCGGACCGCGCCAATCAGGATTTCGACGCGCACCGTCCGTGGATTCTCGCCAAGGAGCCGGAGATGCGGGGCGAGCTGCAGGACACCTGCTCGCGGGCGCTGCACCGATTCAAGCTCGCGAGCGTTTTGCTCGCGCCCGTGCTGCCGGCCCTCGCCGAGCGCGTCGCGAAGGAGTTGTTCGGCCTCGACCGCCCGTTCGCCTGGAGCGATGCGGCAGAGCTTCCCGCGCGCATCGCGCCATACTCGCACCTCATGACACGGGTCGACCCGAAGCAGCTCGATGCGCTCTTCGGAATACCCCGGGAGACCCCCGAGATGAACACGGAAAAGCGCTCAGGCACCGACTCTGCGCCGCGCGCCGGCGGCGCGCCTGCGGCGCCGGCCTCGCACGGGCTCAGTGCGCCGGAGTCGATCTCGATCGACGAGTTTCGCCGCGTCGATCTGCGCGTCGCGCGGATCACGGCCGCAGAGCGCGTCGAGGGAGCCGACAAGCTCCTGAAGCTCACGCTCGATCTCGGCTCCGAGACACGAACCGTGTTTGCGGGTATCAAATCGGCCTATGATCCCGCCGCGCTCGAAGGCCGCCTCACGGTCGTCGTCGCGAATCTCGCCCCGCGAAAGATGAAGTTCGGCGTGTCGCAAGGCATGGTGCTCGCAGCGAGCGGGGACGGGCCCGGCGTGTACCTGCTCGCACCCGACAGCGGCGCCGCGCCGGGCATGCGGGTGAGCTGAGGCGCGCGATGCCGGATGACTGCGAGGCAAGTGCGTCGCCGCAGGCGAAGCTCGCCGCCGCGATCGATGCGCTGCTACCGCAGACGCAGTGCACGCGCTGCGGCTATTCCGGCTGCCGACCTTATGCGGACGCCATCGCACGCGGCGAATCCGACATCAATCACTGCCCGCCGGGCGGCGCGGCACTGATCGATGCGCTCGCGCGCCTCACCGGGCGCCCACCGCTGCCGCTCGATCCGGCGAACGGCGCCGAAGGACCGCACCAAATCGCCGTGATCGACGAAGCCCGATGCATCGGCTGCGCAAAGTGCCTGCCGCCCTGTCCCGTCGATGCGATCGTCGGCGCGCCGCGCTTCCTGCACACGGTCGTCGCTGCGCTCTGCACGGGGTGCGAGCTCTGCATCGCCCCCTGTCCGGTCGACTGTATCGAGATGCGGCCGGCGACCGCCGTCGCGGGCGCTCCGCAAGCGGTGCCCCCCGCGCATCTGAGCCGGGCCCGGTTCCTCGCGCATGGCGCGCGAACGGAGCGGCGCTCCAGCGAGCGCGCCGCCGAGCTCGCCGAGCGCAAGCTCACCGCGCGCGAGATGCCGGCGTGAATCCTGCCCGCCGCCGCGCCATCTTCCGCCGGCTGGCCGCCGCGAACCCGGAACCCACGACGGAGCTCGAGCATGGAAGTCCGTTCGAGCTCCTCGTCGCGGTCGTCCTCTCCGCGCACACGACGGACCGCAGCGTCAATGCCGCGACGCGCAAGCTCTATCCCGTCGCGAACACGCCGCGAGCGCTGCTCGCGCTCGGGGTCGACGGCGTGCGTCCCTTCCTGAAAACCGTCGGACTCTACAACGCCAAGGCCCGCAACGTCGTCGAGTTGAGCCGGCAGCTGCTCGAGCGCCACGACGGGCGCGTACCGTGCGACCGCGCCGCGCTCGAGGCGCTTCCCGGTGTCGGTCGCAAGACGGCGAACGTCATCCTGAACATGGTGTGCGGCGAGCCTACGGTTGCGGTCGATACACACATCTTCCGCGTGGCGAACCGCACGGGCCTCGCGCCCGGAAAAACGCCGCGCGCGGTCGAGGAAGCCCTGCTCGCAGCGACACCGCCGGCATATTTGAGGAACGCACACCACTGGCTGCTCCTGCACGGGCGTTACGTCTGCACCGCACGAGCGCCGGCCTGCCCGCGCTGCGTCATTCGCGACCTGTGCGAGTACTCGCACAAGACGCCGCCGAAGCAGCTCTCGGCGGCAGAGCATGTTTGAAAGCGCGAGCCGCGCCGACCTGCGGCGCACGTACCTTCGAGCCTGGCGCAAGCTCTCCGCGCGATTGCCGCTCGAGCCGCTCGAAGCGCAAATCGCCGCCGTGATCGAGGCGCATCCGGAGTACATCCCGCTGCTCGATACGGGCGATGCCGTGCTCGCGGCCGATTTCAAGCCCGAATCAGGCCGGGAGAATCCGTTCCTGCACATGGGAATGCACCTCGCGATCCGCGAGCAGGTCGGCACCGATCGTCCGCCCGGCATCGCCGGCATCCATGCGCGGCTCGCGCGCGAGCTCGGCTCGGAGCATGCTGCCGAGCATGCGATGATGGAGGCGCTGGGAGAGACGCTGTGGGACGCGCAGCGCGCGAGGCGGGTACCCGATGAGCGCGCCTACATCGAGCGGCTGAAGAATCTCGCGCCTGGCAGCCGGCGCAACGACTGAGCCTCACCCGCCGCGCGCACACGAAAACGCCCCGGCGCGGCGCACGGCCGCCCGGGGCGTATCGAAGAAAAGTTCGAGTCGAACTTACTTCGGAGCAGCGCTGCTGCTCTCGTCAGACTTCTTGCTGCTCTTCTTGCTGCTGTGCTTGTGCGACTTCATGTGGCTGTGCTTCGCCGGAGCGGACGAAGACTGGTCGCCGGCCGGCGGTGCGTCATCAGCAAACGCGGGAATCGCGCTGAGGCTCATACCAATCAACAGAGTCGAAGCAGCGAGTGCGACGATGGACTTCTTCACGGAAATCTCCCTAAAGAGGATGGGGTGCCCTAGGCGGCGATGATTGTATTCGGGTCGTCCAGGGCCTTTTCTTAAGACCTTGTCATCATCTTTTTGGGGTGTACAAGTCGGTCAGAGTCCCCTCGAAAGCCTCCGCCGCGAAGGCAACGGTCTCCGACAGGGTCGGATGGGGGTGGACCGTGAGCCCGATATCGGCCCCATCTGCCCCCATCTCGATCGCCAGGGCGATCTCGCTCACGAGATCGCCCGCATTGGAACCGACGATGCCGCCGCCCAGCAGGCGGTGGCTGGCCGGATCGAACAGAAGCTTGGTGAACCCGTCGTCGCGACCTAGCGACAGGGAGCGGCCGCTCGCGGCCCAAGGGAAAAGCCCTTTCTTGTAGGCCAGGCCCTTGGCCTGCGCCTCCGATTCCGTCACCCCCACCCAGGCCACCTCCGGGTCGGTATACGCGACCGCCGGAATCGCCCGCGCATCGAACGAGCTCTTGTGGCCGGCCGCGACCTCCGCGGCCACTTTGCCCTCGTGGGAGGCCTTGTGGGCCAGCAGCGGAGGGCCCGCGATATCCCCGATCGCGAAAATATGCGGCACGTTGGTGCGCATCTGCCGGTCGGTCGGGATGAAGCCGCGCTGATTGACCGTGACGCCGGCCGCCTCCGCCTGGACGCCAAAGCCGTTCGGCACGCGCCCCACCGCGACCAGGACGCGGTCATACACCTGCGGCTCGGGCGCTCGATCGCCCGCGAACGAGACGCGCAAACCCTCGCGCAACGCCTCGACGCCGGTGACCCGCGTCGCGAGGAGCACCTGTTCGTAGCGCGCACGGATCCGCTTCTCGAGCGGGCGTACCAGGTCCGGGTCGCAGCCCGGCATCAGCTGCGGGGTCAGCTCGACCACGCTCACGCGAGCGCCGAGCGCGTCGTATACGCAAGCCATCTCGAGCCCGATGATGCCGCCCCCCACGACCAGCAGGCGGCCGGCTCCGGGAAGCTCGAGCGCCCCGGTGGAATCGATGATCCGCGGATCCTCCGGCCAGCCCGGCAGGCGGATGGCCTCCGATCCCGCCGCGATGATGCATTGCTCGAAGCGGATGCGCTCGGTGCCGGAGTCGCCCGTCAGCTCGAGGATGTGAGGGCTCGCGAATCGCCCGACGCCGTGCACCACTTCCACCTTGCGCTGCTTGGCGAGCAGCTTCAGGCCGCCGGTCAGCTTGCGCACAATTCCGGCCTTCCAACCACGCAGCTTGTCGAAATCGAGAGTCGGTTTGCCGAATGCGATGCCGTTCGCGGCCATCGCCTCGGCGTCCTCGATGACCTTTGCGGCGTGCAGCAGCGCCTTGGAGGGAATGCAGCCGACATTGAGGCACACGCCCCCGAGGCAAGGCCCGCGTTCGACTAGTGTGACCTTCAAGCCGAGATCCGCGGCGCGAAAGGCGGCGGTATAGCCGCCCGGTCCCGAGCCGAGGACGATCAGATCGGTCGCGCGGTCCGCCTGCGCCTCGACGCGCATGCGAACGGTGGTGTCCGGAATGCGCATCCTGACGGTGTCGCCCGAGGACTCCGCCGCCTGCGGTGCCTGCGATGCCTGCGATGCCTGCGGCGGCTGAGCCGCTCCGCTGGCGGCGGTGTCGGAGCTTGCCGTGGGCGCTGCGGCCGGCGGCGCAGGGGCTGCGGTCGCAGCAGCTGCGCCCTCGAGGCGCGCGATCACGGAGCCCTTCGAGACCTTATCGCCCTTCTTGACCAGCACTTCCGTGATGCGGCCGCTCGCGGTCGAAGGCACGTCCATCGAGGCCTTCTCGGTCTCGAGCGTGATGAGCGGGGTGTCGACTTCGATCGCATCGCCCGGCCGCACGAGCACGTCGACGACCGGCACTTCCTGGAACTGGCCGAGGTCGGGAACGACGAGATCGGTCGCACTCATCGACCCATACCTATTGGGTCGCGGCAAGCGCAGTCAAGCCCGGCGCGGCGGCGAGCTGCCCCCCAAGAACCGCTCAAGGGACGGCCTCGAGAAGGCCGCGCGCGTCCGCGAGGGTCTTTGCGAGGAACGTGGTGACGCGCGCCGCGAGCGCTCCATCGATCACCCGGTGATCGTACGAGAACGACAGCGGCAGCATGAGGCGCGGCACGAACGAGCCGTCGCGGTACACCGGCCGCATCTGCGAGCGCGACACCCCGAGGATCGCGACCTCCGGCGCATTGATGATCGGAGTGAACGCGGTGCCGCCGATGCCCCCGAGGCTCGAGATGGTGAACGAGCCGCCCTGCATGTCGGCGAGTCCCAGCGTGCCCGCGCGTGCTTTCTCGGCAAGCTCCGCAGTGCAGCGCGCGAGCTCGTAGATGTCCTTGCGGTCCGCATCGCGCACGACGGGCACGAGCAGGCCGTTCGGAGTGTCCGCCGCAAAGCCGAGATGGAAGTACTTCTTGAAGACGAGATTCTCCCCGCTCGGATCGAGCGAGGCGTTGACTTGAGGAAACTGCTGCAACGCCCGCACGCAGGCGCGCAGAATGAAGGCGAGCGGCGTGAGCTTGATGCCGCGCGAGGCTGCCTTGTCTTTGAGGCTCGCGCGCAGCTGCTCGAGCTCGGTGATATCCGCCTCGTCGAACTGCGTCACATGAGGCAGGTTCACCCAGCTCGCGTGCAGTCGCGCGCCAGAGATTCGCTGGATGCGTGTGAGCGGCTTGACTTCGGTCGGACCGAACTGCGAGAAGTCGACGCTTGGGACCGCCGGCCAGCGCGCCTCGAGCCCGCCGGCACCGCCGCGCGCTCCGGCCGTACCAGCCCTTACCGCGCCGCCGCCCGTGAGCACCCCTTTCACGAACGCCTTCACGTCGTCCTGCGTGATGCGGCTCTTGAATCCCGTACCGCTCACCGCCGCGAGGTCGACGCCGAGTTCTCGTGCGAGCTTGCGAATCGAGGGACTCGCATGCGCGTGCGAGAAGCCCTGCTCGTCGATCGCATGCGGCTCCGGTGCGCGTGCCGGCGCGGGCGCGCCGCGGGTGGCGGGAGGCTGAGTCGCTGCACGCGCAGGCTGCGCCTCACGCGGTGGTTGAGCCGCCGCTGTGGCCTCTGCGGCGCGAGCCGGCGCCGCAGAGGCCCGCGACGCGGCGCTATCGGTCGCTGCGCTCTCGGCGGGACGCGCCGCCACCTCGGCGCCTTGGCCGGCGCCGTCCTCCGAGCGCACCGCGACGACGACGTCGCCCGCGTTCACCTTGCCGCCCTTGCTCACGACCACCCGCTCGATGATGCCGCCGACCGTCGAAGGCACATCCATCGTGGCCTTCTCCGTCTCGAGCGTGACGAGCGGGGATTCGGGCTCGATCCGATCGCCGGGCTTCACGAGCACGTCGATGACGGCCACGTCTTTGAAGTTGCCCATGTCGGGCACGCGCACGTCGATGACGCGAGTCACGGGTCGCTCTCGGCTCGGACGCTTAGGTGAGGCGGGGATTGGGCTTCGACGGATCGATGCCGAAGGCGGCAATCGCCTTCGCGACAGTTGCGCGGTCCATTTTCCCCTCTTCCGCGAGCGCGTTCAACGCGGTGATCGCGATGAAGTGCCGGTCGACCTCGAAGTGCTTGCGCAGCTGCGCGCGCGAATCGGAGCGCCCGTAGCCGTCGGTGCCGAGCGTGACG
>Ga0134126_10007518_pt1 | contig 13689 bp, 9 predicted proteins | sample KB31752_FD_96881 | JGI IMG/M metagenome (GOLD analysis project Ga0134126, IMG submission 96881) | Terrestrial soil microbial communities with excess Nitrogen fertilizer from Kellogg Biological Station, Michigan, USA - KB3-175-2 | ecosystem: Environmental > Terrestrial > Soil > Unclassified ...
GCTTTGACACGCTGATGAAGTCCGCGGACAACATGATGTTGTACAAATACATCATCCGCAATGTGGCGAATCAGTACGGCAAGACGGTCACGTTTATGCCGAAGCCGATTTACGGCGATAACGGCAGCGGCATGCACACGCACCAGAGCCTGTGGAAGGATGGCAAGCCGCTGTTCGCGGGCGATTCGTACGCGGGCCTGAGCCAGATGGCCCTGCACTATATCGGCGGCCTGTTGAAGCACGCGCGCGCGCTTTCGGCCATCATCGCGCCGACCACGAACAGCTACAAGCGCCTGGTGCCCGGCTATGAGGCCCCTGTGAATCTGGCATATTCGCGCCGCAACCGGTCGGCGGCATGCCGCATTCCGATGTACTCGGCGAGTCCGAAGGCCAAGCGCGTCGAGTTCCGGCCGCCCGATCCGGCGGCGAATCCATACCTGGCGTTTGCCGCGATGCTCATGGCGGGCCTTGACGGCGTGCTGAACAAGATCAATCCCGGCGAGCCATTGGACAAGGATATTTACGATCTCTCGCCGGAGGAGATGAAGAGCGTGCCTTCCATGCCGGGGTCGCTCGATGAAGCGCTCACGTGCCTGGAAGACGATCACGGATTCCTGCTGCGCGGCGATGTGTTCACCGAGGAATTGATCGATACGTTCATCGATTACAAGCGAAAGAATGAGGCGGAGGCGGTGCGGCTGCGTCCTCATCCCTACGAATTCGCTTTATACTACGACATCTAGGCAGCGCGCGTGGCGGGAACAATCATACAAGTGAATGTTTCGCCCGGCGGCTTGCCGAAGCGGGCCGTTGCCTCGGGGTTCATCGCCACGCTGGGTCTGCGCGGCGACAAGCACGCGCATCCGGCGATTCACGGCGGACCTCGCAAAGCCGTGCTGCTGATCGCTGCCGAGAACGTCGAGGAGTTGACGCACCTCGGCTTTCCCGTTTTCCCCGGGCGCTTTGGGCGAAAACCTCACCACGCGCGGGTTGGATTATAGCGGCTTGCGCATCGGGGATCAATTGCGCGCCGGCGGTGCGCTGCTGGAAATCACGCAGCCGCGCGGCCCGTGCAATCAGCTCGATATTTTCGGGCCGGGGATTCAAGCCGAGATCTACGATTCGCAAGTGAAGGCTCGCGACGCTGCGTCGCCGCGATGGGGTATGAGCGGATTTTATGCGGCGGTGTTGGAAGAAGGCCCCGTGTCTCCGGGCGATGCGATTCGGGTAATGTCGAAGCTGGCCTGACGTCATGGACACGCAGCGGCTGAATTCGGTGCTCGAATCGGTGCCCGATCCCGACGCCGCGCGGCGGCAACTGCAGCGGTTGAGCGAGGAATCGCCCGCCGTTTTTCAGAAGATCGCCGATTCGCCGGCGGCATTGCGCTGTGCGGCGCACCTGTTTGCCTATAGCCGTTTCCTGGGCGAGACGGCGATGCGCAATCCCGAGCGCATTTTGCAGGTGGCGAATTCCGGGAGTTTTTATCGCGTCCTCACGCCGGAAGACTACACGCTGCGGCTGATGGATTTTCTCGGTTCGTCTCATGAAGGCGTGCCGGAGCCGGTGGACCTCGCGGGTTTCCGCAAGCGGCAACTCCTGCGCATCGTGCTGCGCGACGTGATGGGCGCGGCGACTTTGTCCGATGTCACCGAAGAACTCTCAAACCTCGCCGACGCCATCCTGGATTTCGCCTACCTGCGAATCCGGAAAGAACTCGTCGCGCGGCACGGCGAGCCGCGGTTGCCGGACGGCGACTCGTGCGGCCTTTCCGTGATTGCGCTCGGCAAACTCGGCGGGCAGGAGCTGAACTACAGCTCCGATATTGACTTGATGTTCGTCTACGGTGGAAACGGCGAGACGGATGGCGCGTCACCACTCACCAACAAAGAGTTTTACAAGAAAGTGGCGAACCAGTACACGGCGCTGCTCTCGGCTTACAACGCCGAAGGCCAGTGCTATCGCGTAGATCTGCGGCTACGCCCGGAAGGCACGCTCGGAGAGATCTGCATTTCCGAGGAAGGCGCATGCGTGTATTATTCCAACCGTGCGCGCGATTGGGAAAAGCAGATGCTCATCAAGGCTCGCGTCGCGGCGGGCGAGCCGGAGCCGGGAACCGCCCTGCTCGAATTCGTCGAGCCGTTGATCTATCGCAGCACGCTGGATTTTCGCGCCGTGGAGGCCTTATCGGAAACGCGCCAGCGTATCAGCGAGAAAATGGCCGCACGCCGCGGCGCGGGCCGCGGTCTCGACATCAAGCTGATGCCCGGCGGCATTCGCGATATCGAGTTTCTGGTGCAGTGCCTGCAGCGGCTGCACGGCGGCCGTGAACAATGGGTGCGGCACGGCGGAACGATGCTCGCGATGTTCCGGCTGCGCGATAAGGGGCTGCTCTCGGCCGCCGAATACGCGCGGCTGGCTTCCGCGTACCAGTTCCTGCGGTACGTGGAGCATCGGCTGCAGATGGAAGAGGACCGCCAGACGCACGCGCTGCCCCCCGCCGCGGAACAACTCGATCTTCTCGCGCGCAAGGTCCCCGAAAGCAGCGGCGAACAACTCACGGGCGGCCTGCTGCTGCGCCGCGTGGAAGAGCATCGCGATTGCGTCCGCGAGATCTACCGCCGGGTTGTGCGCGAATGGAAGCCGGCCGACGCAGACACCGCGGAAGCGCCGTGGGGGAGCATCACTGAGGAAGTGGAATCGCTCGCGCCTGCGAGCAGCCTGATGCGAATGCTCGAATCACGCGCGCCGGTGCTGCTGGCGGCGGTTGCGGCGGCCGTGCCGCATCGCGGCCGCGAACGCTTGGAGCGCTTCATCGAAACGCTCTCTCCGGAGCGCCTGCAGCATCTCGATAGCGATCCGCGGCTGGCATCGGGAGTGGTCGATATCTTCGAGCACAGTCCGTTTTTCGCCGATGAGCTGCTGCGCTTTCCGGATCTCGTCGACGAGCTCGATGCCGGTCCGCAACTCGCGGTGGAGCAGTCGCCGGATGGCGCCGCGCTGCGGCGCTCGTACGGGCGGCAGATGCTCCGGATTCAGGCGCACAGCATCCTGGACCGCTCGCCTATCTTCACCACGCTGGAGCGCACCAGCCAGCTCGCGGACAATGTGATCGCGGAGGCATACCGCATCGCGATTGCGGAGACCCCGCGGCCTGCCAACGCGGCGTATGAGCCAAGCGGCCAGATGATGGTGATTGCGCTCGGACGGCTGGGAATGCGCGAGTTCGATCTTGGTTCGGACGCCGACCTGATCTTCGTCATCCCGGATGCCGATGCCGCCGAGCACCTGTTTTGGACGGCCGTGGCGGGTCGCATTCTGCAGACGCTGAGCGCGTACACCGGTCAGGGCGTGATGTTCGCGGTGGATACGCGATTGCGTCCCAACGGACGCGAAGGCGATCTGGTGCAGACCGAAGGCGCCTATAAGACGTACTTCGCGAGCCACGCCGAAGCGTGGGAAGGGATCGCATACATGAAGGCGCGCGCCGTTGCGGGTAATGCCGAGCGCGCCACTGAATTCCTGATGGAGTTGCAGGCGGTGGACTGGCGCCGCTACGGCCAGAGCATGCGGTCGCGCCATCAACTGGCGGAAATGCGCGCGCGGCTGGAACGGGAGCAGGGTCCGCGCAATCCGCTGAAGGCGGGACCAGGCGGATATTACGATATCGATTTCGCGCTAATGTACCTGCGGCTGAAGGGCGCCGGCATCTTTTACAAAGTGCTCAATACGCCGGAGCGCATCAGCGTAATCGAAAAGATGGGGCATCTGGACCGTGAGGATGCGGAGTTTCTGAGCGACGCCGCGACTTTTTACCGCGCTCTGGATCACGGCCAGCGAGTGGCGACGGGGCACGCTGAAGGCCGGCTGCCGCTTTCGCAAGGCCAGTTTGAGATGCTGACGGAACTGGTGAAGCGATGGACGCCCCAGCATCTTCACGAAGCGCGGCTGGACGCCACACTACGCGACATCCGCCGCCACACGCGGGAGTTTTTCGACCGTGTGTTCGGGCGCGTGTGAAGCCCGCTCGCGAAGGCAAGGTCCGCGGCGCTGGAAGAGTGTGTGGATGATTTCCCGTTGGGCCGGCTGAAGCTACCGCACCTGGGCTACCCGCGCGGTGCGTTCGTGACCTGCCCGGCGGGCACGGCGCGAAGTTGCGCATCTTCCAGGCGTTTGCATTCCTGGAAGGTATAGATCATGCGGTGAATCACGGTCAGGTTGGAGAAGATCGCCGTCACCCAGAGCACTGCCGCCATCTTATTGAACAGTGCGCCGATGATGATCAGCACCACGCGCTCGGGACGTTCCAAAAAACCGACCTTGCATTTCGGAATTGTGCATTCGGCGCGGGCGCGGGAATAGCTCACCATCACCGAGCCGGTCATCACGATGGCCGTGAGCACGATATAGAAGAAACGGTTGATGGAGGCGTAGTAAACCAGCAGACCCATGAAGAGCGCGAGATCGGAATAGCGGTCCAGAACGGAATCGAAGAAGCCGCCGAAGCGCGTCACCTGGTTGCTGGCGCGCGCCACGCGGCCGTCCACCATATCGAATAATCCGGCGCCGATCACCACTACGCCCGCCCACCGGAAGCTGCCTTGCGAAAACAGCCACGCCGCCCAGATGTTGATCACCAGGCCAAGAAACGTGAGCACATTCGGATGGATATGAGACAGAGCGAGGCCGCGGACAATCCACTCGATCATCTTGCCGAACACAATGCCGATCAGCCCGGTATAGGTGAAATGAACGCTCCGCTTTTTCTCTTCAACCATCGACTAGGCTTCCATATCGTGCATGGTGGTGAGCTTGAGAATTTCGAGCTCCTTCACGCCACCAGGACTCTGCACCTTGACTACGTCACCCACTTCTTTGCCTAGCAGCGAGCGGCCGATGGGCGATGTGGTCGATATTTTTCCGTTCGCGGCGTCGGCTTCCTCGCTGGTGACTAGATTGTACGTGATTTCTTCTTCCCGCTTTGTATCCAGCACCACGACGAGCGAACCGAGCCCCACCCGGTCGTGCGGAATCTTGGAAAAATCCACCATCGAAAGTTCGGCCAGGCGCTTCTTGAGTTGATTGAGCCGGGCGTTCACGAACCCCTGGCGATCCTTGGCCGCGTGGTACTCTGCGTTTTCGCTGAGATCGCCATGCGCGCGAGCCCTGAGAATCTCGCGGGGTAAATCAACGTGAAACTCGTGCTCCAGCGTTGCGATTTCGTCCTGCAGCTTTTTCTTGATGTCGGGCATGAAGGAGGAATAACTCCCAGAACGCCATTATAACGGAGGCTGCGCCGATTCCGTCCTCAGTTGCCCGTAATACTTACCTGGAGCGTCACCTGGCCCGCCTCAATCTGAAACGTATTTGCACCCGGCGTGGTGCTGAGGCGCGCCGACATGCTGTACGCGCCGGGCACATAGCTGTCGAGCGATGAAATGCCGGTGACGCGCGTGCCGGTGGTGAGCGCCTTCACGACGGGCACCACACCGGTGAGCGGCAGGCCCGAGGCGTCCGTGATGCGGAACACCACTGCCTGGCTCAGCGACGCCCCCCTGGATGGCGTTCCGTTGTTACCCGCGTTCTCCAGCACAGTGATATGCGCCGGTTCGGTGGATGCCACCGCGTACCAATAGGGCACATGACTGACGGTGCTGGACTGCGTGCCCTGCACGGTGACGAAACCTTCGTACTGTCCCGCGCTCATGCCGTCGCCTTTGAGAGTGACGAAGAGGTTCGCCGAAGCACCCGGATCGAGTTGCACGCTGGTCGCCGAGAGTTGCGGCACGGGAGCGTTCGAATCGCGCGGCACCACCACGAGCTGAAACGTATCGGCGGTCGCCCCCACGTTGGTAACGGTGATCGCTTGCGCAGTGTCGATGCTTCCGTTCCCCTGTCCGTAGCTTAACGATGCCGGAACAATTGCCGCCGTTGCGTTGATGGCTGCGAAGACATCGAGCAAGCCTCCGCCCGATTGCTGCACGGAAGCAGGCGAACCGGGCGCCGCAAATGCAGGCGCGGCGGAATCGACGAGCAGAGAGCGGTACTGATCCACCGTCAGGCCGGGCCGGTATTGCTTCAGAACCGCGGCAGCGCCGGCGACCAGCGGTGTCGAAAAGCTGGTGCCCTGCTCGATGGAATATCCCGAGGGCGAATAAACCGGGCCGTTGGAATCCAGCTTTTGGGCCGCGGTGTACATGTTCACTCCGACGGCGACAAGATCCGGCTTAATCGAAAGGTCCACGTTCGGTCCGGCGGCGGAGAAACTGGCGAGGCCGGTCGGCGCAATGTAAAACGGGGCGAGTCCGAAATTCAAAGTGGCGGTTTGGCCGGCGGTGAGCTGAGCCTTGAGCGCCAGCCCGTCCGCATTGGAAATCATCTCCGCGGGCAGTGTGGCTGACTGCACGGACATGGCGACGGGACTCTCGCCGGCGACGTTATCGTACAAGAGCGCGGCCGTCGCACCGCCGGCGGCCGCATTGTTCAGCTTGGTCTCGAAGGTGCATGTTCCGCGCGAGATAAACGCGATTGTCCCTTGCAGCGAATTAGCCGGAAATCCTCCGCACGCAAGTCCATCGCCGTCGAGCGCGGCAACGTCCTGCAAGGGCGCGGTGATGGGCGTTCCCGAATTCGCGCCGCTGCCGGGAATCGCAATCAGCGCGGCTGCGCCGGATAGTTGCGCACTCGCGGCGAACAGGCGATCGTTATTCGATGCGCCGACCGTGATGGCGTCCGGGGAATCGCCGGGCGACGCGATGGTGTTGGGGTCGTTGCCGTTGTTGCCCGCGGCGATCACGGCGATGACTCCCGCGCCGCGAACCACGCGCAGAATTTGCGCTTCGATATCGAATTGCAGCTCATAAGCGACGTCGCCGCCCAGGCTCATGCTGATGATGTCCATGCCGTCGTCGAGCGCATCTTCCATGGCAGTGATGATGGCGTCCTCGGGCGCGCCGTCGTTATAACCCGGCGTGCCGAACACCTTATAGCTGCCGAGATAGGCTGCCGGAGCTACGCCGCTGATGGTGGCGAGCGGACCGGCGTTCATCACGCCTCCCGCTACCATCGCAGTCGCCGTGCCGTGCCCCTGATGGTCGGCTGCCGAGGAATCGGGATCGTGCGTAGGGAAGTATGTCGCATAGCTGCGTGCGACGATGACTTTATTGTTCGTGTAAGCCAGGTCGTCATTGGAATCGGCGACTGGAAAGCCTGCGGGAGCGGTGAAACCGCCATCGTTGAAGCCGGGATGCGCGATATCGATTCCCGTATCGATGATCCCGATCCGAATTCCGGCGCCCGCGTTGGAGATGCCCACTTGAGCCCATGCCTGCGGCACTTTGTGCAGCGGAAGCGCGTGGTCCAGAAGCAGGTGGAAGCTGCGAACGGGCAGCACGCGGACGACGCCGGGAACATTCGAAAGCTGGGCCGCATCGGCATCGGGGATATCGACGAACAGGAGATTGCCGACGTTCTCGACAGCGCCGCGAACGCGTCCGTGCACTACCTGGATGCGTGCACGCGCGGTGGCTTGCTCGGCGCGCAGCGTGGCGCGATGGCGCTCGGCTTCGGCGGTGTGAAGCAGGCGGCGGCTGCCGGTGTGCTGGGCAACCGGTTCGGTAGAGAGTTGAACAATGTAGCGGTTCGGAATTACGCCCGCCGCGAACGCGGGCACGCAAAGCAGGAGGACCCAAAGGCGATTCATAGAAATCTGCACAGGCAGACTCGCCCGTGGCGTCCGTATATTATAGCGCTACTGGATCGGCAGGTTAGCGGCTGCCGAAGTTACTCCGCCGATGCTGATGGTGACTTGCGGGTTGCCCGTGGGGGCGTTCTGCGGCACCACGATATTCACCTGGTAGAGCCCGACGATTCCCGGAGCGAGCCCACTGAACTGTACGTCAGCGGGTACGCCGCCGATCGAGACGGTGGGGGTCGCGAGGGTTTTGGCGAGCTCGGTGGTGGAGGTCACCTGGCCCGATGCGGGTGTGTGATCCACGGCGCCGAGTCCGTTGACGAAGAGCTCGACCGTGTCGCCGCGTTTGGCGGGTGTAGAGGTGGTGACCACCTTGCCCAGATTGGCGTCGATGGCGGCAGCGGTTCCCGCGATCGTGAAAATTCCGGGGGCGACTGGCGCCAGGGGCACCGTGTAAGTGGCCGTCGGCAGGCCCGTCGCCCAGACGGTGAGCCCGACGGACGAGTGGCCTTGAAACTCCCAGGGAATCTGCGTGTTGATCTGCCCGGGGCTGACGAATTGTAAGTAGCCGGGGAAACTCAGCCCATCGCCATCAAAGCTGATACTGACAGCGGAAAGTGCGATCGGGAGATACGGCGTCGAAAGGCCCTGGATGGCATCCGCGAGATTGCTGCCGAAGATAGAGATGTAAGATCCGGGCGCCATACCTTTTTGCGCGAACGCGGCGGACGCGGCATCGACTACGCCATTGGGAGTAATCGCCGGATAAGCGCGCGCGAAGCCTTTGAACGGGAAACTCAGGCTGCCTGCGGTCGCCGTCACAGTCTGATAGCCAGGGTCGGACGGCATGTTCACCTGCGCCGCCGCTACTCCGTAGACGGCCGTCTGCGGATCGCCAAGTGTGATGGAAGCCCCTCCGCTGGCGCCGAAGAGCACCGGGTAATTGCGCACGGGAACGCCGTACTGATCGCTGAGGCGGAAGCCGTCCACGAGCCCTTTATCGCCCACGCCGGCGAAGAACGATAGGCTCAGGATGGGGTAAATGTCATAGGGTACATTGCTGCCGACCATGAACTCGTAAGGCAGCCGCAACTCGGGTCCCGCTCCCTTCACCGTGATGAAGCCTTCGTAAGAGCCCGCGGCGGGAACAGTGCCGCTCAGCGTCACCGTAACCGTGTTGCTCGCGCCGGGCTGAAGCGGCAGGGGGGTAGGGCTGACGCTAACTGTGGCGCTGGCAGTATCGCGCGGCTCGACTGCGAATGTGAATGTGGCCGCCGCGTTACTGACGTTGGTCACATTCACGGTCAGGCGAATCGGCAGCGACGCGGCGGTGAGGGCGCCAAAAGAAAGGGTCGCAGGATCGAGCGTCGCTGCGACGTTCACCGCGTCGCCGACGCTTAACTTACCCGCGCCGACGGCGTTGACGCGCGCCACGCTGCCATCGAAATCCTGCACGTCTTGCGTGGCCGTGTTGACCACCGCCGATTTCAGTTTCGCCGGCGTGTTGATGTTGGGGTTCTTCTGCTTGACCAGTGCAATTGCGCCCGCGACCATCGGCACGGCATAACTCGTGCCGGAAACGCCGGTGTATCCGGTCGCGTTATAAGCTTCGCCGTTCGGATCGTATTTCTGTGTCGCCGTGTAAATGCCATCGCCCACCGCCACCAGTTCGGGCTTGAGCGAATTCACAGCCGGACTCGCGAAGTTGCCGATCGAGGGTCCGCGGGAAGAGAAGGGCGCCACCTGATTCGCCGTAGCGTTCACGATAACCGGCGCAGGATCCATGGTCGCGGTGGTCGTGGGATTCGACGTCGCCAGGGCGCGTAGCGTAATGCCATCCGCCGCTCCCACCATCGCAGCGGGAATGCCGGTGTTCTGCGCGCCCAGGCTGCCTGTGATCGGAGTAGTCGCGCTCTGCGGATACAGGATCACCGCAATTGCGCCCGCCTGCTGCGCGAAATTGATTTTGTCACTGGCAACACATGTTCCGGCGGTCGAGATAATGGCGATCTTGCCATTCAGCGAACCGGCGGGCAGCGCCGAGCACGCGGTACCATCGGTGCCGAGATTAACCACGTCTACCAACGTCGCGCTGATCGCACCCGATGGCTTCGGTCCATCGCCGAAGCGGGCATTAAAGGTGCCGGCGCCTGTCCGCACCGTCTGATACACCGCATGGGAATTGGTGGAAGCTCCGACCGTTATCGCGGACGGCGCAGTGCCGGGCGTGTGCACGGAACCGAGCGTGGTCGAGTGCAGACCGGTGCCGTTGCTGTTGCCCGCGGAAGCCACCACCACGAGTCCGCTCTTCACCGCATTCTCGACAACCTGCACGCGAAGATCGCAGGCACCGCCGCATGATGGGTCGGTATCGAGCGGTCCGAACTGGGCGGGGTCGCCTTCATTCACCGCCAGCGTCACCACGTCCATACCGTCGCTCAGCGCGTCCGTGAGCGCCTGGGCAACCGTGCTGAAGTCGCCGATCGGGAAAGTGTTCACGCCGGGCGAACCCATGATTTTGTAGTTGCCGAGAAACGCCTTCGGCGCGACGCCTTGAATCGTCCCCTGCGGGCCGGTATTCTGCACTCCGGCGGCAATCATCGCGATCGCCGTGCCGTGGCCGATGCGGTCGCGGGGCGTCAGATCGTCAGGACTATCGAATGTTACGGTCTGGGGTTGAATGTAGCTCCGCGCCACAATCACTTTGGAATTTGTAAAATTGCTGTCGCCGCGCGGAAAGCCCGCAGGAGGCTTCAGCGACGCATCCTGAAACCCGGGGTGAGTCTGGTCAATGCCGCTATCGATGATGCCGATGCGCATGCCGGCCCCCGCGTTCCCAACGCCCCCGACCGCGCTCCATGCCGCCGATACATTTTCCAGGTCGAGCGCAGCGTTCAGGTCAGGAGTCACAGGCGGCAGGAACTGCACGCGAGCGACACCCGCAATTGACGTCAGCGTCGCAGCCGTCGCGGCATCCGTGCGCACGAAGATCGCGTTCGCCAGCACTTGCGACGTGCGCCGCACTGCGATTCCGCGCCGCTTCCACTCCGCCGTCACAGTCGCCTGTGCGCCGCGAATCTGCGCCGCCTGTGTCTTGGCACGAGCGCTGAAGAGATCCGCGCGCGCATGAGCCGACGCCGCGACGGGTGGGTCCTTCAAAATCAGAGCATACTCGCCGGTCCGATTCCGCGACTGACCGAAAGATAGTCCTGCCACCAAAACGAGAACCGAGAATGCGCGCAACATGGCACCATGATAAACGGCATTCGGGTGCAATGCGCTTCTAGCCCTTTCAGGCTATCCGCGTTTTGAGGATTTCGTCGGCTATTTCCACCACCGCGCGCATCTCGCGCACATCGTGCACCCTCACCATATGTGCCCCGCCGAGCACCGCCGCGGCAACTGCCGCCGCTGTCGCAAACTTCGTCTCCTCGGCATCTTCCTGATTCAGAAAATGCTTGCGTGAAGGACCGACAAGCACCGGCACGTCCAGCGAGCTCAACTGACCCAGATACGCGAGAATGAGCGAATTCTGTTCTTTGCGTTTGCCGAAGCCCAGACCGGGATCTATCATGATGCGGCTCTTATCCACGCCGCTGTGCCGCGCGCGATTCACCGCCGCATCCAGGTCCCGCGTGATGGTTCCCATAGGGTCCGGCATCGGCGCCAGCTTCGTCCAGGTCTCCGGACGCCCGCGCATGTGATTGATCACCAGGCCGGCGTCGTAGTTGGAAACAGTGCGCGCCATCTGCGGCTCAAATGTGAGCCCGGTAGCGTCGTTGATGATCTCCGCTCCAAGATCGAGCGCGCGCTCGGCGACCTCGGCCTTGTACGTATCCACGGAGATTGGGATGGTGAGCCGGTCCTTCAGGCGCTTCAGCACCGGCACCAGGCGCTGCAGTTCCACATCCTTGGTAATGCGAGTCGAATTCGGCTTCGTGGATTCCGCGCCGATATCGATCACATCCGCGCCCTGCTCTTCCATTTCGATCGCGCGCGCGAACGCCCGGTCGGGGTCGGAGTATTTGCCGCCGTCCGAAAAGGAGTCGGGCGTTACGTTGAGCACGCCCATCAGCAGCGTCCGGTCGCCGAGCATGAGCTCGCGCTTCTTTAACTTCCAGTAGTAACGTTTTCTCACCCGGCGATCCGTTTCCAGTTCTTGCCAACTTGTATGACTAACTCTTGCGGCGCGGCCGGCAAAGCCAGGTCGCTCACCTTTTCGCCGTTGATGTGTACGGCGCCGGCTTTGATTTTCCGCACGGCTTCGGTGACCGAGGGAACCAGCCCTACTTTGGCGATCAGCTTATCGACGCGCAGGGCCCCATCCTTCACCACTCCGTCCGGAAGAGACACCGTCTCCATATTCTCCGGCACTTCCTTGTCGCGCACGACTCGCTGAAACACGGTAGCGGCGTGCTCCGCGTCCGCCGCCGAGTGGAAATCGGCGACTATCATTTTAGCCAGCGCGATTTTCGACTCCATCGGATGCCCTGCGCCCTTCATGCGCTCGATTTCCGCCTCGCTCGTATCAGTGAGCAGCAGATAGTAGCGCCACATCAGCTCATCGGAAACCTGCATTACCTTGCGGAACATCACCTCGGCGGGCTCGGTGATCCCTATGTAGTTGCCCAGGCTCTTCGACATTTTATTGACGCCGTCGAGGCCTTCCAGAATGGGAACCATCGCGACAATCTGCGGCGGCTGCGCGAAGTCCCGCTGCAGTTCGCGGCCCATCAACAGGTTAAATTTCTGATCTGTGCCACCCATTTCTACGTCGCACTGGAGCGCCACGGAATCGTATCCCTGCGCCAGCGGGTAGAGAATCTCATGCATGGAAATCGGCGCGCCCTCTTTGTAGCGCTTCGAAAAATCGTCCCGCTCCAAAATTCGCGCGACGGTGCACTTCGCGCACAGGCGAATCAGGTCGATATATTGCAGGGGCTCAAGCCACTCGCTGTTGAAGCGGACCTCGGTCTTCTCCGGATCCAGAATCTTGAACACCTGCGACTTATACGTCTCGGCATTCGCCTCGATCGCTTCGCGCGTCATCGGGGGGCGCGTGACGTTACGGCCCGAGGGGTCGCCGATCATCGACGTCATATCGCCGATGAGGAAAATGACGGTGTGTCCAAGGTCCTGAAAGTGCTTCATCTTGCGCAGCAGCACTGTGTGGCCGAGGTGCAGGTCCGGCGCCGTGGGGTCGAAGCCCGCCTTGATGCGCAGCTTGCGCCCGGTCTTGGCGGCTTCCACGAGCCGCTCACGCAGATCTTCCTCCCGGATAATCTCCGCCATGCCCTTGCGCAGGTAAGTCAGTTGTTGGTCGATCGTCATTGCAAAAATTCGTTACCCGGCACCTTTTACCGCTCCCTCACGGTCGCGGCTCCGTTAGCAGCATACAGCACTTACGGAGCCGTGACCGTAAGGGAGCGGTAAACGGTGCCGGGCATTCGAGTGCGTTTTGAAGCCGCCGTAAAAGCAACTCGATTTTTTCACAAACCCTCACGGCCGCGGCTCCAGCGCGCGCTTCAAATCTTCGGAAAATTGCCGGAGCGTCTCCACCTGCTCGGCCGACGCCGGCATCTCTATCCCCTTGGCTGAGAGAAACGGCGACTGGCCGCGCCACACCAGAAACGCCAGACCGTGTTCCGTCATCAGGCCTGAACTGCCGGCGTTGTCACCGTGCATGAACGCCGTACAGTTCTCGCGGCCGAACAGCCGGTATTCCTTTGCTTCCGCCAGTAACTGGATTCCCACCGCGGCGAGCCGCGCCGAAACGTCGGAGCTCACATTTTATAGCGGCCGAGGTCCTCATCGTTGAGACCCTCCAGCCAGCGCCGCAGTTCTTCGTTGTTGTTGACCTTGTCCGCCGCGTCGGTCAGCTTGCTCGAGCTCTTCAGCACGGCCTCTTCGACGTAAATCGGGCAGTCAAGCCGCAGTGCCAGTGCCAGCGCATCGCTCGGCCGCGAGTCCACGCTGATGAGCTCGCCATCGCGGTCCA
>Ga0134126_10007519_pt1 | contig 13684 bp, 12 predicted proteins | sample KB31752_FD_96881 | JGI IMG/M metagenome (GOLD analysis project Ga0134126, IMG submission 96881) | Terrestrial soil microbial communities with excess Nitrogen fertilizer from Kellogg Biological Station, Michigan, USA - KB3-175-2 | ecosystem: Environmental > Terrestrial > Soil > Unclassified ...
CGCGCACGTCGGCGGCCGTAGCTCGGCCGAGATTCACGATGATGTTGGCGTGAAGGGTGGAAATCTGCGCGTCGCCGTGACGGAAGCCTTTGAGTCCGCACTGGTCGATGAGGCGGCCCGCGCCGACGCCTTCGATTTTCTTGAAGATCGAACCGGCGCTCGGAAACCAATCCAGCCACGGATGCCGTGCGCCGCGCCAACTCAGATTTTCTTCCATGATTCGACGCATGGTGGCCGGATCTCCGGCGGCGAGTCGCAAAGTGGCCGCGAGGACGATGTCACGCCGATGGTGGAAGACGGTGTCGTCGTAGCCGAACTGAACGTACGATGCGTCCACGCTTCGGCGCGCGCCGTCTTCGGCGAGTATCTGGCACGATTCGAACACCTCGGCGAGGAACATGGTGCGAACACGCTCTGGCGCGGGCGACAGGAAGTGCAGATTCTGCCACACGGCGCCGCCTAACGAGCTCGGAATCCCGACGTAGTGCTCGAGACCCGACCAGCCCCGTCGCACCGATTCGAGAATCAGGTCGCGCATCACCGTTCCACTTTCGGCGGTAACGAGCCCGTCATCCGACCAGTGCACGTGCGCCGCTGCGTTCCGGATCACGAGGCCGCGGAACCCGCGATCCCCGATGAGGATGTTGGCGCCAAGGCCGAGTACGAACCACGGGATATCGGCGTCGCGCGCGGCGGCGACGACGGCAGCCATCTCGTCGGCGCTTGCGACTTCGATGAAGAGATCCGCCGGACCGCCGATCTTGAACGTCGTGAATGGTGCGAGCACCACATCGGCGCGAAGGCGTTCGGCGCCAAGGCACGTAGCCAGGCGAGCGGCCGCCTCCCGAGGCGGCGTGATGGGGCGGGTCATCGTCGAATCAAGAAACCAAGGTCGCGGACGGATCGCCAGTCTCCACGGCTAGCGATTCACTCGGTGAGCGTCGGAGCGCCGCATGGACTCGGCGCCGGCGCCGCGCGCTGGCCGAGCTGTCGTTGAATGTCGGCAAGCGAGCCACCAGCTGCACAGAGCGCGACGAACGCACGGTACACGAGGTCGGTGACTTCGGTAGTGCCGGCGGTCAGGTCGTCGCGGACACACGCCGTGATGAGCGCGGCGGCTTCTTCGCCTAACTTCTGCAGGCGTGCGCGCGGCGCCTGGGCGCCGGCCTCCGTCGTGGCATCGGCACTCGCCTGCTCCGCCAACCGTGCATCATCGCCCTCCGGGCCGGTGAAGCAAGATGACGCGCCGGTGTGGCACGTCGGTCCAGATGGCACCACGCGGGCCAGCAGCGCGTCGCCATCGCAATCGCACGCCAGCGAGACGACACGCTGGCGGTTACCACCCGATGGGCGTCGTTGCCAGCGTCCATCCGCGCGTGCGTGATATTGCAGCTCTCCGGTGACGAGCGTGTCGACGATCGAGCTGCGATCTGCGCGTGCCACCATCAGCACCAGTCCGGTGCCTGCGTCCTGCGCTACCACCGTCACGTACCCGGCGTCCTTGGAGAAATCGAGCTGGGACAGGTCGAACATGGTGGCTCCGCGCGCGGGGTGCGGGTGGATTGACGAGTCTAACGCTGAGGTCCGAATGCCGGCGTGCGTCCAATCATGGCATCGCAAACTCGTCCGCCAGCACGCGCGAGTCGAGTCGGCCGGTGTAGAGTGCCCAACCCACGATGGCCGCCGAGACGTCGCGCTCTTCGAGGTCGCGCAGCTCGGTCATTGTGGTGATGCCGCCGGCGGCGATCACCGGGTGGACCGACAGCTCCGTCAGATCTTCCATGAGGAAGAGGTCGGTGCCTTCGATCCGGCGGTCACGCTGTGCGACAGTCACGATCACCGCTGCGACGGGTAACTCGTTCAAGTCTTCAACAATGCTCAGGATGTCGCGCGGTAGCGCGCGGCCGCGGTCTCGGGTGACGACGTGGCGGTCGCGTATGAGTGTCGCGACGGCGATGCGGCCGGGAACCTGGCTGGCTACATCTCCGAGCCATTGGAGGTCCTCAATTGCACGAGCGCCAACAACGACCCGATCGGCACCCGCCTGCAGAAGACGATCGACGTCAGTCATCGTGCGCACATCACCGCTCACTTGGATCGCGGCGTCAACACGATGGAGCAGCGTATCGACGACCGCCGTGTTGTCGCCGCGACCCGCAGCCGCATCCAGGTCGGTGACGTGCAGACTGCTGAAGCCGAGGGCGGTCCACGACTGCGCGATATCGAGTGCGTCCACGCGTTCGAGACGCTCCCCGTGGCGCAGGCCGCCTGCGGGCTGAACGCCGGCTCCCTCCCGGACATCGATGGCTGGTATGACGATCACGAGAGAGCTCCTCTCGACGGGTCCGTGCACGAAATGCTGGCGATCGTTAGTCCTCGAGGAATACCGCGGAAACGCCCGTCGCATGCATTGTCGCAGTCTACCCGTGGAAAAAATAGCGGCCCGTCCACGTTGTGAACGGGCCGCGAAGGTTCGACGTGCTCGCGAGAATCACTCGATTGAAGCGTCGAACACTTACTGGGCTGCGACCTCGAAGCAGCATTGCGGACGGTCGCCTTGCTCGCAGCACTCGCGCACCGGTGCGCCCACCGCCTCGCTGAGTAGCGCTTCTACCGAACCGCAAACTTCGGGGTGACCGCGTACAGCCGCACCAAGCGGACAGCCGTACCCACGGATGCGGAAGACGCCGTCATGCTCTTCGACGGCCGTGGCTCCTCCTAACTCCTCGAGCAGCGCGGCCGCCCGGCCGACGCGCTCACGTCGCGTGCCGCTGGTGCGGCCGGTCTCTTCCGCGAGTCTCTTGCCCACCGTTTGCATCAGTCCTTCGAACTCGGCGTGACTCATCCTTTCGGCGAGAACATCAAGCAGTCGAGCGAACACAACGACGTACGCTCGCGAGAGCAGTTGATTGGTTTCTTCAGTGACTCTATACGTGTGCGCCGGCTTGCCGACGGAGCCACGTTTGGGCGCATCCTGTTCGACGAGTCCGTCACGCTCCAGAGAAGCCAGATGCGCTCGAACGGCGTTGTCGGTAAGGTGCAGAGCGCGGGCGATCTGGTCGACCGTAAGCGCGGCGCGTCTGAGGAGCCCGACGATGCGTCCGCGCGTGCTGGCATAAAACTTTCGGTTCCAACGGGTTACGCTATTCATGTGGGCGATCCTTGTCGTATCGGACAGGATAACAGGAAGCACCAAGAAATACAATATCTACACGATTTGATTGACAAATTGTCATAACCCAGATCATCTTCACCCCACGACAATCCCGGGATCAGTGGGCTCGGGACCACAATCCAGCACGAAGAGGAGGATGTCATGGTGAAGATGGTATCCATTGCCGCGGTCGTAGGACTCGCATCCGCGTTTGCGATGCCTGCCACGTATTCGCCGAAGCCGCACAAGCCGACGGCAGCGGCAGCCACGGCGAGCCGCCGGGCGCTCGATGACGCAACGATCGTTGCGATCTTCGACGAAGCGAACACGGCGGATATCGAGACGAGCAGCCTGGCCGAGAAGCGCGGGAGCTCGCCGGACGTTCGTGCTCTTGGGAAGCAGTTCGCGCACGATCACACGGCCGTTCGGCAGCAGGGTCGTGACCTGGCGAAGAAGCTAGGTGTGAAGCCGACCAAGCCCAACCCCGATCCGGGTGCCGATGCCGCCGCGGCCGCGCTCAAGGATCTGCAGTCCAAGCACGGTGCGGACTTCGACAAGGCGTATGTGGCGCACGAAGTCGCGTACCACCAGCAGGTGATCGATGCGTTGAACAACACGCTGATCCCCGCCATTCAGAACGCGGAGCTCAAGGCCTTCGTGCAGAAGATCGTACCGGCTTTCGAGGGACACTTGGCGGCGGCGAAGAATCTGCAAGCCAAGATCGGGCAGTAAGCGTTCCGATGCTCGCTGCTTGGCGACTTGAAGTGCGGCCAATCGGCCTGTAACTCTGCGACCACACGTCACGGAACATTCGCGATGAGCAGTGAGCAACCGAAGCTGGATGGACCGGATCTTAGGTTAGGCATCTCCCTCACCGCTCTCGCCGATGGCGCGATGCTACTCGGTCACGCCAACGGCGAAGCGGTGTTGGTGGTGCGTCGCGGCGGCGATGTCTTCGCCGTCGGAGCCGTGTGCACGCACTATGGTGGACCGCTCGCCGAAGGGTTGCTCGACGGCGATCGTGTGCACTGTCCGTGGCACCACGCGTGTTTCAGCGTTCGCACCGGAGAGGCGCTACACGCACCGGCGTTGAATCCGGTCGCGTGTTGGCGCGTCGAGGTGCGCGACGGGAAGGCATACGTCACGGAGAAGGTCGAGCGCGAGCCGTTGGCGCCGATGCCCAATCCGTCTCGGCGGAGCGCGCCCCAACCCAAGAGCATCGGCATCATTGGTGGCGGCGCCGCGGGCAACGCAGCCGCTGAGATGCTCCGCCGCGAAGGATACGACGGACGAATCACGGTGATCGATGCAGATGTCGACGCGCCGTACGATCGTCCGAATCTCTCGAAAGACTACCTGGCCGGGAACGCGCCCGAAGAATGGATTCCGTTGAGGCCGCGCGGATTCGATGAGTCGCACGGCATCGACGTGGTGCGCGGTAAGGTCGCGTCCCTCGACGCGAAAGCGAAGCGCGTTGCGCTCGACGGCGGCACCGAGCACCAATTCGATCGGGTGCTGCTTGCCACGGGCGCGAGTCCGATCCGGCTCAGTGTGCCCGGTTCCGATACCCCACGCCTGCATTATCTGCGTTCTCTGGCCGACAGCCGCCGGATCGTCGCGGCATCTGCGTCGGCAAAACGCGCGATCGTGATCGGCGCGAGCTTCATCGGACTCGAGGTGGCGGCGTCGCTCCGCACGCGTGGTCTCGAGGTGCACGTGGTGGCGCCGGAAGCGGTGCCGTTCGAGAAGATATTAGGCGCGGAGTTAGGCAAGTTCGTCAAGCAGCTGCACGAGGAACACGGGGTGGTGTTCCATCTCCAACGCACGGTGGCCTCGTTCAACGCCGACGGCGCCGTGCTGGACAATGGGCAGACCCTCGCCGGCGACCTCATCGTGGCGGGGATCGGCGTCCGGCCTAACGTCGTGATCGCCGAGGCGGCCGGATTGGCGATGGATCGCGGCGTCATAGTGAACGAGCTGCTCGAAACGAGCGCGGCCGACATCTTCGCCGCCGGCGACATCGCGCGCTGGCCAGATGCATGGAGCGGCGAACCGATCCGTGTCGAGCATTGGGTGGTTGCCGAGCGGCAGGGTCAGGCGGCTGCGCGCAACTTGCTCGGAGCGCGGGAACCTTTTCGTGCCGCTCCGTTTTTCTGGAGCGCCCACTATGACGTCACGATCGCGTACGTCGGTCACGCGTCGAGCTGGGATCGCATCGAACTGCAGGGCTCGATAGACAAGCGCGATTGCGTGATCGCCTACCAGAGCAAAGGCAAGACGCTGGCGGTAGCGAGCATCTTTCGCGACAATGTCAGCCTTGCGGCCGATGTTGCAATGGAGCGCGGAGACGCCAAGGCGCTGGGCGGTCTCTTCGCGAAGTCATAGCGGCAAGTCGGGCAAGAGAGCGTCCGGTGCGCCCGTTAGTCTGCGCCGACGTTCGTTCAAGATTGAACCTTGACTGTCTGTTTCTGTTTCTTCACTCGCAGGCCCGGGGGATTTTATGCGTGCTTCTATGGTCATGATCCTCGCATCCGTCGTGGTTGGCGGCTGTGGCGGCGGTGGCGGCGGCGGTGTCGGACCCAACCCACCAGTCTTCACCAGCCTTCAGGTTCAACCGGACACCCAAACCATTTTTGGTGCGCCGGGCACGACGACGCAGATGTCGGCAACACCGCTGGATCAGAACGGTCACACGATGAGCGGACTCGGCGCACCTACGTGGTCGTCGAGTGATGAAACGATTGCAACTGTGAACGGGTCAGGCTTGGTTACGTCCGTCGCGCTCGGCGGGCCGGTCACAATCTCGGCGTCGCTGTCGTCGGGCGGCGTGACGAAAAACGGGAGCGGCAGCGTCACAGTCGCAGATATTCCGTTGACTGCTTCGGTCACGGCGACGACCGGTCAGCAGTTTGTTCCGCCGACGGTGACCATCAAGGCCGGCGGCACGGTCACCTGGGTATTCCAGTCGCTCGGGCACACGGTCACGTTCAACACGCCGACGCCGCCGGGAACGCCCGCGGACCTCGGAACAGTAGCTGCTCCGTACATGAACACCTCGATCAGCCGCCAGTTCAATACCGCAGGCACGTTCGCTTACCACTGCTCGATTCACCCGGGCATGACCGGCAGCGTCATTGTGAAGTAAGGGCTCGGCATTTTTGCCGAACAAACGGGAGCGTCGCTTTGGGCGGCGCTTCCGTTTCGTTTTTCCGCGCCTGCTGGTTGTCGCGAGTCATGGATGGCACGTCCAATGCCTCGAACCGCCGTGCGGTTTGCCTTTCAGAATCCATGTGAATAAGTTCACAATGCTTCGCATCAAGGGACGCGAAGCCAATTCCAGCAACTTTGCAACAGCTCGGCACTGGAGGCCTCAAGCAATGCGGTTCATCGGACAGGTAGCGCTGATCACCGGCGCATTCGTCCTTGGCGCGTGTGGAGGTGGCTCGAAGAACGCGGCATCGACCTCGGACTCAACGGCGGCAAGCGCGCCGGCAGCGAGTGAGAGCGCAGCCGCACCGGCCGCTACTCCCGCGGCAGGCGGCGCGGCGGCTTCGTCGGCGGCTGCCGCACCGATCACCGGAAAGACGTGGGACGTGAAGATGGTGGGTGATGACAAGGGTTATCGGTTCGAACCAGCCACGCTCACCATCAAGCAGGGCGATGGCATCAAGTTCACGATGGTCTCGGGTGGCCCACACGATGTCGCGTTCGACTCGACGACGATTCCCGCCGGATCGACCGCGCAGCTGACGGCCAACATGCCCAATCAGATGGCGCCGCTGCAGAGCAACTTCCTCATGAACGCCGGTGACAGCGAGATGATCTCCTTCGCGAAGGTTCCGAAGGGAACGTATCCGTTCCACTGCGTCCCCCACCTCGCGTTAGGGATGAAGGGTTCGATCACCGTTCAGTAACTCACGTGTAAGTTCGCGGGCGTCGCCGTGACTACGGGGGCGAGGGTGACGGTCACCCTCGCCCCCGTATAGTTTCTTCCGCGTTCTGACTGACCGTCGCGCACGATTCCCTCCATTCCTTCATCCCGTAACACCATGGCGCGAACCCTCGCTCGATTCGCGGTGTGCCTGAGCGCACTGGCGTGTGCAAGTCAACCGGCGCGCGCTGCGGCAGCCGAGCCGCTGTCGCCTGCAGCCAGCCGGGACACGACTAACGCGACCATTGCGTCGATGACAGCCGGCATGAAGCACTTGGACGGCTTCCTTCCGCTTGACGTCGATACAAAGGGTGGCCGCGTGCTGCTCGAGGTCCCCCACGACTCGACGCGCGCGCTGTTGTTTGTTTCGCTGGCGACTGGCTTGGGTTCCAACCCGATCGGGTTGGATCGTGCGGCCGATGTCGGCGCCTACGTGGCGCGATTCGATCGCGCGGGAAACAAGGTGATGCTGGTTCTGGAGAACTGGAACTATCGCAGCTCTTCGCCTAACCAGGACAACGCGCGGAGCGTGACGGAGTCGTTCCCTCCCAGCACGGTTGCGGCGCTGCCGATCGTTGCCACGGACACCGACGGCCGTGTGCTCGTCGATGCGGGCGACATGGTGTTTCGAGACTGGGTGCACGTCGCGACGACGCTGAGCGACAGCAAACAAGGTTCATACGCGCTGGCGCGCGATCGTTCGACCGTTTTTGCGCCGTACACCAAAGCATTTCCGGAGAATACCGAGATCGATGTGTCCTTGACGTTCGCGCTGACGGGCGGCGGACCCGGCGACATCGTGTCCGCGATTCTTCCCGATCCGACGGCGATCACGCTGCGCCAGCATTTGTCACTGATGCCGTTGCCCGACTCCGGTTATGAGTCGCGCGCACTCGATCCACGCGTCGGGTATTTCGCCGTGACCTTCAAGGATTACGGTCAGCCAATTCAGGGCTCGCTCGACCAGCGATGGATCGCGCGTCATCGGTTGGAGCGTGTGAATCCGGCGGATCCGAACAGTCCGATCGAGAATCCAATCGTGTACTACGTCGACCGAGGGATTCCAGAGCCGATCCGAACCGCGGTGAAGCAAGGCGTGAGCTGGTGGATCAAGGCGTTCGACGACGCAGGTCTCAAAGGCGCGTTTCGCGTCGAGGATTTGCCGGAAGGCGTCGATCCAATGGATGCGCGGTACAACGTGGTGATGTGGGAGAACCGAAACGAACGCGGTTGGTCGATCGGCGGATCTCTCGGTGATCCGCGCACGGGTGAGATCATCAAGGGCGTGGCGCGGCTCGATTCGCATCGGGAACGCACGGACTACAATCTGTACGCCGGGCTGATGGGCGCCGCATCATCGGCCGCGGACACGGCGTTCGTCCTCGCGCGTGCTCGGCAGAAGGCCGCGCACGAAGTGGGTCACACGTTAGGCCTGGCGCACAACTACATCGCGTCGACCTACGATCGCGGATCTGTGATGGACTATCCTCCTCCGCGCGTGCGGATGGCGCCTGACGGGAGCATCGACATCAGCCAGGCTTACGCATCCGGGCCTGGTCCATATGATGAGTGGGCGATTCACTGGGGCTACGGCATCTTCCCGGGCGGATCCGAAACGGATTCGCTCCGCGCGATCGTCGCCGACGGCCTTCGCAAGGGGTACTTGTTCCTGTCCGACGCCGATGCGCGCCCTGACTTCGCGTCCGATCCCCGTACCAACCTGTGGGATGACCAAGCGTCGCCGAGCGCGTTCTTGCGCGACCAGATGGCAGTGCGCCGAGCGGCGATGGCGAAGTTCGGTCTGAGAAATATTCGGTCCGGTGAGCCGGTGGCGTTGTTGCAAGAGCGATTCGTGCCGGTGTACTTCCTTCATCGATTCGCGATCAACTCCTTGGCGAAGACGATCGGCGGGATGGAGTACGCGAATGCGTTGAGCGGCGACGGCCAACAGGAAACACGCCCCCTGCCTGGCGCCGAGCAGCGTTCGGCGCTGCACCAGTTGTTAGGCGTGCTCACGCCGGCAGAGTTGGCGATCCCCGACACGGTACTGGCTCTGTTAGGCCCACGGCCCTATTCGTACGAGTCGTCGGTCGAGCTATTCGGCAGCCGCACGCGGCCGTCGTTCGACGAGCTCGGCGCCGCACGCACGCTCGCACAGATGGTCGTGGACGACGTTCTGGAGCCCGAGCGAGCAGCCCGTCTCATTCGCTTTGCGGCCGATTCGCCCAACTCGCTGACGCTCGAGGAAACGATCGACTCGCTCGTGGCCGACACATGGAATGTTCGAGCGGCGTCGTCGGCGAAGCTGGCAGCGCTACAGCGCGTGGGTCAGCGAGCAGTGGCGGACAAGTTGCTGGAGCTTGCGTCCGACCACGACGCTGCGGAGCAAGTGAGGGCGATCGCCGAGCTCGAGATCACCACGTTGCGAGGCGTCGCATCGCGACGCGGACACGCGCCGAGTCCGTTCGCCGAGCGTGCGCATTGGCTGGCGATAGCGAGCGATTTCGGCCGCTGGGTGGATCGTCGCGAGCTACCTGCGCCAACGAAGTCTCTCGTGGCTCCGCCCGGTGACCCGTTCGGCGAACCGTAGGGGAATCGCATTGCTGACGGCGGACACCGGGTGGGCGTCCATCAAGGGTCGATGCCTGAACGGGGAGCGATGTCCGAGTCGGGGAACGTGATTGGTGAGCCGGAGGATCCGGTGGCCGGGATGCAGGGGAAGGCATCCGCCTCGTCACCTCCGATCGCGGCGACGGTGCGCGCACCAACATGGATTCGGCGTCGCGCGCGCAACGTGTACCGGCGCCCACTTGTCGTGAGCGCCATCGGTCTGGCCGCGTTCATCATTGTACTCGTGTCGGCGGTGGTGGCGCCATTGCAGGAGCGCCGCGCGGTTCGGGCAACGCTGTCGCCCGTGCGGGCGCGGCCCGATACCGCGGCGATTCTAAGACACGTTCGGATGGCCGGCTCCGTGCTTCGCACGACGGACTCGTCGTTGCTCGCGGGGCGCGAGTCGGCGACGCGGTCCGTGTCCGACAGTGCACAACTGAACGACAGCCATCGGGACTCTTTGGCGGCCAATCTCACGAGCCTAACGACGCTGCTGCGTCGCGCCCACGACGCACCGCTCGCGGCGTCGTACCGTGCGCTCGGCTCGGCGACCGCACTCAAGGGGGATGGGCGCGCCGCCGCGCTCCTCGATACGCTCGCTCGCATCGACTCGAGCCGTGCGGCGTTCGGCGCGCCGCGCGGGGTCGATCCGATCTTCGTCGCGCTCACGGCACGCCTAACGCAGATCGGGAAGCAGTTGGAGCAGGAGGCGGAGACCAAACGGTCGGCGCTGGAGGCTGCGCTGAGTCGCATGAGTTCGGGGACGCCGGCGGTGGCAGTGCCCGACACCGAGTCGCTCGCGAAGACACGCGATTCCGCTGTGGCGGCGCTGGCGTCCGCGCGGCGATGGCTCGTGCAAGCGCGCGACGTGGATCACGACATGGATGCGGCGGAGGCGCGCGAACGGTCGGCTGCGGCGATCGGCGCATCGGTGCCCGCGATCATCGCCGCCGCGGCTGCGTTAGGTTTGGTCGTCGGCTTCGCGATGGCGCTGGTATTCGAAGTGCGCGAGCCTCGCGTATCCGATGCGGACGAAGCGGAATCGATCGCGGGTGCGTCCGTGCTGGCTGCGATTGGCGTGACGGCAGGGGCGCCGGCGCGCCGCCGGCGGGCGGATCTGGAGATGCCTCCGTTAGTCGAGCTCGCGTCGGATGCGTACCGGCTCCTCTTCGCACAACTCGCCGATCGCTCCGACAATCTACCGTTCCTGTCCATCGTGGGCGACGACGCGCTCACGACTGCCGTCGTGGCGGCGAATCTTGGCGCGGTCGCCGCGCGTCACGTGCGCACGGTGTTAGTCATCGACACCGACGTCGAGCGACAATCGCTGTCGTCGGTGACGCGCGTGCGCGGCACGCCCGGACTCGTCGATGTCCTCTCGGGTCGCGTCGACTGGGCGGCGGCGGTGCGCAACGTGGTCGTCGATCGCGATCGCACGGTAGACGTGTTGCCCAGCGGCGCCTTCGGCGCGCACGAGGCACTGGATGCGATGACGACGGATGTGGCGCAGCTACTCGAGCACGTTAGGCGTCGATACGATTGTGTGGTGCTCAGCGCACCGCTATCGAGGGTCGGCGCGATGAGCGCGACGGCGACGTTGGCATCGCCGGTCGTCGTCGTTCGCGTCGCGCGTACGCCAGTTCGCACCCTGGAAGGACTAACGGCGTTGATTCGGGGTCGAGACTCCCGAATTCGAGGGGTTTTAATGTGGAATCGGGGCGACCCGATTGCAGCCTCAGCTTGAGATGGCCGCTCGCAACTCTTGAAAAATTCGCTGGTTGGCCGAATAATTGGGCGATGCCGGCGGTTGAATCCCTGGCTGTGACCACCGCTAAGTTAGACTCGTCTAATGTGACAAGCAGGGCGGAGCAGCGGGCGGTTCGAGCGCGGCTTCGTCACAGACCCAAAACCTTGCCTCTGCGGCTGGCGATAACGGCCCAGAGGCATCCAATGAAAGAGCGCCGAAGCTGGCGCTCGGGGGAAGACGATGTCTCGGCGCCTTGGTATCGCTTCGGCAATTCGCGCTGCGAGTGTGGCAGCTGCGGTGGTGGCTGTAGTCGGTTGCAGTGATCGTTCGAATTCGATTATGGGTGTGACGCCGCCGGCGCAGACGCCGACCGTCCTGCCCACGGGGAACCTCGGCGTCGTGATGGGTTCGGTTGATGAGAACGGCAACCTCACGTTGACGCCGTTGCAGGGAACGTCGGGCGACCTCAATCTCGCTCCCGGAATCGACGGGCAGATCTATGGGACGCAGAACGTCAACGTTCGCGTGTACGCAGCAGCAGCAATTGTGACGACTGTTGGTTCGAAGAAGACGTGGACAATGAAGTTCGGAGTCCGAAACCTTCTGTCGTTTCCTATCGGCAGCAACCAAGCCGGTCTAGTTCCGACGGACACGACCGGCGTGTTCCTGGCGGTAATCAGCGGACCGACCGTTACGCAGACCTCGGGCTCCTGCACCGCTCCCTGTACGATGCAGGTTGCGACCTTCGATGGCACGGGAACGTTCACTGCGCCTAACCAGCCGTATGTCCACTGGACGGAGCGGCTGTCGGCCAAACAACTCGTGGCGAGCACCGACACCGTTAGTCAGCGCCGTACGATCGCGTTCACATCTCCGCTCCAAGTAACCAATTTCACGTTCTTTCTAATCGTGGGGGCCGATTGGCCGGCTCCCAATCAGACTGTTTGGTCCCTGTTTTACAATGCGCCGACGGACTCTGCCGCTGATCAGAATGCGAAGCCGCTCTGGCGCACGGGCAGCATGTCGCCATTTGGCAAAGGTTCTGAGGTGTGGTCTAAGGCAGCCGGCGTGGACTCACTCGAAGTAACCAACGCGAAGGACTACTACCTCTTCAGGCGCGACTCGCTTGCTCAGGCGACGCCCGCGTACATCGAGGCTCGCGTCGCCAAGTTGGCTAACAATAGCACCACGCCGCGTCCGGAAACTGTGTTTGGTTTTCTGGACGGTACGCGAATGGCTGCCATTGGAATTACCAATACGGACGTTGGATTCGTCCAGTACGCATTTCTCGGTGGCGCCTTTCATATTCCGCAAGCGCAGTTCATAGGCGGCGTGTCGCAATTTGCTCTCAGCGCATCGACTGCCCACACTTATCTTCTGCGAAAGTTCGGGACGGACAGCGTGGTTCTGCTCGTGGACGGCACGCGCAGGCTCAAGGCCAAGTACTCGCAACTTCCCAAAGGCGCCCAGATCGCTACGTTCACAACGGGGCCCGCAGAATTCTTTGGCGATGGAAGTGTGTCGGGCGATGCGAACTCCGCGTGGAGCTTTGTCACCTACGGAATTGGATCGTCGCAACCGTAGGCGGGCGACCGGGCGAGGTCTGGTGTGGCGGCCTCGCCCAGCCGTGCGTCTATCAGGAATATCAGCGTTCTCTACGGTTTGACCCCTCGTCCCGGGCATCCGATTCTATGAGCTGGCAGACCGTCGGGCACCTGCGCGATTCACAAGATGGCCGTCGAAAGCCGTGGATCGCGCCGCGCCTCACGACGCACGAATCGCTCACCGTTCTGACGCAGAACGTTCTTGGCGCGGCCGCGTTTGTCCTGATGCAACCGGGGATCTCATGCGGTCCGAGCGGTTGTGGCAGCGTGAGTCCGAACATCTTGCCAGGTCAGAGCCCGACTGTTCAGCCCGGCGGCGCAAGCCAGCCGCGGCTTTGACGCAGCGTAGTGGCGACGTTGGTGTCTGCATGTGAATTACAGGACGGGGGCGCGGCTGCTATGTGCGCTCCCGTTTTCACATCGGGAGAGTTAGGCGAGACACACTGGCGCTGCGGCCCGGTCGATGGTGTGACGCTCGGTTCGACCTCCCGCCTCGTGGACGTCGAGCACCGTGCGGAGCTTCACCTCTTGCATGGCCGGTTACAACGCGGTCCGGGTTACGGCGCGGCCCCCCAGTCGACGCGACAGATCTTGGCGCGGGTGGGCGCAATGCTCAAACTCCGCGAGATCGGTCGTTA
>Ga0134126_10007520_pt1 | contig 13683 bp, 7 predicted proteins | sample KB31752_FD_96881 | JGI IMG/M metagenome (GOLD analysis project Ga0134126, IMG submission 96881) | Terrestrial soil microbial communities with excess Nitrogen fertilizer from Kellogg Biological Station, Michigan, USA - KB3-175-2 | ecosystem: Environmental > Terrestrial > Soil > Unclassified ...
CGGGATAGCCGCCCAATGGTGTCAGCGCGTCGGGTGCGATGGAGATGAATCCGGCCAGGGCCACCCTTCGACCTACGTCTTCGATATAGGGGTTGAGGCCGCGGTTCTCGTGTACCACGACGACGGCGCCGAGCTTGCCCGTGGCATCGGCGGGTTTCGAGAGGAGGGCTTTGATCTGGCCGCCGCCTTTTGGGGAGTTGTAGGTGATATAGTCCGATTTTATTCGCGGGTCGGTGGGTTTTATCTGGAGGGTATTTTGGTAGTCGGGCATCAGGAAGCTCATGAGGGCGGGGACGGTGAGGCCGCCTACGGCGTATACGGAGAGTTTTTCCATGAAATCGCGACGGTTGATGCGGCTATGGGCATAGTCGTCGTACAGGTCGAAGACTTCCTGGCGGACGTCTTCTTTTTTTATGTTGCTCATGTGGAGTTTTAGATTTCGATAAAGTTACGGATTTATTCGGCGCGGAGACTTCGGACTGGGTTGATGCGCGCGGTGCGCCAGCATCGGAAGCCGATGGTCAGGAGGGCAACGACGAGTGTCAGGCCGAGGGAGAGTGCGAATACCTGCCAGCCGATGTCGATGCGGTAGGTGAATTCGGTGAGCCAGGTATGTACGGCCCATGCCGCCAGGGGCCACGACAGGATGTTGCCGATGAGTACGGGCACCATAAAGTCGATGGAGAGCAGGCGGACGAGGCCGGCGGTGCTGGCGCCGATGACCTTGCGGATACCGATCTCGCGGGTGCGGATCTCGGCGGCGTAAGCGGCGAGGCCGAAGAGGCCCAGGCAGGAGATGAAGATCGAAAAGACGGAGAATACTTTGAGGATCGTGCTCATGTTGTCTTCCTTGCGATAGAGTCCAGAGAGATGTTCGTCGAGAAATCCGTAATCGAACAATGTCGATGGCGCCAGGGTGGCCATCTTTTTTCGAAGCCAGTCGATGGTTTGTGAGCTCCTGCCGGCGCGGATCTTAACCAGCATTTTATCCGCCCATTCCGGCCGGTATTCGAATACCAGCGGCGTGATACTACTATGCAGGGACATGAAATTGAAGTCTTTGACGACGCCGACGATCTTGCCTTGTACGTTCATAGTGGTATTGTCGATGGCTGTACCTATGGGATGTTGGAGTCCAAGGGTTTTGACGGCTGCTTCGTTGAGGATAAAGCAAGCTGAATCGTGGAAGTCGCGGGAGAAGTTGCGGCCTGCCACAATGGGAATATGAAGTACATCGAGATAGTTGTCATCGATGCGTTGGACGTTGACGGTAGGGTATTTTCGACCGGGTTCCGGGTGGTGGGGGACGATGCCTTCCACACTCAGGTCGTCGCCTATGAGGCTTCCCGTGGTTCCTACGGCCAGGATATCGGGGTTGGAAAGAAATTCGCGTTTGAGCACATCGGGGTGTTTCACCAGATCGTCTTTGAAGTTTCCGTACAGGCGGATGACGGCTACCTGTTCTTTATCGAAACCGAGCTGCTGGTCGTGGAAGAGGTTCATCTGGCGGTAGACGAGAAAGGTGGCTATGATGAGAAAACCTGCGGCGACGAATTGGAATACGACGAGGCTTTTGCGGAGCATGGAGGCGGGTGAGCCGGGTGTCTTGGCCGTTTTCAGAGAGATGGCCGGGTCGAAGCGGGAGATAAAAAGCGCGGGGAACAGGCCGGAGAGCAAGCCGGTAGCAAAGACCAGGGTGGCCATGAGCAGGAGGTTGGACGGGAGAAAGATGAAGGCCATTGTAACCTGGCGGCCGGTGAGTTCGTCGTACAGAGGCAGTGCGGCCTGGCAAAGGACGAGTGCGACGAGGCCTGAGAAGATGGCGAGGAGGAGGGCTTCGCCGAGGAATTGGGCGATCACCTGGGAGCGTCGGGCGCCCAGGACCTTGCGGACGGCTACCTCTTTTAATCTTTTGAGTGCCTGGGTAGTAAAGAGGTTGACGAAATTGATGCAGGCGATGATGCCGATGAGGATGGCGATCGCGGTGAAAATATAAATGTAAAGGATGGTGCCGTTTGGACCCATCTCCTGGATGCCATTTGAATGGAGGTGGATGTCGGTGATGGGCATCAATTGGGCGGTGGCGGCCTCTTTAGCTGCGTCTGCGGGTTTTTCATCGTCGCGATAGTGTTCCCAGAAATTGCGGAGGCGGGCGCGAATGGGTTGAATGTCATCGGAATGGTTGAGAAGGACATAGGTCCAGCCGAACATCCAATCCTTATTGCTGGCGCCAGTGCCCACATACTTAGACCAGAGGGTCATGGGCAGCAGATAGTCGAAATGGAGATGGGTATTGGCGGGGAGGTCTTCGATCACGGCTTTCACAAAAAAGCTGGTGTGGTCGTTGTACACGAGTTTCTGGCCGATGGGATCTGTGTTGCCGAAGAGGCGGGTCGCGGCGGAGCGTGTCAGCACAATGGAGTTGGTGGCCGTCAGGGCCTCGACGGGTGTACCGGCGAGGGTGTGGAGATCGAAGAGTTCGACGGCGGAGGAATCGGCGAAATAGCCTTTGAGTCTGACGCTTTTACCATCGGTGGCATGAAGGACGTTGTCGTCGCCATCATCCGCAAACCTTGCGAAGCTTTTGACTTCGGGGAAGGCTTTTATCATTTCGCTGCCTATGGGAGGTGAGGATTTCGACCAGACGGTGGTGCATACGCGGTAGATGCGGTCGTGCTTTGGAAAATCTTTATCGTAGCTAAGCTCTTCGCGGATGTGCAGGCAGAGCAGCAGGATGCAGGTGATGCCCAGGGACAGCCCCAGGACGTTCAGGATGCTATAGGTCTTTTGGCGGAAGAGATTCCGGCTGGCGACCTTCAAAAAATTTTTCAGCATGGTAGTTGGAGTACATACATGGTGCCATGGCGCTAAATGTTGAATTATAGAGCATTTGGAGAGGATTGGCGGGGTGGTATGTTCGGTTTTGATACAAGCACTGTTCGCTATTGGACGCTGGGCCCGTGCAACATTTGTGATTCGCCAGACGACTTTAAAAATTAAAAACTACGAGATATGAAAAAAATAGCCTTGTTCCTGATGGGGGGTTTGACCATTTTTGCCGTTCAAGCGCAAAGCAACAAAGAAGCTTTTTTGGTCAAAACCTTTCCTGCAGCCGGTATCAAAGAGGTCGAAACGGAGACCTCGGGTGGCAATGTCGCCGTATATGGACAGACCTCGGGGGATGCCCGGGTGGAGATGTATATCCACACCAACAATGGCTGGGGTCAGGGTCTAAGCAAGGACGAGATCCAGAAGCGGCTGGATGAAGGATATGATATTACGATCGCCGTGCAGGGAGACCGGCTGGTGGCCACGGCGCATCAGAAACGGGGCTGGGATAACAACTGGCGGCATGGGTTGTCGATCTCTTTTATGATCTATGCGCCGACTACCGTTGGGAGTCATGTCCGGACGAGTGGTGGGAACATCGACATGAAGGATCTCACGGGGAACGAGAATTTCCACACCAGCGGCGGCAACCTGGATGTAGACCATTTATCCGGCACGATCGTGGGGCGTACGAGCGGTGGAAATGTCACGGTCCGCAATAGTCATAACGATATCGATCTGCAGACCAGCGGTGGGAATATGGAGGCCATGTATTGCGAAGGCAGGATCCAGCTGGGCACCTCGGGCGGCAATGTGACCTTGCGCGGGGTAAAAGGTTCTATCCATGCGTCTACGTCGGGCGGCGAAGTGGAAGGCGATAAGATCACCGGTGATCTCGACGCGCATACCTCCGGCGGAAATATCGATCTGGATGAAGTGGCGGCGACGCTGAATGCTTCAACCAGTGGAGGAAATATCCGGGTACATTTTCTGAGCACCAAGTCGGTGGATCTCTCCAACTCCAGCGGTGATATCTCGCTGACGCTGCCGCAGGGGCAGGGGATGGATCTGCGTATCTCCGGTGAGCGGGTGCATTCGACGGTGCTGAACAATTTCAAGGGTACGTTCGATGAGCATCATATCGATGGGACGTTGAATGGTGGCGGGATCCCTGTGCGGGTCGATGGGAATAGCGGCGAGGTGCATTTGAGCTTTAATTAGTTTTTCGAAATAAGAAGCCCCGGAATGCCTTGTTGCATCCGGGGCTTTTTTTATTTAGTTCTTCACGGGCGCCGATCCGGCGCCGGCGGGGTTGAAGTCCAGCTCGTTTTGCGGAACGTCCCAATAATCCACGAAATCATAGTTGATAAAACAGGGAAGGACCTTTGCGGCCGTTTGGTTGATGAGGCTGCCGGGCACGACTATGTTCCCGATCCTTCCGCCACCGGCGGATGCGGGGGCGGTAATGCCCCAGCGACGGGCATCGTACCAGGAGACGTTGTGCAGGTAGAGGCCTATGCGGCGTTCGCTGTGAAGCTGGGAGATCGCGGAGTCCTGAGAGATACCGGAGCCTGCCAGGGGCGGCAGACCGGCATTCTGCGAAGCGCGTACCTGGTCGATGAGTTGGAGACCTGCGTCCGTGTTGCCCAGGTAGATGTCCGCCTCCGCGGTCATGAGGGCAGTTTCCTCCCAGGTGGGAGCGATGGGAACGACGGCCGCGGACGAGAAATTTTCTGTAGCATAGAGGCCGCCTTTCTCGATGTCGACGGGTGCATACCGGGTGCCGAACTGGATGCCGCGGTTAAGGACGTTGACGACGGTACCTGTAGGGTATGGTTCGAAGCCTAGTGTGAAGCGCTGGTCTCCGGGTTGGATATCCTGGATCAACCGTTCGCTGACGAACGAGAGGCCCCCTGAAACGGAATGCAGGGCCATAGGATGGAACAGGAACCCAAGGTTTTGCGTCAGGTCGGGTACCCCCGCGGGGGCCATACCCCACTGGAGCGTATAGTCGCCCTCTAGCATACCGGAAGCTGCCAGGTTCAGGATCGTAGTCCAGTCCGAGCTTGACATGGTGGCCACTTTATGGTTAGCCATATAGTTGCGGGCTTCGAAACTGTGGATCTGCCGGACCCACATGGCAGGGGTGATCACGTGGTTGGCCACATTGAAGCTGGGTATGATCGCCTTGAAGGTCGTGTCGTAATCGGAATTCTCGGTGATGCTGGCGAAGATCGAGGCGGCTTGTTCGAGATTGCGATTGGCGGCGCCGATCACGCTATCGTGCATGACATATACATTGCTGGTGAGTCCTTTGGCGGTGCTATCCGGGGAGTCGTCGATGACGGCGGAAAGATACATGGAACCGATCTTGGAATAGGCATAACCTTTCCAATAATAGGCCCAGGCCCGGAGCAGCTTCATCCTGGTGGCGGCGTCGCCGCTGAGCTTGAGCGCAGGATTGGCCAGCGCCTGCAGCAGGGTGTTGGCCTGGGCATTGACATAGTAAAAGCAATCCCATTCGTATTGGATGGAGTTGCCATCGCCTGCGCTGCGGCTATTGAAGTTTTCCAGGATGGCGAGGTTGTTGGCGAAGCCGGATGGGTTAGTGACGACGGTGTTATAGGGCGCCGGCAGGGTAATGCTCGCGATGTTCATGGGGTAGCGGGAGCCAAAGTTTGAATAGGGGGTGAAATCTTCGTCGCCCATATTGCTCTCCATGTACCAGGCAATATCGAAGAAATTGGTGTTGCCGTCGCCGGTCTCATAGGCGATCCATTTATAATAGATGCCCATGGCAAATGCATCGACGCCGCCTTCGGTGGCGAGGGAGCTTTGCGGCGTGGGCAGATTGGGGTTAGGGAGTTGCAGGATCGTTTTTTTGCAGGCTGCCAGCAGCAGGATGGTGGACAGGATATAAAGTAGCTTCTTCATCTTTTTCATGATTTACGTGATCGATTAGAATCCGACATTCAGGGAAAACTGATAGGACCTGAGATTGGGCGTGCCGAAGAAGTCGACGCCGGAAAAGGCCCCCGTCCTGCTTTTGGAGAGGTCGTTGCCCCCTTCGTCGTAGGCGCCGGTGTTTTCCGGATCGAGCCCGCTGTACTTGGTAAAGGTCAGCAGGTTGCGGCCTGATGCCGTAATAGTGAGCCTTTTGATGGCCTTGGAGCCGGCAACGTAGCGGGACAGGTCATAGCCAATGGACAGATCGCGGAGGCGGATGAAGGAACCATTCTCGACGAAGGGCGAGACGGCCAGGCCGACGTCGTAAAGGCTATTGTAGTAATTCACGAACGAGCCCGTTTGGCCCTGGATGGTGAGTTTCTTGTCGAGGTCGCGGGACTCACCGCCCTGGCCGCCGGTCCCTCCCGTGGGTCTGTACAACCATTGTTTGGTGACATTATAAATGCTATTGCCATGGATCCAGTCGAACTGGAATGAAACGAACAGCTTTTTAAAGAAGGTGAAACGATTGGTGAGTGAGGACGTAAAATCGGGATAGGCGTGGCCGACGACGGAGAGGTCGTTGGACGGCGTATACTGCACGTAGTTGTCGCTGTTGAGGACTACATCGCCGGTGCTGGTCAGCGAATAATTGCCTTGTTTTGCAGCCGGAATAATGGGCGTTTTGCCATCGGCCCCTACCTGGGTAACGGAATGCAGCGGGGTCATGACATAAAACAAGCCAACGGGCTGGCCTTGTTTTACGGCGAATTCGAAATTGACGATATCCTGGCCGTTGGCGATCTTAGTGGTAATGGCGCGGCTATAGCCCCAGCGGGCGCTGAGTTCCCAGCTGATGTTCCGGCCGTTATAGACGGAGGCATCGAGCGAGAGGTCGATCCCGTGAGAAACGATAGTGCTCAGGTTGTCCAGCTTGGTGGCGTAGCCGGTGGAAGGCGCTACCTGGGCATTTTGGTAGACGTCCTGGGATTTACGGTGCCAGTAGCTGCCGCTGAACACCAGCCGCGGCAACCATTCGCCTTCGAAGGGCGAGAAGGTGGCGTCGGTGCCGATCTCCAATTCATAGTTCTTCATGAGTTTCAGGCTGTCGTTGGTGCCCTGAGATGCAAGGGCCAGTGCTACTCCGTTGCCAAGCGTAGGCGAACTGAGCGTGATCTGGCGGTCGTAGGGAAGCGGTTGGATACCCGCCGCGCCGTAGGCTGCGCGGAGCTTCCAGTCCCGGAGCCAGGGTTGTTGTGCTGTCATGAGTTCGGATGGCCGGAAATAGATGGTCCCGCGGGGGAAGGTGGCTGCTTTGTAAGCGGCGCCGAATGCGCTGCCATAGTCGGATCGTACGCCGCCGGAAATACCGAAGAGATTGCCCCAATCGATGGTCTGGTTGACCAGGAAGCCATAGGTAACGGATGACTGGTAATAGTCGCCGGCGGTCTTGGTGGTGGCGCCGCTAATGGTAGCTGGGGGATAGGCGGGAAGCCCGATGCCTTCGGCCCAATATTGCGTTTCCGCGTATTTGCGATAGTCATAGGCGAACTCCGTGGTTGTAGCGACGGGAAGATTGGAATGGAAGTCTTTCTGCCAGTCCGTTCGGAAGAAGCCTGAATAAAGTCCATTCTGGTTGAAGTTTCGGGTAGTGCTGTCCAGCAGGGCGCCGTTGGGGCTGGGTCCCCAATAGGTGGTGTATTTGGCATATTGGAGGTTCGAAGTTTGAACCTGGTAATAATTGTTTCCCTGATCGTTGTTGTAGTCGAGGCCGTATTTGACGTCGAGCTCCACGAAGCGTGGGAACTTATAATTGAAATCGAAGTCCTGGAAGATTTCGAGCGTTTGCTTGTTTTGATGGTGCCATTGATTTTCCGAAAGGGGATTGTTTTGAGTGGAGGAATTGATTGTTTTCAGGGGATAGTGTCCCGTAGAGTCCTTCCAGGTAAAATCGACGAAATTGTAGTCGGTGAGCATATTGAACCGGTTGCCGGCGAGGAGATTCTGGTAACGCGCGATCCCCTGGGTGATCGTTCGGAAAGTAAATCCTTTAAAGGGATGGAGACCGAGGTTGACGGTGAAATTGGTGCGGCTGAAGGCGTTACTGAGCACGTCCTGCTGATTGAGCTGGGAAGCGGTTACGGCGTAATCCGCGGTATTGGTCCCGCCGGTGAGGCTCACCGAGTTCGTGAAGGTCAGGGCCTGGCGGAACCCTTGTTTGAGGTGATCATAGGTGGGGATGTTATAGGTCTTGTCGTTCGTTACGAAAGCGTTCGCGGGCGCTGTGGCGATAGGAACCTGAGGATCGCTCCACAATCCCGTAGCATCTTTGGTCACTATATTGCCGCTTGCATTGAGGAGGTTATTGTTAGCATCGGTAATGAAATGGTGATGGTTGCTGATGAGAGGATGTTTGCCGGTGAGGATATTGTCTATGCTGGCCTTTGAATTGAAGTTGACGCTGAATTTTCCATTGAGCAAACCTTTCTTCGTAAAGATCTGGATAACGCCGTTGGCGCCTTGTGCGCCGTAGAGCATGCCTCCTGCGGGCCCTTTAACGACTTCGATGTGATCGACGACGGCGGGATCGATGTTGTTGAGGTTATCCATTTCCACGCCATCCACCATGATCAGCGGTTGGGTGCCGTCGAGGCTGTTGATACCTCGAAGGGTAATATTGAAGGGCGCGCCGGGTGTGCCGCTGGTCTGCTGGATATTGGCGCCGGCCACCTGGCCGTCCAGGGCCTGCTGGACATTGGTGGTGACACTTGGTGCGAAATCCTTCGAAGAAACGGTGGCGACGTCGATAGGAACCTTTTTGCGGTTGGTGGCTACACCCACCCCGGTGACGACGACATCGGAAAGTGATTTGACGTCGGGTGCGAGCGCGATCGTCAGGCCCGGACGGGCTTCGATCTCGACGGACTCATAACCGACATAGCTGATGATGAGTCTTGTTTTGGGTTTTACCTGGAGGCTCCAGGTCCCGTCGTCTTTGCTGGTGGTAGCGTTACGAGTTCCTTTGGGAGTGATGGTGGCTCCGGCGATGGCGGCGCCTTTTTCGTCGGTGACTTTGCCGGTGACAACGATGGTTTGCTGGGTCCAACCTTTTATACAGGAGAATAGAAGGACCACAGCACTTAGTAGCAGTGCTCTCATAAACAAGTTTTGGGTGAAATGAAATTTACTAAATAATCGTAGGGGGGTGAATACTAATAATTGACGTAGTTGGGAAAAAAAATGAAATTTGTGTCAAACTGCTATACATGAAAATACTGACTGTCTTTACCTTAACCATTGTGTGTGGTATCCAATTCTGCGCGGCACAAACTACCATCATCCGCGATCCGGAGATCGAGAGTATGGTGAAGGAGGTGAATGCGGATTCGTTGCGTTCTTATATCCATACGCTCGTGGCTTTTGGGACAAGGAGCACCGTTAGTTCCGTGACGGATAAGAAAAGGGGTATCGGTGCGGCTCGGAACTGGGTGTTGTCGAAGTTCGATCAATGGGCGGTTGGTAGTGGCGGGCGGTTGACGGCCTTTGTAGATACTACCACTTATGCAGCGGATGGCAAACGGGTAAAGTCCGACATCAATCTGGGCAATACGGTGGCGACGTTAAAGGGGACGGACCCGAATGACAACCGCATCTTTATTATCAGCGGTCATCTCGACAGCCGCCGGACGGATGTGATGGATGGGACGAATGATGCGCCGGGCGCCAATGATGACGGCAGTGGCAGCGCGGCGGTGATGGAGTGTGCGCGGGTGATGAGCAGGCATAGTTTTCCGGCTACGATCATCTTTGTCACGGTGAGTGGCGAAGAGCAGGGGCTACTTGGTTCCACTTATATGGCCAAAAAGGCCAGGGCTGCCAACTGGAATATCGAGGCTGTGCTGAACAATGACATTATGGGGAGCAATAACAGCAATGAGACGAATATTATCGACAATACGCGGGTTAGGGTCTTTAGCGAGGGGTTGCCGCTTTATGACCTGGACAAGGAGGCAAAGAGGATCAGGGCGCTGGGGCTGGAGAACGACGGGAAGGCGCGGCAGCTGGCGCGTTATGTCAAGGAGGTCGGGGAACGGTATGTCGACAACCTGCAGGTGGTGATGATCTACCGAAACGACCGGTTCCTGAGAGGTGGGGATCATTTGCCATACGTGGAGAATGGCTATCCGGCGGTGCGGATCACAGAGATGAATGAGAACTTCAATCATCAGCACCAGGATGTGCGGACGGAGAAAGGGGTAGTTTACGGTGATCTCGAGGAATTTATGGATTTTGAATATCTGCGGAAGAATACCGCGATGAACCTGGCCAATCTGGCGAACCTGGCGAAATCTCCGGGTATGCCGCAGGAGGTCAAGGTAGAAGTGCGGAATCTCACCAATGGGACGCAGCTGTCGTGGAAGGCGCCGGCTTATGGGCAGGTAAAAGGGTATTTTATCCTGATGCGCGAGACGACCAGCGCGGTATGGCAAAAAAAGATCTTTACGGCGGATACGGCGGTGAATCTGCCTTATTCCAAGGACAATTATTTCTTTGCGGTCCAGAGTGTTTCGCCGGAGGGGAATGAGGGTTTACCTGTGGTGCCTGCACCGGCCCTTCGCGGGCAAGGGGAAAAATAGCCCGCGGGTCCGGTGCTTTAATGATGGGAGGCCTTCGTCGGAGCTGCTTCGACACGCTCCTCCTCGGTCGCAACCTTCGCGGTGCTCGGTTGTGGCCGTCGGCCCTGGCCGCCCCTGCCAGGCAGGTAGGAATGTCGTAACTCCCAGGTGATGGGATAGTTGTAACTTCAAGGTGGTTTGGAGCGTCATACCCGCTTACAACCGCTAAACATGCTACGCAACTATTTAAAAACCGCTCTGCGCAATCTATGGAAGAGCAAGGGCTTTTCCGCCATTAACATTATCGGGCTGGCCATCGGGCTTTCTACGTGTCTGCTGATCCTGATCTTCGTCATGGATGAGCTGGGTTATGACCGCTATAATACGAAGGCGGACAGGATCTACCGGCTGGATGGGGACATCAAATTCGGCGGGAATCATTTTATCCTGGCCGTGGCGCCGGCCCCGGCGGGGCCTGCGGTGAGAAGGGATTATCCGGAGGTGGAGACGGAGGTCCGTTTTCGGATGCAAGGGGGGCGGCTGGTGAAGAAGGGGAATCAGAATATCCAGGAAGATGCCGTGATCTATGCCGACTCGACGTTGTTCGATGTGTTCACCTTACCGATGATCGCCGGCAATCCGCATACGGCGCTGGTCGATGCCCATACGGTGGTGATCACGGAGCGGATGGCGAAGAAATATTTCGATGCGGTGGATGTGGTAGGACGTACACTGATGATCAATGATACGATCCCTTATAAAGTTACGGGTGTCATAAAGGATATTCCGGTGCAGAGTCATTTCCACTATGATTTTTTTCTTTCCATGACGGAACTCGACGAAGCCAAACAGAACGACCAATGGCTAAGCAACAATTTCAATACCTATATCGTGTTGCGGAAGGGGACCGATCCAAAGAAGTTCGAGGCCAAGCTGGGGCAGTTGGTCTATAAATATATTGGGCCGCTATTGCGGCAGGCCGTGAATCAAAGCGTAGAAGACTTTTTCAAGGCGGGGAATTCGGTGAGTTTTTCGCTCATGCCGCTAACGGACATTCATCTGCATAGCAACAAGACGGCTGAGCTGGAAGCGAACGGGAATCTCCAGTATGTGTACATTTTTACGGCGGTGGCGTTTTTCATCCTGTTGATCGCGTGTGTGAACTTCATGAATCTGAGTACGGCGCGGTCGGCTAACCGGGCGAAGGAAGTGGGCATCCGGAAGGTGCTGGGTTCGCTGCGTGGCAGCCTGGTCTCGCAATTCATGATCGAGTCGATCCTTTTGAGCTTTATCTCGATGTTGCTGGCGCTGGGGTTGGCGTATCTGCTCGTGCCGGTATTCAATGAGCTTTCGGGAAAGCAGATGGCTATCGGCCTTTTTTCGCGGCCCTGGCTGGTTCCGGCGATGTTGGCGTTGGTGGTGATCGTGGGAATATTGGCCGGCAGCTATCCGGCATTCTATCTTTCTGCCTTCAGGCCGATCGCGGTGCTGAAGGGAAATGTGGCGGCGGGTTTCAAGACCGGCTGGTTGCGTAATTCGCTGGTGGTTTTTCAGTTCGGCATTTCCATTTTTCTGCTGGTGGGTACGGCGGTGATCTATCGGCAGCTGAGCTATATCCACAGCCGGGCGCTTGGTTTTAACCGGGAGCAGGTGTTGATCGTCGATAATACCTGGCATTTGGGAAACGATGTCCGTGCATTCAAAGAAAAGTTATTGAAGTTGCCGGGGGTAGAAGGCGCGACGATGACGGGCTTTTTGCCTACTTCCTACAACCGTAATGACGATGCGATCTTTCTCTCGCCGGACCTGGATACGAAGAAGGCCATCTCGATGCAGACCTGGCAGATCGATGAGAATTATATTCCGGTGTTGGGGATGACTATGGCGGCGGGACGTAACTTCTCGAAGGAGTTTCCTACAGATTCCAACGCGGCCATTGTGAATGAAGCGGCGGTCCGGCTGATGCAGGGGGCCGATCCCATGCGGCAGGAGCTGTACCGGCTGGAAGACATCAACACGAAGAAGCTGGATAAGTATCATATCGTCGGCGTGGTGAAGGATTTCAATTTCAACTCGCTGCGGGAGGTGGTGACGCCGATGGTGTTGTTTCTCCATGAGGACCGCGGACAGATCGCGCTGAGGGTGAGCCCGGAGAATGTGCATCGGCTGGTAGGCCAGATCGGTGAGATCTGGCGGCAGATGGCGCCGTCGCAACCTTTTAGCTTTCTGTTTATGGATGATGCGTTCAACAATATCTACCGAACGGAACAGCGGATGGGTGGTATTTCGCTGAGTTTTTCCCTGCTGGCTATTTTCATTGCCTGTCTGGGTTTGTTTGGGCTGGCGGCGTATGCGGCGGAGCAGCGGACGCGGGAGATCGGCATCCGTAAGGTGCTCGGTGCTTCCGTAGGGGGGATCGTAGGTTTGCTGTCGCGGGATTTTTTGCGGCTGGTCGTTATATCGGCGGTGATCGCATTCCCGTTGGCGTGGTGGGCCATGCATCATTGGTTACAAGATTTTGCTTACCGGATCACGATAGGCTGGGAGGTGTTTGCGGCAGCCGGGGTCGTGGCGGTGGGGATCGCGCTGGTGACGGTGAGTTTTCAGGCCGTGAGGGCCGCTTTGGCTAATCCTGTGAAGTCATTGCGTAGCGAGTGAGCCGCTCCGCGGCTCTGCATTGCGCAGCGAATAGGCCGCTCAGAGATAGAGCTGCACCATATGACGCCAGTAGCGGGCTTTGTGCGATTCCCCATCCCAGAGATGAAGGGCATTCCAGATACCTTTTTCCCACAGGTTATTGCTGATGATGCGGTTGTTTTCCAAAAAGACATCATGTTCACCTACGACGAAGATGATCTCCATTTTTTTCAGCTGGGCGATGATCTCGGGGGCCTGCAGGTTAGGGATGAAGAGACCCGGCATATTGAAATAGATGGTTTCATCCCGATAGCCTTCGAAGAGGTCGTCGAAATGTTCCATGGAGGTGGTGAGGTCATAGCGACCGCTGAGGCCTACCATCTTGTGAAACAGCTGGGGGTGTTTGAAGGCGAGGTTGGCGGCGTGATAGGCGCCCAGGCTGCAGCCCGCGGCTACGATGCTGGGATGGGGGTTCGAGTCCTGTATCAGGTTTCCCATCACCTCTTCGAGTACATATTTTTCATATTGAAGATCATTGTTGTCCGGATAAATCCGGGTTTAAAAAGCTGTAACCCTTTATGGGTAAGAGCTACAGGTTAAAATCTGTGGTTTCAAAATTGGGGGTAGCTCCCCCCGGTTTATTTACGGACTAAAG
>Ga0134126_10007521_pt1 | contig 13683 bp, 10 predicted proteins | sample KB31752_FD_96881 | JGI IMG/M metagenome (GOLD analysis project Ga0134126, IMG submission 96881) | Terrestrial soil microbial communities with excess Nitrogen fertilizer from Kellogg Biological Station, Michigan, USA - KB3-175-2 | ecosystem: Environmental > Terrestrial > Soil > Unclassified ...
TCGTGGCTGACGCGGATTTCGCCGATGCCGTGGCGGTCCATCAGATCGGCGAGCGCGTCCATCTGCTCGGCGCTGGCGTCGCCGGGAATCTGGCCGATCGATTTGAGCGAGATCGTCGCGATGTCATAGCCCGGCGCGCGATGGGCGTGCACGTTCGTCTTCACCCAGTCGTCGAAACCGGCGCCGCCTTTCGGCATCTCGTCGCTCAGCGCCTCGAAATCCGGCGGTGCGAAATAGGCGGCGATGCGCGCCAGTTCCTCGGCGGGCAGCTGCAGCGTGCCCATGCGCTTGATCTCGTCGAACTCGCGCGCGACGCGCTTGCGCATCTCGTCGGCTCCGATCGCGTTGATCAGGATCTTGATGCGCTGCTTGTGGATGTTGTCGCGCCGGCTGTCCTGGTTGTAGACGCGCAGCACGGCCTCGAGATAGGCGAGGATGTCCTCGCGCTCGACGAATTCGTTCATCACATGGGCGATATAGGGCGTGCGGCCCATGCCGCCGCCCGCCATCACGCGATAGCCGACGCGGCCCTCTTCGTTGCGTACGATCTGCACCGCCATGTCGTGATATTGCAGCGCCGCGCGGTCGTGCTGCGTGGCGCCGACCGCGATCTTGAACTTGCGCGCCAGAAAGACGAATTCGGGATGGAGGCTCGACCATTGCCGGATGATCTCCGCCAGCGGGCGCGGATCCTCGATCTCCTCGGGCGTGGCGCCGGCGAACTGGTCGGCGGTGACGTTGCGGATGCAATTGCCGGAAGTCTGGATGCAGTGCATCTCGACGCTCACCAGCTCCGACAGGATGTCGGGCACGTCGACCAGCCGGATCCAGTTGAACTGCAGATTGGTGCGCGTGGTGAAATGGCCGAAGCCCTTGTCGTATTTGCGCGCGATGTGCGCGAGCTTGCGCAGCTGCTTCGACGACAGCGTGCCGTACGGCACCGCGATGCGCAGCATATAGGCGTGCAGCTGCAGATAGAGGCCGTTCATCAGCCGGAGCGGCTTGAACTGGTCCTCGGTCAGCGCGCCCGAAAGCCGCCGCTCCACCTGGCCGCGGAACTGGGCCACGCGCTCGGCGACGAATTTCGCGTCGAACTCGTCATAGCGATACATCGAAGGCTCCCAGCGCCTGCTTGCCTTCGCCGCGCACCGTCGGCCCCTTGGCGCGGATGATCTCGCGTTCCTTCGCCGGCTTGACGACTCCGTCGGCCACCTTCACGTCGAACAGGTAGGGGTTCACGACCTTGTTCGCCGTCACAAATTTCATGGCGTCCGCTAGCGCTGCGTCCGCCGCCTTGGGGTCGGCGAACACCTCACCGTCCGCCAGCGCCAGCACCCAGTCGCCCGTCCTCCAGTAAAGGACCTCGCCGTCGCGAAGCCGGTTGGCGGTGATCATCTGCGGGTCTTGCGGCCGTGCCATAGGGGGTAGATCACACGCCGGACGGCAAACTTCAAGACATCACATATTGGCCATGTGAATTTGGAATAACAACAGAGATTGCATGTAGTAATTGGAACCCCTTATAGTCGCATGCAATTTCGGAATCCCGCGCATGACCCGGTTCCGTGTGAAAGAGATCTGGCGCTACCCCGTCAAGTCGATGCAGGGCGAACGGCTCGGGCAATGCCAACTGACCGCCGGCGGCATCCCGCTCGACCGCGGCTGGGCGGTGCGCGACGAGGAGAGCCAGCAGATCCGCGGCGCCAAATGGATCGGCGAACTCATGACCTGCGCGGCGCGCTACCTCGACGGCACCAGCGCCGGCACCGTGCCGCATGTCGAGATCGCGCTGCCGTCCGGCGCGCGTGTCCGCTCCGATGACCCCGCCGTCCATGATGCGTTGTCCGGCGTGCTTGGCCGCAAGGTGACGCTCTGGCCGCTGCCGCAAGGCGGCAACTATTTCGACGCCTGTCCCGTGCATGTGCTGACCGAGGCGTCGTTGCGTCATCTGCGTGCGCTCGCGCCGCAGTCGCAGATCGAGGCGCGCCGCTTCCGTCCGAACTTCGTCCTGGACGGCGAGGGCGAGGGCCTGGTGGAGAACGGCTGGACGGGCCGCGACGGGACGCTGGGCGGGGCAGCCGTGTCGATCGTCCGCACCACCGGCCGCTGCATCATGACCACGCGCGTCCAGCCGGGCCTTGCCCAGGACGACGAGGTCCTGAAGACCCTGAGCCGGGAGACCGAAAAGCGCTTCGGCGTCTATGCCACGGTGGGCCGGCCCGGCGCGGTCGCGCTGGGCGACGCCCTGGCGCTGGCGGGCGCTACATAGCTCCCCACCGATTGCGTGGCCCAGTCTGTGCTGGCACGGTCGCGCCAATGGGTGAGGAATCGGGGGCACTGCCGGAGGAACCGCACGGGCTGGTGCAGGCCGCGGCGCTGGGCGCTGCCAGCCGGGCGCGCGCGGACGCCTATCTCGCCGAGCAGATCGAACTCACCCGCCTGCAGATCGAGCGCGAGCGCCACGACGAGAAGCTGCGCAACTGGTCGCAATGGGTCGCCCATGTCAGCGCCGTCCTCAAGCTCGCCTTCGAATTCGTCGTGGCGCTGATCGTGATCGTGGTCGGCGTCGCGCTTGGCGCGGCGCTGTGGAACGCCGCCCATGACGACGGCCTCGTCATCGAGACGTTCTAGGTGCCGCCCGATCTCGCGAACCGCGGCCTCACCGGCGAGGTCGTCGCCGGCAAGGTGCTCGACCGGCTGACCGAATTGCAGTTTCAGACCGACTCCAACCGTGCCGCTTCGAGCTACGTCAACAACTGGGGCAGCGACATCAAGGTCCAGATTCCGGAGACCGGCGTCTCGATCGGACAGCTCTACCGCTATCTCGCCGGCTGGCTCGGGCACGAGACCCACATCACCGGCGAGATCTATCGCGACGACCAGGGCATCGCCGTCACGGCGCGGGTGGGCGGCGCGCCGCCCACCACGGTACGCGGCACCGATGCTGAGCTCGACCGGTTGATCCAGCAATCGGCGGAAGCTGTCTATCGCACCACGCAGCCCTACCGCTATGCCGTCTTTCTCGACACCCACGGCAAGAGCGCGCAGGCGCGCGCGATCTACAATCAGCTGGTCGCGGGCCAGTCGCTCGACGACCGCGCCTGGGCCTATATCGGACTTTCGGCGCAGCGCACCAACGTCGCCGACTTTGCGGGCGCCAATGCGCTGCTGCACAAGGCGATGGCGATCAAGCCCGACATTCTGTTGATCTACGCCAATCTCGCAGGCAACGAGAGCAGCCTTCAGCACGACGAGCAGCAACTCGCCTATGCCCGCAAGACGCTGGAGCTGAGCGAAGGCGGCGGCCGCGACACCAGCATGGGGGCGAACGACGCCCGGCGCATCGCGCTGCAGAGCCGCTCCGGGGTGGCGCAGGCGATGGGCGATCTTGTCGAGGCTCTTTCCTACAACCGTGCGATCGCAGCGCTGCCCGACGAGAACGGCACGATCGAGTCCATGCGCCAGAACGACGCCACGATCTGCGCCGCGCTGCACGACCGCGCCTGCTTCGAGGCGGCCGTCGAGAGTTTCGCGCCGACGACCGACGTCCTCACGCTTCTGGGTCGCGCCGCGAATATCCAGCAGGCCGACATCTTTTTCGAGGACTGGAACGACGCCATCGCACAGTCTCGCATCGTCAACCCGGCGCTGACCAAGCTGCCGGTCGGCGATTTCTTTCTCCGGCGTGGCGAAGATCCGCTGCTCGCCGCCGCCTATGCCGGGCTCGGCGATTTCGGGACGGCTGAGGCGCTTGCCGCCCGGATGCCGGACGATTGCGTGACCTGCCTGCGCACCCGCGCCCGCATCGCCGCCCTTCAGCATCGTTGGCGCGAGGCCGAAGCCTGGATCGCGCGCGCCGCCCGTGCCGCGCCGTCTCCTCCCGATTCCTTTGCCGATTGGGGCGAAATCCGTCTCTGGCGGGGCGACACTGCCGGCGCCATCGCGAAATTCGAAATCGCGCATGCCAAGGGCCCGCACTTCGCCGATCCGCTGGAAATGTGGGGCGAGGCGCTGATCGCGCGGAACCGCTCCGATCTGGCGGTCGCCAAGTTCACCGAAGCTGCGCCCTACGCCCCCAATTGGGGCCGGCTGCATCTGAAATGGGGCGAGGCGCTCCTGTGGTCGGGCGACAAGGACGGCGCCAAGAAGCAGTTCGCCGTCGCCGCCGGCCTGTTCCTGTCGCCCGCCGATCGCACCGCGCTTCAGCGCCTGGGGTCCGCGCATGGCTGAGGAATTTCCGGGCGGCCCGGCGATGGCGGCGCAGATCGCGCTGGGCGGAAACGCGGCCGAGGACGCGCGCGACTACCTGCGCAAGCAGTCGCGCCTCACCGACCTGCAGATCGAGAACCTCCGGAAGCTGGACGAGTACGAAACCTCGCATCTGCGCTGGCGCCGTCTCAACGACCAGATGAAGGGCGCGATGCAGATCATGCTGGTCGCGGTCGGTCTCCTGATCGTCGTGGGGATCGCTATCGCGATGTGGAACGCGAGCCAGGCGGACGGCCTCATCGTCGATGCCTTCACCGTGCCGCCGGATTTCGAGCGCGCCGGCATGGGCGGAACCGTCGTCGCGGGCGACCTGACGCAGAAGCTCGCCGCCATCCGCGGAATCGCGATCGGCATTTCATTCAGCATTTCCAGGGATGTCAGCACCGACCGCGCGGACGACATCAAGGTCGAGATTCCGGACACGGGCGTTTCGATCTCGGAGGCGTGGCGCTATCTGCGTCGCTGGCTCGGGCACGAACGTTACCTGACCGGCAGCGTGCGCGAATTGGGCGATGGGCGCGTTGCCCTCTCCGTCTCGCTGGACGGCGCTGGCGCGATGACGGTCGCCGGCAGGCCGTCGGACCTTCCTGCGCTGGAGCAGACAGAGGCGGAGAACGTGTTCGCGGCGTTCGATCCCGTCAACAACATCAACTATCTGAGTGCCATGGGCCACTATCGGGAAGCGATGGATGCGGCCGCGCGCTATGTGCCCACCGTTCAGGGCGTCATGCATGCCGATGCCTACACGCTGTGGAGCTACACCACGGCCTATGCGACCGGCGATTTCGGCCTCGCGCTCGCCCGCACGCATATCGCCATGGGCATCGACCCGAAACTCGCCGTGGCGCATGTGATGGCGGCACGCTTCCATTTCTTCATGGGTCACCAGGAGGCGCAACTCGCGGAGAACCGCGCGATCCTCTCGCTGCGCAACGAGGACCAGCCCCCCGCGCATCGGCACGGCGGTTTCGACGAGATGAAAAACCAGGCGAATGCGCAGATCGCACTTCTCCTGGGCGATTTCGCAAACGCGTCCAGCTGGAATTGCGGTCACAGCTGCACCTTCGCCGGCCACGTCCTGGCTAGGGCCGCAATGGCAGCCAGGCTGCACGATCTTGCCCAGGCGCGTGCGCTGCTTGACGAAGGGCTGGCAGCCGGAACGACGGATCCCGGCGAGGTCGGCGAGGTTCGTTACTACATGGAGGCGGCGGCGGGAGACTGGGGCGCGGCGCTGCGCGACGCATCGCGCATTCGCTACACGGTGAAAAGCGGCTATCGGGGCGCGCATTTCATGGCCCGGATCGAAGCCACCTACACGACGCCGCTGCTCGCCGTTGCGCAGGCGCATGTCGGGGATTTCGCCGCGTCGCACAGATCGATCGAGGGCACACCGGCCGATTGCGTGCCGTGCGAGACGGCGCGCGGAGACATCGATGCGCTTGAGAGGAATTACGGCGGCGCGGCCTACTGGTTCGGCCGTGCCGTCCACGACGCGCCGTCGATCCCCTTCGCCGATGCCGACTGGGGCCAGATGCTCACGGCCAGGGGCGATCTCGACGGCGCCATCGCGAAGTTCGACGCCGCGCACCGGAAAGGCCCGCATTTTGCCGATCCGCTGGAGCTGTGGGGCGAGGCGCTGATCGCCGAAAACCGCTCCGACCTCGCGCTGGCGAGGTTCGAGGACGCCGCCCGCTACGCGCCCAACTGGGGCCGGCTGCATCTCAAATGGGGCGAGGCGCTCCTGTGGTCGGGCCATCGCGACGAGGCGCGCAAGCAATTCGCCATCGCCGCGACGCTCGGCCTGACGGCATCCGAAAAATCCGAACTCGCAAAGATCTCGCATGGCGGATGAGACCGAACCCCCAAGCGCCCAACGCGGCGGCCGCGATGCGGCGGCGGAATCCATTGCGCTCGCCGGCGCAAGCCGCGCAAAAGCCGACGCCTATCTCGATGAGCAGATCGAACTCTCGCAGCTGCAGCGCGACAACCTGATCGAACAAAACGCCTTCGAGCTCTCCCACCTGCGCTGGCGCCGCTTCAACGACCAAATGAAGGGCGCGCTGCAGATCATGGCCGTCGCCCTTGGCGCCTTCATCGTCATCGGCATTGGGGTCGCGATGTGGAACGCGAGCCATGCGGACGGGCTGGTCGTCGATTCCTTTTCCGTGCCGCCCACGCTTGCGGCCGCGGGCACGACGGGCGACGTCGTGGCCGACGACATGACAGGCAAGATCGCGGCGATCCGCGACTTCGCGAACGACAACTCGCTCGCCCGCTCCAAAGACGTACGACAGGACCGCGACCAGGACATCAAGGTCGAAATTCCCGAAACCGGAATCTCGTTCGCGCAGGCGTGGCGCTACCTGCGGCAATGGCTTGGCAACGAGCGGCATCTGCGCGGCAACATCCGCGCACTCGGCGACGGCCGGATCGCGCTCACCGTCTCGCTCGGCGGCCCCGATACGTTCAGCCTCAGCGGTGTGCCCGCTGATCTCGACAGGTTGGAGCAGCAGGCGGCCGAACGCGTCTTCGGCACCGTCGATCCAGTCAACATCGTCCTTTACCTAAGCGCCAAGGGCCGCAAGGCCGATACGCTGGCGGCGGCGCAGCATCTTGTGTCGCTGGGTGGCGACAAGATGACGTTGTCGGAATCCTATTCGCTTTATGCCAACATCGTTCGCAATCTCACAGGCGACGCGAAACGATCGGTTTGGATCGCGGAGTTCGCCATCGCACTGGACCCCAGGCCGGCCCCGCAGCATATGGAGCTGCTCAGCGGGTCGCGCATGCTCGGCCATGACGAGGTCGTGCTTCAGCAGGCGCGCGCGATCGCGGGGCTGCGCCGCGAAGACAACATGGGATCGTGGCGCACGGGCGAAGGCGTCTACTTTGTGTGGCAGCTCGGCGCCTTCTATCGCGCGATGGAGACCGGCGATTTCGCGGATGTCGCGGCCCAGCCCTGCATATATAGCTGTTCCCTGTCTACAGCGGCGCTGCGCCGTGCCGGCGCCGAGGTGCGATTGCACGATGTCCGGCTCGCATCGGCGGCGATGGCCGAGGGACAAGCGGCGGGTGGCGCGCGCGACGCCGATCTGGCAGAGATTCGCTATCGCATCCACGCGACGTTGGGAGATTGGGCTTCCGCGGCATCCGATGCGGGTCAAATGGCTGCCGCGTTCACGGAGGAAAAAGAGTTTGCCGAGCGCTTTCGCGCGACCTATGCCAACACCCATGCGATGCCGCTGTTGGCGTACGCGCAAGCGCGCCGCGGCGAATTCGCGAAGGCCTGGGCCACGATCGGCGCTACGCCGGCCGATTGCTACGATTGCATCCGCGCTCGCGGGCAGATCGATGCTCTGCACGGAAACTGGATCGGCGCGCAATATTGGTTCGATCGGGCGGTGAAACAGGCGCCGTCGATCCCCTTCGCCGACGCCGACTGGGGCCAGATGCTCATGGCCAGGGGCGATCTCGACGGCGCCATCGCGAAGTTCGACGCCGCGCACCGGAAAGGCCCGCACTTCGCCGATCCGCTGGAGCTGTGGGGCGAGGCGCTGATCGCCAAGAACCGCTCGGACCTCGCGCTGGCGAGGTTCGAGGACGCCGCCCGCTACGCGCCCAGCTGGGGCCGGCTGCATCTCAAATGGGGCGAGGCGCTCCTGTGGTCGGGCCATCGCGACGAGGCGCGCAAGCAATTCGCCGTCGCCGCGACGCTCGGCCTGACGCCCTCCGACAGAGACCTGCTGACGCGATTGAGGGCATTGCATGGCTGACGAGCGCAGCGAATCGGAATCGGCCGGACAGGTTCCCTCCGGCGCCGCGGCCTTCGCCGCGCTCGCCTATGCCAGCCGCGACAAGGCCGACGCCTTTCTCGAGGAGCAGACGCGGCTGGCGCGCGAGCAGGCGGCGGTGGCACGGCTGCAGGCCGACGATCTTCGCCGCGAGGACAGCCTGCGCCATTGGTCGCTGCGCGTCCGCCATGTCAGCGACGTGGTGAAGGTGACGTTCGAGGTCGCGCTGGCGCTTCTGGTGGTCGCCGTCGTCGCCGGTCTGTCGGCGACCGTCTGGAGCGCGGTGCACGACGACAGCCTGGTGATCGAGGCGTTCAGCGTCCCGCCCGATCTCGCGTCGCGCGGTCTGACCGGCCAGACGATCGCGGCGCAATTGCAGGACAAGCTTGCGTCGATGCAGAACCTCACCAACTCCGCCCGCCCGGCGAAATCCTTCGCCGACAGCTGGGGCGACGGCATCAAGGTGATGATCCCCGATACCGGCATCGCGGTCGGCGATCTCTATCGCACCCTGGCCGGCTGGCTGGGCCATCAGACTCACATCACCGGAGAGGTCTATCGCACGCCGGCCGGCATCGCGGTGACCTCGCGCAGCAACGGCACCGGCGGCGCCACCGTCTCCGGCAGCGAAGCCGAATTCGACGGCCTGCTGCAGAAAAGCGCCGAGGCGATCTATCGCCACACCCAGCCCTATCGCTATGCGGTCTATCTCGCCACGCTCGGGCAGGTGCCGCGGGCGATGCCGCTCTTCCAGGCCCTGGCGGCGACCGGGGATCGCGAAGACCGGCTTTGGGCCCATATGGGGATTTCTTCGACGTACGACCTCACGCGCCCGTTCGACGCGCCGGCCGAGAACCGCAAGGCGCTGGCGATCGATCCGGACTTCATTCTCGCCTGGCAGAACATCGCCGGAGAGGAATTTTCGTTCGGCCATCCCGTGGCGGCGCTGGCGGCGACGCGCAAGGCGCTTTCGCTGTTCGACCGGTTCGGAGGTCAGCTGAGCGAACGCGCCCGCGCCATCTCTCTGCCCAGCGGGCGCGGCAACGAGGCCGCTTACACCGGCGATTTCCAGGAGGCGCTGTCGCAATTCGCAATCTCCTCCGATCTTGCCGACTATGCCGGCATGGCCGCATACGGTCGGATGGAGGTTGCCGATTGCCTGGCGCTGATGCATGAGCGCGGCGCCGCTGCCTCCGCCTGGGCGAGCATCCCGATATCGACGAGCCACGATTTCGGCGCGAAAACCTATTATCTGATGCGGATCGAGAGCGATGCCGCGAGCGGGGACTGGTCCTCCGTGATCGCCGACGGTGCTGCAGCCGAGACTGCGTTCGGCGTGGCCACCGGCAGGAATGCGATGCTTGGGCCCGGCTTCGATCTCGTCGCCGCACGCCAGATCAGGCCCTATGTCGCACTCGCAAAGGCGCAGCTGGGCGACGTCGCTACGGCGCAAAGCCTGATCGAACGGACGCCCGGCGACTGCTATGTGTGCTTGCGCATGCGCGGGCAAATCGACGGCTTGGAGAGGCGCTGGAATGTCGCCGCATACTGGTTCGGGCGCGCCGTCGAACAGTCGCCGGGCATTCCCTTCGCCGATGCCGATTGGGGCGCGATGCTCATGGCCAAGGGCGATCTCGACGGCGCCATCGCGAAGTTCGACGCCGCGCACCGATTGGGCCCGCATTTCGCCGATCCGCTGGAAATGTGGGGCGAGGCGCTGATCGCACAGAACCGCTCCGACCTCGCGGCCGCGAAGTTCGAGGAGGCGGCGCGCTACGCCCCCAACTGGGGACGCCTGCATCTGAAATGGGGCGAGGCGCTGTCGTGGTCCGGCAACCGCGACGACGCGCGCAAGCAATTCGCGATCGCCGCCGGCCTGTTCCTGACGCGGGGCGAACGCGCGCAACTTCTGGCGATGACGGTGCTCCATGGCGCTGGCTAGCGAAAGCGTGCGTGCCGTCGCCGTCCCCCGGAGCGGCGCGCTGGTCGCGCTGCTCGGGCTGGCGCTGTTCATCAACTATATCGACCGCGGCAATCTCGCGACCGCGGCGCCACTCATCAAGACCAGTCTCGGCCTGACCAACACCCAGATCGGCGTGATGATGTCGGCCTTCTTCTGGGCCTACACGCCGGGGCAATTTGTGGCCGGCTGGGTCGCCGACCGGCTGGGCGGCTATCGCGCGCTGGGCATCGGCTTCGCCATCTGGTCCGGCGCGACGGCGCTGACGGGCCTTGCCGGCGGCTTCGCCATGCTGCTCGCGCTGCGCGTTCTGCTCGGCATCGGCGAAAGCGCGGCGTTTCCCTGCCTGTCGAAACTGATGGCCGAGCACGTTCCGGCCGAGCGGCTGGGCGTCGCCAACGGCATCGCGATCTCCGGCCTCGCCTTCGGTCCCGCCTTCGGCACGCTGGCCGGCGGAATCATTCTGGCCAGCATCGGCTGGCGCGCCATGTTCCTGCTGTTCGGCGCGGTGGCGCTGCTGTGGCTGCTGCCCTGGTTCGCGCTCGCGCGCGGCCGGCCGGCCGCGTCGTCGCAGCCCGTCGCGCCGCCCGCCTTCCCGGCGATGCTGGCGCGCCGCGCGCTGTGGGGTTCCTGCCTCGGCCATTTCAGCGTGAACTACGCGCTGTACTTCGTGCTCTCCTGGCTGCCGCTCTGGCTGGTGCAGCAGCGCGGCTTCTCGATCCTCGGCATGGCCCAGCTCGGCGCCGCGGTCTATTGCGTCTACGGCCTCAGCACGATCGCCTTCGGCTGGCTCGCCGACCGTCTGATCGCGCGCGGCCTGGCGCTCAGCGCCGTGCGCAAGAGCGTCGCGGTCGCCAGCCATCTCGGCGTGGCGGTGGGACTGGCCGGTTGCGCCTGGGGCCGGCCGGACGTCGTGATCGCCTGCCTGTTCCTCTGCGGCGTCTTCTTCGGGCTGAGCTCGCCCTGGCCGATCGTGCAGACCGTGGCCGGACCGCGCGCCGTGGCGCGCTGGGTCAGCATCCAGAACGCCATCGCCAACACCGCCGGCATCATCGTACCGGTGGTGACGGGACTGATCGTCGATCGCACCGGCTCGTTCAACGGGGCGTTTCTTCTCGCCGCGCTGGTGTCGCTGCTCGGCGCCGCCGGTTGGGGCCTGATCCTGGGCCGCGTCGAAGCCGTGCGCTGGGATGGGGGGTTGCCGGCATGACGCCGCAGAAGCTCCGCTTCGTCGACACCGCGCTCTATGGCCTGGCGCTCGGCACCGGCATGCGCTGGATCGCGGTCGCCGCCGCGGTCGGGCCGTCGTCGCTGCCGCTCTGGCTGCTTGCCTTTCTCGTGTTCTATGCGCCGCTCGCCGCCGCCACCGCCGAGCTCACCTCGCGCTTCGACGGCGAGGGCGGCATCTATGTGTGGTCGCGCGACACGTTAGGCCCGCTCGCGGGCTTTCTCTGCGGCTGGTTCTACTGGATCGCGCAGCTGCCCTATTTCGCCGGCATCCTCTATTTCCTGGGCGGGCTGTTCCTCGCCGCGATCGGCGGCGACCCGAAGGACACGCTCGCCTATCTGGCGATCTCGGTCGCGATCCTGGGGGCCGTCACCGCGACGCAGCTGCTCGGCCTGCGCTACGGCAAATGGCTGCCGAATTTCGGCACCGCGGGCGGCTGGACCGTGCTTCTCGTCATCGTCGGCGTTGGCGTCCTGCTCGCGCTGCGCGGCCAGGGCGCGACCGACTTCCTCTCCGCGCGCTGGATGCCGCATTGGGGCTTCGACACCGCGATCCTGTGGGGCACCGTCGTCTTCGCCTATTGCGGCATCGAAGCCGTCGGCTTCCTGCGCAACGAGGTCGAAGGCGGCATGCGCACGATCCTGTGCGTGCTCGCACTCGTCGGCGTCGGCTCGCTGGTCATCTATTTCGCCGGCACCGTCGCCTTCCTCGTCATCCTGCCCAAGGATGCGCTGTCGCGGTTGGCCGGCTTTCCCGACGCGCTCAGGCTCGGCCTCGCCCATGTCGGCGCTAGCGGGCTGGCGCCGCTGGTGATCGGGCTCTTCGCGCTCTCCATGCTGGGCCAGTTCACCGGCTGGTTCGGCGTCGCCGCGCGGCTGCCCTTCGCCGCCGGCATCGACGCCTTCCTGCCGCCGCTCTTCGCACGCCGCGATGCGAAGACCGGCGCGCCGGTGCCGGCCATCCTGCTGCAGGCGAGCCTGACGCTGGCGATGATCCTGCTCGGCCAGGCCGGCGCCAGCGTCGCCGCGGCCTACGACTTCATGGTGGCGATGGGCGTGCTGACCGCGGTCGTGCCCTACATCTTCATGTTCGCGGTCTATCTGAAGGTCTCGCGGCTGGCGCCGGTGCCGGGCGCCTGGGCGCCGCCGGGCGGCGGCCGCACCAGCTTCGCGCTCGGCGCGGTCGGCCTCGCCTCCACCCTCGTCGCCATCGCCTGCACGCTGGTGCCCAATGCGGGCGAGAGCCATCCGCTCGCCGCCGTGCTCAAGATCGTGTTCTCCGCGCTGGCGATGACGGCGGTCGGGCTGCTGCTCTACTGGCTGGGAAGCCGCCGCCGCGCCGTGCCGGCCTGAATAACCGTCCGTTCACCAGTTTTCGGCATGCTGGCCGTCGCCCCATAGGAAGGGGGCGGAAGCGGGGACTGCGTGAAAGCCAAGGTTCTGGTCCATGTCGATCGCGACAAGGCGCTGGAGGCGATCCGCGCCCTCGATGCCCTGGGCGGCGCCTTGTGCGCGCTCGAGGCCGACTGGCCCAAATCGCTCAGGCGCAAATACAAGGACGCCCGCAACGGCCTCGTCCACGCCATCGGCTATGCGGCCCTGACCACCGGCATCTCCGATGTCGCCGTGATCGATTAGAAACCGCCGCGGTCGGGCGGAGCGGGCGCGAGTTGCGCGGCCACGCCATTCCTGAATACATCCCATCCCAACTGTCATCCCGGGCGAGCGCAGCGAGACCCGGGACCCATGGTGCAATCGGCTCGATGGGTCCCGGCGCTGCGCGATGCTCGCGCATCGCTTGGCCGGGATGACAGTTGAGTATTGGTGCCTGCCCCGCGCACAGTGCGCTCGCTCAGTTGAGGTGTTTCGTGTCCGACATCGCCGAACCGCCTGCGATCAAGCGCCGCCATGTCGCGGCCGCAGTCGCCGGCAATGCGCTCGAATTCTACGACTTCACCACCTATTCGTTCTTCTCGGCCTCGATCGGCCAGGCGTTCTTCCCCAGCGGGCCGGGCGGACTTTCCGGTACGGAATTTGGCAGCCTGATGTTGTCGCTGGGCACCTTCGGCGCCGGCTTCCTGCTGCGGCCGGTGGGCGGGCTGGTGATCGGCCATTATGCCGACCGGGTCGGGCGGCGCCCCGCCATGCTGTTCAGCTTCGCGCTGATGGGCGTAGCCATCCTGGCGCTGGCCTTCATTCCCTCCTATTCCGCGATTGGGCTTGCCGCACCCTTGCTCGCCATCGCCGCGCGCCTGACGCAGGGCTTCGCGCTCGGCGGCGAAGTCGGGCCCACCACCGCCTATCTCGTCGAGGCGGCGCCGAAGCATCTGCGCGGCCTCTACGCCTCATGGCAGAGCGCGAGCCAGAGCCTGGCCGCGATGACGGGCGGCACGGTCGGCTTCCTCCTGTCGCTGACGCTCGAGTCGCATGATCTAA
>Ga0134126_10007522_pt1 | contig 13682 bp, 9 predicted proteins | sample KB31752_FD_96881 | JGI IMG/M metagenome (GOLD analysis project Ga0134126, IMG submission 96881) | Terrestrial soil microbial communities with excess Nitrogen fertilizer from Kellogg Biological Station, Michigan, USA - KB3-175-2 | ecosystem: Environmental > Terrestrial > Soil > Unclassified ...
AGCGGCCGCTGGAGTTCGGCGCGGACCTGGTGCTGCACTCGGCCACCAAGTACTTGAACGGCCACTCCGACATGGTGGGCGGCATCGTCGTCGCCAACAGCAAGGAACTGGCCGAGCAGATGGGCTTCCTGCAGAACTCGGTGGGCGCCGTGGCCGGCCCGTTCGATGCCTTCCTCGCCATGCGCGGCCTGAAGACCCTGCACCTGCGCATGCGCCAGCACTGCGCCAGTGCGCTGGAACTGGCGGGCTGGCTGGACAAGCATCCGGCCGTCGAGCGGGTGATCTACCCCGGCCTGAAGAGCCACCCGCAGCATGCATTGGCGAAGCGCCAGATGCATGGCTTCGGCGGCATCATCAGCATCGAAGTCAAGAGCGGTTTGAAGAAGGCACGCCGCATGCTGGAGCGTTGCGAACTGTTCGCGCTGGCCGAATCGCTCGGTGGTGTGGAAAGCCTGATCGAGCACCCGGCCATCATGACCCACGCCTCGGTGCCGCCGGCGAACCGCAAGCGGCTGGGCATCAGCGATGCCTTGGTGCGACTGTCGGTGGGTGTGGAGGACATCGCCGACTTGCGTGCCGAGTTGGCCGGGGCATTGGGCTAAGGTCGGGGCGGGGGCAGTCACTTGGATTCTCGCATTGCCACTACTGCGTCGACATCGACGTCGGGGCCGTTCAGTGCGCTTGGCGCGTATCGGTCGCTGACGATCGAGTTGGCCAAACGTGATGTGCTGGGGCGATATCGTGGCGCCAGTTTCGGGCTGTTGTGGTCGCTGATCAGCCCGTTCCTGATGCTGATGGTGTATTCGTTCGCATTCGGCTTCGTGATGAAGTCGCGCTGGCCGCAAGGCGAGCACGGGCATGCGCACTATTCGGTGATCCTGTTCGTCGGGCTCATCGTGCACGGTTTTTTCGCGGAGTGCCTCAACCGATCCCCAGTCCTGATCACCAGTAACGCGAATTTCGTCAAGCGAGTGATCTTTCCGCTGGAAATCCTGCCTTGGCCGATGGTGGCTTCGGCGTTGTTCCACACGTTGATGAACTTCGTGGTGTTCCTGTTGCTGCACGCGGTGCTGGACCACGCCTTGGCGTGGACCACGATCTTTCTGCCGCTGGTACTGCTGCCCCTGGTGCTGCTGACGCTGGGAGTGTCGTGGTTTCTCGCGGCCATCGGAGTCTATCTGCGCGATGTAAACCAGATCACCGGCGTGCTGGCAACCGCCATGCTGTTCCTGTCCACGGCGATGTTTCCGATCGATGCGCTGCCGCCGCAATACCGTTGGCTGCTGATCGCCAATCCGCTTACCTTCATCATCGACCAGGCGCGTGCCGTGGCGCTGTGGGGGCAATTACCCGATTGGGTCGGGCTGGGCATTTATACCGGCTGTGCGCTCGTGATGGTTTATCTGGGGTACGGCGTGTTCCGCCTGACCCGGCGGGGGTTTGCCGATGTCATCTGAGTTGGCCATCCGCATCGAGGGGCTGAGCAAGTCGTTCCCCATCTATGACCAGCCGATGCACCGGCTCTATCAGATGTTGTCGCCGCGCAAGCACAAACAGCGCTGGTACCGGCAATTCCAGGCGCTGAACGGCATCGACCTGAGCGTGCGCAAGGGCGAAACACTTGGCGTTGTCGGACGCAATGGTTCGGGAAAATCCACGTTGCTGCAGGTCATCTGCGGCACCCTGACGCCTTCCGCGGGCGAGGTACAGGTCAACGGGCGCATCGCCGCCTTGCTGGAACTGGGGGCGGGCTTCAATCCCGAATTCACGGGTCGCGAGAACGTGTTCCTGTACGGCACCGTGCTCGGGTTGACCCGGCAGCAGGTGCAGGAGCGGTTCGACGAGATCGCCGCGTTCGCGGATATCGGCGAATTCATCGAGCAGCCCGTCAAGAACTACTCCAGCGGCATGTACGTGCGACTTGCGTTCGCGGTGGCCATCAACGTGACCCCCGACATCCTGGTCGTGGACGAGGCACTGTCAGTGGGGGACGAGGCGTTCCAGCGCAAATGCTTCGCGCGCATCAATCGCATCCGCGACGACGGCGCCACGGTGCTGTTCGTTTCGCATTCCGCCGGCATCGTCACGCAACTGTGTGATCGCGCGGTGCTGCTGGAGCGTGGCGAGCTGCTGTCGAACGGGTCACCCAAGTTCGTGGTGTCCCGTTATCACAAGATGCTTTACGCACCGCTGGATCGGCTCGAGGCGATCCGGGAAGCCATCCGCATGGAGAAGGAGGGGTCGGATCGACCCGTTTCCGCGACCTTGCCGAGTCTGTCGGCAACCGACCGGGAAGATGCGAAGCTGGTGTCTGACGCTGGCCGCACTTCGACGGCGTCATCGGGATCAGCGTCGCGCGGCTGGTATGACGATGGCCTGGTGCCGAAGAGTACGGTGCGCTACGACACCCGTGGTGCGCGGATCGCCGCACCGCACATCGAAACACCCGACGGGCGCAAGGTGAATGTGCTGCACGCGGGTGACGAGTACGTTTATGTCTTCCAGGTGCATTTCCAGGAAAGCGTCGGTGGCGTGCGTTTCGGCATGCTGATCAAGACACTGACCGGCCTCGAACTGGGTGGCGCGGCCAGCAGCCTGCCGCAGGACTCCCTGGCACTGGTCGAGGCCGGTCGCACCGTCGAGGCGCGCTTCCGCTTCCGCTGCCTTCTGGATGGAGGCACCTATTTCTGCAATGCGGGAGTGTTGGCGCGGATCGCGGAAGAGGAGACCTACATCGATCGCCTGATCGATGCGGCGATGTTTCGTGTCATGCCACAGCCGGAGCGCCTGGCCACGGGCTATGTCGATTTCTGTGTCAGTCCGGATATCGCCGTGGTGGACGCTGGCAAGGTGAGCGCATGAAGCAAGCAGGGCGTGAAGGCAGGCAGGCGCTGCTGGTTGCAGGAATGCATCGCAGTGGAACATCCGCATTGACCAGGGTGCTCGATTTGCACGGGGTGTCTCTCGGCTCGGAGCTCCTGGAGGCGGCCGCCGACAACCAGGCGGGGTTCTGGGAAAATCGGCGTGTGGTGGATTTTCACGAACGCCTGCTCGGCGTGCTGGGCTCGAGCTGGGACGATCCGCGCGAACTGCGCCACGATTGGGTTGACGTGGCGGTATCCGCCGGCCACCTCGACGAACTGGTCGAGTTGCTGGACAGCGAGTTTGGCGACGCAGACATCTGGGCAGTCAAGGACCCCCGCCTGTGTCGTGTGTTGCCGCTGTGGCGGATGGCTCTTGATCGTCTGCAAATCGCACCGAAACTGATTTTCAGCCTTCGCGATCCCGGCGAGGTGGTCGGCTCACTCAGGCAGCGCAACGGCTTGTCCGCGGCGACGGGGGCACTGTTGTGGCTGCGGCATCTGGCGGAACCCGTGCAGGCATCGCTCGATTTGCCGCATTGTGCGATCGGTTATCACGAATTGCTGGACGATTGGCGTGGCTGCATGGCGCGCCTTGCTTCGACCCTGGGGATTGTCTGGCCGGTGTCGTCGTCCGAATGTGCGGCTGCGGTGGATGGGCATTTGCGAGGCGATCTGCGCCACCAGGAAGCGGCGTCGACGCGGGAACTGCTTCCTGCGGCATGGCGCGAGTTGCTGCTGAACGTGCATGCCGAGGCTCAGGCCGTGGCACGGGATGGCGGGGACTGGGGCGTTTTTGCAGCGACGCTGCAAGGTGCATTGGATCAGTTCGCGTTTGCACGGCCGCTCATCGCGGATCTGCAGCCGGCTTCCGTTGGGGGGCGGCTGCGCGAGCGGCTTGCAGAAACGGATCGTGCCAAGGCGGCCTATCAGGCGGAAGCCGCGCGCCTGTTCGCCGCGAGTGCCGAGGCGCAACAGCAGACAATGGAGGCGGAGCACAGATGTCTGGAGGCGGAGCGCAAACAGCAAGAGACGGAGCATGCGCTGGAAATTGCCCGCATCAGGCAGGTCGAGGCGCAGGGTGAGATCGTCAAGCGCAACGCCCGGATTGCCGCACTTGAGCAGGTGAAGGCCGAGCTGGAACAGATCAAGGCCAGTCGTTCCTGGCGCTGGACGCGGCCGCTCCGCTTCGTGTTGCGCACGCTGCGCCACCGTGGCATCAGCCACGAGGATCGGCGCCGATTAGGCTGGCGACAACCCGCTCATGGCATCGTGTCGGCCGGCATGCCCGCGACCGGCTCGGCGTCTGCGGTGCAGACCCCATCGTCGCAGCTCGACCCAGTGACGAACGGCGTGGCGGCGGGCTCTGTATCCTCGCCGGATATCCAGCTCGCACCGCAGGTGCCGAACCAGCGTGATTTCTTCCTGTGGGCGGTCATCGACTGGCATTTCCGCATCCAGCGGCCGCAGCACCTGGCGCGCGAACTGGCCGCGGCCGGGCATCGGGTGTTCTACGTCTCGAACAATTTCATCGATCGCGCAGAGCCTGGCTTCAGTGTCGAAGCCCTGGATACCGATGGCCGTCTCTTCCAGGTGCACATGCACCTCGCTGGCAGTCCGGTCATCTACCATGCGGCTCCGGACGAAACGCAACGCGAGCAACTGCGTGCGGGCATCGGCCTGCTGCTGGCCTGGACGCGCAGCCGCTCCTGCGCCTCGCTGGTGCAGCATCCGTACTGGCTGGAAACGGCCCGGGTACTACCGAACCAGCGCCTGGTCTACGATTGCATGGATCATCACGGCGGCTTCGCCGACAACACGCAGGACGTGCTGGCGCGCGAGAACGAGCTGATGCGAGTCGCCGATCTGCTGGTGGTGACCTCCGACTGGTTGCAGCGCGAAGCGGAGCACCACAACCCGCACAGCCTGATGGTGCGCAACGCCTGCCAATACGAACACTTCTGCCGGCAACCGGCGGAGGTGTTTCGCGATTCCCGTGGCCGCCGGGTGATCGGCTACTACGGCGCGATCGCCGAGTGGTTCGACCTGGATCTGCTGGAGAAGGTGGCACGCAGCCATCGGGATTGCCTCGTGCTCATGGTGGGCGCCGACACGTGCGGCGCGCAGCAGCGGCTGCAGCATCTGGACAACGTCGAGTTCACCGGCGAGGTGGCTTATGCCAGGCTGCCGTATTACCTCTACGGTTTCGACGTCTGCCTGCTGCCGTTCCAGGTCATTCCGCTCACTCTCGCCACCAACCCGGTGAAGGTCTACGAATACCTGAGCGCCGGCAAGGACGTGGTCTCGATCGAGCTGCCTGAAATCAAGCAGTTCGGCGACCTGGCGCGCACCGGTACCGACCATGACGGCTTCCTTTCAGCGCTGGATGCGACGCTGCGCGCGCCTGCCGACCCGCAGCTCGTCGCGCGCAGGCGGGAGTTCGCCGCCGAACAGACCTGGGCGCACCGCGTGCGCGACTTGGCCCAGGGCGTCGATGCGCTGCCGCAGCCCAAGGTCAGCGTGGTCGTGGTGACCTACAACAATCTCGACCTTACCAAGGTCTGCCTCGACAGCCTCGACCGCTACAGCGATTACCCCAACCTCGAGTTGATCGTGGTCGACAACGCCTCGGCAGACGAGACACCCGCGTACCTGCGTGCCTGGGAGGCAGCCGGCAGTAACCGGCATGTCATCCTCAATCCGGACAATCGCGGCTTTGCCGCCGCCAACAACCAGGGCCTGGCCGCTGCCACGGGCGAGTACCTGGTGATGCTCAACAACGATACCCACGTCACGCCCGGCTGGGTGGCCACCCTGGTGGGCCACCTGCAACGCACGCCGACGCTGGGCATGCTGGGTCCGGTCACCAACAACATCGGCAACGAGGCACGCATAGACATCCGCTACAACGACATGGAGCAGATGCTGCAGGCCGCCGCCGACTACACGGCGCGCCATGCGGGCCAACTCACGACACTGCACACGGCGGCGTTCTTCTGCGTGGCGATGCCGCGCGGTGTCTACGAAAAGGTGGGGGAGCTGGACGAAGCTTTCGGCATCGGCATGTTCGAGGACGACGACTACTGCCGCCGCGTGCAGCAGGCCGGCTGGAGCATTGCCTGCGCCGACGACGTGTTCATCCATCACCGCCTGTCCGCCTCGTTCAACAAGATCAAGCAGGAAAAGCGCCAGGCGATGTTCGAGCAGAACAAGGCGATCTACGAGGCGAAGTGGGGCACGTGGGAGCCGCACAGGTACCGGCAGTCGTAGACCGGTACGCTCCGCGGGCAGATTGGAAAGTCAATGGTTGGATTCTGGTGCCCGGCATGATCTGCCGGGCAAAGCGCATGGGGTAGCCGAATGATCGGTTTTGCGAAGATGCAGGAAACTCACCTGCGCGTGATGTCGTGGTCCCTGCTCTGGCTCGGTTGTGCTTTGGTAGTAGTGGGCTTCGTGACCAACAGCATGTGGAACAACGTGCCGTGGGCCGAAGCCGTCTTGCTGGGCGGACTGGGCTTGGCGGCCGCCTTGATAGCATGGGCCTTGAAGCGCCTGACGGGTGCAGCGTTGGCCACGTCGACCGCACTCGTGTGGCTGCTGGCGCTGGTCTACTACGCCGGGTTTGCTTCCTTCGCTGCCGTGGCTCTGCTCGCGGTGGCGAGCTTGGCGCTGGGCAGCCTGTTCATTCCGGCGGACTGGCCGGCACGAGGCACGCTGTCGATCCTTGCGGGACTGGCGCTGATCAGCGGGGTGGTGGGTTGGCTGTTGCCTTTTCCGGTGCATGGACGCGCGGCGTACTGCATCGTGTTGCTGGCCATGATCCTTGTGCGCTGGCGCGTCATTGGCGAGGTGCTGAGACCGATGCCGCAGGCATGGCGCGCGGCGGTTGCCGCGGCTCCCGTCGGCATGTGGCTGGCGGTGATGGGCACGGGCATCGCCACGACCTGCGCGTGGATGCCCACCGTGCACTTCGACGACCTGGCCGGACATCTGGCGCTGCCTTCGCAACTCGTCAGTCTCGGCTACTACAAAATGGACGCGGCCTCTCAGGTATGGGCCGTGACTGCTTGGGCGTCAGATGTCCTGCAAGGGGTGGCTTGGTTGGTGGCGGGGCGCGAGTCACGCGGCATGCTGGACGCGTTCTGGTTGCTGCTTGGCTTGGCGCTAATGTGGCGCCTGTGTGAGGCGCTCGATTTGCCGCCGTGGTTGCGCTGTCTGGCCGTGGCACTGTATGCCAGCCTGCCGCTGACAGTGGGTGCGATGACGGGTATGCAGACCGAGGGGCCGACCACCGCGTTGGTCGCAGGCATCGCGTTGCTGATCCAGCGCTCGTCGAAGCCTGATCGACGCCAGTTGCTGGCGTTTGCCGTGCTGTTCGGCCTGTTGCTGGCGATGAAGGTCAGCAATCTCATGATTGCCGGTCCGTTGGGGCTGTGGCTGCTTTGCCGCTGGCGCGCGCGCCTGCCATGGTCGACGTTGCCGGTCGCGCTGTTGTTGCTGCTGCTGGTCGCGGGTTCGAGCTACACCTACGGCTGGCTGCTGACGGGCAACCCGGTGCTGCCGGTATTCAACGCCATATTCCGCTCGCCTTATTACACGCCGACCAATTTCCATGATGATCACTGGGATGCGGGCTTCCACTGGAACATCGTGTGGAATCTCGTGTTCCACACCTCGCGTTACGTCGAGGGTGGCGACGGCACGGCCGGTTTCGTGCTCATTGCACTGGGCGGCAGTCTGCTGGTGGCGCTGTTCCATCGGCGCTCGCGCCCACTTGCCCTGGTGGCGCTCGGGTCTTTTCTGTTGCCGCTCTCCCAGATCCAGTACCTGCGCTATGCGCACCAGGCACTGGTGCTGATGATTCCCGCGATGCTTTGCGGCATGTCGGTATTGGTGCAAGACGCGCAGCGACGGCGCTGGGTCGCAGGCGTTCTTGGCGCATTGATCCTGACCAACCTGGTTTTCGTGCCGACCGCAGATTGGCAGCTCAGGCATGGCGAGCTTGGTCAATTCCTGACTCAGTCAAGGCGCGAATTCATGGAGCACTATGCACCCATTGAACGCGTGATCGAGCTCGTCGACAACCGCTACGGGGCGACGGCGCGGGTATTGATCACCTCTGACACGATGCCTTTCGCGGCCGGTTTCGCTGGACGGGCTTACGTTGTCGGATGGTACGACCAGGAGCTAGGTGGCAAGGCGGCGCGAGCCAACCAAGATGCTACAGGGAATACATGGACGCGGTTGCTGAACGAGATCGGAGTAAATCTCTTGGTGCTGAAATCAGGACAGGTGTCGACTGCGCTTGCCTCGGCGTTGGCAACTGCGCATGGTCGCTTGGTGCTCCAGGAGGGGGATCTTCAACTCTGGGAGATCGGGCGAGCCGTCACTGGCTTTCTCCAGCCCGGGCCACCCGATACGGTGAGTGTGAAGTTCGACGTATCCACGCTACCTGATGGCCCGACGCTCGCGAAGACAGAGTTGGTGCTGGATTGCCAGCCGCAAGCGGCGCCGATAGCTTTGTCGTGGAGCATGACGCGGCAGGGCGCTGAACCATGGTCGTACTACCGCTGGGCAAACTGCCTCCCCGATGGCGTCGCGCGAGTCGCCACCGATTTCGCCGTTCCGCAAGCGATTGATGGTCTTGCGATCTCCGCCCGCTCGGCGACGTCGACTCCGATGAAACTGAGCCTGGCTTCCGCCGGGCTGGATGCACGTCCGGATTTCGGGGCACATCGCGATCTGGCGCGTCGAATGCGGCAAGATCTAGCGTCCAATTTGACGCGCTGGGTCGATCCGAGAACCGCGAAATCGGTTCAGCATGCCGGGTTCACGTTGAGGCCGCCTGCACACGGCGTGGCCGTAGGCTTCGACACGAAAAAGTCGCCATCCCGTGCCGGTTTCGTCCAGGCCACGCTGGAACTGGGTTGCCGTTATGCGCCTACTCCGATCGTGGTGGGCTGGAAAACCGTCGAGGAAGGCGGGGTGCCGGAGCTGCACTACGCATGGGCGCAATGCGGCCGCAATGGCGTGGCGCATGCATCCTTCGACACCAAGGTCAAGCGCCGCCTGACTTCGTTCACGGTGACCGCCGTGCCAGCGCAAGGCGCGGACATGGATCTGCGACTGGTGGGCGCCGATTCAAGCTATGTCACCAACAAGGGTTTTCGAGGCGTCGTCAATCGCAAACGCATCAAGTTCGCTCAATGGCTGATGCCCGCGCCCGGGATGGTGAGGGTCGAACCATGAGCATCGCGCGCCAAGGGATCAGCTTCCTGCTCGTGGGGGCATGCTTGGTCGCTGCCGACTGGGCGGTGTTCGTGATGTTGACGGCGCTGGGCGTTGGGCCACCAGAAGCCAATGTTGCGGGGCGCATCGCAGGCGCCTTACTGGGGTTTTGGGCAAATGGAAGAATAACGTTCGGAGCCGACAGATCCTCCAAGCTTGGGCGCAGACATTTCGCCAAGTTCGCCGCTTCATGGTTGGTGGTAACTTTGCTGAGCACTTATTTTGTGACCATCGTGGCCGATTATCTTGGCCTGAAGATGGCATGGTTGGCCAAGCCCATTGTTGAAGGAGTGTTGGCTATGTTGACTTTCTTCATTTCACGCCATTGGGTGTATCGATGAGCGCGGATGTCGCTATTTCGAATCCACGCATTGCCGTAGTGATCCCATGCTATCGCGTGGCTGCACATGTGCTCCACGTGATCGAGAGAGTTGGCCCCGAGGTGGGTTGGATCATCGCTGTGGACGATGCATGCCCCGAACACAGTGGCGATGTAATTGAGCAGCAATGCCGAGATCCGCGTGTAAAGGTATTGCGGCATGCCGAGAATCAAGGCGTCGGTGGCGCCGTCATGACTGGCTATGCAGCCGCAGTCGATTTGCCGGCGGACGCCGTCGTGAAGCTGGATGGCGATGGTCAGATGGCTCCGGAGTTGATTGCCAGACTCGCGGCGCCATTGCTTGCAGGACGAGCGGACTACGTCAAGGGAAATCGCTTTCACCGAGTGGCTGACGTGACCGGCATGCCGGCGGTGCGCCTGTTTGGCAACGCCATGCTTTCGTTCCTGACCAAGCTTTCTTCGGGGTATTGGCAGCTTTTCGATCCGACCAATGGCTTTACGGCAATCCACCGGCGCGTACTGGCCGAGCTCGACATGGAGCGCATCGCCAAGCGTTACTTCTTCGAATCAGACATGTTGTACAACCTGAATCAGTTGCGGGCCGTGGTGGTGGATATGCCCATGCAAGCCAGCTACGGCGACGAGTCATCAAGTTTGCGGCCGATGCACATGATCGGCCCTTTCATGCGCGGCAACATCAGGAACTTTTGTCGAAGACTGCTGTACAGCTACTTCCTCAGGGGGTTTTCGGCGGCATCGCTGGAATTGGCGTTGGGATTTCCCATGTTTATATTTGGCTTGCTGTTCGGTGTCGGGCATTGGGGGGCTTCCGTAGCCGGCCATGCACCAGCTACCGCTGGAACGGTCATGCTGGCGGCGTTGCCGCTTATTATTGGAACACAATTTCTGTTGTCGTGGCTGAACTTCGATATCGCGTCCGAGCCAAAATATGTAATCCATCTCCATCTCGACGGAATGGGTGGATCGAGACAAGTGGGTAGGGCGTGAAAGTATCGTAGCGTGATATCGGTGATGGGGGTTTGTCCATGTTTGACTTTCAGGAATCACAATGCGATGACGGAGCGCTGCAGCGTTATGCGACGCTTTTCAGAATTTGCTTCCCGAACGCAAGTCATCTGACGCCTGCATATCTGCGATGGCTATATCATGACAACCCTTGTGGTCACGTTGTGGGTATGGACGCATTGGTGGATGGGGTGCTTGCCGCGCATTACGTCTGTATTCCCGCGGTCATCAATTTGCAAGGTGTTGAGGCAAGGGCGCTTCTATCCCTGAATACGGCGACTCATCCCAGCTACCAAGGCAAAGGCTTGTTCACGAAGCTGGCCGAGCTGACTTATGACCTGGGTCGCCGCATGGGGTTTTCATCCGTTTACGGTGTGGCGAATGCAAACAGTACCCCGGGGTTTCTTCGCAAGCTTGGTTTCCAACATGTCGCGTGTCTAGACGCCAGGATTGGTCTGGGACGCCCAGCAAGCATCGACTGGGACAGGGTCGGAAGAGAGGCCGAGTTTTGCAGGCGATGGAACTCCGAGCAGCTGCAATGGCGGATGCGCAATCCGGTCAATCCACTCCGATTTTCGAGGCTCGATGAAGGTAGCTCCGCTTTTTACGCAAAGACGGACAAGCGCGGAGTGATGGTTTGGGGCGAGGCCCCGCTCGCGCTTGATGGAGTTGCCGAGGTTCGGCCAAGCGCATTCTCGCCGAAGTTGTTCCTTGGGCTTTATCCGCATGGGGCCGCCACTCGAAGGCTAAGCATTGATATACCAAGCTGGATGCGCCCGTCACCGCTGAATTTTATTTATCGCTCCCTCCGCGAGGATCATCGAATCGACCCGCGAGCGGTAAGTTTCAATTTCATGGATTTCGATGCATATTGAACCACCGATCGAGGCCCATGGCCTGTTCGTTTTTGCGCACCCGGATGACGAATTCGGGTGCTTTGAATCGATTCGTCTCGAGATTGATGGCGGTCGGCGTGTTGTCTGCTACTACTTGACCGACGGAGGGTATGGAGGACAGCCGGTGGCGCGACGCAAGGAGGAAAGTATCCGGGTTCTATCATTGCTTGGGGTCAATTCCAGGGATATCCATTTCCTGGGTATTGATCTCGAAGTCAAGGATGGGCTGCTGCACGAAAACATGGAGCGTGTGGCTGATGAATTGTCATCGTCCATTCGTCGAATGGGTATCATTGAAAGGCTGTATGTCCCGGCGTGGGAAGGTGGGCATCAGGATCACGACTCTGCACATGTCATTGCACTGGCCGTGTGCAACAGGCTGAACTTGTCTGAAAATGTATGGCAGTTCTCACTTTATCATGGCGCTGGATTGCGGGGTCCGCTCTTTCATGTCATGAAGCCACTTTCGGGTAATGGTGATTGCGTCGTTCAGAGGCTCTCGATCGCGCGCCGATTCAGGTATTTGAAATTATGTCTTTCCTATCCGTCTCAGTGGAAGACATGGTTGGGTCTTTATCCTTTTGTTTTTTGCAGGTTGCTCTTTGGCCGTGGCTATTCGATACAGTGCACGGATTTGCGTCGAGTTCGGCATAGGCCGCATCAGGGTGCGCTTTTGTACGAGCGCCGATGCGCAATGGATTATGGTTTTCTTGGTGAAAGGTTCCGGATGTTTATGGACAATTATGATTCGGGTGCCGGATTGATTGTTGACCAGTCGCGCGAGTCATGATCCTTGATGGGCGGCTGCTGGTTATCCGGTTGGTCGAATGGGTACAATTGTGCATATGAAACACATCCTCTGCATCGTTGGTACGCGCCCCGAAGGCATCAAGATGGCGCCGCTGATCAAGGCGCTGAAGCGCGAGCCGTGGGCGAAGGTGACGGTGCTGGCCACGGCGCAGCATCGCGATCTGCTGGATCAGGTACTGGCCCTGTTCGACATCCGGCCGGACGTGGATCTGGACATCATGCGCGCGAACCAGCAGTTGCCGGAATTGACCGCGCGACTGATCACGGCGCTGGACGAGAAGTTCACGGAGCTGGCGCCGGACGTGGTGCTGGCGCAGGGCGATACCACCACCGTCATGACGGCAGCGCTGGTGGCGTTCTACCGGCGTATTCCGTTTGGCCATGTCGAGGCGGGCTTGCGCACGCACGATCTGGACAACCCGTTCCCGGAGGAAATGAACAGGTTGGTGGCCGGGCATCTGGCGCGTTGGCATTTCGTGCCGACCGGGCGTTCGCGACAGAATCTGCTGCGCGAAGGCATAGATGATGCCGCGATCCACGTGACCGGCAATACGGTGATCGACGCCCTGCTGGAAGTGGCGGCTACCGACTGGCCGCTGGATGTCCCGCTCGATGCCTCGAAGCGCTTGGTGCTGGTGACGGCGCACCGGCGCGAAAACTTCGGCGAGCCGTTCCGGGCGGTGTGCCGGGCCATCCGCACCCTGGTCGAGCGCCATGTCGATATCGAAGTCCTGTATCCCGTTCATCCGAATCCCAACGTGCAGGCGGTGGTGCACGAGCTGCTGGGCGACCATCCGCGCATCCGGTTGTGTGCCCCGCTGGACTACGCGCCGTTCGTCGAGGCACAGAAGCGCGCACATCTGATCCTCACCGACTCCGGTGGCGTGCAGGAGGAGGCGCCTGCGCTGGGCAAGCCGGTGCTGGTGATGCGAATCGAGACCGAGCGTCCCGAGGCCGTGGACGAGGGCGTGGTGCGGCTGGTGGGTACCGACGAGGCGCGCATCGTGCACGAGGCCTCGCGCCTGCTGGATGATCCGCAGGCCTATCGCGAGATGGCGCGTGGCGTGTCGCCCTACGGCGATGGCAAGGCTGCGCAGCGCATTGTCGCGGTGCTGCATGATGCGCTGGTCGGGAACACCGAGGCGGCGGCTGGCCGTTGAGCCTGGTCAAGCATGGGCTTTTCGGGCACGTGAAGGGTGCGCCGGATACCATGGACACCGATGCGCATCTTGCTGATTGCCTACAACTACCCGCCACAGGCTTCGCCGCAGGCGATCCGCTGGTATTACCTGAGTCGCGAACTGGCGCGGCGCGGCGCGGAGGTCCACGTCCTGGCGCCGGACATTCCGGCGCAGGCGGGTGCGGCACTGGATGTACCGGCCGGCGTGACGGTCCATCGGTGTGACGCGGGTGGGCTGGCTGGGTGGTTGGCGCGTGCGCAACGACGCCGTCACCGGAACG
>Ga0134126_10007523_pt1 | contig 13681 bp, 11 predicted proteins | sample KB31752_FD_96881 | JGI IMG/M metagenome (GOLD analysis project Ga0134126, IMG submission 96881) | Terrestrial soil microbial communities with excess Nitrogen fertilizer from Kellogg Biological Station, Michigan, USA - KB3-175-2 | ecosystem: Environmental > Terrestrial > Soil > Unclassified ...
CCGCATCGAGCTGACGGATGCCGGCCGGATCTTCGCGGCGGAGGCCGCCCGGATCCTGGGCGATGCGCGCAGCGCGGTGCAGGCTGCCCGCCGCGCGGCGACCGGGACCACCGGGCGGGTGCGGGTGGGCTTCACCGAGTCGGCGTCATTCAATTCGCTGGTGACCTCGACACTGCGCAGCTTCCGCTCGGACTATCCCGCCGTGGAAGTGTCGCTGGAGGAGCATCCCTCCACCGAGCTCATCGTGGCACTGCGGGAGGGGCGGATCGACGCCACCTTCGTGCGGCCGCCGCTGCCGGCGGAACGGGGACTGACGCTCGATCTGCTGGAGAAAGAGCCGCTGGTGGTGGCCGTCCCCAGCGGGCATCCGCTGGCCGCCCGGCAGCAGGTCGAACTGGGCGGGTTGGCCGCGGAGACCTTCATTCTGTACCCGCGCGCGGTGCGCCCGGGGCTTGCGGACACCGTGGTCGCCGCGTGTGAGGCGGCCGGATTCACGCCCAGGGTCGGTCAGTACGCGCCGCAACTCTCTTCCACCATCAACCTCGTCGCGGCATCGCTCGGCATCTCGATCGTCCCCGACAGCATGCGCTGTCTGCAGGCGCGCGCCGTGACTTACGTGCCGTTGCTCGGCGAGCCGCTGCACGCCCTCCTCGGCATCGCCTACCGCAATGATGAAGGCTCGGCGGTGGTCCACAATTTCATCGCCGCGGCACGGCGCGGCCGCAGGACAGGCGCACGTCCCGTGGAATGAGGTTTGCTTGGGGAGCATCGTCTGTTCAGGGTGCGCGAGTCCTTATGTTTGCCCAGGCGTTGTGGGCCAGCCTACCCCACCGACATCGCGAGATCACGCGGTCCGTCTGGGATGAGCAATATGCGAGCGGCGCATGGGACTATCTGCATTCGGTACGGGAGGCGGCGCGGTATGGGCTCATCGTCGGGTACTGCCGCAACCTGAGCTCCTGCCCGGCCGTACTCGACGTCGGTTGCGGCGACGGGCTGCTGCAGCGGCTGCTCTTCCCTTACTACTCCAATTACCTCGGTATCGACCTGAGCGAGGTCGCGATAGTGCACGCGCGAGCCAGCGCCGCCGACGCGGCAAGTACGTCATTTGCCCAGGCCGATGGCCGGGAGTATGTGCCGCCCGGAACCTTCGACCTCATCATCTTCAATGAATGTCTCTATTACTTCCCGCAACCCGTCGAATTGGTTCGCCGCTACCAGCGGTACCTGCGGGACACGGGCGCGATCATCGTTTCCAATGTCATCAGCCGCCGCTCGCATCTCGCACGCACGCAACTGGCCGCCGCATATCGGCAGCTCGATCGGGTGACCCTGACGTCCGATGAGGGTGTGTCTTGGGAGCTGCGCGTACTGCGGCGCCCTCCTGAACCGTGAACCCGGTCACAGAAACAACAGCCGCGGCAGAGTGCCGGCACCATCCTGCCGAAAACCCGGCAATCAGGGCTCTATAGGGCCGTTGCGGAGCTTCTGCCGACATGCTGATCGGTCTGCTGACAGTGCTGCTCGCGGCGGTGGCGGGAGCGGTAATATACCGGCGCGGGTCGGGTGCGGCAGCCGACGCCTCGCAGCCGGTCGAGATCCTGCTCGGGCCCCAGGATCTGCAGAAGATCCTCTCGCCGGCGCCGACTTCCGCGGCCGCGCGCGAGCCGCAGCCTGTCGTGCCGCTGGCCGCGCCGCAGGCGCTGAAGCGGCTGCGAGAGCTGGCCCTGGGCGCCGCAATCCCCAGCGACCGCGGTGCCGAGCACGATGCCGTCTCGGCGGCCGCCATTGCCGCGACCGAGGATGCGGCCACTCTGGGGCAGCTGGCCCCCCGCCGCCCGAGTCTGCTGCCGCAGCTCATCCGCACCGCCAATGACGATGCTGCCCCGCGGCGCGAGCTCGCGGCCATCATCCGCCGCGATCCGTCGCTCGTGGGCAACCTCCTCGAGATGGCCAACAGCTCCTTCTATCGGGTCACCGAGCGGCCGGTCGAGAGCATCGACCGCGCCGTCGTGTTGCTCGGCAGCGAAGGCATCCGCTCGCTGATCGCCGCCGCGGCGTTGCAGCCGATCTTTCGTGTTGCCGCCGGACCTTTCCCCCGGTTTGCGCAAACCGTCTGGAAGCATGCCTGGCGCTCGGCCAACGCGGCCGTCGTGCACGCCGCGATGGTGGAGCGGACCGACCCGTTCGCCGCGGAGCTGTTGAGTCTGGTCTGGGGCCTGGCGGATGTCGTGCTCTTCCAGGCGGTGCTGCAGCAGTACGCGGCCGCCCGCAAAGGAAAGCCTCTGCGACCGGATCCGGGCGTCATTGCGACGCTGCTCGACTCGCGATCCGCGCGGGTCGCACGCCGGATCGGAGCGGGCTGGGAGCTGTCCGCGGGAAGTCTCGCGGCGCTCGAGCAGCAGGCGGGTGAGGCGGAGCCGGCCGCGCCGCTCGGCCGGTCACTGCGCTTCGGACGCACCGTCGGCGCGCTCGCGGTGCTGCGCATCAACGGCGTGATCGACGACGCCACCGCGAAGGCATCACTTCCCCGATCCTCCCTCGCGCCCGAGCAACTCGAGCGCATGTGGACGCGGATAGCGGCAGCGCCCGAGGCCCAGTCTTCGACACAGGCTTCGACACGACCGTAAGGGAACGGACGTCCCCAAGCTGTCGTTATAGTCCTCAGGGGTCCCAGCCCTCAGCAGGGCCCCCTTCCGATGACTATCGCCTGCACCGACTGCGGAACGCTCCAGGACCTCCCTCCGCTCCCCTGGGGGGCGATTGCCATCTGCCCGACGTGCGACAACCGTCTGGAGCGCACCAACGGACGCAGCATCAACGGTGCGCTCGCCTGCGCCTCGGCGACATTCCTCCTGCTCTTTCCGGCCAACCTGCTGCCGATCATGCACGTCTCGATGCTGGGAATGAGGCGCGAGAGCCGGCTGGCGACCGGTGTGCTCACTCTCTGGCAACACCAATGGGTTCTCGTGGCGCTGTTCGTCGCGGCATTCACGGTCCTCCTGCCCTTCGTGAGATTCGGGCTGCTGTCGCTCGTGCTTGCCCTGCTGCAGCTCGGGCGCAGGCCCCGTTGGCTCGGGAGCGCCTTCCGCTGGTCACTGCATCTCGATCAGTGGGCGATGCCGGATGTGTTTCTCCTCGGCTGCGCGGTCGGCTACAGCCGCATCGCGGCGGTCATGCCGGTGAAAATCGGCTGGGGCGGTATCTGCGTCATTCTCGCGGCCTTCCTTTGCATGCTCTCCCGGGCCGCGCTCGACACGCGCGCGGTGTGGCGCGTCCTGTGGCCGGAGTGCCCGGCGCCGCCGCAGGATGAGCCCGCCCTCGCTTGCCGGTTCTGCGACCTCGTCTGCCCCGCCGCCGCCGAGGGCTCCAGTTGCCCGCGCTGCGGCCTGACCTTGCGCTCCCGCAAGCCCGACTCGATGGTGCGCACCGCCGCGCTGGTGATCGCGGGGCTTGCTCTCTTCTTCCCCGCCAACCTCTATCCGATGAGCGTCGACCGGCAGTTCGGCGTCCTCGTGCCGCATCGGATCGTGGATGGCATCATGGAGCTCTTTCAGGCCCACCTCTGGCCGCTCGGCTTGCTGATCTTCTGCACCAGCATCGCCATCCCGCTGCTCAAGCTCGGCGGACTCAGTTGGTTTCTGATCTCCGTCTGGCACGGCTCGCGCTACGGGCTCGTCCTGAAGACGCGCCTGTGTCGCCTCATCGATGAGATCGGACGCTGGTCCTGCATCGATGTCTTCACCATCGCCGTGTTCCTGCCGCTGATGCAATTCCAGGGCATGGTGAGTACCGACGCCGCCAACGGCGCCACGGCCTTCCTGCTCGTGGTCGTGATCACGATGCTGGCCTCACACGCGTTCGATCCACGCCTGCTGTGGGATGCGGCGGACCGATGAACCAGGACGATCGACCCGTGAGAGAGAGGAGGCGGACGATGTCCATCGCCCGCCGCAGCTGGTGGCCGGGTTGGATCTGGGCGGTGCCCATCGCCGCGGTCGGCATCGTGCTCTGGCTGCTGCTGCGGTCCCTCAGCTCGCGCGGCATCGATGTCACTGTGACCTACAACGATGCCGCCGGCATGCAACCGGGCGACACGCGGGTCATGTACCACGGGCTGGAGGTGGGCAGAGTCACCAGCGTTGCGCTGGCGAGCGATGACTGGCACGTGCTCGTGCATCTGGACATCGACCGTGAGCTGGCACCGAAGATCAACACCGGCACGCGCTTCGTTCTCGAGGGCGCACACCCGAGCTTCTCGGACCTCTCCTCGCTGCGGGCACTGATCGCCGGGCCGACGATCGTCATGGTTCCCGGCCCTGGCAGCGCGGCCACGCAGTTCATCGGCACGGAAGGAGGGCCGCGCGAGACGCTCGCGGTGTCGCTTCCCTACCAGGTCAGCTTCGATGGCGCGGTGGGACAGCTCAAGCCGCACGCGCCGGTGACGCTGCGCGGGTTCACGGTCGGGGAAGTCACGAGCATCGGGCTTTCGGTCGATCCGGACACCGGGCGGATCTCCACCCCCGTGCTGCTGGCACTCGATCCGACGAGCTTTCATCTCACCTCGCCGCCGCCGCCCGATGGCAACTGGAAGCCCCTGATGGATGCCACGCTCGCCAAGCTGATCGGCGAAGGTTTGCGTGCCAGACTGGCGCGTGCGGTGCCGCTCGTGGGCGGCGAGCAGGTCGAGCTCGGGATCGTTCCCGGCGCGCAGCAAGCGACGCTCGACACGTCGCAGCGGTACGCGCGGATCCCCGCGGCGGCAGGCGGCGGACTCGAGCGCCTGCCGGCGGAGATCGGCTCGCTGCCGCTCACGCAGATCGCCGACAACCTGCGGACGATCACCGATCAACTGCGCGCGCTGACCTCCTCGCCGCAGCTGCGGCAGAGCCTCACTCATCTCGACGCCACGCTCGCCGCGCTGGATCGGATGTCACGCCAGGCCGGACCCCAGGTCGCGCCGACCCTGCGCGAGGTCCGCACGACAGTAACCACCCTGCGCACGGCCGCGCAGCAGCTGGACGCAACCGCGAAGGCCGCCGGTATGACCATGGGCGCGAGTCCCGCGGCACCGAGCGGCAACCTGCAGCATGCGCTCGATGAGCTGTCCAGCGCCGCGCGCGCCGTGCGCTCCCTCGCCGACTATCTCGATCAGCATCCGGAAGCCCTCCTGCACGGACGCCGGCCGGCTCCGGAGTGAGCCGCGATGTTGGCGGGGCTCAGCCGTCGTCGGCGGGCATCTCCTCCACCCAGCCGCGCCAGATCGACAGCAGCGCCGCCAGCAGCGCGGGTCCAAGGAAGATGCCGACCAGGCCGAAGGACTCGACACCACCCAGGATCGCGAGCAGCGCCCAGAGGAACGGCAGCTTCGCGCCCTCGCCGATGATGACGGGACGCACGAAATGATCGGCGATGAAGAGCACCAGGGTGCCCGCGACGCCGACGACGATCGCAGCCGCGATGGAGCCGCGCACGACCAACACGACTGCGACCGTGCCGAAGACGATCGGTGCAGCGAATGGAATGGTCGCAAAGACGCCGGTGATGACGCCTGACAGGATAGGATGCGGCGCATGCGCCAGGGCGTAGACGCCGCACATGATCGCGCCCTCCCCAACGGCGACGAACACGATGCCATCCACCGCCGCACGGATCGCGCTCACCACGCGCCGCAACAGCCGGTCGACCGACGATCCGAACAGCCGCCGGAACATTTTCGGTACCTGCATGCTGAGCCGGTCGCGTTCGAGGTACACGAAGAAAAGAGTCAGCAGGGTGAACGCCAATGTGACGATACGGCGTGCCACCTGCACACCGACGACCCGCGTCCACTCGATGACGGCGGGGCTTGCGTGTACGTGGCCTGCGCCACCCCCTGCGAGAGGCCCGATATATTCCACCCAGAAGTCGCGCACCCCGCGGCTGAGCCAGGGTATCTGCGCCATCCACGAGGGCAGCGGCGGCGGGCCGCTTCCGGCGGAAGCGGCAATATCCCGTGCGAGCGCGATCGCCTCGCGCCCGGCCACGACACCTCCATAGATGAGGGGCAGCAGCAGCACTGCGCCGACGATCGCCGTGAAGGTGAGCGCAGCCCATACATCGCGCCGCCGCCCGCGGAACTTCGCCAGCCAGCGGTCATAGACCGACGAGGTTGCGATCGCCAGCACCACCGCCCAGCAAAGCGCCGGTATGAAGTGCCGCAGCATCCAGGCGCCGGCCAGCACCAGCGCTCCGATGAGCACGTAACGCGCGGTCTTCTGGGCTATCGTCACATTCTCTGGCGGCACGCCGAAACTCCAGACCAGGGCGGCGCCTATGGTACATGTGGTTTGCGCCCCGGGCGCGGCTGCCCGCACCCCCGGCGCCCGATCACGGGCGGAACTCGACGACCAGCGGCCCCCGGCGTACCGACCAGGTGACGGCGACATTGTTGTCGGAGGCGCGCAGGAAGCTGAGGTCGGCGATCGCCTCGCCCACACGCACACCGTGGAGCGACAGCCGGTCCACGTGCCGCGGCAGCCGGGGATCGACGATCCGCAGGCGGTGCGAGAGCGCGTCGGGCTCGAGCCCGAGGAGGCTCACGAGCGCATAAGGCATCGCGGCCGCCGCCCAGGCCTGCGGGCTGCACGCCACCGGGTAGCGGACGGGATGACGCTCGTACGGGTCCCGCTCCAAGCCGGCATAAAGCTCCGGCAGCCGATGTCCCGGCAGACCGCCGGCGGCATCCTGCAAGGCCGCAAACACCCGCTGCGCTTCGGCGGCGCAGCCGTAGCGCTTGAGCCCGGCGAGGATCAGGGCATTGTCGTGCGGCCAGACGCTGCCCAACTGGTAACTGAGCGGGTTGTAGCGCTGCTCACGGGTGGAGAGCGTGCGGATGCCCCAGCCGCTGAACATGTCATCCTGCAGCAACCGGCGCGCGACGATCCGCGCACGCTCGCCGGAGGCGATACCGCTCCAGAGCACCTGGCCGCTGTTGGAGGCGATCACCTCCACGGGCCTTCCACCCCGCTGCAGGGCGAGGACGTAGCAGCCGAGGCGGTCCGACCAGAAATCGCGCTCGAAGCGAATGCGCAGCGCTTCCGCCCGCACCGCCAGCGCCTGCGCCCGCCGTGTGTCCTCCATGAGCGCGAGCAGCCTCGCCCCCGCCTGCCAGGCACGGTAGAGGTAGCCCTGCACCTCGCAGAGCGCGATCGGCGGCGTGGCGAGCGACCCATCCGCGTTGGTGATCGCGACGCCGGAGTCTTTCCAACCCTGATTCACGAGACCGGTGTCGTAGGCTCCACGATAGTCGAGATAGCCGTCGCCGTCGCTGTCGCCGAAGCGCTCGATCCACTCGAGAGCCGCATCGATGTTGCCGCGTAGCTCGCGTATCAACGCCGCGTCCCCGGACCATGCAAGGTACTCGTCGAGGAGAATGAGAAAGAGCGGAGTCGCATCCACGGTACCGTAGTAGGCGGGGCTCTGCGGAATGCACCCGAGCCGCGCCAGCGTACCCTGGCGAAGCTCGTGCGGAATCTTTCCGGGCTCCGCGTCGCGATACGCATCGCAGCGATCGGCCTGATGATGCGCCAGCACGCGCGCGGTATCTCCGGCAATGGCGGCGCGGAAGCCGCAGATCTCGAGCGCGGAAACGGCGGAATCGCGGCCGAAGAGAGTCGCGAACCACGGGATACCGGCGGCGATGTAGTGCTGGCCGCCGTGCAGCGGTGTACGCAGGAGCTTCAGGTCGAGGAGGCTGCGGCGCATGATGCGCTCGATGAGCGGATCGCCCCGGACCCGGACGGAGGACTCGAGCCACTCGCGGCCTTCCCGCTCGCGCTCCTCGAGGATCGCGTGCGGTTCACGACTGCGATCCGCGGTCGCATCCGCCGCGCCGAGACGCGGTGCAATCTGCACGGCGAGCTCCCGGCGCCCGCCCGAGTCGAGATCGAGGTCGAAGCGCGCCATCCCGTCGGTCAGCCGCGCGGCCGGCAGCGAGAACTCGATGAGCGTCGTCTGTTGGATCCCATCGGCCGCCAGCGAGCGCAACAGGACGCGGCGCCCGTCTGCGATCAGCGCCGGCAGCCGGGTTTGCGGCGCAGGCTCGGCTATGCCGCGCACGACGAAGATGTCGGTGAAGTCGGCCGCGAACACGAGCGCGAGCGACAGGTGCACCGGCGCGGTGCCGAAGTTGGTGAGCGCGATGAGCTCGTGGATGGCGCCGTCGCCCGTCATCCGATCGCGGCGGATGCCGATCGTGTGCGGCTCGATGCAGCCACCCTGCGGGCTCTCGAGCCGCGGATTGCCGAGCACGTGGAAGGCCCAGGAGCCGCCGCCCTCGTGGCTCGAGAGCGGCACCAGCGGCGCGCCGTTGAGAGTCAGCTCATAGAGGCTGAGAAAACGCGTGTCGCGATGGAAGAGTCCGCGACCCCGGCCGCCCGGCCGCTCCTGCGGAACATCGCCGCGCGTGTCGCTCACGAGGAGCATCCCGGAGCCGGCGAGCACGATGGACTCGGCATCGTGGGACGCCCGCGAGGCATGGTGCGTCGTCAGCGACCGCTCGCGCTGGCGGTGCTGCAGCCCGGTCAGATCACCGGAAAGGGTTTCGCTGGAGGTCATGTGCGGCGTCGGCAGGGTTTCTGCGCAAGTCGCGTTCCCGCCGCAGCAACAAAACCTGCCCCGCGGAGTGCGACGGCGGAACCCAGGCCGCGCACGCGCGTTCGCGCAATGTGAGTCTCTCAACGTGGCGAAAGGATCGGTGTGTCATTGCTCGGCAGGCGTAGCCACAAAGTAGTCGTGGTGACCGGCGCGAGCGCCGGGGTCGGCAGGGCCGCGGCGCGCGAGTTCGCCCGGAGTGGCGCAGACGTCGCACTGCTCGCACGCAACGGCGAAGCACTGGATAACGCGCGCGCGGAGGTCGAGAGCCGCGGCCGGCGCGCGCTCGCAATCCCGGTGGACGTGTCCGATGCCGACGCGGTGGAGCGCGCCGCGTTCATGATCGAGTCACAACTCGGGCCGATCGACGTGTGGGTCAACAACGCGATGGTGACGGTCTTCTCGCCCGTTGCGCTGCTGCAGGCCGACGAAGTCCGCCGCGTCACCGAGGTCACTTATCTCGGCACCGTCAACGGGACGTTGTCGGCGCTGCGGCGCATGCTTCCGCGCGGCAGAGGCGTCATCCTCCAGGTCGGCTCGGCCCTCGCCTATCGCTCGATTCCGCTGCAGGCGCCCTACTGCGGCGCGAAGGCCGCCATTCGCGGCTTCACCGATTCGCTGCGCACGGAGCTGCTGCACTCCGGCAGCCGGATCAGAGTCACGATGGTGCAGATGCCGGCGCTCAACACGCCGCAATTCGACTGGTGCCACACGCGTCTGGCACGCAAGCCGCAGCCGGTGCCGCCGATCTTCGAGCCGGAGGTGGCTGCGCGCGCCATCGTCTGGGCGTCCCGGCACAGGCGGCGAGAGGTCTTCGTGGGTGGCAGCACCGTCGCCGCCATCTGGGGCAACCGGGTCGCGGCGCCTCTGCTCGACCGGTATCTGGCGCGCACGGCGTACGACGCGCAGCTCGCCGAGGAGCCGATCGAGCCGGATCGGCCGGACAACCTCTGGCACACGGTGCCGGGCGATCGCGGCGCCGGCGGCCGATTCAGCGATCGGGCGAGCAAGACGAGTCGCGAGCTGTGGCTGACCACCCACCGGGGTCTGTTGTTCGCGGCCGGCCTCGGGCTGGCCCTGACGGCGGTCACCGCGGCCGGCTACCGCAGAGGAAACCCCGATCGCGTGGCGTAGTCCACGGTCGACAGCCCGAAGAGGAATATCAGCCAGAAAAAGCCGGCGGCGGCGAATACCCACTTCAGCGAGGGTCGGCCCCGCAGCTTCATGAAGAGGATGAACACGATCGCCGCCTGGGTGGCGGCGATGCCGAAATGCACGATCGGTTGGAACACCGGGCCGAGGGGCTCGTAGGCGGCGAGCACTGACAGGCCGAGCAACAGCAGCAGCACGGCCCAACCGATGACATAGGGGCCGACCGGCTCCACGGGCATTCTGGCGCTCATGGACCCGCCCTCCCGAGGGGATAGATGCAGGCGAAGAGGAAGAACCAGACGGTGTCGACGAAACTCCAGTAGAGGCCGATCACCTCGAGGGGTGCGTCATACTCCGGAGAGAACGCGCCCTGCGCCGCCCGGACCAACAGCATCAGCACGAGGACGATGCCGACGCTCAGATGGATGGCGTGCAGTCCGGTCGCGATGAAGTAGAAACACCAGAAGATCTCGGTCGGCCGCTGCTCGCCCGGCTTGAAGATGTAGTCGATCACGGGCACCGAGTGCGCGGCCGCATCCTGCGCGTACTCATAGCCCTTCACGCCGAGGAAGGTGAGGCCGAGCGCCGCCGTCGCGGCCAGCAGCAGCACGAGCGCACGCTGCTGATCCGCCTTGGCCGCGCGCACGGCGAGCACCATCGTGAGGCTGCTCGTGATCAGCAGCGCCTGGTTGATGCTGCCGAGCAGGATGAAGGTATCGTGGCCCGCGAGCCGGAACTGCTCCGGGTAGGCGGCCCGGGAGATCACGTACGAGAAGATCAGCGCGCCGAAGAACATGACCTCGGTCGCGATGAACACCCACATGCCGAGCTGTGCGGTCTCCGCCTGCTGCGTGACGTCGGTGTACTGCTCCTGCAGCCGCCCGCTAAACATCTGCTTCTCCACAGCGTAGCCCATCCTGCGTGATGTAGCTGCCATCGCGCGGATCGTAGCGGTAGGGCATCTCCGTCACGAGCGGCGTGCGCGGGAAGTTGTGTTTGGGCGGCGGCGAGGACGTCCGCCACTCGAGGCCGGTGGCCCCCCATGGATTGGGTCCCGCCCGCTTGCCGTGGAAGATCGACCAGGTGAGATAGATGAGCGGCAACACGTAGGCGACCGCCAGGATGGAGGCGCCCGCCGACGAAAGCACGTTCCAGGTCTGCAGGTCGGGCGCATACGTGTAGTAACGCCGCGGCATGCCCAGGTAGCCGAGGATGAACTGCGGCAGAAAGGTGAAATTGAAGCCGACGAAGGTGAGGATCGCCGCATAGCGGGCCCACATCTCGGGATAGCGCTTGCCCGTGATCTTCGGCCACCAGTAGTGCAGCCCGCCGAAATAGGCGGAGACGGTGCCGCCCACCATGATGAAATGGAAGTGCGCGATGACGAAGTACGTGTCCTGCAGGTGGATGTCGGCCGAGAGCGTCGCGAGAACGAGCCCGGTCAGCCCACCGATCGTGAAGAGGCCGACGAAGCCGAGCGCATACAGCATGGGCGCATCGAAGGAAATCCGCGCGTTGTGCAGCGTTGCGGTCCAGTTGAAGACCTTGATGGCCGAAGGCACGGCAACGATGAAGGACATCAGCGAGAAGAACACCGCCGAGGTGAGCGAAATGCCCGCCGTGAACATGTGGTGGCCCCAGACGAAGAAGCCGATGATGGCGATCGAGATCAGCGCATAACACATGCCCGTATAGCCGAAGATCGGCCGGCGCGAGAAGCAGGCGACGAGCTCGCTCACGACTCCCATCGCCGGCAGAACCATGATGTAGACGGCCGGGTGCGAGTAGAACCAGAACATGTGCTGGAAGAGGATGGGATCGCCGCCGAGCGCCGGATTGAATATGCCGACACCCCAGAAGCGCTCGATGGCGACCAGCGCGAGCGTCATCGCGAGGACCGGCGTGGCGAGCAGCATGACGATGCTGGTCGCGTAGATCGCCCACACGAACAGCGGCAGCCGGAACCAGGTCATGCCCGGCGCCCGCAGCCGGTGCGTCGATACCACGAAATTGAGCGCCGTGGCGATCGTCGAGAAGCCGTTGATGAACACCGCCACGGCCGCGGCGATCACGTGCCCATGGGCGAAGTTGCTGGAATACGGCTCGTAGAAGGTCCAACCCGTGTCGACGCCGCCGATGAAGATGAAGTAGATGGCCCAGAGTCCCGAGAAGGTGAAGAGGTACCAGCTGAAGAGGTTGAGCCGGGGGAAAGCGAGGTCGCGGGCGCCGATCTGCAGCGGCAGGAGGAAGTTGCCGAGGGTCGCCGGAATGGAGGGAATGAGGAAGAACCACACCATGACGATGCCGTGCATGGTGAAGATGCGGTTGTAGACTTCGGGTTGCAGCAGCGTACCGGCGGGATTGAGCAGCTGCAGGCGGATCAGAGCCGCGGCGAAGCCTCCGATGAAGAAGAAGAACGTGATCGAGATGAAGAACAGGATGGCGATCCGCTTGTGATCGCGGGTGAAGAGCCAGGACGACAGCGTGTGCGCCTCGCCGAGATAGCTCGGAGGGACTGCGGCGGCCATACTGATGTCGGCGGCACTCATTGCGGGGGTCCTGCGGAAAGTGATTTGACGTAGGCGAGGATCCGCACGAGATCCTCCTCGGAGAGTTGTCCCTGGAAGGACGGCATGACCGGCGGATAGCCCGCGACGCGCTGGGTGGCGGGAATCAGGATGCAGTCACGGACGTAGCGCTCGTCGGCGACCGTGGTGCGCCCATCGGCTAGGTGCACCACGCTGCCGAACAGTCCGTCGAGAGATGGCGCGTGCACGGTGCTGGCCGGATCGTGACAGCCGCTGCAGCCGTATCTGCGGAAGAGCGCAAAGCCCTGCTGTGCGAGCGACCGGGTGGCCCCCTGGTCGGCGAGCCACTGGGCGTAACCGGCGTCGCTCATGACGGTGACGGTGCCGATCATGTGCGCGTGCTCGACGCCGCAGAACTCCGAGCATTCGAGAGGGTAACTGCCGGTGCGGTCGGGCTCGAACCAGAACGTCTCGAACTGGCCCGGCACCACATCGTGTTTCAGGCGAAATGCCGGGACATAGAAGCTGTGGATCACGTCCTGGGACGCCAGAATCACCTTCACGACCCTGTTGACGGGAAGGTGCACCGCGTCGATCTCGCGTTGTCCTCCCGGATGCTGCACCTTCCACATCCACTGCTTGCCGACGACGTAGAGCTCGAGCTGGTGATGCGCCGGCGGCTTGTAGAGAAAGAGGTACGCCTTGGCGCCAAACACGAACAGCACGAGAAACGCGACGAGAGTCGCCGAGGTCCAGCCGATCTCCCAGTGCCAGCTCTTCACGTTGGGCTCGTGGCGCGGTATGCCGCTGCCGCGCCGGTACCTCAGGCAGAAGAGCAGCATCATGCCGAACACGAAGCAGAGGATGAGCAATATCAGGCAGAACTCGGCGATGTCGATGGCGTCGACCAGGCTGGCGGAATACGCCGCATTCTTCGGCCAGAAGGGCAGCCAGACATGTGACATCAGGCGGTCCTCCTGCGGCTCAGCCTGAAGATCATGAAGGCGAGCCCGAGGACGGTCGCAGCGCACAATGCGCGCGTCGTGTTGCGGATCGCGAAGCTGTAGCGTCCCGTCCCCGGGTCGTAGCAGTAGCAGAGCAGCAGCAGATCGGCGACCGGCGAGGAGATGCGGCCGCGCGCCGCCTCGGTGAGTCCGAGCCGCAGATCGAGCGGACGGAAGCCGACCCCGAGGAGGTATCGGGCGATCGTGCCGCGCGGTGTCGCGATCATGATCCCTGCGGGATGCGCGAACTGATCGATGGCGGCATCGTACCGATAGTGGAATCCAACCGCGTCGGCGACGGCGCGCACCGACGCCTCGGGGCCGGTGAGGAAGTGCCAGCCCGCCGCAGTGCCAGCGGGAAGG
>Ga0134126_10007524_pt1 | contig 13681 bp, 10 predicted proteins | sample KB31752_FD_96881 | JGI IMG/M metagenome (GOLD analysis project Ga0134126, IMG submission 96881) | Terrestrial soil microbial communities with excess Nitrogen fertilizer from Kellogg Biological Station, Michigan, USA - KB3-175-2 | ecosystem: Environmental > Terrestrial > Soil > Unclassified ...
GTTTGAAGTCTATATGCGCAAGCATGATCGCAACGTAAAGTTCGACGGGCAGGGACGGTACATCGATCCCGATGGAAAAAAGGATCCCACCGACAAGCGCTGGATGAATTGAATTGTTACGAAAGCTACACCGCGACGGTGAAGGTGTCGCCGCTGCGCTCCACCGCGCGATAGAGGGTGTCGCGCTCCACTGGAATGCGTCCGGCTTCTGTGATCAGGCGAACCAGGTCGGCGCGACGCATGCCCTGCGGCGTTTCCGCGCCGGCATCGTGATAAATCTTTTCTTCGACCACTGTGCCATCAATGTCGTCCGCACCAAAGCGTAGAGCAATCTGGGCGATCTTCGCGGTCATCATCTGCCAGTACGCTTTGATGTGGCCAAAGTTGTCAAGCATCAGACGCCCGACAGCGATCTGACGGATGTCTGTCATCCCGCTGGTGCGCGGCAAATGGTCGAGCGCGGTGTTGTCGGGATGAAACGCCAGCGGAATAAAGGTCTGAAATCCCCCGGTCTCGTCCTGCAGCGCACGCAGACGCAGCAGATGATCGACGCGGTCCTCGTCATTTTCAACATGCCCGTACAGCATGGTGGCGTTGGAGCGCATGCCTAGCTGATGCACAGTACGCGCCGTCTCCAGCCATTCGTCGCCATCAATTTTGTGATCGCAGATGATGTGACGGACCCGGTCGGCAAAAATTTCCGCGCCACCTCCCGGCATGGAATCGACGCCCGCGGCTTTCAACTTTACGATGGTTTCGCGGATGCTCAGCTTGGAGCGCTTGGCCAGGTAAGCAATCTCCACCATGGTGAAGGCCTTGACATGCACCTTGGGAAAACGCTGCTTCAGACCGCTGATGAGGTCAAGAAAATATTCAAGCTGTAAATCCGGATGAAGGCCGCCCACCAGGTGAAACTCCGTGACTGCCTCCGAATAGCCTTCGGCAGCGCGCTCCCATGCTTCTTCCAATGCCATGGTGTAAGCTCCGGGGGCGTCCTTCTTTCGTCCGAAGGCACACAGACGGCATGCAGCTACGCAAACGTTGGTGGGATTAATGTGTCGATTCACATTGAAATATGCGGTGTCGCCATGCATTTTTTCCCGCACCCAGTTAGCGAGCCAGCCGACTGCAAGAATATCCGGAGAACGATAGAGGGAAACGCCATCGTCGAAGTCAAGACGTTCGTCAGCAAATACTTTTTCGGCGATTGGGGTCAGACGCGCGTCGTCAGTCTGGAAGGAATGGCGGGATTTCTTGACTTCTTCCACAGGTAGCCCTTATTCCTATGATATCTGACCTGGCCGACGCCCAACAAATGACGTGCGAGCGACATGGTGGCGAAGTTGAGCGCAGCAGCCGAGGTCAGGTTCGGATAGCGCAGGGACGCCCTTCAGCCCTCTGGGATGAGGACACGCTTCGAGCGCATCATAAATTGGGGATGCCACATAACCTCCACACGCATTGCACAGCTAGCTTGCCCGTCGCAGCATGCTCGCGTGGAGAGAGCCTAGAAGGAGTTCCGGCTGTGGCGCCTTAAAGCTCCCCGGCCAACCAATATCGCCGGATCGCAGGAGTGTTTCATTTCATGACGAACTAATGCGGCTTCTTCCTGCGTTTTCGCAATGGTCATGAAACAGGTTGTACAGATCGAATCGAATGAACCATCGTAATTTCGCCTGTGTGGATAGACAGCTTTCCTGGAACTGTTCAAGGTACACCCCAATTTCTGGGAGAGAGAACCAAATTATAGGGCGGAGGATCACCCTTTTGTCAATTGTTTTTGTTGGCTCTGGGAGGCAGTTTCTCATCTATTTGATTAAGAAGGGAAAACGACATAGCGGAAGTCGGTCGCGACTGAAATCGAAGAGGGAATAGCGTAATTCCTGTGCGGTTACGACAGTGCTGTTACGCTGGGACAGGAATCATTGCTGGAGCCTATGCGTCCTCCTATCTTGCCTGCACGTCTCACCCTTGTGTTGCCCATCGTCTGGATCCTTGCCGGTCTGCTGGTGCAGAGCGCGACAACTCCAAGTGCTCCGGCCCTCGGACAGTTTCCTTCGATTCAGGCCGCCAGCCTGGATGGTCTCCACATGGACCTGCCAACTGAATTCTCCGGTCAGATGAATCTGGTGATTATTTCTTTCGCACGCGAACAGCAGCAACAGGTGGATAGTTGGATTCCGGCGGCACGCAACATTGAGTCCGCCCATAGCCTATTTCGCTACTATGAGTTGCCCACCATGTCGCGGGAGAACTTTCTATATCGATGGTGGTCCAATGAGTCATTGCGCAGCAACACGACAGACAAGGCTTTGCGCAGGCGGATTTTGACCGCGTACGTCAACAAGCACTCCTTCAGGAAATCTCTGGATATCAAAAATGAGAAGCAAGCGGTGGCCCTGCTCGTCGATAAAACGGGTCAGGTCTATTGGCGAGCCGACGGGGCGTACAACAGCGCAGACACACAGGCGCTGTTGTCTGTTCTTGCCGCCCATGGCGAGTAACCGGGCCAGGGCCAGGGCTAGAGCAGAACTTTTTCCATTCGCCATGCATCGATACTTCGCCGGTAATACTGCGGGACGCGGTCGATGACCTGAAATCCGAGGCGTTGATAAAAGGCGAGTGCGGAGGTATTTTCGACCGAGACATGCAGATGAATGCTGCTGCCTTCCCAGCGTCGCAAACAGCCTTCCAATGCCTGATAGAGGGCTGCGCCGATCGATTCTCTGCGATACTCCGGCAGAACTTCAATCGTGACAAGTTCCCCGTAACGCGCCGCCTTTCTGGTGCGGCGCCGTCGCTCAAGCGACGCCAGGCCGACAATCGCGCCGGAGTGCTCCGCTACCAGCGTGATGACCGCGGGGTTCAACAGGAGAAATGAGATTTCTTCGCGGGGATAGGCAATGCCGGGCGGAAAGCAGAGAGCATCGATCGTAGCCAGTACATCCAGGTCCCGCGAAACTGCCGGACGGATCGAGAACGAACCTTCCGGCAGTTTCGTCATTGGCATGCTTGTCGACCGCGTTAAAAGCTGCCTGCGGCCAGTTGCTTGTTCTGTTCCACAATTACGCCATGAAGCAACGTCGCCGCCACCAGGTGACCATCTGCAGAATCCACAATGTGAGTGCGCCATCCAGGATTCCAATAGGTCCAATGCTTGGCTGTCGCGTCGATGCCAAAGACCAGGTCGGAGTTGTAGGAAGTCGTCACAATGCGCTTCATCTGGGGATCGTACCGAAGCCCGCTGATGTCATTGATCGGAACATCCACAGACTGCCAGCTCTGGCCTTGATTGTCGCTAAAGGCAACACCGAGTCGACCGCCTGCCCACAGATGGCCGCTGTCATCGATAGCCACGTAGCGTACCCGGTGCCAATTCGCCGGCAACGCCACAGACTGCCAGGTTTTCGCCTGGTCGGGCGAGTAATACAGAACCGTTTGCCCGCTTGCGAATACCGTATTGCCGGACGCCGCAACTGCATAGAATGGGATGTCGGAGCGCTTCATCTGCGCGCTTTCGTGAGCGTTCCCGGCAGGCTCCGAATGGAGAACAGCACCGCGCCAGTCAAACTTAGAGCCGTCGGTTGAGTAAAGACCCTCCTCCGTAGCGGCATACCATTTGCCGCCGGAAAAGGCGACTCCGTGGACGGCGTCTTCAAGCCTGCCATCGGCGACCGGCACGTATTCCGTTGTATAGGTCACGTGATGCTTTTTGGTGACGTGTCTAATCTTGTGGGGCACCTCCCTGATTCGGGCGTCGACGAGTTCCCACTTTCCATCCCTCAAACGAAATGCCCCATGATTCGTGCCGGCCAACAGGATGCCGGCAGGAGACATGGCGAGCGAGAAGACATCGTTTCCATTCAGTCCTGCATTGAGTTGCGTCCACCCGTGACCGCCGTCTTTGGAAACAAATACCCCACCAAACCGCTTGTCATTCAGAACGCCCACGTACAGCGTATTCGGTGAACTTGGATCGGCGACCATGGATGAAACCTGGCGCTCCGAGAAGCCTTGATTTTCCGCATGGAAGCTGACGGAACCATCATCGCTGGAGAGAACACCGCTTCGATCGGTGGCCATCAGGATATGCTGCGAGTTTTTCGGATCGACGTAAATGTCATTAATGATGATGTCGTTGGGCGTCATCAGCGACCATTTTTGGCCGGCATCCATCGTGCGGTAGAGACCTTCCGTAGTTCCGGCGTAGACGATGTTGGAATTATTGGGATCCTGCATCAACACACGAGTTCGTCGAGCGGAACTAGGTATGCCCTGGATTTTATGAAAGTTCGCGCCGGCATCGATGCTCTTATAAATCCCGGAGCAAGCGCTGGTATAAACAGTGCTCGGTGCCCTGGGATCGATGATGATGGAGAACACATCCGAATCCACGATCAATCCCTGCTTGATGTTCTGCCAGGTTTTGCCACCATCGACGGTTTTCCAGGGCAGATGCCAGGTGCCGGCGTAAATCACTTGCGGATTTACAGGATCGATGGCGATCGATTCCACTTCATGCAGTTCCGCGCTTCCCATGGGACTGATCAGCTTCCAGGTAGCGCCGCCGTCCTCGCTTCGATAGATGCCGGCGAGTGTCCCGGCAACAAATATTTTCGGGTCCGACGCAGATTGTGCGAGAGCCCGGATGGATTGACCTTTCATGTCGCTGACGGCATTCCAGTGATGACCTTCATCTTCACTGATAAAAATTCCGCCGTCCGGCCGATCCAATCTCCAGGCTCCGACCAGAACGCGCCTGGGGTTCGACTTATCAAAAAGTATATTGTCAACAACCAGCGAATCGTCGGCGGAGATTTTGCTCAGCCGTGTCCAGTGCTGGGCATCTTCAGTTTCATACACCCAGCCGTTCGTAGTTCCCAGAAGGATGTGCGAGGGGGTTGCCGGGCTGGATGCGAAACTTCGGGCGTCTCCGCCATAAGGGCCGACAGAATGCCACTGCTGCGCAAGTGCACCGGTTCCGAAAAGACTTATTAGACCGAAAAGAATTGCCGTAATTGAGGGGAATATTCGTTTCATGTTGTGAACCATCCGTGTGTGTCGCTCTGTGATTTGAGGGAAAAGCGAAACTCACCCGTCCAACTCTGCTGGGGTGATGCATCACTGTTGCAGAACTCGAGTATGCTTCCATCTCTCCTTCAATGAAAAGGGCCAGCCGCATATCCAGCCGGCCGGCCCCAATCATACTTGCTTCCACCGTTACTGCTGGGCAGGTGCTGCCTTGTGGCGACGGTGATGATGCGGTGTTGTTGAAGTTGTACGTGTGTGTCCGTAGGCATTCTTTGAAGCCTTGATGTCTCCGGATACGGGTGTCGTGCCCTGCACGTCGTTGTCGAAGGTCGCTCCCGAAGGTACCAGATAATTCTGGACCGTGTCGGAACCGGCATTGCCGGTGCGGACTTCGATGCGGGAAGGATCAATTCCCTTCTCGTTGACAAGATAGGCCCTGGTATTGACGGCGCGCTCTGCAGCTTGCGTATCGGCGTGCCGCTCGTTCGGAGCACTGCTGCCAACCAGAACTGCCTTGGCATCGGCGCTGCGCTGGAGGTTCAGAGCAACATCATCCAGGCAAGCCTTAGCTTCGTTGTCGACGCGGACCGGGCGACGCTTGTCGCGGCCGAAGGTGATCGAGCACAGAGTCTCGGTCTTCGGTGCGGGCGGCGGCGGCGGCGCATTGATCGTCACTTCAGTGGTGGAAGATGCGGTTTGACCCTTATCGTCGGCCACGTTGCAAGTGACGGTGATGGCGCCCGGAGCAGCTCCTGTCGTGTTCAGAGTTGCGGTCGAATTCGAGCCGCTGATCTGACCGGACGAAGCGCTGTAGCTGTAGGTGAGAGGACGATTCTGTGGGCTGACCCCATGTGCGGTAATCGTCGAGGAATCGCCAGGATTGAGCGAGGTCGGATTGGCTTCGCAGCTAATCGTCGGCGGCTCAAACTGCTTGACCGTGAAGGTCGCATTGCAATCGGCAGACTGCCCGGCCTTGGGGCCTTCGGTTACATGACCTGCAACCGTGTAGGTTCCGGGAGCCAGATCGGCGGTGTCGACCGTTGCGGTGTTTGAAGTGCCGCTGGCCTTGCCGCCGGTGGAGGTCCAGCTATAGGTCGGCGTTTTCTTAGGATTCAGATTGGTCGCGTTTCCGGTGACCGTAATCTGATCGCCAGGAAAGCCTTCTGTTGGGCTGGCAGAGCAGGAGTAGGCGACCGGTGGCGGCGGCAGAATGCTGCCAATGTGGTAGACCAAGCCGGTGCTCAACTGCGCCGCATTGATGTTCGCGCGGCCACCGAGGATGGCGACGGGAGCGCCCGGAAGATTTGTGGAGTCGGCTGGACGAAGGCCGTTGCGGCTTCCCCCGCTGACCACTACGCTGGCATTCGGATCGTTAAAGTTGTTGGCCGGCCCGAAAGAAACGTGCATGTATTGGTAGTCGGCCTGGAAGACGCGCCATGAAAGTTTATGGTGCATGATGGGTAGCGGGAAATCCATACCGCCGCCAACCGTCAGAGCGGTTCCCCAACGATAGGGGTTCTTGAAGTTCACGGGGCCGGCTCCATCGCTGTAATAGCCGACGTAGTTCGGACCGCCGATGCGACTTGTGCCAACCAGGGCGTGGAGGAACGGGGTGAGGCCATCCTCCAGCGGAAAGCGCGCAATAGGACCGGCATTGATGGTTGTAAAGCCATCGCCCGGGCCATCCGGATGCGACGCCAGGCCGGCTTCAAAACCGAAGTTCTTTGAAAAGTAATAAGCCCCGCTGCCGATCGCACCCAGATTCACAGCCGCGTACTTTGCCCCATTGACATACGAATTGGGCGCCAGGTAAGAGTAACCAAGAAAAATGTCAACGCGTGATGGATTGACCGTCGTCGACGGCGTGGGCGCTGCGGGTGCAGCGGAGCTCGATGAAGTCGCGGACGTTTGCGCCATCAGAGTCGTTGCCAGCCCCAGCACGCAGACAGCTGCTATCCAGCGGCCCTTGGTGCGTAATTTTGAATGTTCCATCCCTGTATCTCCTCCGCAACTTTTGTAAACAAATCTAATTTCATTTCATCTTCTGAACTGCATGCGCTTTGCTTTGTTCATTCCCAAGCGCTGGACGCGTCAAATTGCCTTGTGGTCCCGCCTTACGAATCCAATGCAAACGATCCTAATCCACAGCAATCGCTCACTCGATTAGAGCACAAGACTGAATCAAAAGGTTACCCCTTTTATAGGGCTTGTCCAAAGGTATACCAAGAGGTACCTGAAAGCCAAGAATTAATATAGAAGTTGGCCGACTGGTGTTATGGGGGCTTCGGTAGGTAGTGAGATGCCAGTTATTCGAGGTTCAGGACTTTTTTTACCGTTCCGCGCTCTCGCAGGATCTTCTCCTGAAGCAGGGTGAGAGCGTAGATCAACTGTTCCGGACGGGGCGGGCAACCGGGAACATAGACATCGACGGGAATAATCTGATTGACTCCCTGGATAAGGGCGTAGTTATTGAAAACTCCGCCAGAGGTAGCGCAAGCGCCCATAGAGATGACCCATTTCGGTTCGGGCATCTGGTCGTATAGCCGGCGGATGACGGGCGCCATCTTCACGGATACCCGCCCCGCGATGACCATCAAGTCTGACTGCCGCGGCGAGGGGCGAAATACCTCGGCGCCGAAGCGAGCCACATCGAATCGCGCTGCACCCATCGACATCATCTCAATGGCACAGCAGGCCAGGCCAAAGGTCATCGGCCAGATCGAACTCTTACGCACCCAGTTTAAGGCGGTGTCGAGCGTCGTCAGAATAACTCCCTCATTCTGGTCGTATCCATAGTTCACCTCGCGCACTTTGCGCTGGTTCAAGGCGCTGCTTTCGAGATTTCCGAAGAAGTACCGATCTTTGGTGGGATGTGTCTCTGCCATATAAATTGCTCTCTTACAGTATCTCGCATTTTGCGCCAGAGAGCACCGGTGAGATTTTCCAGTTTGATAGAAGTGCTTTCAGCGAACATCCACTACGAGAACCTTCATTCTAGTTTTCACTATGCGATTTGTACGCCGTAGTGTTTGCCTTGCATCGATCTGCAGGAACAAAAGGAACAAATCATTCTTCAAGAATTTCGTTGATGCAGACTTAGGCAACGACCTACCCCAGCAGACGATCCTATACAGAAGCGGGGCAGTCCTCAAACCGTAGTGTTGTCGACTTGCCGTCGCGGAAGCGGCAATGCTAGACTCCGTAGTCCTTCGAAGTGCGGGTCGCAGCGGTCGCGTGTGCGAGGGCTTGTGCCGGCATTCGATGCGGATTTCGAGCGGAGTTGATCTCTATCGGCACGGTCCACGGCCTTGGTTTTTGAACGAGCCGCGGGACGCGATCCCGGCAACGATGCCGCCGATGGAGACAGCCGCTCCGGAGAAGGTGTGGTTCCAGCCCCGGAATCGCTGGGCCATCCGTGGCTTTCTTCACGCGCATCCTTCTCCAGTATTGCGGCTCTGGAGGACTGGGATGAAAACGTACCTCGGCAATGAGATTCGCAACCTGGCCTTTATCGGCCATTCGCACTGCGGAAAAACAACACTGATTGAAGCTTTGCTGGCGACCGCCGGCACAATTCCAGCGATGGGCAGCGTCGAGGATGGGACTGCCGTTACCGCCTACGACGAAGAAGAAGTTACGCGGCGTGTGACGCTCGCGAACGCAGTCGCGTTTTGCGAGTGGAGCGGCGTCAAGATCAATGTGATCGACACTCCGGGATTCAACATGTTTGTCCCGGAAGCGCGTTCCGCCATGCTACCGGTAGAAGCGGTGGCGGTCGTTATCGACGCGGTGGAAGGTCCGCAGCCGATGACGCAGCGCGTTTGGGACTACGCGGACGAATTTAAACTGCCGCGCATTCTGGTCGTAAACGCAATGGACCGCGAGCGGGCCAAACCGGATGCGGTGCTGGAAAACCTGCGGGCGACATTCGGGCGCACGGTCACGCCAGTCGCACTGCCAATCGGAGAAGGAGCGTCCTTCTCCGGCATTGTGGACCTGATTGCAATGCAGGCCTACGACTATCGCGCCAATTCCAAGGGACGCGGTCAATCCATCCCGATTCCAAAAGAGATGCTGGATCGCGCGCAGGCAGGACACGACGCCCTGGTGGAGTTGGTGGCCGAGGGGAAAGACGAATTGATGGAAGAGTTCTTCACGGAAGGCACACTGTCCGAAGAGCGCCTGGTACCGGCGCTGCATGAAGCCATCCGCGAGGACCGAATTTTTCCGGTCATGTATTCCTCCGGCCTGAACAATGTTGGAACCGATCGCCTGTTGGAATTCTTCCGCGTATACGCGCCGGCTCCCAGCGAACGCCTGCCCGTACCGGCCACCATGCTGGCTGCCAAAAGCACCAAGGGCTTGAATGGCGATGGCGCCGATTCCGCCCCGGAAAAAGAGAATCAGAAAGTGGTGGACAACGGCCCGCTTTCTCTATTCGTTTTCAAAACGATTTCCGATCCGTTTGCGGGACAGATTTCCTTCTTCAAAGTATTTTCCGGATGCGCGCACGACAACGATTCTGTTTTCAATTACAAGCAGCAGGCGCAGGAAAAGCTGGCGCATCTGTCTGTCATGCAGGGTAAAAAGCCGCTGCCGGTGACGGAACTGCACGCCGGCGATCTGGGCGCGGTGGCGAAGCTGAAGAGCACGCACACCGGCGACACGCTTGGTGACAGCCGTCATGCCATTTTGTACGAGCAGGTGCAGAATCCCGAGCCGGCCATTGCGTTTGCAATTGAGCCTCGCACACGCGCCGATGAGGATAAGCTGGCGAATGCGCTGCATCGGATCATGGAAGAAGATACTCTGATCCGTTTCTATCGCGATCCGCAGACGAATGAGTTTTTGATTGCCGGCACGGGCCAGCAGCATATTGAGATTGTCGTGTCGAAGCTGCGGCGGCGCTATCACACAGAAGTCACTCTGAAAGCGCCCAAGGTGCCGTATCGCGAAACCATCCGCACGCATGCCGAAGGGCATGGACGGCACAAAAAACAATCAGGCGGACACGGCCAGTTTGGCGATTGTAAGATTCGCATCGAGCCGTTGCCGCGCGGTGGCGGGTTTGAGTTTGTCAATGACATCTTCGGCGGAGCGATTCCGCGGAATTATGTTCCGGCCATTGAAAAGGGAGTACGCGAGGCAGCCGATCGCGGCTATCTCGCCGGCCATCCCATGGTGGACTTTAAGGTGACCGTCTTCGACGGCTCGTATCACGAAGTGGATTCGAACGAGATGAGTTTCCGCATCGCGGGGCGACTGGCTTTTCGCGATTGCATGGAGCGCGCGCGGCCGGCGTTGCTGGAGCCGGTGATGCGCGTCAGTATTCAGACGCCCGATAATTTTGCCGGGACCGTAATGGGCGATCTTCCTGGGCGGCATGGCCGCGTGCTGGGAATGGAGCCGAGTTCGGTTGCCGGGCAAACCGTGATCCAGGCGGAAGTTCCCATGGCCGACATGCTGACCTATGGAGCCGATCTGACGGCGATGACGCAGGGGCAAGGCAGCTTCCACATGGAAATGAACCACTACGATTTTGTGTTGCCGCAAACTCAGGAAAAGCTTGTGGCTGCGGCCAAACAACATCAGACGGCGCCGGACGACGAAGGATAATCTACTTCCCTTTGGATACAATCAGCCCATGAAACTGGCAGAATTGGCACGCCGACTGAACGCGCGTTTGGAAGGCAGCCCGGAAAATCCTGCGCCCGAATGCATCGAAATTACAGGCGTAGCGGGCATTGAAGAAGCTGGCGCGCAGCAGTTGACCTTCGTCGCCAATCCAAAATATGCGGCGCTGACAAAAACGACGCAGGCCGCGGCTGTTCTCGTCACCGAGGACTTCCCTGCTATTGCAGCGGCTACGTTGCGCACGGCGAATCCATATCTCGCGTTTGCGCGCGCCATTGAAATCTTCTATCAGTCGCCCGCTTATGGAGCGGGAATTCATCCCACAGCCATCGTTGCTCCAACGGCGAAGCTGGGCCGCGATTGTCATGTGGGCGCCTATGCGGTGATTGAAGACAACGTGGAGATTGGCGACGATGCGGTGTTGCTGGCCCATGTGGTTATCTATCCGAACGCTTGTATTGGAAATCGATTTTTCGCGCATGCCCATTCCGTCGTTCGTGAAGGATGCCGCCTGGGCGACGATGTCACCTTGCAGAACGGCGCAGTGATCGGGTCGGACGGTTTTGGATTTGCGAAAGATGAAGCCGGACGTTGGCATAAGATTCCGCAATCAGGGCCGGCGATCCTGGAAGACCGTGTCGAGGTGCAGGCCAACGCTTGCATTGATCGAGCCAGCGTGGGCGAAACCCGCATCGGCGCGGGGGTCAAGGTCGACAACCTGGTGCAGGTGGGCCATGGATGCAGCGTGGGCGAAAATACGCTGCTTTGCGCGCAGGTGGGGCTGGCGGGTTCTTCTCACTTGGGCAAGGATGTCATATTAGCGGGACAGGCCGCGGTCGCGGGGCACTGTTCGATCGGCGATGGATCGATCCTGACGGCGCAGAGTGCGGTGTCGCATGATGTTCCTCCGGGAAAAGTGATGAGCGGGTCGCCGGGACTGGACAATAAATTATGGCTGCGATGCGTGGCTGCGTACAGTCGCCTGCCGGAGATCGTCAAGACGGTGCGCAAGCTGGCAGAATCGAAAGAGTAGCCGCACGTCTGCATGCGTTGTTTCTCGCCTACACTGGAGACATGGATAGACGGAATCGACTGAGTAAATTTTTTGGGCTGGCCGCACTGGCAGGCTTGCTACTGACGGTTGGCTGTCGCTCAAAGCTGGTCGAGGTACGCGTCGTCAATTCTGGAACAACCGACCTGCACAACGTCGAAGTCGACTATCCCAGCGCCAGCTTTGGAGTGTCGAGCCTCGCTCCCGGAGCAACGTACATCTACCGCATTCAACTGCAGGATGCAGGCCGCATGAAAGTCGAGTTCTCCGACCGCAAGGAGCAACCTCACTCCGGAAAAGGCCCGTATGTAAAAGAAGGGCAGGAAGGCACGCTGACACTCACGCTGGATGCAAGCGGAAAAAATCAGTGGAATCCTCAGCTCCACCCTGAGGTGACAGCGCCCGCGGGAGATTAAGTTGGCGCGAGCGGGACCTCGCCGGCCACCTACGCTACTTGGTCGACAACAACATTCCGAACACCGCCGCATCCGTCGTTCCGTCGGTCAAGTTCGTCGGAGTGCCGTTCTTCCAGTAAGTCGCTACGGAATAGTTCGAGGCACTGGTTGTATCGCCCCCCACATAGGCATTGCCGCTATCGTCGACTGCGATCGCATTGGCATCCGCGTACGACGTTCCGTCGGTCAAGTTGGTTGCCGTGCCGTTCTTCCATTGGGTCGCTATGGATGTGCCAGAGGCGTCGGTTGTATCGCCCGCCACATAGACGCTGCCGCTGCTGTCGACCGCAATTGCGTAGGCATCCGCATTACTCGTTCCGTCGGTCAGGTTGGTTGCAGTCCCATTCTTCCATTGGGTCGCTATGTATGTGCCCGAGGCGTTGGTTGTGTCGCCCGCCACAATGACATTGCCGTTGCTGTCGACCGCGATCGCATAGGCATCCGCATCACTTGTTCCGTCGGTCAGGTTGGTTGCAGTCCCGTTCTTCCAGTAAGTCGCTACGTATTTGCCCGATGCACTGGTTGTGTCGCCAGCCACAATGACGTTGCCGCTGCTGTCGACCGCGATTCCGTATGCATCCGCATCACTTGTTCCGTCGGTCAGGTTGGTTGCAGTCCCGTTCTTCCAATAGGTCGCTACGTATTTGCCCGATGCGCTGGTTGTATAGCCCGCCACGTAGACATTGCCGCTGCTGTCAATCGCAATCGCATTGCCATCCGCATTGCTGGTCCCGTCCGTCAGGCTGGTGGCCGCGCCGTTCTTCCAGACCGTCGCTACGTATGTGCCTGATGCGTTGGATGTGTCGCCCGCCACATAAATATTGGCGTTGCCGTCAACCGTGATCGCGTAGGCATCTGCATTACTCGTTCCATCTGTCAGGTTAGTGGCCGTGCCGTTCTTCCATTGGGTCGCTATGTATGTGCCCGAGGCGTTGGTTGTATCGCCCGCCATATACATATTTGTGGTTCCGCCGCCGTCGCTGCTTCCACTGCCTTTGGTACTGCTGCCGCCGCCACAGCCAATGAAAGGAATGGCCAGGAGTAGCGCGGTTGCCGAAAAGATTTGCCTCGGGGTCATTTGCGATTTTTTCCTTTTCTGTCGAAGAATTCCAGGTAGCGCGTTCCCGCAGCCCGGCGCATTGCGCAATATCCTGCCGAGCCGAACCGTGGTTCACCAGCGCGTACCTGAGACAGAATGAGCGAGGAAATTCGCCAACAACTCCAAACTATTCTCTGAAGCGGTCGATTGGCAAAACAGGAACAGTCGTTCGCAAACGATATGTTCGAGGAGTCAGCACGTGAAGTGCCTGATGGAGACCGGCGAGGATGGTTCCATGCATAGAACTATGGATGGCTCCATGCAGAGAACTATGGAGATCGATCTGCGGACCGGCTGCCGCATTCAACCCCAACAACGCACTTCAATGCGGCATCGTTATATTGACTGCACGGGGATGAGGGTCAGGTCGTCGACCAGGCCAATTTCCTTTTGGACGAATGGCTCCGCATA
>Ga0134126_10007529_pt1 | contig 13670 bp, 7 predicted proteins | sample KB31752_FD_96881 | JGI IMG/M metagenome (GOLD analysis project Ga0134126, IMG submission 96881) | Terrestrial soil microbial communities with excess Nitrogen fertilizer from Kellogg Biological Station, Michigan, USA - KB3-175-2 | ecosystem: Environmental > Terrestrial > Soil > Unclassified ...
CACTGAACTACACCGACTACGTGGCCAACACGGTGGCGTACAAGTTCGGACTGCGCGGGCCGGCGATCACCCTGGCGACGGCGTGCTCCAGCTCCCTCGTGGCGGCACACCTGGCCTGCCAGTCTCTCAGGAACAGGGAGTGCGACATCGCGCTGGCCGGCGGTGTCGACGTCGAGTCCCCCTTGGGCCACGGCTATCAGTGGGAGGAAGGCGGGCCGATGTCCGCCGACGGCCACGTTCGGCCCTTTGACGCCAAAGCCAGCGGGACGGTGTTCGGTACCGGAGTCGGCGTCGTCGTCCTCAAGCGACTGGCTGACGCTATCGCGGACCGGGACAGCATCCGTGCGATCGTGCGGGGCAGCGCGGTGAACAACGATGGGGCGGACAAGGTCAGCTTCAGCGCGCCGTCGGTTCGCGGCCAGGCAGCCATGCTCACAGAGGCCATTGCGATGGCCGGGATAACGCCCGCCGATCTGTCCTACGTGGAGGCCCACGCAACCGGGACTCCGCTCGGTGACCCGATTGAGGTAGCCGCACTTGCCCGCGCGTTCAAGTCCCTCGGGACGAGCGGGCTGGCGCCGGGATCGTGCCTGCTCGGCTCCGTTAAGGGAAATGTCGGCCATCTTGGGCACGCCGCGGGTGTCGTCTCGCTCATCAAGGCAGCGCTCGCTATCGAGAGCGGCACGATTCCCCCCACGGTGAACTTCGAAAGCCCGAATCCAAAGCTTGAGCTGGAACAGACTCATTTCGCCGTGGCTCACGGGACGACACCATGGCCGCATGCCCAGGAACGGCCGCGTTTCGCCGGCGTCAGTTCCTTCGGAATCGGCGGCACGAATGCCCACATGGTCCTCGAGGAACCACCTGCCCCGGTGCAGGAGACGACTGAGGAGCGACCGCAACTCGTCATATGGTCTGCTAGGTCCGCAGAGGCGGCGGCAGCGTACCGCGGCAAACTGGCGGAGCACCTGCGATGGAGCAAGAAGGGCACGTTCCCCGGCACGGTGGCGACGCTGCAGGAGGGGCGACGGTCGTATCCCAAGCGCAGAGCGATCGTGGCTGACTCGCCCGCACAGGCAGTGCGGCTTCTAGACAGTGATGTGATTGAGGGCAGTTCGGAGCGGCGCGAGGTCGTCTTGGCGTTCCCCGGCCAGGGGGCACAGCAGGTAGCCATGGGAGTCGGCCTCTACCACAGCGACCGGGTCTTCACCGCAGCCATCGATGAGTGCTTCGAGCTATTCGAAAGCCACGGGACTGCCCTTCGTGAGGCGTGGCTGTCCGGTACGGAGGAGGAAATCCGCGGCTTCTCACTGGCCCAGCCGCTGCTGTTCGCTGTTGAGCATTCACTCTTCCGCATGCTGCAGAGCCAGGGTGTCCAGCCGGCCGCGGTCATTGGCCATAGCCTCGGCGAGCTGGTAGCGGCCACCGCGGCTAGTGTGATGACGCTTCCTGAAGCGGTGTCGGTGGTGGTTCGGCGCGTCCACGCGATGCAGGACGGACCCGCTGGCGCGATGCTGGCGGTGGCCGCCGCACCGGCCGACCTGCGAGACCTGCTCCCGGCAGACGTCTGCGTCGCGGTGGTGAACGGGCCGCGGGAAACCGTGCTGTCCGGTCCCGTCGACGCCATCGAAGCGCTGCACCAGAGCCTGGCCAGCCGGAAGATTGCCGCCACGAAACTGGCCGTCTCGGCCCCGTTCCACAGCCCGCTCATGGCCGGGGCCGCATCGATGTTCCGTAAGGCATTCGACGACGTGCGGCTTGGACCGCCTCAGCTACCGCTGTACTCTGCCGCTGCCGGCCGGCGGATAGCGGATGAGGCGACCGATCCGGCGTTCTGGGCAGCTCAGCTTGCCAGCCCCGTCCGGTTCGACCTGGCACTGGATGCGCTGTTCCGCGACGCGCGCCGGATCGTCGTCGAGACCGGCCCGGGCCGTGCTCTCGCCTCCTCGGCGCGCAGGCACCAGGCAGTCGCCGACCACTCTTCCGTCTGGATCCCGCTGCTGCCTGTCAAGTCCGGTCAGGATGACGCCGATCAGCGGTACACGCTGCGTGCCCTGGGCCGCGTGTGGGCAGAAGGGTACGAACTCAACTGGCCTGCCGTCCGTCGCGGCCAACCCGTGCGCCGGGTGCCGCTGCCCGGCTACCAGTACGAGCGACGGCGTCACTGGGTTGACATTCCGAACGACAGCCAGCAGGCACCACACGCGGCCGGCGGTCACGCGGCGGCCGACGAAGCGGCTGACCTGACACCGTTCACGACGTTCTCCTGGCGCGAGGTCACGAGGCAAGCGGAAGAGACACCACGGCCGCGCGATCTCGACTGCCTCGCGCTACTGCCCGCTGACCCAGCCATCCGAATGCCGCTAGTCGCCGCGTTGCAGCAGGCTGGCCTCCGCCCCACGATGGCACTGGCCGGTGCCGCCTACGCGGAGGCCGACGGCGACTTCGTCGTGCGGCCCGGCGAGCGCCAGGACATTGACAGGATCTTGCGGGCTATGGCGGCTCGCGGGACGCCACCGCGACTGCTGGTCCATGCGCTGAGCGTCCCCGCCTGGGAGTCGCCTACTTCATCGGCCATCGAGCGGCAGCTGGCCGATGCCTGCTACAGCCTGCTCTCCGTTGTCCAGGCAGGCGCGGATCACGGGAACCTCCCCGTGCTGGTACTAACGTCGCGATCCGTTGACGTCACCGGTGCGGAGCCGATCGACCCGCTGAAAGCGACGGTGCACGGGTTTGCCCGTTCGGTTGCGCAGGAGACGCCGCAGCAAGTTTGCCGGGTTATCGACGTGGGTGATGCGTACCACGAAGACGAACTGGCCAGCGAGGTGGCACTATGGCGGCAGCCGGAAGTCGTGGCGCTCAGAGGATCCCGGCGGTGGCTCCGGCACGAGACGCCGTTCAGCCTCGGTGAATCCAGCTCGCCCCCCATTCGCCGTCAAGGCGTCTACGTCCTGACCGGAGGCTTTGGCGGTCTTGGCCTTGCCGTTGCACGGGCGCTGGCCGGCACGGGATTGCGCCCTCGTCTAGTGCTGCTCGGCCGGACCGGACTCAGTGACGAGGCCAGCGATGAGCGATCCATCCGGCTACGAGCACGCATCGCGGAGATCGAGTCGCTGGGGGCCGAAGTCCGGACGCTCACCTGTGATGTAACTGACCGCAGGGCGCTTCAGCGCGCACTGGATACCGTGAACGCGCGTTTCGGGGTCGTCAACGGCGTAATCCACCTCGCTGGCGTCGCAGGCGCGACCTTGGTCGGTCACATGACATCCGAAACGGCGGCCACGGTGCTCGCACCGAAGGTAACCGGGACGATCGCGCTCGCCGAGGCGCTGCATGACCGTCCGCAGCTTGACTTCTTCGTTTGCTTCTCAAGCAGGGCAGCGGTCGATGGGCTGATCGGCGCTGCGGACTACGCCGCGGGTAATTCGTTCCAAGACGCGTACACCATGGCGCTGCGCCGTGCAGGCGTGCCCGCCCTGTCGGTGAACTGGCCGTCTTGGGCGAAGGTCGGAATGGCCGCGGAACTCGGAATGCGTACCTGGACCGCGGAACTCGGGCCGGACAACTGCGTGTTTCTCGCCGAGCACCGAATCAACGGCGTGCCTGTCCTGCCCGGAACAGGCCACATCGACCTAGCCCTGCGCGCCCATCGGGAGCTGACCGGCGAGGTTAGTCCTGTGCGGCTGAAGGACGTCGTCTTTCACCAGGTGATGGTTGCGTCCGAGGTGCGGCAGGTCGAGGTGCGGCTGTTTCCCGGTGGCCGGTTCGAGTCGCGATCCCGCCCGCTGCGGGACCCAGGCGCTGAGCCCATCACTCACGCGTCCGGGATAATCACGCGGTCGGCGCCAGCGCCGACGGTGGCGGACCTGGCTGCGCTCCGCGCGCGGCTGTCCTCGCCGCTGGCTGACGATGATGCCGGAGCCGCGCGATTGTTCACCCTGGGGCCGCACTGGGACAACATCGCCGGAATGTGGACGGCGCCTGGAGGGGACGAGGGGGAACTGCTCATCGAGCTTCAGCTTCCGCCCGAGTTCACCGCGGAAGCCGTGGCTCATGTGCTTCATCCGACGATTCTGGACGTAGCGACAGGATCGGTACGGAGACCTGCCGAGGACCCTTACCTGCCACTGCTTTATGAGAGCATGCTGGTGCTCGACCAGTTGCCGGGGCATGTATTCAGCCACATCAGGCGGCGGCCGACGGGGTCTGGGGTGATCGTGGCCGATATCGACCTGATCGCACCCGATGGCAAGATCCTGGCCGAGATCTCTGGGTACACCATGCGCAAGGTGAGCGACCTGCGGTTCCTCGCCGTTGACCCGCCGTCAGGCGACACGTCGGCACCGGGAACCGACGGCATCGAGCCGCGGGAAGGCGCCCGGCTCCTGCTGACGCTCCTAGGCGCCCGTCACCCCGGCCAGGTCGCGGTGCGGTCTAACGCGCGTCCTGTGCCGGTTCGTGCAGGTCTCACTGCGTCAAACGGCTCCGCGACAACTGCCCAGCCGCGCGACCGCCGCAGTCAGCAACCCGTTTCTGAGAAACCTGCGCTCGGTTCTCCCGCTGCGGTCAGCGAACCGGTCCACGCCACGGCGGGGACCTCGGTGGAGGATCGGTTGGCCGGCCTGTGGGCAGAGGCCATCGGGGACACCAGCCTGCCGTATGACGCAGACTTCTTCGAAGACCTCGGCGGCACGTCACTGACTGCTGTCACCCTCATGACCAGTATCAAGGAGATTTTCCAGCTTGATCTCTCTATAGCGACCCTGTTCGACTATCCGACCGTCACGGCGTTCGCCCAGATGCTCCGAGAACTGGGAGCCCGATGACCGACCTCGTCGGGCTGGCCGGAGACTGGACCTTGTGGCCGGTCGCGGCGGTCCGCAGCGCTGGGATGCCGATCGAATGGCTCGGGCACTTCGCCGGCCAGCCAGCTTGGCAGGCGATCGCGGCGGTCCTCCGCGAGCCGCTCTTCATGGCCGCGCTGACGTGGCAGAGCCCCGCCGCCGTGGACGGCTGGGCTGCCGACTGGGCTGCGGCGGCTAGCAGGGGGGAACCGGCGCCAGGACGAATCGACCCCGGTAACGCGCGGTTCATCGCGCGATATGCGCAGCGGTACTGCGCGAAGAACGACAGCATCGGGTTCTTCGGGCCAGTCGGCTGGGCGCGTCTGGCCGAGACGGGGGATACCCGCGTGAGTGGCGGTGGCGGCTTGCGGTGGAGTGGTGTCTTCCTGGAGCGATGGGCTGTCGAGACGCTCGCCCGTTCATGGGCCTGCGAGGAGCGGGTATTTCCCCACTTGCCAGTCCGGTTCACGGCCACGACCTGGTACGACGGGCACACGATCTGGCGTTCGCTGCGCCCTCCGCTGGAACCAGGTTCAGCCGCGGCAGCGGTTCTCCGTGAGGTGAACGGTTCGCGGTCGGTACGCGACGTGGCAACTGCAGCCGGCGACAGCGGGTTCGACGAGATCCTGCGGTTGTGCGAGGCGGGCGTCCTGCGCATCGGATTCGCTGTGCCCGCTGGCGAACGCCCGGAACGGGTACTGAGATCTCAGGTGGAGGCCGTCGCCGACAAGGCGGTCCGCAGCGAGTTGCTTGGCGCGCTTGACGCGCTGGATGAATGCATGGCCGCCGTGGCCAAGGCGGTGACTGAGCCGGTGCCCCTCGGCACCGCGCTTGACCGCCTCAACCAGACGTTCACGAGGATCACTGCTCGCGATTCCCGGCGCCTGAAGTCACCGCAGGAGACCGGCCGGACGTTGGTGTACCCGGACTGCAGAAGCGACGTCCAGGCCGCCGTTGGCGATGATCTCATCGGCCTGCTGCGCAAGCCGCTTGGGCTGCTGCTTGACAGCGCCCGCTGGTTCACCGCTCAGGTAGCAGCGGAGGTCAACGGTGCGTTGGGTGAGATCTACCATTCGCTGAACCGCCGTCGTTCGGCCGTCACGCTCAGCGACCTGCATTTCGCGGCGGCCGACATCTTGACCGGTGCGCCCGGCACGCCAGTGCACGCCGTGGCAGCGGACTTCCGGCTGCGGTGGCAGGAAATCCTCGGGGAGAGACTCAATGACAGCGGTGAGCTGAACATCGCCAGCGCGGACATCGCGCCGCTTGTCGCGGCCCTGTTTCCTGCTTCCCGCCCAGGGTGGGCAGCGGCGCGTAACCATAGCCCCGACCTGATGCTTGCCCGTACCGGAAAAGGTATGCGCTGGGTGCTCGGTGAGCTTCATCTAGCCATGAACACGCTCGAGAACCGGTTTTTTCACACCCTAGCGGACGACAGAGACGAACTGGCCGGTCTCACTGCACAGGATATGGTCAACGGGCGCGTCGTTCCCTGCTATCCGAACGGGCCCCTGGTCGACTCCCGCCGTTACCCGCCACTCGCCGTTCATGTGCCCGGTACCTACCTGTACTGGTCTTATGGGGATGATCTTGGCGCGCCCGGTGCGGCGCATTCGGTTCCGGCGACAGCGCTGTCTGTTCGGGCGGACGCCGGCACGCTACTCGCTGGACCAGACGGCCGAAGCTGGGAGCTCCCAGTGGTCGAGTTCTTCGGTGAATTCCTTAGCGCACTGACCGTCAACCAGTTCCGGCTCCGGGCGCCTGGCACAGGCGGGCCGCGGGTGCTTATCGATGACCTAGTCGTCTGCCGCAGGTCTTGGAGCTATGGGCGGGATGACCTGCCTGACGGCGTCGTGACCCGACAGGGCTACCGCCCCGAGCGACTGGTCGGGCGATGGGGCGACCTGGGCCTGCCGCGCTATATGTTCGCCCGCGGCCCAGGGAAGCCGATTTTCGTGGATATTCAGGCACCTTTGATGGTGTCTAACCTTGTCCGCATGTGGCGTGGCCTAGGGCGGGATGACCGGCTGCAGCTGGAGGAAATGCTGCCCAGCCCGGAGGAGTTGTGGCTGCGTGACGACTGCGGCCGCCACTACACCTCAGAGCTACGGATGATCGCCACCGACCAAAGGAAGATGGCGGCGCTGGGGATTCCAGCGCTCGCCGGCCCTTCTCAGGTGCCTGGGCGCTGACCACGGCTGCTCCGAGCGCAGCACGCCCAGGTTGTCTGGCGCCTTCGGCTACTTGACCGGCTCCAAGCTCCTGCGGCATGTCAGTAAGCCCGACGGTTTTCCCGGAGGAGGACACTAAGACCCTCCAGGCGTGGGTACCTGGAGGGTCCTAGCTGCTAGCATCGGCGCTTGGTTCAGCAGCTGCTGCTAACCGAGCTCTCCGGAAGGTCCCCGAGGTCCTCAGTGGCCTCAAGACCCTGGAGCTCCAGTACGGTCAGTAGATCCATGTTCACCTCCTCTCAGCTGGCGGGCGAGTCGGCAGTGGAACACGGCCGACGACTGCGGGCAGTTGGCCTGTCCCGGGGCACGTATCGGTCCTCGGCAGCCATCGGCGGGAGCAGGGGAAGAAACGGGGCGGTTCCTCCTGTCCTCGCGGTGTGCACTGCGGTCAGCACACCTGCCGTGCCCGTGGCGAGATCCATGGACAAGCGCAGTGACTGGTCGCCTGGGAAAGCGATATGGCCTCGGAAAGAGACCGCGTGCCAGCCAAGTCGGCTCAGGTGCCGCTCGATGAGCGGTGCCGCCTCCGTGCGGTACGGCGGTCCTAGCAGCGCGAGAGCGGCGAGAAGACCGGCTCGGCCGTTCCACAGATTTGCCTGGAGGACGAGCTCAGGGGCACAGGCACGGATCAGCTGCGGAACTGCCTGTCCGATCTCGCTATCGTGGCGGCGAGCCAGCAACTGGGTGGCGGCCAGTAGGATTCCGGCGCTTCCCGTCTCCAGATAGCTCAGCGTGCGTACGCCCGGCTGTTCGACCTGGAGGGCACCGCTCGGTGTCCGCACGCACTGGTCGAGGTCCATCCGCAGGGCCTGGACCGTAGCGTCGAGCCATGTTTCTTCACCCGTGAGGTCATGCATGCGCAAGAACAGCATCCCGGGTCCTGACCATCCGTGCATCAGCCCTGCCTCACCGCGGTCAGGAAGGGAAACGGGGCCAGCTACCGCACGCCCGGCCGCGGCCGCGTCAAGCGCACCGCGCAGCCGCGCCGCGATATCGCAAGCCTGATCGAAATACGACCCGGAGCCGAGCATCGCAGCGAAATGTGACAAGGCCAGGCCAATGCCAGCCAGGCCGTCGTACAAGCCGACGGCACGGGTTTCTCTGGCATCATCGCCGCAGGCGTCGAGCAAATCCGTCGCTAGTTCGCGACGGCCGAGATAATCGGCGACGAACGCGAGCCCGTGTGCGCCGTCGTACAGGCCCGCTCGGCCGCGGTCGGATCGGCGGATAGCGTCCATCAGCCAGCCCTCATGCTGCGGGAAACGACCGCAACCGGATGCGGAAAGCGCCCACAGCACGCCGCCAGCGCCGTTGGCAAGGCCTATGCCGTCTGCGGAGAACTGCCGGATACCGCCAGGAAAGAGCCTGTCAGGCCGCTCAGGTGTGGCGCTCAGCAAGATGGCTGCCGCCATCTCGTCTTCGATCACTTTCCAGTCGGGCACGGGAGCGTCGAACCTGGCCGCTGCCGGAATGCCTCTGGCAGCAGGAGAAGCGCTCGCCCGCAATCCTAGGCCCGAGCGGATCCGGGACACGAAGCCGGCCGGGAGTTCGAAGCGGTTCGCAACAAAATCCAGGTACTCCATGGCCTTGTCAGCGTCGAAGACGAGCACCCGGTTCAGCGGCAGGAAGAGCCACAGGCCGAGGGCTGCGAGCGCGAACTGGTCGCGCTCAACTGCTCGCAAGCCCAGCGGAGCGAAGCCCGCCGCGCCTAGGCCGGGCTTCCGGTCATTATTGGTGGGCGTCGCCAGTTCGAAATCGACCAGCGCTACCGAACCATCCGGCCGTACGAGTACGTTGCCGGGATGAAGATCCGCAAAAGCTACCCCGCGTTCGTGCAGGCGACCAAGCAACGCGACAACCGCGTCGTGCACCTCCAGGGCCAGTGATGCATAGCGTGCGAGGTCTGTAGCATCCTGACCGTCAGTGACAACAAGCGGATGCCGGCGCCCTTGCCAGACCTGGAGGGTCTCGCCGTCTAGGTGCTCCTCGACGAGGAATTCGTGGCCGCCGGCTGTGAAGTAGTCGTAGCGGCGGGGGACCCCCTCGATTCCGGCCAGTTTCCGCAGTGCCCAGTCTTCGTTGCGCAGCCTGGTCACCCCGTCGTCGCCATAGTCGTCAAGTCCTGCTAGCGGGCGTCCTTCCTTGATGATGACTTGATCGCCTGTCTCGATTTGCTGGGCCAGATATACGCCGCCGGCATTGGAGAAATGTAGCGCCTTTTTCATGCGATATAGTGGCCGGGAGTCACCAGCCTGGCGGCGTGCCTCCAGTTGCGGCAGCAAGAAATCAGGAAGCTGTACCCAAGACGGGGGGGCGAAGACCGGTGTACGAAGGTCAGGTACCAGCGTGCCATCCGGACTGCTAATCGCGTACTGCCGCTTCCCGTGCTCGTCTCGGCAGTACTGTTTGACGAACCCGCCAAAACGCACGAAGAGCGGACCGTCGTTCCAGCGCAAGTCGCTTAGGATATAAGGGCCGTTCTCGCCGCCTAGCTGGCCGGTTAGCTCAGATAGCGCCTTGTGCAATTCGTCATATTCATCCTGTTGGCTCGGATAAATCGTCACCAGCTTCCCGCTTTGCGTGCGAGGCGCATATTTAGAATTGTGTGCCAAAACCATATTAGAATTGCGCAGAAACTTAAATGGAAGCATGCGCTCTATGCAGTAAGTCCACGTCGTGTTGCATATCTTGTTGGCATTCTTCGGAGTGCCGGAGATATGAATTTTCCAGCCTTGGTTCGGCATCCGGCGACTGGTCGGCCGCAAGACTATCCAGGATTCTTGTTCTGTCCTGTTCCAGCCGTCCGGTGCTAGCCGGCTAGTGGCGTCAAAATCTGTCGCCCCAGCATTCCAGTTCTTGATAGCTTCATAGAAGACGGGGTCCGCGAAGGTAAATAGTTGCTCTTGACCGAAAATGACTTCCTCCAGCGTGGCTCAGTATTGCCGAAATGCAGGATCGTCACCCACGGCCGACCCTGTGTCGCGGCCATCCGACCCCATGCCATTTTCCTGTTGTAGGCCTGCCGCAATCGCCGCGCGTCTTGCCTCAATGAGCTCGATAAGTTCCCACATGGGTACCACGACACCTTGGTCGTATCGCCCTGTCGTCGCACTGCGTCCGACGGTCGTGCGCGTTACGACCACATTCGGCCGCTCGCTGAGCGCGCGCAGATGCCCTTCGTGCACGGGGTTACCAGTCAGCCCCGGGGGAACGGAGGGCGCCACGCCAATAACCTGCTTCGAGCACTGCAAAGCTAGCGTGACCGGCGTATCGCAGATGCCGAGTGCGAACCGCGCGATGAAATGGGCGCTTGCTGGGAAGACGCCAATGGCATCCGCCCACTCGGCGAGGGCCACGTGCATGGCGGCAGGTGCCGGTTCGTCTGGCCACGCATCATGGAGCACCGGGCGCCCGTTCAGCAGCGATACGGCCTGCGGGGTTACGAACCGCTCGGCGCTCCGGGTCAGGACCACCTTAACCTCAAGGTCTGCGTAGTTGTCGCGTAGCCAATTGAGCCAGAACGGCAAGAATGAGGTACTCGCCGTGCCTGTGCTCACTAGCAGCAGGCGCCGCGCGCTGAGGGATGGTAGGAGTTTCTTCGGTGCCGCAGCAGGTGGTACCTCGGCCATGCCGGCTAGCCACCCCTATTTCCGGGAAATCTTGATGGGATGCAGTGCTAGATGTTCGAGCAGCAACTTCCGCGCCTGCTCTTTCTCGCCTTCTGATATAGTATTGGGCGGCACTATCTGGTAAGCGTCGACCAGTGCATAATACTCGTCCCGCAACAGTGAGCCGATAACGGCATCGTGATACTCGCCGTCCAAGAAGTAATAATCCCGCAGCACGCCTTCAAGTCGCAACAGGCCCGAACAAAAGAACTCAACCATGGCCTTGTTGAATATCCCTGCGGTGACTTGGATTCGGTGCGCATTCTGTGCATGAAACAAGAACTCCATCAGCAGCCGTAGCGAATCCAGGCCAAATCCGGAACCCCAGAGTTCAGGATCGCCAATTATGGACCCGGCTTTGTAGCTACCCGCATAGGTCAAGCGTTCCCAGTGCACTGCGCCAACCGCGGATCCGTTAGCCCGCACCATGAGAAACGAGGCGGGGCCCTGCTCTATAATCCGCTGGATGTCCGTCGGTGACAGATTCTGGTGAGTGCCTGAAGCGTAGACTCCGGCCCTTGAGGTGCACCATTCTGCCAGTAGCTCGTAGTCGCGGTCGCCGTGAACCGGAGAGAGGACTACAGCTGAATCGTTGTCCATGCTAACCTCGCTACGGACGAGACGCGATCGGCACTCGCGGAATTCCTGCGTTGCATAAGCGCCTTGAGGTCTCAGAGTTATATGGCCTGTCGCTCAACCAGCCTGCTTTAAATGACAACCTCTCGCAAGTTTTTGGCAATTTCTCGCCATGTATTACTGCGGCGTTTCGATTAGTAATCATGATATCACTCAGTGTGGTCATGGGGTGCGTCCCCGGCTGCGGCCGGCCGCCAAGGGCGTGGGGCGAGCAGAGTACGGTGGTTATACCTGTGTGGTAATAGCGGTCAGGTTCAACCCGTTACCGACCAGCCAGCGACCGCTAAAGCCGGTGAGTGGGAGGTCGCCGACTAGCGGCGCCTCGACTAGCAGTTGCGCGCGGAAAGTTCCATCGGTGGGATTGATGGTGATATCCGCTTCTGTGAAGTCGAGCCAGCGCCGGGCTAGCGGGAACCATGCCTTGAAAACCGATTCCTTGGCACTGAACAGCAGCCGGTCCCAGCAGATGCCCGGGGCCGCGTCGGTAAGGTCGCGAAGGCGAGCCCGCTCAGCGGGCAGCGAGACCAATTCGAGCACATCCTCGGGCAAGTTCTCGCTCGGTTCCGCATCCAGCCCGATGGTCAGTACGTCTCCCGCCCGTGCAACCGCGGCTGCCCGGTAGCCGGCGCAATGTGTAATGCTGCCCACGAAGCCTGGTGGCCACTGCGGGGCACCCCGTTCGCCGCGCAGAATCGGCACTGGTGCCATGCCGAGGGCGGCCAGCGCCCTGCGCGCGCAGCCCCTCGCCGTAGTGAACTCGCGGCGGCGGCCATCCACCGCCCGGGTCAGCATGGCCTCTTCTTCCGGGAAGAGCGCAGTGCCTGGCAGATCTGCGTACGCTTCCGCGCTGGCTGCCACGGACGGCAGGATCTGCTCGATCATTTGAGGCTGCGCTCGCCGTCGGACGCTTCCGTCCACGATTCGCATATGACATCAGGACTGATGGACAGCTCCTGCGGCGAGTAGCTCGTCTATGTCGGCGAAGCCTAGGTCCGTGAATACCTCGCGGGTGTGCGCGCCTGCGTGGGTGATCTTGCCGGGGGCAAGGGCGCTGACCGGGATGCCGTGCGTGCCGTCGCCGAAGCGCGGCGCCGGGGCGGGCTGGAGCACGCCGTTCACGGTCACGTACGTGCCGCGCGCGGCCAGGTGCGGGTCGGCCGGGGCCTCGGTCATGGTGCGGACGGGCGCAACGCAAGAATCCGTTCCGCTGAATACCTTGGTCCACTCCTCCTGGGAACGTTCGGCGAAACGGGCGGCGAACCGCTCCCGTAGGCCCGGCCACTGGGCGCGGTCGTTCCGGTCGGGCAGGTCGGCGGGGATCCCCTCCGGGGCGAACAGCAGGCCGATGAAGGCAGCATAGAACTGGGGCTCAAGCGCGCCGACGGCCATGTGCCGGCCGTCGGCTGTCGCGTAGACGTCGTAGTACGGCGCCCCGGAGTCGAGGAGGTTCACGCCGCGCTCGTCGGCCCAGGCGCCGGTGGACAGCATGCCGTACGTCATCGCCTGCAGCATCGCAGCCCCGTCGACGATCGCGGCGTCCACCACCCGGCCCCGGCCGCTCGCGCGGGCCGCGAGGACACCGGAGACTAGGCCGAGGGCGAGGAACATCGACCCTCCGCCGAAGTCGCCCAGGTAGTTGACCGGGACCTGCGGCGGGCCGTCGGCCCGGCCGATCGCGTGCAGCGCCCCGGTGACCGCGATGTAGCCGATGTCGTGCCCGGCGCTCGGTGCCAAGGGGCCGTCCTGGCCCCAGCCGGTCATCCGCCCGTACACCAGGGCGGGGTTGCGGGCGAGGCAGTCGGCGGGGCCGACGCCGAGTCGCTCGGCCACGCCGGGCCGGTACCCTTCGATCAGCGCGTCGGACCCGGCCGCGAGCCGGAGCACGACCTCCGCGCCGCGCGGGTGCTTGAGGTCCACGACGATGCGCCGCTTCCCGCGGCTGGTGACGTCGTTCCTGTTAGGGACGGCCACCGCCCGGCCGCCTGGCCGGTCCACCTGGATTACTTCCGCCCCGAGGTCGGCGAGCAGCATCCCGCAGAACGGCCCCGGTCCGATGCCCGCCAGTTCAACGACCCGTACCCCGGCAAGCGGCCCGCTCGTCTCCGCCACGGAAACCTCCTCTATCGTCCCCGGCCCACGGTAACCACCGGGCCGCGACCCGGCTCGCCGATTGCGTTTAGGTGGCCGCTGATCGCGACGTAGTTGATGTCGTGGCCGGCCAGTCGGTTCCAGGGGCCGTCCTGGCCCCAGCCGGTCATCCGCCCGTAGACCAGCTTCGGGTTGCGGGCGAG
>Ga0134126_10007531_pt1 | contig 13668 bp, 10 predicted proteins | sample KB31752_FD_96881 | JGI IMG/M metagenome (GOLD analysis project Ga0134126, IMG submission 96881) | Terrestrial soil microbial communities with excess Nitrogen fertilizer from Kellogg Biological Station, Michigan, USA - KB3-175-2 | ecosystem: Environmental > Terrestrial > Soil > Unclassified ...
GCCCGCAGATTGGTTTCCAGCTCGGAGCGCGCGTCACGGAGGGAAGCGTGCGTGCGCGCGTCACTCGACTCCGCAAGGCCCGTGAGGAGGCGCACCTCCTTGGTATCCGCATCGGCTGCGACGCGCAGCGTCGGAGGCGGAATGATCCAGGTATCGGTGCTGGTGAGCCGCTCTTCGGCCGCCTCGTGTTCCGGGACCGCGGCCAGCTCCAGTACCGGGAGCTCTGCCGTCGAGTCGAGATCCACTTCGTTGGATGTCGAGTGGTGCTGCACGTTCATCGAGTCTCCTCGCGCGATACCTCGAGCGGCGTTCGCCGACACGAGCGTAGGCTTGCAACCCCTGTGCCGGGGTCGAGTCCTTATTGTTGGCGCGCTCCCGAAAAAGAATTCCGTCCGGCAGAGTTTAGCGCCCTCGCGCGGGGTCCGCTCCCGTGGCAGCCAAATGTGTGAGGAGATTCATGCAAGCGGACATAAGGCAGTCTCCGCTCCGTATGCTGCATTGCGGCAGTGCCCACGGTCAGCCGCGCAGGAAGTCCTTCATCGCTTCGGCGGCGGTCTCGGGCGAGAGCTCGAACAAACCCTGCCCCTGGTCGGGCAGGTCGATGAGTCGCGCCTTGGGGAGCAACTCGCGAACCCGCTGCGTGGCTTCCCACAGGGTGTCTTTGGGTCGCAGCACTAGACTCGGTTGAGTCACCAGCCCGAGCCGCTCCCGTGCAGCGTACTGGACTATCGCGCCGACGGCCCAGGCACCGTGCGTGCCGCTGCGGAGCCGTTCGGCGAAGGCGTTTGCCGACACCTCGGGAGGCACCCCGGGCCCGTAGGTGTCACGCACCCGCTGCCATTCGGACATCAGGTGACTGCCGTCGGAGAGGGCCGTCGAGGGTGCATGGACCTGCCTGAACGACTCGCGGTCGGCGTCGTTCAGTGCGGGCACGGACACCAGCACGACCCGGCGGACCTGCTTCGGACGGGCGATCGCCAGCTCCGCCGCCATCAGGGCTCCCATCTGGTAGCCGAGCACGTCGATCTGGCGGAAGCGCATGGAGTCCAGGAAATCGCCGATCGCGCCGGCGTAGTCGGCGATCGTGGGGCGGGCCGAGGGGGCGTCCGAATCGCCGAATCCCGGGGTGTCCGGGGCGTACACGGAGCGATCGCGACCCGCCAACGCCAGGAAGCGCTCGAACAGGCGTCCGGAGAGCGGCGTCCGGTGCAGGCACAGAAGCGAGGTCCCCTCTTCGAATCCGCCACCCGGCGGAATCGCGTTATGCACGTGCAGCTGTCCGTAGCGACACTCGAAATAGCCGCGACGCACTCGGGGCTGTGCCGCGGGAATCTTGTTCGTCATGCTTGCCTTGGCCATGCTCACTCCGATTTTGGCCGTGCGGGTGCACCGGCGCGCCGTCGGACGCCTCCTGCATATCCGGACCTGGCGCGGCCGCAGCATACTGCCTTCCGCCGAGGGCCGGCCATAAGCAGCGCGTCACGAAGCGTGCACCGTATCGTTGCGCTCCAGGGACGGAGGCGTAGATTGCCCCGCGTCGTCGCTTCAATGCCGCAGAGCATCGGCGGACAGCGAAGCGTCGCCAACCACGAGAGGTAGCATGCTCAAGGCACTCATCCCGGCGGCACTGGCACTGCTGCTGGCAGGCTGTGGGCTCGCCGAAGTTGGCGCAGCCGGAGCCACCGCCGCAACGTCGGCGGCGGAACAGGCAAAGCAGGGCAAGGAAACCGAAGCGCGCGTGCAGCGGCAGGTGGACGCAGCGATGCAGCAGGACGCAGCGAATCGCAAGGCGGCCGAGGACGCTGCGACTCAGTAGCCCCCAGTCGCGCGACTCAACACCGCAGCGGCTTCATCTTCCCGATGAAGCCGCTGCGGGGGGTTCAGCGACGCTTGCCCTTCGACTTCGCGCGAGCCTTTGCCTTGGCCTTTCCCCTGGCCGGGGCTTTGGCCTTGGCCCGCCGCGCCACGGCGGCCTTCTTCCCCCGTTTGGCGGCAGGCTTGGCTGCTCTTTTCTTCGCAGCCTTCTTCTTGCCTGATTTCGCGGCCGCTTTCTTGGCCGCTTTCTTCGCGGCCGGCTTCCGGGCAGCCGCGGCCGGTTTCGGTGCGGCAGCCGGCTTGGGAGCCGGCTCGCTCGTGGCCGCAGAGGACTGCGCCGCTGGCTTGGCTTCGGCCACCGGCTTGGGGGCCGGAGCAGGCTTGGGCGTGGCCGGCTTCGGTGGGGTAGCCTTGGGCTGGGCCGGCTTGGGAGCGGCTGACTTCGCCGGTTGCGCCGGCTGTTCCGCCGCGGGCATCGGGGCAACCTCGATCACCGCAAACATGCCCCCCTGCGGATCGGTGGCCTGGGCGATCCAGCTCCCCCCGGGCACCTGCATCGGCCCGTTCAGGATGCGCCCGCCGCCGCCCTTGACCGCATTGGCGGCCTTGTCGATGTCGGCCACATTCACATAGGTCAACCAGCTCGGGGGCATCGCGGCGGGGGAGGACTTGTACATCCCGCCGATCTGCTGCCCGCCCTGAGTGATCAGCTGATAGTCACCGACGTCACCGCCCATGGGATGCGTCGGCCCCTTCTCCCAGCCGAACAGCTCGGTGTAGAAGGCGACCGCGGCATTCACGTCCGTCGTCGCCAGCTCGTGCCAGGAGTACGCCCCGAGGGCCGCGCCGCCCCCCATATTGGCGCCATCAGCCGATCCGGGAGCCGGCGTGTAGAGCGCAAACGGCACGCCCTGGGGATCGCTGACCACGGCGTACCGGCCCACGTTGGGGATGTCGGTGCCGCCCTTGATGACCTTGCCCCCGAGCCGCTGAACGCCTTCGAGGGTCGAATCGACGCTCGGAGTACCGATATAGGTGAGCCAGTGCGGCCCGGCACCCTGCTGCTCGGGCAGAGCCATGAGGCCGCCCGCGCGGGTCTTGCCCATGACCCACAAGGTGTAGCCGGGCATTCCCGAGGGCTGGGTCTTCCACGGCATCACTCTCGAGTAGAAGGCGCCGGCAGCATCCGTATCCGTCGTCATCAACTCGTGCCATATGAAGCGTCCCCGAATATCCGCGTTGCTCATGGCGAGAATTCCCCTTCTTTTTTCGGCCCTTTTTCACACGTGCAAGCGATGGAGGAAGTACGCCGCGCGCACTCACCCTCCAAAGCAGGATGCGGGACATTCTGCACCGGCGCGCGCTCCACTTCCATGACTGTTGAATCGCGAGCGGCGAGTCGTTGGCATCGCGAGCCGGGAAGTGTGTGCGGCGTGCGGCGCCGAGCAACGTCCGTGTGGTGCTTCGCTCAGCGGCCAGGGGCGCGCGAAAGCGGGACTGACCACTCCTATGACGATCAGGTGCGCCCATGAAGGGCGGCATCCCCGGCGCCCTGACCGCCCACCCGATCAGTACGTCCGATACCCGGTACGCCGCCTGCAGCGTGAGCGAATCCCCGGGGTGCACAACGCTGGTCGCTCCCAGCACGACCCATTGCAACTTTCCGAGGTGCGGCCCCTGGCCGGCGACGATCCCTAGCTGCCGCTTCGCAGCGCGACGAACTCTCCAGCGAAAGCGGCACACAGGCCGCCGGAATGACTCGCTCCCGGGCCTGCGGCTGCGCGGACGAGCTGTGCCGTCATCGCGAGCCGCGCCTTGCCGCGCCGCTCGAGGGTGCGCCGGAAGCGTCCCCAGGCTTGTGCATCGCTGAATGTGCAGGTCGCTTCGAAATCACCTTCGATGGGCTTCCTGTATTCCATGGTAATGCGCTGAACCACGAGCTGGGCTTCGGACCCGGTCTGCGCGAGTCGCAGGTGCAGGAGGGTCCATGCGGCCAAAGTCGCGGCGGCCGCCGCGCTCCCGCCGAACACGGTCTTTTCATGGTTGATGTTCGGTTGCAACGGAAGCCACAGGTCCACGCGTTCCAAGGTCGCCAGCCGCACGCGCATGCCCATGCCCACCGAGATCGGGATCTTCTGGTGGAGATATTTCTCGACCGCCGCGATGCTCGGCGGCCGCTCGATCGGGGTTCCTGGTTCTTCGGCGCGCATGGCTGCAGATGCTCGGGCCGAACCCGAGGGGACGCAAGGCCCGGGAAACCTTGGAAATGCTCCCTAGGGAAGCTTCCAGGTGGCCCCGACGAGAGCAAAACGCGGGAGCCATACAGAGGTGGTCCGCTCGAGTAGCGGACGAGAGGTGTTGCCGGCGAACTGCACATCGACACAGCAGGGATTGGCGTGATTGGTGAGGTTGTCGACTTCCCCGAACAGCTCCAGCGCACCGACTCGAATCGGGTGGACCCAGGTCACCCGGGAGTCCAGAGAGAAGTACGCCGGCCATTTGCGTTCGTTCAATGCCAGCAGCGCCAACTGGGGGGGCGCGAGGCTCACGGCGTAAAGCCGGTTGCGACCCCACCCGGTGTGCCAGGTGGCATCCGAAGACCACAACCAGGGTGCCTGGCGCCAGGCGATGCCGATAGTCGCCGCGTGCTTCTGATCCCAGCTTCGCGGCACCGTGACGCCGTTGATGACGTCGGTGGCCTCGGACCAGGTGTAGTTCACCCACCCCGACCAGGCTTGTGTAGCCTGCCACCTGAGACTGGCTTCGGTGCCGACGGCGCGCGCGCTGGATGCCTGGATCAGCACGCGATCGACTTCGATCTCCGGAAGCAGAGCGATGGGGTCCAGAAGATTCTCGTAACGTGGACGAGGGTTCTCGATGCGCTTGTCGAAGGCCTCGACGTGCAGCTGCACTTGTGGAGAGAGCTGACGCTCCAGGCCCACGACCGTCTGCATCGCAAACTCCGCGCGGTGGAACAGATCGTCGCCATCATCCACCTGCAGCTCGTCCGGGCGCTGGGTCCGTGACAGCCGGCCCCAGCTGGCGCGCAGCACTGTCGACGGACCGTACTTGTACTGCAGGCCCAGCCGCGGAGAGACCTGGTTGCCGCGAAACTCGACCCCATAGCGTTCTCCGTCCCAGCGCAGGCCGGCGTCCGCGGACAGATCGGGCGTGATCCCCCAGAGCACGGACATATAGGTGCCATAGGCCTGGCCGTCCAGGTCCAGGCGGGTCTGGGTGTTCAGGCTCGTCGGCCGGCCGAATGCCGCCGCGAGCTGCGGATTGAACAGCGCATTGGCCGTGTACCGGTACTGTGCTTCGTAGTCATACCACTCGAAACCGCTCACCAGACCCCAGCGGTCACTGAGTCGGCCGCTCGTCTCGAGGCGAAAGGCGGTGGTACCGAAGTGGCGGGTGTCCTCCATGCTGCCATCCGCGCTGCCGATACGGTCCAGCATCCCGAACCGATGCGTGTGACGTTCCGTTCGCGAGAGTGTTGCATGCAGCGTGGTGTCCTCCGTGGGCGTGAAGGTCCAGCCCAACCACCCGGTGCCGTCGCGGTAACTGATCCTGGCCTGCTCGGTGGAGGACAGATTGGTCCCCGGGATCTTCTGGCCCACACTGGAGTTGAAATTGCCCTTCAGGTCATCATCGAGCACCAGGTACCCGGCCGCGACACTCATCTCGTCGCTGAGGTCGTACTGCACCCGTCCGATGGCATCCAGAAAATCGGGGTCGACGTTGGTGCGATCCAGCAGATCGGATATGAAGTCCACGACGCCGAGGCGCACGGCCCCGAGCCATTGCAGCGGGCTGGAGCTGAGCTTGCCCTGGGTCAGTGCCTCCGAATACAACACGCTCTGGCTCAACGCATAGTAGTTCTCGCCGTCCCAGGTGCGCGGCTGCATGTCGAGCACCCCTGAGAGGCGATTGCCGAAGCGCGCCGGAAACACCCCGCTGAAGAAGTCCATGCGCGAGACGGTCTCGGGGTCGAGCGACCCGAGCAGTCCCTGGATGTCTTTGTAGTGGTAGGGCTCGAACAGCGGTACGCCGTCGAAGTACGTTGCGACCTCGTCCTCACGTCCTCCGCGGATGTGCGGCCGCACCGAAATGGCGCTCGTAGCCACTCCCGGCAGGTAGCGAACGGCACGCATCGCATCCTGGAACAACCCCGGCAGCGACTCCAGGTTCTGACGCGAAATGTCCGTCGAGGGCTGCGGTCCCATTTGCGACTGATCGACACCGTAGCGGCTGGCGTAGATATCCACCTCAGCAGACTGCGATGAGGGGGTCTCGGGCGGCTTGGCAACAGCGGCGGCGGGTTTGCTGGCCACTGCCGGCGGCGGCATCGGCTTGCCGGGCAGCCGGACGACCGAGAACACCTGCGTCCGGGCGTTGTCGGCCTGAGCGGCCTCGAGTCCCAGTCCATAGGGCGCCAGGATCCGGCGCGCAATCTCCTCGGGCGTCCCTGCCCCCGGATCCACGCTGACGGTGAGCTGCGGCTCGATGAGCGCGGAGCTGAAGATCACCTCCAGGCCGGAACGGCGCAGCTCCTCCAGAGCCTGGACAAGGGGCTGTCCCAGCGACACGGCCTCGGCTATTCCCGCCCACGACAGGGCGCAGACCAGAAAAAGACCCGCCCCCCTCATCCCGCGCTGCATGGCCACGGATGCTAGCACCCGAAGCGATTGGTTTATGCTAGCGATCTCGTCCCAATCGAGTAGTCCTGCTTCACTGTGGATCGCGCTTTGGCCGACGAATCCGAGCTCGTCAGACGCATGCTCGCCGGGGATCAGCGAGCATTCGATGCGTTCTTCGAGGGGCATTTCGCCCGGCTCTACCGCTTTGCCCTGCCGCGGCTCGGCGGGGATGCCGAGGCCACCCGCGAGGTCGTGCAGGCCAGCTTGAGCAAAGCCATGCGCAAACTGGCTCTGTTCCGCGGGGATGCGGCCATTTTTACCTGGCTGTGCCAGATTTGCCGGCGAGAGGTCGTGGACTACCTGCGCGCCCACCGCCGCCACGCCGATCACGTCACGCTCATCGACGACCAGCCCGACCTGCGGGCCGCCATTGAATCTCTCGAAGCGCCCGACGAGTACGACCTCGTCAAGGCCTATGGACGCGCGGAAGTGGGCAGGCTCGTCCAGGCTGTGCTGGATCGGCTGCCGGCGCGCTATGGCGACGCGCTCGAATGGAAGTACATCGAAGGGCATTCGGTCGAAGAGATCGGGGCCCGCCTCGGGATTGGACACGCGGCCGCGCAATCGCTGCTCGCGCGGGCCCGGCTCGCATTCCGCGACGCCCTGGAGAGGGTGTTCGGCTCGACCGCGGCGGAGCTCGCCGCCGCTATGGAGCGCTGAGCCGCCATGAGCGCCCCCACCGACGGCCATTCCGGAGCAATCGACGGGACAGCGGCTGACGTCCATCCAGAGCACGGCGTGGGCGGCGTGCTGCGCAACGCAGGACGTCGCTCAGACCCCCCCGAGGATGCAGCGCAGTCCGTCCGCGCTGCCGTCGAAGCGCAGTGGCGCGAGGTCGTCGCTCAGCGAACCCGCCGGCGTCGGATGGAGTTGTCGTTGGCGGCGGCCGCCGCGCTCGCGGCGATCGGGCTGTGGGCTGCTCGGCCCGTGCTGCTGGGTACGGGCGATCGCATGGCTGAAGTGCAGTTTGCCGCGGGGTCCGCGCAGGCGAAGGCGGGCTGGCTGCGCAGTTGGGGGACTGTGGGGCCGGGGCAGGCGCTCTTTATCGGTGAGACGCTCGCCACCTCGGCGAATGGCCGTCTGGCGCTGGCGCTCGCCGGCGGGGTGTCGGTCCGGCTCGATCAGGATACGCAGGTCAGGCTCCTGGGCCCGGCTCGGATTTCCGTTTCTCGCGGCGCTTTGTACGTGGATTCGGGGGCGGCGACCGATTCGCACCGGCCGGGGCTGCTGGTGGAAACTCCGGCTGGAGCCGTGCATCACCTCGGCACGCAGTATGAAGCGCGCGTGGTGGGCTCCTCCGAAGTAAGAATCGCCGTGCGCGAGGGGAGGGTCGAGCTCGACACGAGCACGGGTGCGATGCATCGCGCCGCCGCGGGTGAGCAGATGACCATCTCCGCCGCGGGAGCCGTGGTGCGCAGCGCCATCTCCCCCTACGACGAGCATTGGCAGTGGGTAGCGGCAACCGCTCCGGTTTTCAACATCGATGGGCATTCGCTCGCGGAGTTTCTGGCGTGGGTGGCGCGCGAACTGGGTCGCGATGTCGTCTACGCGGACGCGGCCACGCAGGCGGAGGCGGCCCGCGTGATGCTCAGCGGGTCCATTTCCGGGTTGAATCCGGATCAGGCGTTGGCGGCCGTCCTGCCGACGACGCCGTTGCGCAGCGAGCTTCGCAACGGGCAACTGTTCGTGTCGCTCAGCGAAGCGAGCCGGTAGGGACCGCCGCCTGTTGAGTCGTTCCTGCCCTGCTCTGTTCAGGGCTGCGCGGTAGCGAGCGCCGCCTTGAGCGAGCGCTTCGTCAGACGCTTCAGCGTGTTGGTCAACGGGTCGAGCGTGACACCGGCTGTTTCCAGCGCGATCACGCCCAGAATCGGCTCGGATCCTTCCGGGCCAAACACCACTTTGGCGATCGCGACCGTGCCCATGAATCCCAGCCGCGCCCAGCCCACCGGGAGCTCGAGAACGCGGCCGTCGGCCAGCTCGTAGACGTCGCTCGACTCAGCCTCGATACCCACCTCCCGCAGCCGCTCGGCGGACATGAGGCAATTGACGGCACCGGTATCGACCAGAAACGGCGAGTCAATCGAGCCGGCCTTTCCATGCAGGGATTGGATGGTCACGTCCGTGTAGATGAGACCCATCGGTGCTCCAGCTCGTTTGAAGGATCTTGTTGCCATCGTAGTGCCCATTGCTCACGCGTGCCACGCTGTTAGATTGCCGCAATCAGGCAAAAATGGAAGAGTTTTTTGGCAATCGCACATCTTCACCAAGTGAGGAATCACGCGGTGATCGACCGCGCAACATCTACTAGTTGAACTCCGGTGGTTCGTCGTCACGCTCAATGACTCGCTAGTTTGGCGCGAGCGCTACGTGTGCGGGCTCTCGGGCACCGCGGCCTTGTTTCTCTCGCTCCAGATGAGATATAAGCCGCTCCCGATGACGATGCCTCCACCCAGAAGAATGCGGGCGCCGGGCAACACTCCCCAGAAGGCCCAGTCGATCCCCATGCCCCACAGCAGCGCCGTGTATTCGAACGGTGCCACCGTGGACGGGGGCGCCGCCCGAAACGCTTCGGTCAACAGGGATTGACCGATAGCGCCCAGGACCCCCATCGCCGCGAGCAGCCCCCAGTGCTGCGGGCGCACTGGCACCCATCCATCTACCGCCAGTAGCGCCGTACACATCGTCATCAACGCGATGGTCCAGAAAACAATACTCGCCGTGGTATCCGTACGCGTGACCACGCGCAAGGCAACCGCGCCCAGCGCATACGCGGTGGCCGAAAACAGCGCCGCAATTGCTCCAAGGGTCATCAGGCTCGATGCGGACGGCCGGAGCATCGTCAGCACGCCCACGAGCCCGATGACGATCACGAACCAGTTGCGCCCGTCGACATGCTCTTTCAACAGAGGCGCCGACAGCGCGGTGACGATCAGCGGGGCGGCCAGAAAAATCGAGTAGGCGTCCGCGAGCGACAGCACGCGCACGGAATAGACGAAACCCCAAATGACTCCGACCGTGAGCAAGCCGCGCAGCAGGTGCAGACCGAATCGACGAGGCCGCAGCTCGCTGAGCCGACCGGTCAGCAGCAGCGGCGCCAGCAGAAACGGCAAAGAGGCGGCACCGCGCAGGGCGGCGACTTCCATTGCCGGGTACGCGGTCGAGAATACCTTCAGCAGAGCGTCCATGCCGGCAAAGGCCGCGACCGCGCCGACCATGCAGACAATGCCCTTGAAGGCGTGGCGCGGCCTGCCGCTGGAGCTCGACATGATCAGACTCGCGCCGGCCGCCGACGGTTGCCGCGAGTGGGCGCCAGGTCTCCTCTCATCGGTCACCCGAGGATCAAATGGACGCGGGGGCGTTAGGTCGACATGGGGTCAGAAGATGATCTCTCCACCCCTTCGAGGCCGGGGATAACCGCTCGCTGACGGGTCGACATGGGGTCAGAAGATGATCTCTCCGGAGAATCGGCCTCCGCGTGCCTCGGAGCCGCCGCCGTGGGGCGGTAGCTCGTCCCCAGCAGCCATGCCGGAAGGCGAAACGCGCTCACCAGCGAGACGAGCACCGCGGAAGCGTAGGGTACCGACTGGATCAGCAGCACGATGATCCAGGCAAGGCGATCCGGCCCTTCGGTGCCCCCGTGTGCATGCGCCACTCCCCATGCCGACAGCCACAGTCCCATCATCAACAGCATCTCCTCGCGTGCCGCACGGAGCGCCTGCAACAGCCGTTGCCCGCGACCGGTCTTGGGAGTTCGAAAGAACGGCTCGCGCCGCGTGAGCAGGCCCTTGACCACCGCAGTACCGATGGTATGCGTCAAGGCCAGCCCGGCAATGGCCGCGGCCACGGTCTGCCGGAAGTTGGCGCCGACCCGCGCGCGATACAGATGGACCAGCTTGGCGAGCTTGAAGGAGAACAATGACAAGGGCAGGACGGAGTAGACTACGAGGGGCGGATCGATCCGCTGCGGCGCGATCACCATGGCGGCCGACCAGGCGAGCGCGGCAACGTTGAACAGCATGTTGCATCCGTCGGCGACCCACGGTGCCCAGCCGGCGACAAAGTGATACCGCTGCCCGGCAGACAACGGACCGCCGTCGGTGAACAGCGAACCCGCATGGGACTTCAGGATCTGCATGGCGCCATACGCCCAGCGGAAGCGCTGCTTCTTGAAGTCGATGAAGGTATCGGGCATCAACCCACGGCCGTAGCTCACCGGAACGTAGTTGGCCATGTAACCGGCCTCGAACACCTTCAGCCCGAGCTCCGCGTCCTCGGTGATACACCACTCCGCCCACTTCCCGGTGGCCTCGAGCAGCGAACGGCGCACCATCGTCATGGTGCCGTGCTGAATGATCGCGTTGCGCTCATTGCGCGTGATCATGCCGATATGGAAGAAGCCGCGGTACTCCGCATAGCACATCGCCTTGAAAGCGCTGGCCCGCTCGTCCCGATAGTCCTGCGGAGCCTGCACGATGCCGACGCGCGAGTCCGCGAAGCCTGGGGCCAGATCGCGTAGCCAGCCCGGCTCGACCACATAGTCACTGTCGATCACGGCGACGATCTGCGCATCGGGAGCCGTCCGCTCGAGCGCGAAGTTGAGCGCCCCCGCCTTGAAGCCCGCCAGCGGCGTCACGTGGAAAAAGCGGAACCGCGGCCCGAGCCGGGCGCAGTGCGCCTCGACGGGCCGCCAGACCGGCTCATCCCGGGTGTTGTTGTCGACGACCAGCACCTCAAAGCTCGGATACTCGAGGCGAGCCAACGCATCGAGTGTCTCGATCAGCATCTCGGGAGGCTCGTTGTAGGCCGGAACGTGGATGGAGACCTTGGCAGGGGACGTGCCGTCCGGGGACGGTGGGAGCCAGAGCCGCCGTCGTGAGGTGACCCAGTGCGCCTCGGCCCACTCATGCGCCTCGGCGAGCAGGATGAAAATGACCCCAAGCATCCCCAACAGCAGGAGCACTCCGGAGATGACGCTCGCGACCGTCATGTATTGCTGCGTGAAGTCGTAGAACGCCCACACCGTGAGGGTCGCCGCCGTGTACACCACGATGGCAAGAAAGCTGCGGCCACGATTGCGCAGCGTGCGGCTGTTGAAATACAACACGAACAGGACCAGGAGTGCGACGGCAACGGAGATGGCGGCCAGCGACTGCCACCCGGGCACGCGTACGATCGGTGCCGTGAGCTCGAATTTCGGCCGCCGCTCGACGTCGTAGACTCCCCAGTACGACCCGGCCGCCCCCTCCTGAACCGCCTTCCAGGGCTGGTCGAAGGCTTCCATCAGGTAGTACATGATCTTGTCGTGCTCGGCGCGGATGAGGAATCGGCGCAGGAAGAGCGCTTCGTTCGCATCCGAGGCCACCGCGGATTCGCGCGTGCGGCCGTGGCTGGGCCAGCCGATCTCGGCGATGACGATCGGCTTGCGCGGAAAGGCCTTCTCCAGGCGGTGGAACTGCGCGAAGGAATAGTCGACAGCCACATCGACGGAGACACCCTCCCAGTAGGGCAACAGGTGCACTCCGATGAAGTCCACATGCTCGGCAAGCTCCGGATGCGCGAGCCAGACATGCCAGGGCTCTGCGGTGCTCACCGGCTGTCCGATCGACTCCCGCGCGCGATCGAGGTACCGCACCATCTCCCCGGACGTCAATTCGCCGCGCAAGACCACTTCATTGCCGATGAACACCCGCGTCACGTTCGGGTGGGTGCGCGCGATCTCGATGGCTCTCTGGAGCTCCCGGTCGTTCTTGTCCGTGTGATCGTCGATCCACGCGCCGAGCGCGACGTCGATGTCATGGCGGGCGGCGAGTTGCGGGACATCGGCCAGAGTGCCCGTGACGCTGTAGGTGCGCACCGCCGTGGCCTTGCCCGTAAGCAACTTCAGATCGGAGTCGATCTCCGCATCCGTCGGCATCTCGTTGCGTGTCGCGTCTTCGTTCGCCCGGAAGGGAGAGAACGCAAACCCCTGGATGCGCGCGGGCCACGGCGGCTCGGCGGCAGGGCGATTCAGGAATGCCCATGTCGCGAACGTCAACGTCGCGAACGCCGCCGCAATCAACAGTCCGGGCAAGGATTTCATTCAGCCACGCACCCGCAGGAGGCAGCGCATCATACGCCGCAACCTGAGCGCGGGCGTAGCTGTTCGGCCCGGCAACTACCCGGCAGGATCCCGGTGGGTGCCCCGCGGATCGGACAGGCTGGGTGTTATGCCCGTTGGGGACAGTACTGAATGGGTATCCAGCGGGCGCCGCTGCGCCTCACCAAACACCCACGTTGGGCATCGACTTCCAGGGCTCGGCCGGCGCCAGCGCGGCGCCGTTCTGCAACAGCTCGACGGAGATGTTGTCGGGCGAGCGCACGAAGGCCATCCGCCCGTCCCGCGGCGGACGGTTGATGGTCACCCCGTGATCCATCAGCCTCTGACAGGTCGCGTAGATGTCGTCGACGCCGTAGGCTACGTGGCCGAAGTTGCGCCCGCTCCCGTACGGCTCCGGGTCCCAGTTGTATGTCAGCTCGATCTGCGCCGATTCGTCTCCGGGAGCGGCGAGAAAGATCAAAGTGAAGCGGCCCTGCGGGACTTCGTGTCTCTTGACCTCTTTCAGTCCGAGCGCTTGCGTGTAGAAGCGCAGGGAAGCGTCGACGTCCGTGACGCGGACCATGGTGTGCAAATACTTCATTTCTCGCACCTGAGAGCTCTCGGGGGTGACAGAGAGTACCGGGAATGAGGTGGCGTTTGCCACGGGTGGGCGCAGCCACGCTATCGGAGGCGCGGCTGTGCCTGCTGCGCGCCTGATTGCCGCCGCCCGGAGGTCAGTCGTGCCGTTCCGCGTGCGCTCGCAGCCACTCCAGGACATCCGGCCAGCCACGGTGCTGCGCGCGGGTACTGTCGGTCAGCCCCGAGTGCGTCAGCCGGACAGTGGTAACACCATCCTTCTCCTGCAGCTCGAAGCGCACGAGCGTCTCCAGCTCGCCCTCCTGCCAACTGGGCAGCCACGTGAACGAGAGCACACGGGGCCGCTCGATCTCTCGATAGATGCCGCGGATGGTGAACGGCCTTCCGCCCACGCCGCTGCCGCTCATGAGCCAGTGCCCTCCCGGACGCAGGTCGGACTCCATGTGCTGCGCCTTGAACCTGCCCTCGGCACCCCACCAC
>Ga0134126_10007532_pt1 | contig 13667 bp, 9 predicted proteins | sample KB31752_FD_96881 | JGI IMG/M metagenome (GOLD analysis project Ga0134126, IMG submission 96881) | Terrestrial soil microbial communities with excess Nitrogen fertilizer from Kellogg Biological Station, Michigan, USA - KB3-175-2 | ecosystem: Environmental > Terrestrial > Soil > Unclassified ...
CCCCCGCCCCCCACCACCCGACCCCGCCCCCCCTCACCCCCCCCCCCCCGCCAGCACCCGGCCCGCCCCTACTCGCTGGCCCCCGCGCCGCCCCTACCCCACCCCGACCTCGCTCGCCCGCCCGCCAGCACTCGGCCCGCCCCTACTCGCTGGCCGCCCGCCGGCACTCGGCCCTGCCCACCCACTCGCCGGTCCGCCCGTCTGGGCAATGGGTGAATCAGAGTCGGTCACGGTTGCGGGCTGATGAGCGGGTGTCCGAGCACGTTAGCGGAGGTTAGGCGGGCATTGGCGGCGAGGCCATGATCAATTAAGATCGCGCGCGCGAGGGATCGGCACGGCTATAACGTTTGCCTAGCGCGAGCCGACTGACTGAACATTCAGCCATCGCGGCTCGACTGGCGCATACCACATAATGCCAGTTCAGCGGTACCCCCGGTCGGAGTCGAACCGACACTGGGGACCCTTTTAGGGGGCCGGCCTCTTCCCTTGGGCTACGGGGGCTTCGTGATAATACCCCGCGCGCTTACTCTGACTCTACATTCGCGGATAAAGGTGGCCCGATTCTCGGCCAATGTCGTCTATCTAATTGATGTGCTCCTGGTCGTTATACACACCGAGTGACCATTGTATCTTTGTCATAACCCTTCGTAATCGATTGGTCGCCCAACACACAGGTTGGGCTGTTGGGGCGCACGGGGTTCGCGGGACCCGAACGGCGCGCGAACGGCGGCCAGCCGAGCTACAGGCCCACCGCGGCCGCGGCCCGGACCGGCCAGCCGAGCTACAGGCCCACCGCGGCCGCGGCCCGGACCGGCCAGCGAGCTACAGGCCCACCGCGACCCGGACGGGCCAGCAGAGCTACAGACCGGCCGCGACGCGGGCGCGGGTGAAGACGTCGTCCAGCATCGCTTCGGTCACCCGTCCGGTGAAGGTGTTCTGCTGGCTGGGGTGGTAGCAGCCGAGAGCGAGCAACGGGGCCGGGTCCCCGTCAGGCCGCGACAGCGGAACCTCGACACCATGGCCGAACGAGGGCCGTGGCCGGGGCACGGTGAACCCGGCCGCCGACAGCTGGGACCACAGCACCTGCCAGGCGTAGCCGCCCAGGCAGACCACCACGCGCAGTCCGGCCAGCGTGAACCCGACTTCGGCGGCGAGCCAGGGTGCGCACGCGGCCCGCTCGTTATTCTCGGGCTTGTTCGCGGGTGGAGCGCAGCGCACGCCGGCCACCATCCTGGCCCCGAGCAGGCGCTGGCCATCCCCGGCGGTGACCGAGGTCGGCTGGCTGGCCAGGCCGCATCGCCACAGGGACGCGAACAGGAAGTCGCCGCTGCGGTCGCCGGTGAAGACCCGGCCGGTGCGGTTGCCGCCGTGGGCGGCGGGGGCCAGGCCGAGGATGAGCACGCGCGGGTGGTCGTCGCCCCAGCCGGGTATGGGGCGACCCCAGTAGCGCTCGTTGGCGAACGATCGCCGCCTGGTGACGGCGACCTCCTCGCGCCAGGCGACCAGTCGCGGACAGGCCCGGCAGACGGACTGGCGGGCGGTCAGCTCGGCCAGGGTGCCGGCGCTGGCGGCGAGCTCGCGGACCTGGGCGGGGTCGGCGGCCACGGGGGTGGCGGCGGTGGCGGGGTCACCGGGCCAGCCGGTGCCGGGCGGCACGAATGGGCGAGGCACGAACGGGCTATTGGTCATCGGCCGCGATGGACCAGGCGATGCCGTCGAGGATGTCGTGCTCGCTGGCCACGACGGCGTCGAAGCCGAGCTGGATGAGGATGCGGTCCAGGACCAGAGCCCCGGCGCCGATGACGTCGACCCGGCCGGGGTGCATGACGGGGATGGCGGCACGCTGCTCGCGGGTCTGGCTGAGCAGGCGGAGGGTGACCTCGTGCACCTGCTCGGCCGGGATGCGGGCGTGGTGGATGCGGGCCGGGTCGTAGGCCGTCAGGCCGAGCGCGACGGCGGTCACGGTGGTGACCGAGCCGGCCAGGCCGACCAGCGTCCGGGCGCTGGTCACGGGCACGGCCCTGGCGGCGTGGGTGATGGCGGCGTCGATGGCGGCGGTTGCGGCGGCCACCTCCTCGGGGGTGGGCGGGTCGGAGTGCAGGTAGCGCTCGGTGAGCCGGACGCAGCCGATATCCATGGAGACGCCGCGTGGGTCCTCGCCGTCGTCCCCGCCGACGACGAACTCGGTCGAGCCGCCGCCGATGTCCACGACCAGGTAGGGGGGCGGCAGGCCGTTGCGCGCGGCGGGCCCGGTCAGCTCGCCGGTGGCGCCGGTGAACGACAGGCGGGCTTCTTCCTCGCCGCTGATGACCTCGGGGGGCACGCCGAGGATGTCGATGACACCGTGCACGAACTCGGCCGCGTTGCTGGCGTCCCTGGTGGCGCTGGTGGCCACCATCCGCACGGACAGGGCGCGGGCCGCCCGGATCGACTCGGCGTACCGCGACAGCACGCCCAGGGTCCTGGCCAGGGCCAGGGGGGAGATCCGGCCGGTGGCGTCCACCCCCTGGCCGAGCCGGACGATCTCCATCTGGCGCTGGACGTCGGTCAGCTCACGGCGGGCCAGGCTGACGTCGGCGATGAGCAGGCGCAGGGAGTTCGTCCCGCAGTCGATGGCGGCCACCCGGCGGGCCAGGTCGCCGCCCTGGCCCAGGGTGGCAGAGCCGGTTTCGAGGTCAGCCACGGCGCCGCCCAGCGGGGGCGGGATCCGGCCCAACGGCGTCGAGGTCGGCGTCGGTGACGCAGGGACCGGCCGCCCACCACGAACCGGCCGCCTCGATGGCCTCGCGGCCGAGCGGGTTGCTGCCGGGCACGGCCAGCTCGTGCGCGACCAGCGCGTGCAGGCACTTGACCCGGTCGGGCATGCCCCCGGCGCTGGCCGCGGACGGCGGGAGCGGCTCCAGGCCCGCGGCCTGGCCGGCCTCGGCCCGCCGGGCCAGGTAGTCCTGATGGGCGGCCTGGTAGCTGTCGCGCAGCTCGGCGTCGGTGCGCAGCCGCTCGGTCATGGTCCGCATGACCCCGGCCGCCTCCAGGCGGCTGACGGCCGCGGCGGCCCGCGGGCAGGTCAGGTAGTACAGGGTCGGGAACGGGGTGCCGTCGGGCAGCCTGGGCGCGGTCTGGACCACGTCGGGCAGGCCGCACGGGCAGCGGTGGGCGACGGCGGTCACGCCGCGCGGGGCCCGGCCGAGCTGCCGGGCCACCACGGCCACGTCACGCTGGGACATGGTCACGCGCTGGGACATGGTCACCGGTCGGAGGTCTGGTCCGCGACCCGCACCGAGGACCACAGCCGCTCGTACCACGGCGTCACGACGGCGTGGCTCGCGGCCGCCCTGGCCGTCCGCTTGGTCCCGTCGATGATCACGTAGCAGGTGTGGGCGGGCAGGCACATGTGCAGCCGGTCCCTGGCCTGCTGCTCCACGTAGGCCGGGCTGGACAGCCGCCGGTGCTCGGCCCGGAGCTGGCGCAGCTGGGCCGAGATCTGGGCCTCCTGGGCCTGGAGCTGGCTGATCTGGCGAAGCTGGGCGAGGTACTCACGAACCGGATAGGCGAGGCTGAGCGCGATGGCGCAGACCACGACGACCAGCACCGCGGCCCGGCTGGTGAACCGGGGCCGCGGGCCGGCGGGCCGGCTGTCGCCGGCTGGATCTGGCATCGGCGGCCTCGTCATTTCCCGCTGGACGCCGCTCGCGGGAACGCGCCCCGGCCCGCGTAGGCCGCCGCGTCGCCCAAGATCTCCTCGATCCTGAGCAGCTGGTTGTACTTGGCCACCCGCTCCGACCTGGCCGGGGCGCCGCTCTTGATCTGGCCGCAGTTCACGGCGACCGCGAGGTCGGCGATCGTGGTGTCCTCGGTCTCGCCCGAGCGGTGGCTCATCATGCAGGCGAAGCCGGCCCGCTGGGCCAGGGACACCGCGTCCAGGGTCTCGGTCAGCGTGCCGATCTGGTTGACCTTGACCAGCAGGGCGTTGGCCGCCTTCTCCTCGATGCCGCGCCGGATCCGGGCCGGGTTGGTCACGAAGATGTCGTCCCCGACGATCTGCACCCGGCTGCCGAGCTCGGCGGTCAGCTCACGCCAGCCGTCCCAGTCCTCCTCGGCCAGCGGGTCCTCCAGGGACACGATCGGGTAGGTGTCCAGCCAGCTGGCGTAGACGCTGGTCATCTCGGCCGCGGTCTTCTTGCCGCCCTCGAAGGCGTAGCCGCCCTCGGAGAAGAAGCTGCTGGCGGCCGCGTCGATGGCCAGGGCCATGTCCTGGCCCAGGGTCAGGCCCGTCTTGCCGATGGCCTCCACGATCAGGTCCAGCGCGGCCTGGTTGTGCTCCAGGTCGGGCGCGAACCCGCCCTCGTCGCCGACGCCGGTGTTCAGGCCGTGCTGCTTGAGCACCGCCTTGAGCGCGTGGTAGGTCTCGGCGCCCCAGCGCACCGCCTCGCTGAACGTGGCCGCGCCGATCGGCGCGATCATGAACTCCTGGATGTCCACGTTGGTGTCGGCGTGGGCCCCGCCGTTGAGGATGTTCATCATCGGCGCCGGGAGCACGTGGGCGTTGGGGCCGCCGACGTAGCGGAACAGGGGCAGGCCGGAGGACTCGGCCGCGGCCCTGGCCACGGCCAGGCTGACGCCGAGGATGGCGTTGGCGCCCAGCCGGGACTTGTCCGGAGTCCGGTCCAGGTCGATCAGCTCCTGGTCGATGAGCCGCTGGTCGTCGGCGTCGAAGCCGACCAGCTCGTCCTGCATCTCATCGATCACGCCCTGCACGGCCCTGGTGACGGCCTTGCCGCCGTAGGCCTCGCCGCCGTCGCGCAGCTCGACGGCCTCGAAGACGCCGGTGGAGGCGCCGCTGGGCACGGCGGCCCGGCCGAGGCTGCCGTCGTCGAGGACTACCTCAACCTCGACGGTGGGGTTGCCGCGCGAGTCGAGTATCTGCCGGGCAAAGACGCCTTCGATGGAGGCCACAGTTATTTGCTCCTGAGGATGGCACCCGGGATTTTCCGGGAGGTGCACGGTTCACGACGTTTCGGCACGAGCCTAGTAGAGGCCCGGCCTGGCGCCGCAACGGCCACGCCGGGGCGGGCGGGCTCGTCCGGGGGCGGGCTCGTCCGGGGCAGGCTCGTCCGGGGCGGGATCGTCCGGGGGCGGGATCAGGGTCAGGACTGGGTGGAGCGTTCCCAGGCCTGGACGCGCTTGCGGTAGGCGCGGGCCGCGGAGTGGAGCTCGAGCTCGGGATCCAGGCCCGCGGCCCTGGCCCGCTCGGCCAGCGCGAACAGCTCGGCGCCGATCTCGCTCACCTCGTCGCCGGGCCCGGACTCAGCCGCCAGGTCGCCCAGCTCGGCCGGCGCCCCGGCCCGCTCGGCGCGCCGCCGCAGCGCCGTGGCCAGTGACAAGGCTGGCTGGGCCAGCGGGATCCCGTCCAGGACCGACCCCGCCTCGCCCTTGGCCGCCTGGCGCTCGGCCGCCTTGATGGTGTCCCAGTTGGCCTTGACCTCCTCGGCCCCGGACACCGTCACATCGCCGAACACGTGCGGGTGACGGCGGGTCAGCTTCTCGATGATCCCGTCGGCCACGTCGTCGATCGTGTAGCCCGTGCCGTCGTCTCGCTCGGCCGCGACCCTGGCGTGGAAGACCACCTGGAGCAGCACGTCGCCCAGTTCCTCCCGGAACGCGCCGGGGTCCCCGCTGTCCAGGGCCTCGATGGCCTCGTAGGTCTCCTCCAGCAGGAACGGGGCCAGCGACTCGTGGGTCTGCTTGGCGTCCCAGGGACAGCCGGTGCGCAGCCGGTCCATGACCACGACCAGGTCGAGCAGCCGCGCCCCCAGCTGCAATTCGACCTGGCCGTCACTCGTGTCAGGCATGCTGCCCTAGCACGGCGGCGTCAGCCGCGGCTTCGCGCTGGCACTGGCGCTGGGACTGGCGCTCGGGCCGATCGTCGACGCCGCGGCCAGATTGCTCTGCGCCGGGACGACCGAGAACGTCGAATAGTCGTACGCGCCGTACTGCGGGTTGACGTTGATGCTGAGGTCCTTGGCCGCCAGGCACTGCGCGTGCGCCACCCGGGCCTGCAGCGCCGTCTGGGCCGCCTGCGCCGTCGGCTGCTTGCCGCCGTCCAGCCGGTTCTCGAACGCCGACAGGATCGCGAAGTAGCGCCCGATCTGCGGAACCAGGTCCGGCGGCACCGCGCCGGCCGCCGACACGTAGGCCGCGGTGTTCACCTTCTGCTGGGCGGCCTGTGCCTGCAGCCCGGCCAGCTGTTGCTGGACCTGGGCCGTGGTGACGTTGATGCCGTGCTGGGCCGCGAGCTTGTCGAAGACCTGGAACGTCAGCAGCCAGGTCAGCACCTGCTGCGGTTCCTGGCCCCTGGACCGCTGCGGGCTGACGCCCTTGCGCTTGTCCGTCGCGTAGGCCGAGTTCAGGTTGGCCACCTGGCTGGTCAGCGCGGCCGAGGTGATCCGGCCCTGGCCGGTGACCGCGGCTGCGCCCAGCTGCAGTGACCCGCACGCGGTCACCGCCAGGCCGCCGGCGAGCACCGCCGCGGCCAACTGCATCGAGGTGCGGCGCACGACGATGTTCCTCCTTATGCCGAGCGCTCGGCCGGCTCGCCGAGCACCGTCTCGATCAGCTGCTCACACCAGGCGAGCAGGTCGGTGTCGCGAAGCGCCGGAGCGCCCAGAGACACGGTCTGCCCGGTGCCAGCTCGCGTGCTACCCGACCCTGCGCGCGTGCCGGGCACGGCCCGCGGCACCGGTACGAGCATCGTACGCACTGCCGGCTTGAGCACCGTCCGCGGGTACAGCCGCTGCACCCGGACCTGCTTGGAATCGGGCAGCTCCACCGGTGAGAACCGGATGTGGTTGCCCTGCTGGGTGATGTCGGTCAGCCCGGCCCGGCGGGCCAGGAACCGCAGCCGCGCCACCGCCAGCAGGCTCCCCACCTGGGGCGGGATGGGCCCGTAGCGGTCGGTCAGCTCCTCCCGCACGGCCACGATGTCGTCATCGTTGTCGATGGCCGCGATGCGGGTGTAGGCCTCCAGCCGCAGCCGCTCCCCCGTCACATAGTCGTGCGGGATGTGCGCGTCCACCGGCAGCTCGATCCGGACCTCCTCGCGCTGCGCCGGGCCGTCCCCGCGCAGCTCGCGGACCGCCTCGCCGATCATCTTCACGTACAGGTCGAAGCCGACCGCGGCCACGTGCCCGGACTGCTCGCCGCCGAGCAGGTTGCCCGCGCCGCGGATCTCCAGGTCCTTGAGCGCGATGTGCATGCCCGCGCCGACCCCGGTGTGCTGGGCGATCGTGGCCAGCCGCTCGTGCGCCGTCTCCGACAGCGGCTTCTCCGGCGGGTACAGGAAGTAGGCGTAGCCCCGCTCGCGGCTGCGGCCGACGCGGCCCCGCAGCTGGTGCAGCGCGGGCAGCCCGTAGGCGTCGGCCCGGTCCACGATCAGCGTGTTGGCGTTCGGGATGTCCAGGCCCGACTCCACGATCGTGGTCGACACCAGGACATCGAACTCCCGCTCCACGAACTGGGACATCACCTTCTCGAGCGTGTGCTCGTTCATCTGGCCGTGGCCCACGCCGACCCTGGCCTCCGGCACCAGCTCGGCGATCCTGGCCGCGACCTTGTTGATCGAGGACACCCGGTTGTGCACGAAGAACACCTGCCCGTCACGGAGCAGCTCCCGACGGATGGACGCCGCGATCTGCTTCTCGTCGTACGGGCCGACCGAGGTCAGCACCGGGTGCCGCTCCTCGGGCGGGGTCAGGATGGTGGACATCTCCCGGATCCCCGAGATGCCCATCTCCAGCGTCCGCGGGATCGGGGTGGCCGACATGGCCAGCACGTCCACCTCGGTGCGCAGCTGCTTGAGGTACTCCTTGTGCTCGACCCCGAACCGCTGCTCCTCGTCGATGATGACCAGGCCCAGCCGGTCGAACCTGGTCTCTGGGGACAGCAGCCGGTGGGTGCCGATGACCACGTCCACCTTGCCGTCGGCCAGCCCGGCCAGCGTCTCGGACACTTCCTTGTCGCTCTGGAATCGCGACATCGGCCTGACCACCACCGGGAACGGGGCGTAGCGCTCGCTGAACGTGGCCAGGTGCTGGGCCGCCAGCAGCGTGGTCGGGGCCAGGATGGCCACCTGCTTGCCGTCCTGGACCGCCTTGAACGCCGCCCGGACGGCGATCTCGGTCTTCCCGTAGCCCACGTCGCCGCAGATCAGCCGGTCCATCGGGACCGGCTTCTCCATGTCGGCCTTGACCTCGTCCACCGCCGCCATCTGGTCCGGCGTCTCCACGTAGGGGAAGGCGTCCTCCAGCTCGCGCTGCCAGGGCGTGTCGGGCGCGAACGCGAACCCCGGCGAGGCCATCCGGGCCTGGTAGAGCCGGATCAGCCCGGCCGCGATGTCGCGCACCGCCTTGCGGGCCCGGCCCTTGGCCTTGGCCCAGTCGGCGCCGCCCAGCCGGTGCAGCGCCGGCGCTTCGCCGCCTGAATACTTGGTCACCTCGTCGAGCTGGTCGGTCGGCAGGTAGAGCCGGTCTGGCGGGTGGCCGCGCTTGCTCGGCGCGTACTCGATGACCAGGTAGTCCCTGGTCGCGCCCTGGACCGTGCGGCTGGTCATCTCCACGTACCGGCCGACACCGTGCTGCTCGTGCACGATGTAGTCGCCCGGCGTGAGCTGGAGCGGGTCAATGCCGCCGCGGCGGCGGCTCGGCATCCGCCCCTTCTGCCTGGTGCCCGGCCGTGTGCCCGCCACGTCGGCCTCGGCCAGTACGGCCAGCTTGACCGACGGCCAGACGAAGCCGGCCTCCAGCAGCCCGGTGGCCACGCTGGCCAGGCCCGGCTCAGGCGTGTGCTCCAGGGCCCCGGAACCCGGCCCGGCCACCCCGATGCCCTCGGCCCGGAGCAGTTCCGCCAGCCGCTGCGCGGGCCCATGGCCCTCGGTGAGCAGCACGACTCGCCACTGGTCTGTCAGCCAGCGGCCCACGTCTCCCAGCACGTGCGTGGTATCGCCACGGTAGGCGGGGGCAGGCTCGGCATTTATGGCGAAGGAAGGACGCCCAGCCAGCTCGCCCCCATCGGCTTCTGCCATCAGGCCGGAGTCGACTCCGTCGGCGCCTGATGCCTGCGTGGCCGCGAACGGCGTGATCGTCCACCACGGGATCTCCAGCTCGGTGGCCGACGTCCGGACCTCGGTGATGCCGCGGAAGGAGGCGCCGCCCAGGTCGATCGGGACCTGCCCCCCGGCCGCCGCGTTCACCCATGAGGCCTCGAGGAACTCCTGGCTGGTCGCGACCAGGTCGGCGGCGCGGGCCCGGATGCGCTCGGGGTCGCACGCGATGACGATGCCGCCCGCGGGCACGTAGTCCAGCAGCAGCTCCATGCGCTCGCTGAGGGTCGGCGCCAGCGCCTCCATCCCCTCCACCGGGATGCCCTCGGCCAGCTTGCTGAAGACCTCGCCCAGGCCAGGCCACTCGGCGGCCAGCTGCCGGGCCCGGCTCCGCACCGGCTCGGTCAGCAGCAGCTCGCGGCACGGCGGCGCCCACAGGCCGTCCTCGGCCACCTCCAGGCTGCGCTGGTCGGCCACCTTGAAGTAGCGGATCTCCTCGACCTCGTCACCGAAGAAGTCCACCCGCAGCGGGTGCTCCTCGGTTGGCGGGAACACGTCCAGGATCCCGCCCCGGACCGCGATGTCGCCGCGCTTCTCCACCAGCTCGCTGCGCGCGTAGCCGATCTCGACCAGGCGGGTGACGATCTCCTCCAGGTCCACCGACTGGCCGACCTCCAGGCTGACCGGCAAAAGCTCGCCCAGCCCGCCGACCATCGGCTGGAGCAGGCTGCGCACCGGCGCGGCCACGGCCAGCAGGGGGCCGGTGCGGGGGTCGGCCGGGTCGGGGTGGGCCAGCCGCCGCAGCACGGCCAGCCGCTGGCCCGAGGTGTCCGAGCGGGGCGACAGCCGCTCGTGCGGCAGCGTCTCCCAGGCCGGGAAGTAGGCCACCGTTCCGGGCGGCAGCAGCGAGCTGAGCGCGGCGGTCAGGTCCTCGGCCTCGCGCGCGGTCGCGGTCACCGCCAGCACGAACCGGCCCGTGAGCTGGTCGCCGTCGCCGTTCTGGCCGGTGCCGTTCTGGCCGGTGCCGTTCTGGCCGGTGCCGTGGTCGTTGGTGGCGTGGTCGTTGGTGCCGTGGCCGGTGAGGGCGGCGGCCAGCAGCGGCCGCAGCGAGGGCGGCGCGATCAGGTCACCGCCCCCGGCCGCGCGCAGCGCGGCATGGTCAAGCGCCTGGCTGAGCTGCGGGTCATCGCTGATGGCCCGGAGCAGACCGGAGATGCTCATCGCGTCCTTATCTGGGCAGCACGTGCGTACATGGGAAGTCGGCGCGGCGCGGGCGCAGGCAGGCGCCGGAGGCGGGCCGGACGGCGTTCAGGCGGCGGGTTAGCGGCAATGTGGCGAGGTGTCATAGGAAGTTGGGCAGCACGAAACTCCCGCAACTAGCGCGAGGACGGCTTTGCGGGCCAGCCAGATCGCCGACGGCTGCATCGGCAACGTTCGGCCAGCGGCGGGTATTCCTAGTTTACCGGCCCGGCGCCGGCCACGCTCAGCGCCACCGCAACCCGGCCGGGCCCGCGTAATCCAAGCACTAAGCGCAGTCATGCGGCTACGCTAAGAAACCGTGGTTAGGAGTATGGGCGGGAGTACGGGCGGGAGTACGGGCGGGAGCGGCGTTCCCGGGGCGCGCGCCCCGAACGCGAGCCTCCGCCGGCCCGGTGCCGCCCGGGCCGGGTCTCGCACGAGCACGGGCCTGTTCACCCGGTCCGTCCTCGACTACGCGGCGCACCAGAGCGGGCAGGTCATCTCGGTCCTCCAGCTCGGCTGCGTCACCGCCGGCAGCGATCTGGACCTGACCGGGCAGGACGCTCGGCGCTACCGGTTCGCGGTCACCATGCTGGACGACGACAACGCGGTGACCAGGTCGGCCGTGGCCCGCCAGCCCGGCCTGAGCCAGGCCATCCTGGGTGACCTGCGCGCCGTGCCGTTAACCCCCCGCTCGGTCGATGTCGTGCACTGCGGCCGGCTGCTGGACCGGATCAGCCACACCGAGATCCTGCTCAGCCGGCTGGTAGACGCGCTGCGCCCCGGCGGCCTGCTGCTGGTGCGGACCGCCGACCGGCAGACCGCGGCCGGCTTCCTCGACCGGACTCTGCCCCGGCCGCTTCGCGCGCTGACCTGGCGACGCTTGCGGCCCGGCGAGCCCGGCCCCTATCCCGCCGTCTATGAGCCGCTCACCTCCGCCCGCGGGCTCCAGGCCTTCGCCACCCGGCACGGGCTGGTCGTCGCCGGCCGCGAGGCGACCAGCGAGCTGGCCGTCCAGCGGCGCCCGGTCATCGCCGCGTCCCGCGCCGTGGTGTCCGCGGTCTCCCGCGGCCGGCTGACCGCTGGCCACGACACGCTCGGCTACGTCATCCGCAAGCCGGAAGACCGCTTCGCCCGCATCCTGTGAGCGAGCCGGAGGGCGCGCGTTGCCTGGACTGAGTGACGAGCGACGAGGGAGCGAGTGACGAGGGAGCGAGTGACGAGGGAAGGCGACGCAGTGAAGCGGGCCGGAGCGGTGGGTGGGGCCCGCAGGCGAGCGAGCCAATGATGGCTGTGAGCGAGCCGGAGGCGCCGGGAGGCGCGCCCGGAGGCGAACGAACCGATGATGGCTGTGAGATAGGGCACCGCTCGCGTGTAGCCTCATGGTGGCCCGGCAGGCGCCGAGGCGTCTCAGAGCACGATTACGTCCCAAGCGGACCGGGGGTGTACGGAGGATGGACGTGACTGCGCACGCCCAGGCGGACTCGCAGCCCACCCAGGCCAGCTACGGCACGGCCCAGCCCGCGGGCGCGGCGGCCGGCGCCCCCGGTGACCTCACCGCCGTCCCCTCACTCAAGCTCAGCGACACTCAGCTGGCCGACCTGGAACTGCTGCTGTCGGGCGCGTTCGCCCCGCTGGCCGGGTTCATGACCATCGCCGACGTGGCCGCCGTGGCCGACTCCTGGCAGCTCGCCGACGGCACGCCCTTCCCAGTGCCGGTCACGCTGGACGTACCGGCCGGGGCCGTCCCGCAGGAGGCCGCCCGCGTCGCGCTGGCCGACCCCGAGGGCACCCCGCTGGCCGTGCTCCAGATCACCGAGCGCACGCCGCTCGATGACACCGGCCTGGTCCGGCTGGCCGGCCCGGTCACCGCGCAACGCGTTCCCGAGCACGGGCCGTTCCGGCGCCTCATGCTGACCCCGGCCATGGCCAGGGCCCAGGCCCCCGACGGCCCCGTGCTGGCCTGGGCCGGTCGCAGGCCGCTCAACAGCCGCCAGATCGGCCAGCTCCGGCACATGGCCGGCCAGCTCAAGGCCCGGCTGCTCATCCTGCCCCTGGTGGCCGGCCCCGCCGAGGTCGTGACCAGGCCCGAGGCCCTGGTCCGGGCCACGCTGGCCGCCGCCGGCAGCCTGCCTCCCGACACCAGGGTCATCCCGGTCCCGCTGGCCCCGCGCCAGCGGGAGGCCGGCGCCGTCATCGCAGGCCAGGTCCGGGAGCTGGCCATCCGGGCCCGGATCGCCGCCGCCTACGGCGCCTCCCACTTGATGGCCGACTCCGGCGCGCTCACCGGCCTGTCCCCCGTCGGCGGCGGCTACCAGCTGCCTGGCGCGCCGATCCTGGTCCTGCCCGCCGGAGACTGGGCCTACGACCCGCGCGCCGAGGTCTGGCGCCCGCTGGCCCTGATCGAGGCCGGCACCGAGCAGGAGGACCTGTCCGCCGACCAGCTCGGCGACCTGCTCGACGCCGGGGCCCCCGTGCCCGAGTGGTTCACCCCGCCCGAGGTCGCCCGCGAGCTGCGCCGGGCCCGGCCGCCACGGGCCGAGCGGGGGTTCGTGCTGTTCCTGACCGGGCTGTCCGGCTCGGGCAAGTCCACCATCGCCAGGGACCTGCGCGACGTGCTCAGCGAGCGCGGTGACCGCCGAGTCTCCCTGCTCGACGGCGACCTGGTCCGCAACCTGCTGTCGGCCGGGCTGGGCTTCTCGCGCGAGGACCGCGACCTCAACATCACCCGGATCGGCTTCGTCGCCGCCGAGGTGGCCCGGCACGGCGGCATCGCCATCTGCGCCCCGATCGCGCCATTCGCCTCCACGCGGGCCAGGGTCAGGGCGATGGTCAGCGAGGTCGGCGACTTCCTGCTCATCCATGTCGCCACGCCGCTGGAGGTGTGCGAGGCCCGCGACCGCAAGGGCCTGTACGCCAAGGCCAGGGCCGGGGTGATCAAGGAGTTCACCGGGATCTCCGACCCCTACGAGGAGCCGGCCGACGCCGACCTGGTGATCGACACCTCGGTGCTGACCGAGCAGGAGGCCGTGGCGGCCGTGCTGCGCCTGCTGACTTCTGGTGGCTGGCTGGCCGCCGACAAGTCCTGACCGCTCCCAGGTCCTGACGGCTCCCGAGTCCTGACCGCGGCGAGTCCTGACCGCGTCGGGGCCCTGCCCGAGTCGAGTCCGCCCGAGCGCAGCGACGTGGTTGTTGCTGTCACGTCGTACTAGGGAAGTGTCGAAGAATTACCCGTAGCTTCCGGGTTTCTGGCACTGTGCTGTGGTATGGGCGATGTGACGGTGACGCGGGAGATGCTGGCGGCGAAGTTCGGGGCGATCTTGCCGCACCTGGA
>Ga0134126_10007533_pt1 | contig 13666 bp, 21 predicted proteins | sample KB31752_FD_96881 | JGI IMG/M metagenome (GOLD analysis project Ga0134126, IMG submission 96881) | Terrestrial soil microbial communities with excess Nitrogen fertilizer from Kellogg Biological Station, Michigan, USA - KB3-175-2 | ecosystem: Environmental > Terrestrial > Soil > Unclassified ...
AGCTTCTGCCCGACGATGCGACCCTGGGCGACGTGACCGCCAGCTTCTTCGCGCGCTTCCAGCCCGATGGCGGCGAGACGCGCTTTGGGCCGTATACCTTGTCCGCGCGCACCGATCTCAGATTCGGCGGGCGGCAGATCCGGGTCCGCTATGACGGCGCCAATCTCACGGGCTGGCGCATCGGCGCGCCCCGGCTGGACGTGATGGCGGGGGGATTGCGGTGAAGACCACAACAGTTTTCCTCCTAGTCGGAATAATTTGTCTCTGGATCGCCAGTTTCGACGAAGCGTTGGCTTGCGTGTTCAAAACGTCGTCTAAACACGACACGACGAACTATCTGAGAAGCATCGGTATACTCGATGGCACCGGCAAAATGCAGCTCGCCGACAAAATCGTGACTCTTATTACTCTCAATAAAGAAGCCGAATTCGAAAGCCTCGGTTACGTTAGAAAATATTCCTTCATACGTTTGGCCGGGTGCGAGTGCGATTGCACCAACGTCATTCCTTTTTCCCGTTGGACGCAAATTTACAGCCAACTTGCCTGTATCCACGACCTCAGCGACCAACGCGCTGCGAGTGATGTTACAGGGTGCTTTCCCGCGATTGACGACGGTATAGGCAATGCCCGTCCTGTCACCCTCACTGGAAGCGTGCACGTCTCGGACGAACAGCTCGGGGCGATTGGTGGCGTTAAACTCATCGCGAGCAAGGGCGATCGCTTGCCTCGTCAATTTAGCTTGCCGCCAACCGACAAAGGCGAGCACGACAGTGAAAAAAGCAATTACCAGTGTGGAAATCGCCGTGAGATTGTTAGCGTCGGTAAGCCATTTCAACATAAAAGAGTCCCCTGGCTTCCACGCATGTTGTTGGTTGCGGTTCTAAGTGGCACGCTTGTTGGGTGGTTTTTGGTGCGGGAGTTATGAAAGGCGCAACCCTAGCACGAAGCTAGTTTTGCCCAACCCTCCAACTCACCATGGCCGGGCCCCGACCCGGCCATCCAGGGCAGCGCGTGTCGCATCATTTTCTGGATGGGCGGGTCAAGCCCGCCCATGGAGAACAACTTTATAGGCCTTCGATGAAGCTCGCACTCCCCAAGCCCTCCGGCGGTTATGATCCCGGCAACGAGGCGCAGGCCCGCGCCCTGATCGAACAGGCTGACGCCCAGAACATCAAACGGCAAGACGTGCTGACATCGCTCAAATTCCGCGACACGGCGACCGGCGCGGTGAAGACGATCACCATTCATTCCGGCGCCGTAGTGATTACGTGAGGGCGCTCCCATTGATGCGCACCACAGGCATCCGGCCCTTCCATCCTCATCCTGAGCCTGTCGAAGGATGAGGAGCGCGGGAAGAGACGTTCAGTCCTCACCCTTCGACATGCTCAGGGTGAGGAGTTCGGAGAATTGGGCGCGCTGCAGACATTATATAGAGTCGGCGCTGGCCCATTCGCCGGGGCTCGAGACCATCGAAGACGTGGAGCGCGCGATCGAACGCGGCAGCTACCAGGTCTGGTTCGGCAAAGCCTGCTGCGCCGTCACCGAGATCGCCCATTACGTCCGCGCCGAAGCGCTGGTGGTGGTGCATGGCGGCGGCGACATGGCCGAATTGGTGAACGAGCTTGAGCCCGCGATGTGCGCATTCGCCCGCGCGCAAGGCTGCACCTTGATTATGGGCACGGGCCGGAAGGGCTGGGAGCGGGTGGCGGCGCCGCGCGGCTACCGCTTCGGCTATGTCACGATGGTGAAGGATTTGGAGTCGCCAAAATCTATCTCCCCCTCCCCTTGAGGGAGGGGGCAAGCAATCGAATGAATAGCATTCGATTGCTTGGGGGAGGGGCATTCGTGCTCTGACCTGTGAGTCTGGACATCGGACGCGAATACCCCCTCCCCCGAAAGGGATCGTACCGACCCCTTTCACCCCCTCCCGCAGGGGGAGGGGGAAACCGGCCATCCTCACCATGAGCCCCTCATCCCGAGCTTCCTCACCCCGAGCCTGTCGAGGGGCGAGGGGCGAAGGGTGAGGACGCGCTAACGCTTTGTCTCACGATGGTGAAGAGTTTGCGCTTTGCCTAAAAATACGCGGGCGTGCCGACATAGTGATAATGGCTCACCCCCAGCGACCCGTCGCGCAAGGTGCCGAAAGCGGAAGAACCAACAATAAGAGCGCGAGCTTTTTCATGCCGCTGTCCCGCTCCGGTAGGCATAGCCCTTGGACTCCATGCAGGTGCGGAAGTCGTTTTGCGCCTTGCGGCGGTTCGCCACCACGGCGCCCTCGGGCCCCGAGTATTTCGAGCCGCTCTGCGCAATCGCGGGCGGTTGCTCCCGCGCATAATCGCGGCAGGCTGTCTGATCCACGGCGAACTGATACTGGCTTGTGCCAGCCTTCTGGTAGATGGCGGGGCCGCAGGCCGCGAGGGGAAGGGCCAGCAACAAGAGAGCGAACTGTCTCACAATCGCGCCTCCTACGAAGACAGGCGTAGAATGCGCCCGTTCGCGGCCGGCTGCAATCGGTACGCGCGAAGCTCTATCGATAAAGCTTCCTATCTTTCTCACCATGGCCGGCCTCCGAGCCGGCCATCCAGAAAATGTCGCCGCACGCGCTGCTCTGGATGGCCGGATCAAGTCCGGCCATGGTGAGGAGAAGGTCGCCTCAATCGCGGCGCGATTTGTTTCTGTGCTCCCGCCAGGAGAGCAGCGCGAAGATCACGAAGATCGCCGCCATTCCGCCCAGCGGAAACCAGTGCACGAAGGCCGCGTCCCGCGCCGTCATGTACACCATGCCGGCGCCCCAATGCACGGGAACGACCTCGCCGAACGACAGAATTGGGGCGGGCGGGCTCGCGCGTTCCAGTTGACCGACGCGCGAAAGACCGAAGGCCCAGGCGGCCACGCACAGCACCAGGCCGATGATGCCCGGAGCATTCCACACGCGCAGGACCAGTCCTAAAATTCGCTGCTTCAACGGCACGTCCATTGCTCACCACTATCACACATCATTTCGCCCCATGTGCAGGCGGCATCGCCAGAGGCCGCGCATGGGCGACCAGGATGTCCAGAAATTTCTCCGGGGCCTGGAAAATGGCAAGATGCCCGGTGCCCGGGATGGAGAAAAATTCCTTGTGCGGGGCCGCGACGTGATCGAGGAAGGATCGCGCCCGGGGCGTCAGAAAGCCGTCGGGGCCGTCAATGATGATCACGGGCATCGTCAATTTGGCGGCAAGGCTTTCCAGATCGTCGTCCATCATTTGCGGCATCACATGGTCCTGCGAGAATTCCGCGCCGGCAAAGGCGGCGCGGTTCGCCACTGCACCCCACAGCCCGGCAAGCGTCAGGGGCGGGCGCGGAATGGGCGGGTCGAGCGCGTTCGCCCATCGGAGCAGCGTGTATAGATTGGATATTCGCCGGTAAGGGGGCGGCCCGATCGCCGCCAGTTGCCGGACGGCGTCTTCATTCCCCGTGCCGCGCGCATGGGCCAGAAGGCGCGGATAGCCTGCGGCCAGATCGTCTTCCAGGCGCGTCACCTGTCCGGTGCCCACATAGGCATGGAACAGATCGGGGCGCTGGGCCGCCATGTGCGTGCCCAGGATCGACCCCCAGGAATGACCCAGAAGGATGATCCTGTCCTTGTGGAGATGGGCGCGAAGATATTGCGTGAGGTCCAGGCCGTCTTGCGTCATCTGCGCAATCGTCATGGTCGGCGCGACCGAGGCGCCGGATTTTGCGAAGGTCCGGCCTTCGCCGCGCTGGTCCCACATCACCAAGGTGAAATATTTCTCCCAGCCGCGATAAGCGAGCGTGGAGGGAATGGTGGAAAAGCCGGGGCCGCCATTCAGCCAGAGCAGAACGGGATTGGCGCGGTCGTTCCCACGAATCTGCACCCATTGATCGATGCCGCCGATGCGGACATACCGCGCCTCATCGATCCCGCGTGGGTCGGTGATTGCCAGCGCCTGCCGGTAACGCCAGGCGGCAAACCCGGCAACGACCACCACAACCACGGCAAGTATCGCCAAGGCGGCAAGAAAGCGGCGCATCGAGTCTCCAGCAATAACGCGCCGTTATCATACCGGAAACAGCAACCTCAAGAAGGTATCTTCCCATGTCCAGCGGCCAGAAAAGCCAGACCCAACAGCAATCGAGCGGCGCCTCGACCAGCGCCAACACGATCAATCCGTTCCAGTTCGGGCAGTTTCAGACGAATTACGGCAACGCCCAGAACATCGCGGCGGGACTGACCACGCCCTATAGCGGCCCGCTCACCGCGCCGTTCACGCCAACCCAGACGAGCGCGCAGAACATGCTGTCGGGCATCGCCACCGATCCAACATACCGGGAGATGATCGGCAACGCTGCCAACGCGGTCGCCGACATCCTGGGCAATCCGGTGGCGGCCAGCGTGACGCCGCAGCCCCTGACGGCGCAGACCATCGCGGGCAGCGACCTGTCGCCTTACCTGAATCCGTATCAGTCGGGCGTGGTGAATGCGACCTTGGGCCAACTCGCCCAGCTCAACGCCAACCAGTTGCTGAACACCAACCAGGGCGCCACCGCTTCGGGGGCGTTCGGCGGCTCACGCTCGGGCGTGGCGGACGCGCTCACCAACCAATATGACATGCAAGCCGCGGCGCCCGTGATCGCGGGGCTGAACGCGCAAGGGTTCAATACCGCGCTGAACGCGGCGGGACAGGACGCGGCCACCTTGAACAATGTGGCGATGTTCAACTCCGGCCAGAATGTGACTGCCCAGCAGGGCAGCATCGCGAATGCGCTGGCGGCGCAGGGCATGGGATTGAACGCCGCCAATGTGCTGGCGAGTTTGGCAAACCAGGGTTACGGCCTGGCGGCGGCGCAGGGCGGATTGCTGGGCAGTGTCGGCCAACAGCAGCAGGTACAGGACCAGAGCGTGCTGACGAATGCCTATAATGCGTGGCTGGCGCAGCAGGGCCAGAATGCGCAGGCGCAGAATTTGCTCAACTCCTCCCTGGGCCTGATCCCCCTCCAGCAACCCACCAACACTTCGACCACCGGCAACAGCTCCGGCACGTCGCAATCCAGCAGCAGCCCGGGGCTGATCGATATCCTGAACAGTGTTGCCAACTTGGCTGGTGCGGTTAGCGGCAAAAAATCTTAATGAGCCTTGACCGCGTATCGACACGTTCTACAATTGTCGCGTAGAGCTTGGCCTTCCCAGCATTCGGTCGTTGGTCAGTCTGCGTTGCGGCGTGGGTCGCGTCATCCTGGATCTGCTTTGTTGGAAATCTAACAATGGAGGTCAGTATGAACGTTCACGTCACACTTGTGTGTGCGGTGATGCAAGCGGCACTGCGGGTCCAGAGATGGGGCTGATCCACACGCGACGAAGGCTACTGGACTACTGGGGATAAGGCCGGGAGAGGCCGCTAGGGAGGGGCAATCCTCCCGCCCGCACCAGTTCAAAACCCGGCGCTGATCGCGCCGGGTTTACTGTTCCACGAACGCCGCCCGATTTCTAATACGCAAGTCATTGATATTATTGCATTCTCATCAGAGGTTATATAACTTACCAAAGTTACTAATTATGTTGATAACATCCATAGGCTCTTATAATCTCAAAAATATGGATAAGTTTCAAAACCCCTTTGTTCCTGGCGCCGGCACCGCCCCCCCGGAGTTAGTCGGCCGCGAAGCCGTCCTCGATGAAGCGGCAGTGACCTTTGCGAGGATCAAGGGAGGAAAATCTGCACGAAGCTTTCTGCTCGTGGGATTACGTGGTGTCGGTAAGACAGTTCTTTTGAATCGGCTACAAGACATAGCTGAGAAGGCGGGCTATCGAGCTCTGGCAATCGAAGCGCCGGAAAACAAGAGACTTCCGGCGATCCTCGCGCCTCAACTACGGCAGCTTTTGTTTTCATTAGACCGGATGCAAAACGTGAATGAACACGTGAAGAGAGCGCTTGCAGTCCTGAAGAGCTTCGGGAACGCGTTCAGGGTCACGTATCACGAACTGGAATTCGGCCTAAATATTGATGCGGAAACTGGGACGGCCGATAGCGGTGATTTAGAAGCTGATCTCCCAGAGCTTTTTCTCGCGGTGGCTAGAGCAGCCGAAGCACGAGGAACTCCCGTCGCCATCTTTATCGACGAGATGCAGTATTTGACGGAACAGGAACTCAGTGCGCTGATTATGGCCATTCACAAAATCGGCCAGAAGAATCTACCCCTTGTTTTGGTCGGCGCGGGACTTCCTCAGCTTGTTGGATTGACTGGCAAGTGCAAATCCTATGCGGAACGCCTTTTCGATTTCCCCCATATTGGTGCTCTTAGTTCATTTGACGCCAGAAACGCGTTGCAAATTCCAGTCAGAAAAGAAGGGGCGCTGTTTGAAAATGCCGCCTTGGACGAAATCATCCGAGTAACAAAAGGATACCCTTATTTTCTTCAAGAATGGGGATATCATGCTTGGAACACGGCGACCCGCTCCCCGATTACGCTTGGTGTCATAAAAGATTCCCATGATGCAGTTGTTCGCCGTCTAGACGCAAATTTTTTCCGTGTTCGATTTGATCGCCTCACCCCGCGTGAGAAGGATTATTTGCGAGCAATGGCCGAACTCGGGCCTGATGCACACCGGTCTGGCGAGGTTGCCGACCTATTAGAAGTTGAAGTTCGTTCAGTTGCGCCATTGCGTAGTGGGTTGATCAAAAAAGGCATGATCTATAGCCCCGCGCATGGAGACACAGCCTTCACAGTTCCGTTATTTGATGAATTCATGAAACGAACTATCCCAATTATGAAACGTCCTCGCTCGTCCACACAAAACGTTCCGCCGGATTAGCCAGATGGCAATACTCGCTATCATTCGAAGGCCTGACGCCATCAACAATGATTCCCTGGGAACCAGAATTGCAAAAAAATTTCCCGGGAACTTCTACCGTTTGGCGAAGGGTCAATGGCTGGTAGCTAGCGATCTCGATCCGCAATCATTGAGTGCGGAATTAGGGGTTGTCGCTGGGGCTCACTACGGGGGAACGCTCGTTTTTGAGGTGGGCGAGTATTTCGGGCTGCATGATCGAAAATTGTGGGATTGGATTAAAGACAAGCGCGATTAGTTGATCCGACATCCTGTGTCGGTATTTCGCTGGTACAAACACTTCTATCCCGACAGCACCCCGGCCAGCCAGCGTATCAGGTTCAGGATGAACTGCCGGTTCTGCTCCGCGCCGGGCGCGGTGAATCCGAAATGAAGCGGCGGGCCCGATGTCTTGATCGTCTGGGCCGAGAACATCGCCGCCTCGCCGAATACCGCAATGCGTCCCTTGCCGACATCCATCACCGCGCCCTGCAGCGCGCCGCCCACGTCATGCTCCGGCACACCGGCGGGGCAGGGCAGGATGCATTGATGGCTCATGTATCCTGCCGGCAGAACGATGATGGGCCGGGCCGCCGCCGGCGCCTTGAACGATGACCCGGTGAAGGTTTCGATGGACGAGATATTTTCGCTGCCGTCACGGCCGCGCGTGACCGCGTCGTCTTTCAGCGTTCCGTCGGCCCGGGTGAAAATATCGCGGCGTCCGTCGATAGGGTCGCGCTCGACCACGCCGTCATCGAACTGGAAGCCGAACGAAGCCGCCAAATCCCTGGCGCTTCCGGCAAAGGGTTTGTGATCGGCGATCAGGAGCAGCGATCCGCCGCTCGCGACCCAGGCCTTGATGGCCTCGATTTCGCTTTTCGTGAAAGCCGACGAAGGCGGCAGTGCCCAATGATCCCCCATCGAGGCGGGCAAGGCGTTCGAGATCACCAGGATTTTGACCGCGGCAAGGCTTTCGGCAGTGAAAGGAGACTTGAAATCGACCACCCGGAAACCGTCATGCCGCAGCAGCGCAGCGAACGGCCCGTAACGCCCGGCAATGGTATGAAAATTGCCATGGGCGGAATCGACGCCGACGACCGGTCCATTGTCTTGCGGAAAGGCGGGGTGCGCGACCCTGGTGTCCGCGCCGCCATCGGGCATCTGCTGGGCGCTGGCGATCCCAAGGCTGAAGGCAAGCATCGATACAATCAGTGCGGGCAAGCGCATGGATGCTCCTGTGGTTTTTGATGCGACTCGACGCCTCGACTTTATCATCGCCTTTCGGCATGACAGAGTGGGGTCGGTTGATCTCAAATTGTCCTCCGGGGAATGCTTCATGAAATGGCAAACTGTCACTCTGTTCTTGTTGCTCGGGGCTACGCCCGCCATCGCCCCGGCTTCGGCGCAAGACGCCGTGCCGCCCAGCAAGTGCGCGTCATGTGCGGCATGGAATGTGGACCAGAAGCCGTTCAAGGTCTTCGGCAACACCTATTATGTCGGCACCCATGAACTCAGCGCGGTCCTGATCGCGACCGGGCAGGGGCTGGTGCTGATCGACGGCGACATTCCGGAATCGGCGCCCCTGATCGCGCGCCATATTCGCGCGCTGGGCTTCGATCCGAAGAACATAAAGCTGATCCTGAATTCGCACGCCCATTTCGATCATGCCGGCGGCATGGCCTGGCTTCAGCACATGAGCGGCGCCAAGGTGGCGCTCAGCCCCTGGAGCGCGGAGGCGCTTTCGCGAGGCGACCCCAAGGACGATCCGCAACACGATATCGTTATGCCGCCGGTCCCGCCTGTCGCCAATATCCAGACCATCAAGGACGGCGAGGTGTTGCATCAAGGCGATCTCGCGCTCACCGCCCATTTCACGCCGGGGCACACCCCGGGCGGCACAAGCTGGAGCTGGAGTTCGTGCGAAGGCGCGCGCTGCCTCCATGTGGTCTATGCCGACAGTCTGACGCCGGTGTCGGAGGACAATTACCGCTTCACCGATCATCCGAGCCTGCTCGCCGGATTCGAGAAAAGCTTCGCCACACTGGACGCCTTGCCGTGCGATGTCCTGCTCTCGCCCCATCCCGGCATGGCGGATACGCTGGTGAAGTTGAAGGCGCGTGAAGGCGGCAATGCCGCTGCCTTCATCGACGGGCAATCCTGCCGCAACTACGCGGCCACGGCCCGCGCGGGATTGAAGAAGCGCTTGACGCAAGAGGCCACCGGAAAGCGCTAGCCGCCCGGCCCGGGTTTTCCCGGCTTTATGCGTCTGCGGAGGATGCGGCTGGAGATGCTGTCATATTCCTGCGCCAGCGCCTTGAGTTTGGCGCTGGTCTTGGGATCGTCCACCTCTTTGGCCACGCGGCGGAGCGATTGGGCGCGATCATGATAGCGCTGGGCGCGGATCAGTTCAGGTTCCACGATTTTCAGGCGTGCGTCTTTCGCGCCAAACGATACGCCCTTTTCCTGACGCCAACCTTCCGGGCGGATGAACTTGGCGTGGGGTGCGGCGTCATGCGCACCCGCATGAAAGTCCGCTGGCGGGGGCCGTTTTGTTCCTGTATTGTTCTCAACCGGGAGGACGCCCCATGACGTACACGGACGATTGCCCGCGCGGGATCGGCCGCCCGCTTGCCGCGATGGCGCTGGCGTTGATTTTGGCTGGATGCGGTCATCTGGGCCATGTGCCATTGCCGGGCGGATTCAATGTCTATGGCGATGGAGTTTATGCCGACGATGCCAGTGTGGCGCGGGAGGCGGCGTTTGTCTGCCCCACCGGCTATAAGAAACTCTCGGTCGACGGCATGCCCGGTCCCGCGGAACTGGGACGCACCTTGATCTGGCATATCGCCTGCAACCCAAAATAATGAGTCGCGGCATCTCGCGCCACAGGAGTGAAACATGCTCAAACCTGGACTGTTCGGCGGGCAGTGGGAGGACTTTATCAATCCCAGCGATCTCGACGGGACCGGCGCGGCCGATAGCGTCCTCACGAATCTCCCCGCGCCGTACACCGGTACGGACGCCAAACCATCTTCGTCGGTGCCGGATGATCTTCTGGATGCAGGCGAGGCGATCTGGATCTCGCCCAACACCGCGTTGGGCCTGATCGCCGGCATCGCGGGAATTCCCTTCGGCGCCAGGCCGACTTTCGAGTATGGCGCGGTGGTGTTCAATGATTATCCATGGCATGGCCCGCACGCCGGAGCGCTGACGCTTGGCAACACAATATTGTCGAATTTATCTGACCTGAATCAAGACGGTCCAACCTATACATCGAACTACAACGCGGGTGCTGGGCTGCCGACACCGTCCAATCCATCGGTGAACATCGGCAATCACGAAGGAGGCCATGTGCATCAGGCGGGCGCGTTGGGCCCACTCTATATTCCCACCTATGTTTTGCAGAGCATCCTTTCAAACGGTCCTTCGCCGATGGAAAAGGCAGCCGACACGTATGGACAAACAGGCAAGGGGTGGTGGCCATGGTAGGCAGTGCCAGGATATTGCTTGTTGCAGCAGCCGGCATGGTCGTGACCGGCTGCGGTACGCTTGACCATCATGAACTGGCGGCCGGCCAGTTCAATGTTTGGGGTGATGGCGCTTATGCACATGACAGCGACCTGCAGCGCGAAGCGATGCGTGTCTGCCCTTCCGGCTTTACCAAAGTGTCGGTTTATGACGGCCCTGAGAACGCGGATGTGGCGCGAATAATCCGATGGCATATCGCCTGCAACGAAAATTCAAAATGACGGTAGGCATCTACGGGCAAACAGGCAAGGGGTGGTGGCCATGGTAACGCGACTGGCGATTGCGGTCATTCTGGCCAGCGTCCTGGCCCTGCCGACATGATATGCGTCGTGCCGCATCGTAATTTTCATCGCGACAGGCATCCAAAATGTTGAGATGGATTGCGCAAATAATTCCGCTCATGATGATTGGCTCAATACTTGCCGGCTGCGGTACGCTCGACCACCATCAATTTGCGCCGGGCCAGTTCAATGTGCGGGGCGAGGGGGCCTATGCGCGCGAAGAAGATGTGCAGCGTGAGGCGATGCGCGTGTGTCCCACCGGATATACAAAATTGTCTGTCTATGATGGACCCGCGAATGCGGATGTAGCACGAGAAATCCTATGGCAGATCGCCTGCAATGGCGCGCCGCCCGCTAGATAAAGACCGAAGGATTCCATGTCCGCAATTTCGCTCGCGGGCGCCTTGGTGCGCGCGCATGAAGGCTGTCGCCTTGCCGCCTATCCCGACGGCAAAGGTGTGTGGACCATCGGCTGGGGCCATACCGGCGCCGACGTGCATGAGGGCCTCAGCTGGACGAAAGAGCGGGCCGACGACCAGCTCGACGCCGATCTCACCCACGCGGCGCTGGCAGTGACGCGGCTGAAGCGGCGGCTGCTCAGCGATTCGCAGATGGCGGCGCTGATCTCGTTCGTGTTCAATCTGGGCGAGGAGACGCTTGCCGGCTCGGCCCTGCTCGCGCTGGTCAATGACTGCCGTTGGCTGGAGGCAGCCAAAGAGTTCCTCCGCTTCGATCATATCGGAGACAGCGAATCCAAGGGCCTCTTGATTCGCCGCCTGGACGAAGCCGCGCTGTTCCTCAAGGGCAGTTGAGCCGCAGCGCAAGCGCGACCTATTTAGGCCGGAGGGGGCAACCTTTAGTTTGAACTAACCGGCGGCGACACGCTTTAGGCCCGCCTCCCCCGCGCATGCGAAGCACGCTGGTGGGGGAGGTGGCCGTAGCAGCGCTTGCGATGCGTAGGCCGGAGGGGGCAACCTTAATGCACTTTAGTTGTGATCGGCTCGTCCTTGTCCTTGATCACGAACGCCAGGAAGCGCGCCTTCTCGGTGGCGCTGGCGTTGGCCGAAACGGTGTGAATGTCGGTCGGGCTTTCATAGAAGGTCTCGCCCGGGCCCAAGGTCAGCAACGGTCCGCCCTGAACCTGCATCTTCACATGGCCTTCCAGCACATAGACGAACACTTGCGCGTTGTGGCGGTGCGGCGGCGAGCTGCCGCCCGGCGGATATTCTACTGTGGTCATCACGACTTCTTTGCCCGGCGCGGCCAACAGGTCCTTGGTGATCAGTTCGCCGCCGGCTTTCCGGGGCGCGGGCTGCGCCTGGGCTACGGAAACGCACAATAGAAGCGCGGCAACGCCCGCGCCGAATTTCAAGCCGGGTTTTGCGATCGTCATGACGCCCCCAATGTATCGACGTTGGCCAGCCTATCACCAATTTATTTTTAACCAAGGAGACAGACATGCGCCTGGTGGAAGATGCGCGCCATTTCTGGAAATGGTTTTCGGTCCAGGCGATGGCGCTGGCGGCGGCGGTGCAGGGCGCCTGGGCCGCGTTCAGCGACGATTTGAAACAGAATGTGCCGCATTGGCTGGTGACGGGTTTGACGCTCGCCCTGCTCGCCGCCGGCATCGCCGGACGGCTGGTCAAGCAGGACCGCAGAGATGAATAACCCCGTCTCGCTGATAACCGGCGCGCTGTTCGGCGCATGGGGATATCTCGCCGCCGCCTGCCTGGCCGCGCTCTTGGCCGGATCGGCCACGGGTTATGTGGTCCACCGCCTGGACGAGGGCGCCATCGCCGCCATCAAGCTGGCCGGCCAGGCGGCGCAGACGCGGGCGATCAAGGATGAAGCCGCCATCCGGCAATCTCAGGATCAGGCCAATTTGAACGCCGCGCTGGCCGAAGCCAACGCGCAAGCCGCCATCGCCGCCCGCGCCCATATCATCACCAAGGAGATCACCATCCATGTGCCGGAGATTCAGCCTTGCATCCCTTATGGTCTTGTCCGCCTGCTCGATGACGCCGCCACCGGAAGCGATACAGCCGGCACTCCAGTGGCCGCCGGCCAATCTGATGATGCCTGCGCGCCCATTTCATGGCGTGCGTTTGCGGCCGACTTGGCCTCCGATTACGCCGACGGACGCGCCAACGCCGAACAGTTGAACGCGCTGGAAGCCGATGTCACCGCATTGGTGGCCGCCGCCAACGCGCCGCCTGAAGGAGCCGATAAATGAGCGGCATGGGCAATGCATGGCCGGATGACGGCATGGACGGCATCGACTGGGGTGTCTTGGGCTCAAACCGGGAGCCGTCCCAGCCCCTGTCCGGCATTATTCCGGTGACTTTCACCGCGCCGCAGACACCGTCCATCATCCCTGTGCCGCAGGACACCAGTGCTGCACTGATGCCGCCCGCGGCTTATGCGCCGGAGCCGCCGCTAGAAGACCCAGCACCGGGTGATTGGCCAGTGCCCACGCTGGATCAAGTCGCGACAGGACCTTTCTTCCGCATGTCGGATCAAGGCATTGCCGCAATCCGAAATGGAGCCGAGAATCAGGTGCGTGTTCAGGCAATCGCCGGTGAGGCGCTTAGTGAGTTCGCCCGTAAATATGCCGAGACGCTGGCCGCCAACCCGGAGCTTGGCGCCACGCCCGAGACGGCAGCACTGTTGGCGATACCCGGGATGATTGATATTTATAACAACAGGGCTGCTCTGTTTGAGGGTCAGCGATTGCAGAATGCTTCAGACCAGGCGGTGCTAAAAGCGCTGAACGACACCTTGAACCGGCAGGCGCAGAGCGAGGCGTCGCTGCGGGGACATGGATTATATTTGCCATGATGGCAGCTACGCTTCCGGAATTTTCCATTGCGGAAATCCTTGCGCTGACGGTGGGCCTGATCCTTCTTGCCCTCGCCGCGATTTCCTACATGCGGGCGGTGAACGCTCTCGGCGATTTGATCCGCAGCAAAAATCCAGGCCTTGGAACACACTACTTCTACTTCTCTAACTGGCTTGTAGCCGGCCT
>Ga0134126_10007536_pt1 | contig 13663 bp, 17 predicted proteins | sample KB31752_FD_96881 | JGI IMG/M metagenome (GOLD analysis project Ga0134126, IMG submission 96881) | Terrestrial soil microbial communities with excess Nitrogen fertilizer from Kellogg Biological Station, Michigan, USA - KB3-175-2 | ecosystem: Environmental > Terrestrial > Soil > Unclassified ...
CGGGAACGGCGGTCACGTAGCCCGTCACCTGCGGCGCGATGGCGATCTGGCGCGCCGCGATGAAGGCGTCGTCGGTGGATTCGTAATGGCTGGCGTTGTCCCACCAGAGATAGCCGGCGCCGATCGCGACGCCCGCCAGCAAGACGAGGCCGATCCTCAGCAGCGGCCGGCGGCGGCGCGACGCTTGTGCGGCGTCCGCCTTCTTCTCGCCCACCGGCTTTTGCGGCGGTTGCGCGGGCTGCTCTTGCGGCCTCGCCGGCGTGTGCTCCTTTTTGTCGGAGACAGGGGGGCGCGCCTTCAGGGCGTGCAATGGCGCCATCTCGGCGCCGCCGCTTGTCGTGTGCTCGCCTTCGAACATGAACGCGCTCCCGCCGCTCGGGCTGAGCCCCGGGCGTTCGCACAAGATGGATTACAAGAGCGAGAATTCAACATCGGAACGGTAACGTTCAGTTTACAAACCGCGACCGGGCGCCTATCTCGGCTGCGAGGCGCCGGCGGGGGGGCGGCGCATCGGAGGCGGCGATGAAGGACAGTGAAAGCTGGGATCGCGGGGCGCGCGTCGGGCGTCCGCCGACCGAGTTGGCCGGCGAGGTCGAGGCGCGCATCCTGGAGGCGGCGGCGAAGGTGTTTATGATGCGCGGCTTCGACGGCGCCAGCATCGGCGAGATCGCCGAGGCGGCGCGCGCCGGCAAGGCGACGATCTACGCCCGCTATCCCGACAAGGAGGCGCTGTTCGCCGCCGCCTTCCTGCGCCGGTTATCGCAGCGCAATGCGCGGCTCGAAACCGTCGCGCCGACCGGCGCCACAGTGGAGGAGCGGCTGGCCCGCATCGGCGAGGCGCTGGTCAGGGAGAGCCTGAGCGAGGATTTCCTCGGGCTGTTGCGGCTTGCCATCGCCGAGGCGCGCCGGCGCCCGGATTTGGCGCGCCAGGTCATGCGCCAGGCGCGCGAGCGTGGCGGACGCATGGTGGCGCATCTTCTGATGGAGGGCGTCGGCGCGCCCTACCTCAACGACGAGGCGCAGGCGATGGTGGCGGCGCGCTATTTCGCCGAGGCGGTGTTGCTGCCGTTTCTGCTGCGGGCGCTGGCGGAACAGGACTTGAGCGAATTGCGCGCCGAGATCGCCGAGCATGCGAAGGCGCGCGCAACGTTCTTCCTGGCGGCGCTGAAGAACGGCGGACTGGGCGCCGCTTGAGCGAGGCTTTGCCTCGCGCTTGCTAGGGCCTCGGCGGCGGCGCTAGACAGGACGCATGCGTCGTCTTCTGCTGCTGCGACACGCCAAAGCCGTCCCGCTTTCCAGCGGCGACGATTACGATCGCGCGTTGACCGCGCGCGGCCGTGACCAGGCGCGCCGGGTCGGCGCATGGATTGCCGGTGGAGCGGTTACGCCCGATCTCTGCCTTTATTCCGGCGCGGCGCGAACGTGCGAAACATTCGAAATCGTCGCCGCCGCGCTGCCGCGCCCGCCGGCGGCGGAGGTGGAGGATGCGCTCTACGACGCGCCGGGCGAGCGCGTGCTTGGCCTCGTGCGCGCCCTGCCGGGCAGCGTTGGCGCGGCGCTGGTCATTGGCCACAATCCCGGCATCGGCGAGGTTGCGCGGCTGCTGACCGGGGAGGGCGCATCCTCGCAGCGGCTGCGGCTCGCCTCCCACTTCCCGACCGCCGCGCTCGCCGTCATCGCCTTCGACCGGCCGGATTGGTCGGGCCTCGCGCCGCACACGGGCCGGCTCGAACGCTTCGTCACGCCCAGCGACATCTGACCTCGGAGCCCTCATGCTGCGCATCGACCGCGACCGCGACGCCTTCCTCGCCATTGACGTGCAAAACGATTTCTGCGCCGGCGGGGCGCTCGCCGTGCCGGACGGCGATGCCGTGGTCGCCCCGATCAACGCGCTGATGGCGCGCTTCGCCCATGTCGTGGCGACGCAGGACTGGCACCCGAGCGATCACGCCTCGTTCGCCGCCAACCACGCCGACGCCGCGCCGTTTTCGACCCTAGAAATGCCCTATGGCCTACAGACGCTGTGGCCGGCGCATTGCGTGCAGGGGACGGCGGGCGCCGGCTTTCATCCCGGCTTGGCGCTTGACCGCGCCACCGCCATCCTGCGCAAGGGCTTCCGCCCGCAGGTCGATTCCTATTCCGCCTTCTACGAGAACGACAAGACGACGCCGACCGGCCTTGCCGGCCTGTTGCGCGAGCGCGGCGTGACGCGGGTGATCGTGGCCGGGCTCGCCACCGATTTCTGCGTCTCGTTCTCGGCGCTCGACGCACGCCGGCTCGGCTTCGAGGCCTGCGTGGTGATCGGCGCCTGTCGCGCCATTGACCTCGACGACTCGCTCGCCGCGGCGCGCGCGGCCTGGGCGCAGGCGGGCGTCGCGGCGGTCGAATCGGGGGCGTGATGTCCGGCTCCATGAAGCTCGTCAACGCGGCGATTGCGCTGGCGCTGTTCGCCGCTGTGACGTTCGCCGAGGGCGGCGTTGGCGCCGCGCTGCACGAGCCGGCGATCGTCGCCTTCCTCGTCGTGTCGCTGGCGTTGTTCGTCGCGGCGAATTTCACGCAAGCCAGTCTGAGCCCCGGCGTGCGCGAGGATCGCGACAATCGCTGGGTCATCGCCGCCTTCACGCTGCTGAGCCTGGCGCTGCTCGCCGTCTCGCTCGGCTTCGACCGCGCCAATATCCTGACGCTCGACGGCGAGGCGGTGCGTTGGCTTGGCGTCGGGCTTTACGCCGTGGGCGGCGCTCTGCGGTTGGCGCCGGTGTTCGTGCTGGGTCGGCGGTTCAGCGGCCTGGTGGCGATCCAGGAGGGCCACAAGCTCAAGACTGACGGGCTCTATGCGCGCGTCCGCAATCCGAGCTATGCCGGGCTTCTCGTCAACTCCGTCGGGTTCGCCCTGGTCTTCCGCTCGCTGCCCGGAGTGATCCTGGCCCTGCTGCTGATCTGGCCGCTGATGGCGCGCATGGACGCCGAGGAGCGGTTGCTGGAACAGACCTTCGGCGCCGAATACCGCCGTTATCGCGCCCGCACGGCGCGGCTGATCCCCGGCGTCTATTAGGCGTTGCGCGGGGCGGCGCCATCGCCTAAGCCGCCGCCCATGATCCGCACCCCGCTCATGAACGTGATGACCGCCGCGGCGCTGAAGGCCGGACGCGGCCTCAAGCGCGATCTCGGCGAGATCGAGAACCTCCAGGTTTCGCCGAAAGGCCCCGGCGATTTCGTCAGCCTCGCCGATCAGCGCGCCGAAAAGACGCTATACGAGGAATTGGCAAAGGCGCGGCCGGGCTACGGCTTCATCATGGAGGAGAGCGGTCGCGTCGAAGGCGCCGACAAGACCCACACCTGGCACATCGACCCGCTCGACGGCACCACCAATTTCCTGCACGGCATCCCGATGTTCGCGATCTCGATCGGGCTGGAGCGCGATGGCCAGATCGTCGCCGGGCTGGTCTACAATCCCGCCGACGACGCCATGTATGTCGCCGAGAAGGGCCAGGGCGCGTGGGGCGACAAGCGGCGGCTGCGCGTCGCCGGGCGGCGCGAGATGGACCAGTCGCTAATCGGCTGCGGCGTGCCGCATCTGGGCAAATCGCGCGAGCATCCGCGTTTCAAAGCCGAACTCGCGCAGGTGATGACGGCGGTCGTCAATGTGCGCCGCATGGGCTGCGTGGCGCTGGATTTGGCCTATGTCGCCGCCGGCCGCTTCGACGGCTTCTGGGAGCGCGGGCTGAACTCCTGGGACATCTCCGCCGGGGCGCTGTTGGTCCGCGAGGCCGGCGGCTATGTCACCGGCTGCGACGGCGAGGAGAATTTTCTGGAAACCGGCGCGATCTGCTGTGGCAATGATTTTATCCACCGGCAGTTGCTGGGGCTGTTGGAGAAGGCGCGGGGGTAGGGCGCTTCCGTAGCGCAAGACGGGCGGTTATCAGCGCGCAACATCGCCGGCCGTGCCGTCAAAGCAGGCGCGCGCGGCATGGATATCGGAATAGCGACGGTCGGCCCAATCGATGAGGTTGGCCATCGGCTCCAGCAGGGATTGGCCCAGCGGGGACAGACGATATTCGACGCTCGGCGGCTTGGTTGGAAAAACATGGCGGGAGATCAGTCCGTCGCGCTCCAAATCGCGCAGGGTCTGGGTCAGCATGCGCTTGGAGATGTCGCGGACTGCGCGGTGAAGCTCGCTGAAGCGCTGCGGTCGCGTCGTCAGGGTCACGATCATGAGGATGCTCCACTTGTCGCCGATGCGGTCGAGCACGTCGCGCACGGGGCAACATACGGGCCCAGCGGACTGGGCGGCGTCCGATTGATATCGGCTGAATCGCTCGATTGCGCTCGATGCAGTGCTCATGCGGGTTCCCCCCAATCTCTCCTGGTGACAAAAAACTGCCTCCTTGCGGTGCAGTTCGTAGGTCTTTATTTGAGACCCGCCCCCGAATATAGACCATATCGGGCCAGGAGAAAACACATGTTTTTAGTGATGGGAATTACCGGAAAAGTCGGCGGCGCGACGGCAAGGCGTTTGCTCGCGCAAGGCAACAAGGTGCGCGCGCTGGTCCGCGACCGCGCGAAGGCGGCAAGCTGGGCGGACCAGGGCGTCGAACTGGTCGACGGCGACTGGAATGACGCGACCGCCATCAAGCGGGCGCTTGAGGGCGTCGAGGGCGCGTTTGTCATGTTGCCTGCCGTCTGGGCCCCCTCGCCGGATTTCAAGGAAGCCAAGGGCGTCATCGCGAACTATGTCGAGGCGCTGACCAAAGCGCCGCCGCCGCGGGTCGTCGCGCTCTCGTCGATGGGCGCGAACAGAACCAGCGGGCTGGGGATGATCACGGCCCTGTCGCTTCTGGAGCAGGCGTTTCGCAACCTGAAATTGCCGACCGCCTATGTGCGCGCCGGGGGGTTCTTCGAAAACTTCCTTTACGGCTTGCACGTCGCCCAGGGCGGCGCGCTGCCCGTCTACTACAACCCGACGAGCCGGAAATCGACCATGGTCGCGACCGACGACATCGGCGTCGAGGTCGCAACGCTTTTGAGCGGGCCGGCGTGGTCGGGGCATCGGGTCATCGAACTCGGTTCGATGGTGAGCGCGGATGAAGTCGCCGCCCAATTGGGTGAAGTCATGAAGCTCGACGTTAAAGCCTTTGCCGTGCCGCGCGCCGGGTGGCCGGCGGCATTTGAGCAACTCGGCATTCCGAAGGGCCAGACCGGAGCGGCCGAAGCGATGTTTGAGGCCGTCAACGCGGGATGGATGGACCTCGGGGTCGAGGGCGCGGAGCACGTCGCCGGCGCGACGTCCGCCCGCGATGTCTTCTCGGCGGCCCGGAAAGCCACCGCGGCTTAGGCCCGCGCAGCGGAGATCGGCCGGCCGCCCCATCGGGCCGCCATGCTGGGCCTCCGCGGCGCCCTCATCAGACAAGGATGGACAAATGTCTAAGATTTCCTGGGCTCAGGTCTCGGCCTTGGCGCTTGCCGCCTTCTTCGTTGCGGGATCGCTCAGCAACATCATCGCCCCGCCCTCGATCTACGACGAATATCTGCGCTGGGGATACCCGAGCTGGTTCCATTTCGTGACCGGAACGCTGGAACTCACAACCGCCGTTTTGCTGGCGCGGGCGCAGACGCGGCTGTGGGGTTCGGCGCTCGGCTGCGCGGTGATGTTGGCGGCGCTCGCGACCGTGACGCTCCACGGCCAATACGGGCACGGGGCGGCGCCGCTTGTCGCGGCCGTGTTGACGCTCGTCGTCGGCTGGATCGCTTGGCGGAAGCGGCTTTCCGGCTCGGAACGACTGGCGCCGGTCGTCGTTCAAGACGGTGTTTGACGGACAAGCCCTCACCCATCCTTCGGCCGGAACGCCAGCCCCCGCACCACCGCCGCGCGGCCGAACTTCTCGCGCAGCGCGTCGATGGCCTTTTCGCGCGCCTTCTCCTTCGCGCGGTCGCCCTCGACGAGATCGGCGGCGTCGGCTTCCGCGGCCGGGCGCAAATCGCTCGCGCCAACGCCGATCAGCCGGTAGCGCTGGCCGGCGGGCTGCTCGGCGAGCACGGCGCGGGCGGCCTCGAACAGGCGCGGCGCGAGCTGCGTCGGCGCCAAGGCGCGGGCGCGGGTGCGCAGCTTGAAATCCGGCAACCGCAGCTTCAGCGTCACGCCGCCGGCGGCAAGCTCGGCTTGGCGCAGGCGGCGCGCCACTTTCTCGCACAGGCCGAGCAACACCGCCTCCAGTTGGTCGCGCGCGGCGACGTCGTCAAGGAACGTCGTCTCGGCGGAAATGCTCTTGGTCTCGCGGTTCGGCGACACCTTGCGCTCATCGACGCCGCGTGCCAGCCGCCATAGCCGGCGCCCGTCCTCGCCGAGCCGCGCCAGGGCCTGCACTTCGTCGATGCGTTGCAAATCGCCGATCTTGGTGAAACCGAGCCGCTCCAGCCGCTGTCGCGTCGCCTCGCCGACGCCCCACAGCCGCGTCACCGGCAAGGGCGCGAGCAGCGCCTGCGCCTCTGCGCGCGAAATGACGGAAAACCCGCGCGGCTTATCGAGATCGGAGGCGAATTTCGCCAGGAACTTGCAATAACTGAGGCCGATCGACACGGTGACGCCGATCTCGCGCTCGACCTTCAGCGCAAAGCGCGCCAGCGCCGGCGCCAGCGCCATCCCCAAGGCCGCCTCGCAGCCAGAAAGGTCGAGGAAGGCCTCGTCGATCGACAGCGGCTCGACCAGCGGCGTCAGGCCCAGCATGAGCGCCCGGATCTGTCGCGAGACATCGGAATATTTAACCATATCAGGATACAAAACGACCGCGTGGGGGCAGAGCTTGAGCGCACGGGCCATCGGCATCGCCGAGCGTACGCCGTAGGTGCGGGCGATGTAGCAGGCGGTCGAGACGACGCCGCGCTTGACGCCGCCGCCAATAATCAGCGGCTGGTCGGCGAGATCCGGCCGCTCGCGCTTCTCCACCGAAGCGTAAAAGGCATCGCAATCGACATGGGCGACGCGCAGCGTCGGGTCGGCGGCCGTCAACCGCGGCGAACCGCAGCGGGGGCAGCGCCCGACTGCCGGGCTCGCGGCGAGGCAATCGCGGCAGAAGCCGCTCAAGCTGGCCCCTCCAACGCTCGCCGCGCCGCGACGATGCGCTCGGGGGGCGTGCCTTGGTCGGCGGCGAATGCGATCAGCAGCGGCTCGTCGCCGGCGATATAATCGAGCACGGCGGCGAGAAAGCCGGGATCGGCGGCGGCAGCGCGCAGATTGTGCGGCCCGAGCCCGCAGAGGTCGAGAAAACGCGACAACCGGTCTGGCTCGCTGGCCAGGAAAGAGAGCGCGGCGACCGCGAGATCGGCGCCATCTTGGCGAGAGATCAAGCTGTTGGCGCCGCGCCGCCCCTGGAAAAGCCCATTCTCCATTTCTAAATTTCTCTCGTTTATTCTCAACGCCGCCGGGAACGCGAGCGTCGGCCCAGGTTCGGCACGGATCAATCTATGAGCAAGACCGTTCTCATCGTAGAGGACAATGAGCTGAACATGAAGCTCTTCAACGATCTGTTGGAGACGCGCGGCTGTCGCATTGTCCAGACACGCAACGGCGTCGAGGCGGTGCGCCTCGCGCGCGAGCACAAGCCCGATCTCATCCTCATGGATATCCAGCTTCCCGAGGTTTCCGGCCTCGAAGTGACGCAATGGTTAAAGGATGATGAATCGTTGCGCTCGATTCCCATCATTGCCGTTACCGCATTTGCAATGAAAGGGGACGAAGAGAAGATCTTGCAGGGTGGCTGCGAGGCCTACCTGTCGAAGCCGATCTCCGTCGCAAAATTCTTCGAAACGGTCGACCAGTTCCTCGGAGCCCCCAAGCGATGACCGCCCGCGTCCTCATCGTCGACGACAATCCCGCCAATCGCAAACTACTCGAAGTCAGGCTTACTTCGGAGTATTTTGAAGTATTGACGGCCTCGAACGGCATGGATGCGATCGCCATGTGCGAGAAGGCGATGTGCGACATCGTGCTGCTCGACGTGATGATGCCGGAGATGGACGGTTTCGAGGTGTGCCGGCGGCTGAAGTGCCACATCGCTACCGCCCATCTGCCGATCGTCATGGTTACCGCGCTCGACCAGCCGGCCGACCGCGTGCGCGGCCTCGAAGCCGGGGCCGACGACTTCCTCACCAAGCCGATCGACGAGATGCAGCTCACCGCGCGCGTGCGCTCGCTGGCGCGGCTGAAGGCGACGATCGACGAATTGCGCAACCGCGCGCAGACGACGGTGGCGCTCGGCATGATCGCCCCCTTCGCCAGCCCCAGTTCCGAAGACGGCCGGCGCGGGCGGCTGCTGATCGTCGACGACCGCAAGAATTCGGCCGAGCGCCTGTCGCTGGCGCTGACCCCGCATCACGCTGTCTCCACCGAAGCCAACGCCCAGGAGGCGATGTTCAAGGCGGCGGAGGACAATGTCGATGTCCTCATCATCAGCCTCGGCCTCGCGGGCTATGATTCGCTGCGGCTGTGCAGCCAGTTGCGGGCGCTGGAGCGCACGCGCAACCTGCCGATCCTGCTTGTCGCCGATGTCGAGGATCGCGCCCGGGTGCTGCGCGGGCTTGAACTCGGCATCAACGACTGGCTGAGCCGGCCTGTCGATCGCAACGAACTGTTGGCGCGCGTGCGCACGCAACTGCGCCAGAAGCGCTACGCCGATTCGCTGCGCGAGAAGGTGCAGCAGTCGATTGAGCTGGCGTTGTTCGATCCGCTGACCGGCCTCAACAACCGCCGCTTCCTGGAGAACCACCTGTCGACCATGATCGAGAACGCACGCATGCGGCGCGTGCCGCTAACGCTGATGATCCTCGACATCGACCACTTCAAGAACGTCAACGACACCCATGGCCACGATTGCGGCGACGAGGTGCTGAAGGGTTTCGCCGACCGGCTGCGCGGCATCATTCGCGGCGGCGATCTGCTGTGCCGGCTCGGCGGCGAGGAATTCGTCATCGTCATGCCCGGCGTCAACGCGCAGGCGGCCTCGCGCATCGCCGAGCGCGCGCGTCAGGCGATCGAGCAGGAAGCCTTCCTGATGGCCGCCACCGGCCAGCCGATCCCGATCACCGCCTCGATCGGGCTGGCCGAGCGGCGCGAGGACACCAACCCGCATGAGCTTTACCGTCGCGCCGATCAGGCGCTCTATCGCTCCAAATCGGAAGGGCGCAACCGGGTGACGGCGGACGCGGCTTGAGGGGGCAGGCGCCGCTTAGGATTTCCTTCGACCCGTTGCGGAAATTGCGGGCGCCCGCTCGAATTTTCGCTTAGTCCGCATAAAATCCGCCCCAGACTTTTCGGCCAAAAATTAGGGCTTTCGAGCCATGGGGGCAGCTAGCGGCGCGCAAGCAAAGAGCCCTGGCGATCAATCACGTTATGCTCTTTGGCTTACGACTTACATGCTTGTGCTCGCCTGCGAGCCACACGCTTGCGGCTGCAAGCATCGCCTCGACGCCGACGCGCAAGGTCGGATTTATCACAGGCGCGAATTCCGGCGCGTGATTGACCGGTAGTTCGTTGAGTCTGCCGGCTTTTTCGGCCTTGGCATAGGTCGCCGGGTCGATGCCGCCGACCACCCAAAACACCGCTGGCGCCCCCCATGCGGCGCCGAACAAGTTGAAGTCCTCGCTAGCGGAGAATGGCGCCGCAATCTCCTGCATGCGCTCGGCGCCGAATCGCGCCGCCAGGGCGGTGGCGACTTTGCGGGTTGCCGCTTCGTCGTTGCGCGTCAAAGGCCAAGCGCCCAGCACCGTGTATTCCGGGGGCTTCGGCGCGCCGGAGGCGGCGGCTTCCGCGTCCAGGATGCGCCTGATGGCCGACAGCACGCGCTCGCGCACCTGGTCCTTGAAAGTGCGGACATTGAGCCGGAGCAGCGCCTGATCCGGGATGACGTTGTCGCTGTTGCCGGCCTGCATCGTGCCGACCGAGAGTACGGCGTTGTCCGTCATGGCGACTTCGCGCGAGACCACTGTTTGCAAGCGCATCACCGCGGAAGCGGCCATAACGACGGGATCGATGCTCTTCTCCGGCATCGAGCCGTGGGCGCCGCGGCCGAACAACTTCACCTCCCAACTATCCCCGGCCGAGAGCATCGTGCCCAAGCGATAGCCGATCTGGCCGGCGCTAAGTGGCATCACGTGCTGAGCTAGCGTCACGTCCGGCTTCGGGAATCGCTTGACCATGCCATCGCCGATCATGGCGTGGGCGCCTTCGGCGGTCTCCTCGCCGGGCTGGAACACGATCATCACCGTCCCGCGCCATTTGTCGCGGTTTTCGGCCAGGATACGCGACGCGCCCATCATCCAGGTCACGTGCATGTCGTGCCCGCAGGCGTGCGCGATCGAGGTGGTTCCGCCAAAACGGCCGGCGCCCGACTTGTCACTGGCGTAAGGCAGTCCCGTCCTTTCCTCTATCGGTAGCGCGTCCATATCGGCGCGCAGCAGCACGGTCGCGCCGTCGCCGTTGCGCAGGAGTCCGACCACACCCGTGCCGCCGATGCCTGCCGTGACCTCATACCCCTGCTTTTTCAACCACTCGGCGGCAATGCCGGCGGTGCGGTGCTCCTGCATGGACAATTCGGGGTTGGCGTGGAGGTCCTTGTAGATTTCCTCCAGTTTGGCCAACAGGTCGGACGAGGGTTCAGGCAGGGCCGGCATGGATGCTTCCTCTCAGTCAGTTTGTCCAATCGGTTCTTCAGGGGATGTCACGCGATCGCAGCGGAACGTGCCTGATTTCGGTCGGATCAGCGTCATGATCTCCCGGCTGAGGCGCAAGGCCGCGTCCGTGGGCAGGGCGCCAGGATGTTCGATAAGCGCCAGGAGTTGGAGCACGTGGGCGCGCCGCGCCAGGTCGTCGCCGCTTCCTGAGTCAGGCTCGCACAACAGGCACATCAGCCTGCCCTCCACCGAGAACCTTTCGGCGGAATGTTCTCATGATTGTCGCCGGCGCGATCCCGTGTTGGCGCGGATAGGCTGCGCTCAAGAGGAACCGATGCGGCAAATCCCTTCATCCGTTCCCGCCTTCGTCTGCGCGCCAGTGAGCGACGGGAACCCGCCAGCCTCGATAGATAGCCATCATGCGCAGGAAGATGCAGACGGCGGCGCCAAGGAGCATTGGATAGAGCGGTTGTGCGTCGAACGTTTGCCCGATGCAGACAATCCCCGCTGCGGCGAGCGCAGCCACCGCGTAGAGGTCGGAGCGAAGGACGCCAGGAATATCGCCCGCCAGGATATCGCGCATGATCCCTCCACCGATCCCGGACACCATGCCGAGCACGGCAGCCATCACCGGGTCGATGCCATAGTGAAGCGCTTTCTGCGCGCCCGTAACCGCGAACACGGCGAGACCGATGGCGTCGAAGAACAGCACGCTATTTTTTTGCGCCTGCACGAACGGGTAGAAATAGAAGGTCAGCAGACCGCCAAAGATCGCGACAGCTAAGGTATGCCAGCTTGCTATCGCGGCCGGCGGCGCCGCTCCGATCATAAGATCGCGCACTATGCCGCCTGTCGCCGCGACCACGAACGACAACACCAGCACGCCGAACAAATCGAACCTTTTCTGGACGCCGAGCAGGCCGCCGCTCAAGGCGAACACGAAAGAGCCCACTCCATCGAGCACCGTCATCACCTCAGGTGGGGGCTGAAGCATCGGTTATCTCGCGTCGAGGGGGCCCGGCGGTTGTGGGGCAATCTGTGGCCGCGCCTACGACCGGACGTCAGTGTGGAATACCGTAGCATATTTCCATTTTTGCACGGTGTGTCTGCGAACTGACTGTTTCCTGATCCCGTACAAAAATCAATGATTCTGCGCCAATAGCCAACGCCAACACGTTCAGCGCATTTGGCGGTGCGGAAATCAGGCGCCAAAAGACCAGCAACCCCGCGCTTTCGCCAACGCAGGGCGCGGCGCCGGGCGTCGGGCCTGAAGCCTATCCTCGCTCCCGCTCATACCTTGCCCGCGTCTCGGCGTTGGGCGGGTAGAGGCCGGGCAGCGCCGCGCCCTTGGCGATTTCGGCCAGAATCCACGTCTCCAGCCGCTCCTGTTCGAGCCCGGCCGCTGCGATCTCGTCGACGAGCGCGGCCGGCGCCACGACCGCGCCGTCGGCGTCGGCGACGATGATGTCGCCGGGGAAGATCGCCACGCCGCCGCAGCCGATCGGCTGGCCCCAGCCGGTGAAGATGAGGCCGGCGACCGAGGGCGGGGCGGCGTAGCCCTGCGCCCAGACCGGCAGGCCGGTGGCGCGCACGCCGGCGATGTCGCGCACCGCGCCGTCCGTCACCAGACCGCTGAGGCCGCGCTTCACCATGCGCGCGCACAGGATGTCGCCAAAGATGCCGGCGTCGGTGACGCCCATCGCATTGGCGACGACGACCGCGCCCGGCGGCGCGGCTTCCAGGGCGGCGCGCGTCGAGGTCGGCGAGGCCCAGGCCGCGGGCACGGCGAGATCCTCGCGGGCGGGGATGAAATTGAGCGTGAAGGCCGGCCCGACGACGCGCCGCCCGGTCTCGTCAAGCGGCCGCGCGCCGCGGATGAAGACGTTGCGCAGGCCTTTCTTCAGCAAAACCGTGGTCAGGGTCGGCGTGGAGACCCGCTCCAGGGCGGCGAGGCTATCGGGCAAGCGCTGTACTCCGGGCAATGGCGCACAGACTTAACGCGAAACCGCCGGCGTGCGAAGCCGCTCAGAGCCGGTCGCGCCAGGTCGAGACGAGCGCGGCGCCGCCGTCGCGCGGGCGCCGCCACGGGTCGAGCCAGCCAAGGCCGGCGATCGTGCCTTTGACCGGCCGGTATTCGCAGCCGACATAGCCGCTATAACCGATCGCTTCGAGGCGACTGAGCACCATGTAATCGTTGACTTCGCCCGTGCCGGGCTCGCCGCGCCCGGGGGTGGCGGCGATCTGCACGTGGCCGATGATCGGCTTCAACTCGGCGAGGCTCGCCGTGACGTCGCCGTGCAGGATCTGGCGATGGTAGATGTCATATTGCAGCTTCAGCCGCGGCAGGCCGAGATCGGCGATGACGCCGGCGGCGAGGCCGAAATCGGCGAGGAAATAGCCGGGGTTGTCGCGCCGGTTGAGCGGTTCGATCAGCACCTCGAAGCCGTCCAGGCGTTCGACGGCGAAGCGCAGCGATTCGCGATAGGCGCGCTGCGCCTCGGGGTCGGCGGGATCGGCGACGCCGGCCAGGATATGCACAGCCTTGGCATTGAGGTGCTCGGCGAAAATCATCGCCTGGGCGATCGAGGCGCGGAACTCGGCGGCGCGGTGGGGCAGGGCGGCCAGCCCACGGTCGCCGCCGGCGAAATCGCCGGGCGAGGCGTTGAACAGCACGAGGGTCTGACGCGCGCTTTCCAACTGCCGCAAGATCGCCTCGGGCGGCTGACCTTCCGCGAACTGGAACTCGACGGCCTGGAAGCCCTGGTCGGCCGCCACCGAGAAGCGGTCGAGGAAATCCCATTCCGTGAACATAGTCGATAGGTTGGCGGCGAATTGCAACATTGGCGCAGGCCCGCTCCCGGTGTTCGACTCGTGTGTTCGCTAACCAAATTCAAGAGATCCCCCGGCTTTGCCGGGGTGGCCGTAGAAGTTTGACTTTTACGGGGGTCCACCGTGATTTTTGCCGTCGTGAGCCGCCAAGCACACGAAGGGTCTAATCACG
>Ga0134126_10007540_pt1 | contig 13662 bp, 12 predicted proteins | sample KB31752_FD_96881 | JGI IMG/M metagenome (GOLD analysis project Ga0134126, IMG submission 96881) | Terrestrial soil microbial communities with excess Nitrogen fertilizer from Kellogg Biological Station, Michigan, USA - KB3-175-2 | ecosystem: Environmental > Terrestrial > Soil > Unclassified ...
GCTTCTTAATCTTAACAAAGATGCAGAGCCAGTACAACCAATGCTGATAAGAGTAGCTGGCGCTGTTGCAGGAGGGCTTCTTCTTATCACCCTATTAGGGGCTTTAAAAGGAATGACTGCACACTCTAAGAACCTTACTCATGAAAGTATAGGCTTAGTAAAGACATTAGGACAGGAATTATTTACGGAATATGCACTACCTTTTGAAGTATCGTCTGTGCTGTTCCTTTCTGCTATGATAGGTGCAGTAATGTTAGGTAAGAAAGATTTAAAACATCATTAATAGTAAACAAATGAGCGGATACTTTTTAGACTCGCTAAATAATTATATACTACTTGCATCCATACTTTTTGCAATTGGTATTATAGGCGTTCTTATAAGAAAGAACATTATAATAATTTTTATGTCGATAGAGCTTATGCTGAATGCAGTGAACCTGCTGATGGTAGCTTTCTCTGTTCATCACGGAGACCCGTCGGGCCAGGTGTTTGTATTCTTTATTATGGCTGTGGCTGCTGCGGAAATAACTGTTGGACTAGCCATACTTGTAATGATATATAGAAACACAGGCTCTGTAAGTATAGATGCTCTTAAAAAATTGAAGTGGTAATACTTTTCTAAAAAATGATAAATCTGATTTGGTTAATTCCTGTTCTGCCCTTACTAGGATTCCTGGTAATAGGTTTAGGGAATAAAAATTTAAGTAAAGGCATAGTATCCGTAATTGGTTGCGGAACAATTTTTGGGTCATTCCTTATAGTTCTTTCTCTGCTATTTCCAACTATAAATGGAACGCTAGCCCCTACTATAAAAAGTTACTACGAATGGATTTGTGTAGGTAATTTGTCTATATCCATATCATTTCTAGTTGACCCACTTTCTGTATTGATGATGACGGTGATAACAGGAGTCGGTTTTCTGATACATCTTTATTCAGCAGGTTATATGCACGATGACGAAGGTTTCGCCCGTTATTTTGCCTACCTAAACCTGTTCGTGTTCTCTATGCTGTTGCTGGTAATGGGTTCTAACTACCTGGTGCTGTTTGCAGGCTGGGAAGGTGTAGGACTTTGCTCTTATCTGCTGATTGGTTTCTGGTTCAAGAATCAAGAATATAACAACGCAGCAAAGAAGGCGTTCATCATGAACCGTATTGGTGACTTTGGTTTCCTTATGGGTATGCTGTTGATGATATTCCAATTCGGAAGCCTTGACTACAATTATGTATTTACAGAAGCTCCTAAAATAATTACTCCGAATGCTTCGGTTATAGTTTGTATTACATTGTTCTTCTTTGTAGGCGCTATAGGAAAGAGCGCTCAGATTCCACTTTACACCTGGCTGCCTGATGCAATGGCGGGTCCGACCCCGGTGTCTGCCCTTATACACGCTGCTACCATGGTTACTGCAGGTATTTACATGGTAGTACGTTCTAATGTATTATACACACTTGCTCCTGCTTCGCTTGAAGTAATAACTGTTATAGGCCTTGTTACTGCTATTTTTGCAGCTACAATAGGGCTAGCTCAAAATGATATTAAGAAAGTGCTTGCCTACTCTACCGTTAGCCAATTAGGCTATATGGTATTTGCTTTGGGGCTTGGGGCTTACTCTACTGCCATATTTCACGTTACTACACACGCTTTCTTTAAAGCGTTATTATTCCTTGGCGCTGGTAGTGTAATACATGCTATGGGCGGTGAGCAGGACATTCGTAAAATGGGTGGACTTAAAAAAGCATTGCCTATTACTTACTGGACATTCCTGATAGGAACATTGGCTATAAGTGGTATTCCTCCATTTGCCGGTTTCTTCTCTAAAGATGAAATCCTAGCGCATGCCTTTGAACACAGTGCTATACTTTGGGCATTAGGTTTATTTGGTGCATTAATGACGGCCTTCTATATGTTCCGTTTACTATTCCTTACTTTCTTTGGAGAGTTTAGAGGTACAGCACATCAGAAATCACACTTGCATGAATCTCCTGCTATCATGACTATACCATTGGTAGTACTAGCACTACTATCTGTTGTAGGTGGATTTATAGGTTTCCCTAAACTAATGGGAGGAGAAAACTTTCTACAGAAATTCCTAAGCCCTGTACTGGGAGAGCATGCCCTTGCAGCGGAAGAAATGCCTTACTCTACTGAGTGGACAATAATGGGAATATCTACTGCTGCAGTCATCGTTATGATTATAGTGGCTTATGTAGTTTACATTAATAAAAAAACAGTTCCTGCTCGCGAAGAAGAAAAACTATCGGGACTGCACAATCTTATTTACAACAAATACTATATAGACGAGGTATACCAGGGAGTAATAGTAAAACCTTTTTACTGGTTGTCTGATAAGTTTTACCAGTTTCTTGAGATTAAAGGAATTGATGGTTTTGTAAACGGTTGGGGTAAAGGCCTAAGCAGAGGAAGCCAAGGATTACGAATGATCCAGAATGGAAGCCTTAGCTACTATCTGTTCCTTATGGTGATAGGGATAATAGTAATTCTATCACTGAACGAAACAGGAGGAGGAATTATACATTTGTTTAACAGCATAATAATTAACTTTTAATGATAACGGCATCTTTAATTTTTCTGCCCCTTATTGCTGGGCTTATTATTTATGCGGTAAAAGATGAGCAGGCAAAATATTTTGCCCTGTTTGCATCCCTTACAGAGTTTATAATTGCTCTGGTTGCATTGTCAACTTTTACTATTTCTTCCAATGCACAATTTGAACTAAATGTTGCCTGGGTAGAATCTATGGGCATTCATTTTCATGTGGGTATGGATGGTATAAGCCTATTGCTGGCATTACTTACTGCATTTCTTGTACCGCTTATTATACTTACAGCATTTAGACATAACTATAGCAACAACCGATTATTCTATTCGCTGATGCTTATTATGCAGTCTGCACTTATAGGCGTGTTTGTTTCTTACGATGCTTTCTTATTCTACATTTTCTGGGAACTTGCTTTAATACCTATCTACTTCATATCTCTACTATGGGGCGGACAGGAAAAACTGAAAGTTACTTTTAAGTTCTTTGTTTATACTTTAGTAGGTAGCTTATTTATGTTACTTGGTATTATTTACCTGTATCTACAAACACCAAACCACTCTTTTGAATTGGCAGATTTCTACGCTTTGCAATTAGGCAAAGAAGAACAAGTATTTATCTTTTGGGCATTCTTTTTAGCTTTTGCTATTAAAATGCCGGTGTTTCCATTCCATACCTGGCAACCTGACACCTATACCTCCTCTCCTGCTCAAGGTACTATGCTGCTTTCCGGCATTATGCTTAAGATGGGTGTATATGGAGCTATACGCTGGATGATACCTATTGTTCCTATTGCTATGGATGCACCCTGGTGCGGAACGCTAGCAGTTGTACTAGCTGTAGTAGGAATTATATATGCTTCTGTAATTGCTTTGATGCAAAAAGACTTTAAACGCATGATTGCTTATGTATCTATGGCACACGTAGGTGTAATAGCAGCAGGAGTATTTACTAGCAACATAGATGCTTTGCAGGGAGCCGTATTCCAGATGCTATCTCATGGAGTAACAGTTGTGGGATTGTTTTTCGTTATTGATATTTTGCTGGACAGGACTAAGTCTACTCAGATATCGACTCTAGGGGGAATAAGAAGTGTTGCTCCTCAGTTTGCTCTATACTTTATCATAATACTATTTGGTAGTATTGCCCTACCACTTACCAGTGGGTTTGTTGGTGAGTTTTTACTGTTTGTAGGCCTATTTAAATTCAGCGTATCTGTTACAGGCGGAATGTGGCTTGCAGCTATAGCAGCTTTATCCATTATATTCGGAGCTGCGTATATGCTCTCTTCCTATCAAAAAATTATGCTTGGCAGCATTAACTCTGTTACCAGTAGTTTTAAAGACCTTGTACTGACAGAAAAGGCTGTACTTGTTCCAATAGTACTTGTTATTATTTGGATGGGAGTATATCCTAAGTTTTTCCTTGAGATATCAGAACCGGCTGTTAAATCTATTACCGACCATATTATAAATTATACCAGTTTAAAATAAATGAAAGCATTAGTACTTACATCGGTGTTGGGAATTTTTGCCATGATTAGTGAAATCATTGGCCTTAAAAAGATTTTATGGTATGTAGTGGTATTGGGGTTAGCAGGCATCTTTTGTTTAACCGTAGGAGATTGGAATTTATCTGATACACACTTCTATGGCATGATGAGCTTTGATAATTATGCTGTACTATTTACAGGATTACTTTTATTACTAGCTCTTCTTTGGTTCTTCATAACAAGAGAAACTTACGAAGCAGGAGAGTTTAACCAGGGAGATCAATATGCGCTTATTCTGTTCTCTCTTGTTGGGGGCATAGTGCTATCTTCTTATACTAATCTAGCAATGCTTTTTCTTGGTATAGAAATACTATCTATACCAATGTATATACTAGCAGGAAGCAATAAAAAAGATTTAAGCTCTAACGAAGCATCTTTGAAATATTTTATGATGGGCGCTTTTGCTACGGGTATTTTACTGTTTGGCATTGCTCTAATATATGGCGCTACGGGGTCTTTTTCTTTGCACCATATAGCAGCCTATGCAGCAAATCACCCTGACGGACTGCCTACTATTTTCTATACTGGTATGCTGCTTATTCTTATAGGCCTTGGCTTTAAAGTATCTGCTGTTCCTTTCCATTTCTGGGCACCAGACGTATACCAGGGAGCGCCAACAGTTATTACTGCTTTTATGGCTACTCTTGTAAAAACTTCTGCCTTTGCTGGTTTTTACAGATTATTTCATGATTCTATGGGGACAGGTAATCCTCATTTTTATTCTACTATAGCTACAATAAGTGCAGTAACTATACTTATTGGAAACATACTAGCCATAAGCCAGACGAATGCTAAAAGAATGCTTGCATACTCTGGAGTTGCCCAGGCCGGCTATATGTTGTTGACTTTTTTAATAATGAATGAGCAATCTACTATAGCTTTATTATTCTATCTAGGTTCTTATTCTATAGCTACGTTATGCGCCTTTGCCGTGCTTAATACTGTTTCTAGAGCACGTGGAAGTGAAGACTTTGATGCCTTTAATTCACTGGGGAAAAGTCATCCGCTTCTTGCCCTTATTATGACAATTTCTATGCTTTCTCTGGCAGGTATTCCTCCAGCAGTCGGTTTCTTCTCTAAATTTTATTTATTTGCTACACTTCTTAATACTGGAACCGAAGGAAGTATATGGTTAGTTTCTATTGCTATTATAGGCTCGCTAATAAGCGTTTACTACTATTTTAAACTTATTATGGCTATGTATGCGAAAGAGGGAGATATTAAGACCTACCAGGTAACTATGGTTTACAAAACTGTACTGGTACTAATGACGGCAGCCATCATACTTTTAGGCATAACGCCTGGTATGATTATTGATAAGTTTTAACCACTTGGAAAAATTTACCGCATTATTTTCTCATTTAATTAATCCGGAAGAGCTAATAACTTTTGGAGGAGTAACCTTAATTCTAATTGTAGTATTTATTGAGAATGGGTTATTTTTCGGCTTTTTTCTTCCAGGTGATACTTTGCTGCTAACTGCAGGAATTTTTTGTGCTACTGAATTACTTGAGATACCTGTAGGACTACTTATTCTATATGTATGTATTTCAGCCACTTTAGGAAGTATTGCAGGTTATGGTTTTGGGAAACGTATGGGTAGTTCTTTATTTCTAAAGAAAGACACACTGCTATTTAAGCGTAAGTATGTATTTGCTGCAGAAGCATTCTTTAAAAAATATGGAGGACTAGCCCTTGTAATGGGGAAGTTTTTACCCATTATAAGAACATTTGCTCCTATATTTGCAGGAATAGTGAAACTGCAGTACAGGAAATTTATTATTTATAACACCGTTGGCACTGTTTTATGGGTAGTGTTAATGACTTTGTTAGGTTATTTTATAGGTAACACAGTACCAAATGCAAAAAAGTATCTGGAATACTTTATTATAGGAATTATAGTCGTTACCTGGATTCCGGTAATAATAACCTATATAAGGGAACGAAATAAAAAAAAGGGCGAAGAGAATATTTTACCCAAAGAGTATCAATAGTTTAATTTTTTTATAATTTTATAGCTTAGTTTCAATCCTAATGGAGAATCTTCATTTCTGGGTTTTATTTAACGCTTTTGTGCTAGGGCTTCTGGTGCTTGACTTGTATGTGCTGAACAAAAAAAGCAAAACGGTTAACATTAAAGAAGCATTATGGTGGAGCGCTTTCTGGATTGGCCTGGCTGTAGCTTTTAATATTTTTGTATATATCTGGAGAGGTGAAGAGGCTGGCCTTCAATTTTTAACAGGTTACCTGATTGAAGAATCGCTTAGTGTAGATAATCTTTTTGTATTCATGATTATCTTCAGTTTCTTTAAAGTACCACCTGAGTACCAGCGTAAGGTACTTTTCTGGGGTATAATAGGAGCTCTGGTTCTAAGAGCAGCATTTATTCTTGTAGGTGTTTCTCTTATCCATCATTTCGCATTTACTGTTCTTATCCTGGGAGCATTTTTGATATACACTGGTATTAAAATGCTTACCAGCGGTGATAAAGAAATTGACCCTAAAAAGAACCCTGCCATTAGTCTTGTGCAAAAAATAATGCCTGTAACCAAGCATTATCATGAGGACAAGTTCTTTGTTAAGATCAGGAATATTCGTTTTGCTACTCCACTGTTTATAGTTGTTCTGGTAATCGAAACTACGGACGTAATTTTTGCGGCAGACTCTATCCCCGCTATTCTTGCTGTTAGTACTGATTCCTTTATTGTATATACTTCTAACGTTTTTGCTTTATTAGGGCTTCGCTCTTTATACTTCGCTCTTGCAGGTATTATGCAGCTATTCCACTATTTAAATTACGGGCTTTCTGCTATTCTTATTTTTATAGGCGCCAAACTGATTGCGGGTTTCTGGCATTATGAATTGGATATGAAAATTGCGTTGGGGGCTGTTGCAGGAATTTTAACTTTATCTATTATACTATCTATATTATTTCCTAAAAAGGCTGAGGTAGAAGAGCCTGAAGAAGTTAAGCATTCCTGATATTACAGTTCTGCCATCAATACCATTAATCGTTCCAGCTTTTTAGTTATCAGGGAAGCTTTACCTTCGTAATTATTTACCATCATAGAAAAAGATAGTAACTCACCCTTTGTAGTAGTCACATAACCACAATAGCAAGTTACTTTATTAATAGTACCGCTCTTTGCCCTTACATTATTTTCTGCCTTAGTACCCTTACATAACCGAGAAACTGTGCCATTAATACCAACTATAGGAAGGGAATTATAAAAACTATTAAATGGCTTTTCTTTAGTCATTACTGAAAGTAGAGCAGTAAACTGATTAGCTGTAACAGCATTAGCATCCGAAAGGCCACTGCCGTCATATATAAAAAAGCCAGATATGTCCATGCCTTTCTTTTTCCAGTAGTCTTTTACTACCTCTATTCCTGCTTTGGTAGTCCCTTGCCCTTTTATTTTATATCCAAGCATTTTAAGCATACACTCAGCATATAAGTTAAGGCTGCTTTGGTTAGTATGTAAAGCAATTTCTTTTAATGTTGGAGAGGAAAGCTCATATATCTGTTTAAGATTATTTTTGTAATCCTGAACAGCAGAAGGAGATTGCTGTACTTCTACTCCATCCTGTTTCAATTTTTGGCTAAGGGAATAAGCAGAAAAATAGGCAGGGTCTGGCATAGAGCCTTTTACGGCAAACTCAGCAACTCCAGTTGGTATTGTACCTGAAACGTACCTATTGTAAGAATAGGGCGCTCCATATATATTAGTATTATCACCAGAACTTTTAGCAGCCGTAGTAACATCATTTTCAAATTTCAGGTTAGGAATCACAGGTTCCATGCTAAGAATGACAGTACTATCTGCTATTTTATCTCCTGGCTTAAAAAAGAGCTTATAGAGATTCTCATTTATATTAAGCCCAAATGCCCCGGCACCATAGTAATTTCCAATATCCGTCCATATCCAGTAATCTGGTATAGCATTTTGCTCAAAAATACCGTTTACTGCTACTACCGCACCGTTAATTTTTTTTATTCCAGCATCTTTAATTTTACTACTCCATAAAGTTAATAAACCATCCAAATCCTGAGTTCCGTCGGCCCTCCCTGCTCCCAAAGTAGGGTCTCCTCCTCCTCTGATAATAATGTTCCCATTTAATGTTCCTGAATTATCCAGAGTGCCATCGTATTCTAAAGTAGTTTTAAAGCGAAAATCTTCTCCTAATATAAGTAATGCAGTAGCTGTAGTTACTACTTTAAGATTGGAAGCCGGTGAAAGACTTTTTTCCGCATTTTGCTGCAGTAGAACCTTTCCATCCGAAGAACGAAGTGAGAAGGTTAATTCTGCATGAACAAGAGTAGAATCAATTGCAATTTTCTTAAGCTCGTCTTGTAATTTAAGTAGGCTTTGAGCTGAAGCTACGGAGACAGAAAAGGTTATTATGAAAAATAATCGTATGCTTTTATTCATTCTGGCTTTTTTGTAACTTGTATAAAGATTATGAAGTCATTGATAGAACTGTATAAAAAATATAAAGTTTACATGAGGGTAGACTTGCTCTACTATCTGTCCTTTATTCTCACCTTCCTAATTTTGTACCTTATATTTGGGTAATTAGCGTACCGTACCGTTTTCCTGTATTTTATATTTTTTTCCATCCTTCCACAAATACCTTTCCCCATCCTGCGTTTCTTCGTACTTATCGTACTCTGGTTTGGTAATATATTTGCTATTAACTCCTATTACTCCATATTTGCCATCAGTCTTCACTACTGCATAACCTGAATAAAAAGAATATGCTTCTTCATAAGCAGGTTTAATAACTTCCTCCCCTTTACTATTGATATATCCCCATTTATGTCCGCTGTGTGCAGGAGCAAGTCCGCTACCATATTTTTTTATTTCAACATATTTGTGTTATGATAATATTCCTGTAGTTGCATTAAATATAGAATAAGCTTTTTTATCTTTTACTGCAAAAAGCTCTCCTCCTAACGATTGTATCTCTATTGCTTTTAAAGGATAGACCTCCTCTCCTTTTTCATTCAATATTCCATATTTTCCTTTAAGGCTTACGATGGCAGGCCACACTGGAATAGTTGGGTCTTCTACCTTATTTGTGATATGGTCATAAATAGGATGCTTTACTAATACTCCTGTTGTTTTGTATACGCCATACTTTCCATCTTCTTTAACCTTAAAGAAATTAGGCGGAGCATTGGTAATAAGCTCAAACTCACAAGGCAATATTACTTTACCATTAACATCGGTTATACCATATTTACTATTTGATCCAACTCGAAATACTACTCTATTCGCTAATTTCTCAAAGCTAATTTTATCATAAGATAATTCTACTACTACTTTACCGTCTTTATTAATTGCCCCCCATTCACCTTTTTCTTTTACAAAAGCGAATCCGTAATTAAAAGCGGTAGCGTCATCATACGATTTTGTGATAGCGTATTCACCTTTAATAACATTATAAAATTTTATTTTGCCATCCATTTTAACTCTTACATGATTAGAAGAGTCAGAAGCATATACTGAATCGAAAGCAGTTTCTGTTATCTTCTTTTGTAGGTTACTATCGAAAATATATTCTTTACCGTTCTCGGCTACTGCATAAAAATCATTATTCCAGGCAATAAGTGTATACTGAGGTTGTATTACAAATTTATTTGTATAATCTATTATTCCCCATTTACCTTCCTGTTTCACAATTGCTTTTCCATCATGAAATTCTTCTCCATATTCGTATACAGGTTTTATATATACTTTACCCAGCCTATTTGAATAGCCATATTTACCATCTTTTACTACCAGAAAAAATCCATTGGAATAATTTCCAATACTATCATATTCAGCTGGCAATAGCTCTTTCCCCATAATACTTAACAGACCAGACTTTCCTTCTTTTTTCATTGCCAAAACATCTTGGTATTTTGTGTAAATAGTATCGTAATCGGCATTAGCTACTATTTTACCCCATTCATTAAAAATTCCCCATTTACCATTTTGAAGAAATATAATATCATGTAGAGCTATTTTTTTTACCCTGGTAAGTTCAAGTGGTAAAAGATAACTACAGTTAACATGATTAATTACTCCTAATGGTTCTGTAACCTGTACCAGTGTGGCATTTTCAGACATTACCTGTGCAATCTTATATTGAGGTTTACAAATAAATTTTCCCTTCCCTTCATCGTATAAGCCCCAAAGGCCATCTTTCCTTATCCAGCTTAGGTCGGTATAAGCAATAGGATTTATCTCTGTGTATTCTGGTTGTAATAGTAGTATTCCCTTCTCATTCATTAGTCCCCACAACCCATTTTGCTTTGCCCATATTTTACCATTACGGAAACTAGTCAAGCTTTCATAATCACAATGTAGAATTACATTACCATCGCAATCTATTACGCCATATGATAACCCCTTCTGCACAACGGCCTTATTTTCTATGTAAGGAGAAACCTTGGTATAAATGGGATTAATTACCCATTGCCCAAACAGATTTGCGTACCCCCACATGCGACTGCTTTGGCTATATTTAGGTAGTAAGTCCTCTGGACAATTTGAGCCCTCATGCTGTGCATAGGATGCTATACTTAGCATCTGAAAGAAAAGAAGTAAATAGAAATATAATTTCTTCACTTTAATTTGATTTGATAACACGTTAAATATATAAAATATCATTTAGCTTTTCCTGTCCAAGGGTTATCCTTTATCCGAAATCGCCAGGGCTTGTCAACATATTCCTCTGCATAAGCAATACCCACACGTGGGCTGGCTATTATCTGGTTAGCTTTTATTTTAACTCCCTTATCTTCTATCCAAATAGTAGATCCGGATATGTTTATGGCATTGTATTTTAAGTTAATCCCCATTGCCATACTTAACGCCCCGGGGCCCGAAGTAAGTTCGTAGGAAAGCTTTGTTTTCCTTCTTCTCTCTAACATTTCTTCAATACCTTCTTTAGGTTCTAAAGCCCTAATTAATATGGCATGAGGAATATCAACCCCATTTGTAATAATATTAAAAAGATAATGTATACCGTAACACAAATAGACATAAGTAATACCTCCCTCCTTATAAAACGGCTCTGTACGTGGTGTTTTACGGTTTCCATAGGCATGAGAGGCTTTATCTTCTGCTCCCATGTAAGCCTCTGTTTCTACAATCATTCCGGCTGTTACTATTCCGTCAATATTTGTATACAGATATTTTCCCAACAGTTCTTTACTTATCTTCACTACGTCATCCCGTAAAAAAAAGCTTTTGTTAAGTTTAGCCATTTTTAGTGCGGAGGGAAAAATTTATAGGCCACCCATATTGCAGCAAGCACTCCACCCAGGTCTGCCAGCAGTCCACAAGTAACAGCATACCTGGTTTTCTTAATACCTACAGAACCAAAGTAAACAGCTACTATATAGAAGGTAGTATCACAAGCCCCTTGAAATATGCTAGATAAACGCCCGGCAAAGGAATCAGCGCCATGTGTTTTCATTATATCTAACATCATGCCCCTGGCGCCGCTACCGCTTAATGGTTTCATAAAAGCAGTAGGTAAAGCTGGCACAAAACTGTCATCTAATCCCATATACCTTACCAAGCTTCCTATGCCATTGTTAATGTAATCCAAAGCCCCGCAGGAACGGAAAACAGAAGCACCTACAAGCATTGCTACCAGGTAAGGAATAATTCTTATCGCTACATCAAAGCCTTCTTTTGCACCTTCTATAAAACTTTCAAATACATTTATCTTTTTATAAACCGCTAAGCCAACGAATGAAACAATAAGTGTATAAATGAAAAAATTACTTGCCAGCTTAGATACAACCTGCATTTTAGCTTCTGGAAGTGAGGTGAAGTAGTAAATGATACCTGCAATTAAGGCCGCAATGACTGCAAAATAGGCAAGGAAAATTTTATCAAATAGTAGATTTATTTTCTGGTAAATAGATACTACTGTAATACCACTAACAGCAGCAAAGAAGGTAGTAATAAGAATAGGAATAAATACGTCTGAAGGGTCTGCTGCTCCCATACGTGCACGATACACCATAATAGTAACCGGAATTAGCGTGAAGCCTGCGGTATTTAATACCAGGAACATGATTTGAGCATTAGAAGCCGTATCTTTATTAGGATTCAATTCCTGTAGTCCTTGCATGGCTTTTAATCCCAAAGGAGTAGCTGCATTATCAAGACCCAACATGTTAGCAGAAAAATTCATCAGAATCTGCCCTATTACCGGATGGTCTTTAGGTACTTCTGGGAAAAGTCGGTTAAAGAAAGGCCCTATTATTTTTGCAAGAATACTAACCACTCCAGAACGTTCGCCAATTTTCATTAATCCCATCCAAAGCGTTAATACACCAATCAGCCCCAAGGCAATATCGAAGGCAGCCACTTTTGCAATGTCGAAGGCATTGGTAATAATGGCAGGAAATACAGCAAGGTCTTCTGGATTAGGATTGGAAGATAAAAAATAGAAAACCAGCCTGGCAAGGGCAACTAAAAAAGCAATTATAAAAAAAGCTACCCAAATGTAATTTAACGCCATAGGATATAGTATAAATTATAAAGTAATAATATTAAAATAAATGCACGAAACGAAATTGTACGTATGGGGTTATAATTAAAAAGCCATAAGAATGTTATTAGGAGTACATTGTTCCATTGCAGGAGGCTATGAAAATGCCTTTATAGAAGCTGAATCTCTGGGAATTGACACTTTTCAGATTTTTACTAAAAACCAGAGGCAATGGAAAGAACGAATAGTAACTGAGGAAGAAGGAAAAGATTTCATAATGCATCAGAAAAACTCTGGCGTTAAAATTGGCTTTTCCCATACTACTTACCTTATAAACCTTGGCAGTGAAAATGAAGATACCCGCAAAAACTCTATTGTTTCCCTTGGAGCAGAATTACTAAGATGCCAAAAACTAGGGCTGGCCTATACGGTTCTTCATCCAGGCGCTAATAAAAGCCTGAAAGACCTGGAAACCATAGCCCGAATAGCCCAGGGACTGGAAATGGTATTTGAATATACACCTAATAATCCTGTAAAAATATTACTGGAAAATACTGCCGGACAGGGTTCATCTATCGGATGGAAGTTTGAGCATATCAAAGACATCATGCAACTGTCGACACCAGAACGTTTAGGTATGTGCCTGGATACCTGCCATGCTTTTGCAGCAGGATATGACATTCGTACAGAAACCGGTACAGAAGATATGTTATCAGAAATAGATCGGGAAATAGGTCTAAAAAATCTTTATGCCATTCATATAAATGATTCAAAAGGAGCTTTAGGAAGCCGTATTGATCGCCATGCTCATATTGGACAAGGCAACCTTGGATTAGAGCCTTTTCGATATATAATGAGACATTTTCCTCATATTCCTAAAGTTCTTGAAACTGATAAAGAGAACGACATGGATAAAAAGAACCTTGAACTGCTTAGGTCTCTCCTATAATCTCATCAAAAAATACAACTTTTTAGTTAAAAGTTACTTTTTCTGAATTTAGACTTCATTTTTTAGGTAGTTTATCTTTAATACTAACATTTTTATTACATA
>Ga0134126_10007541_pt1 | contig 13660 bp, 10 predicted proteins | sample KB31752_FD_96881 | JGI IMG/M metagenome (GOLD analysis project Ga0134126, IMG submission 96881) | Terrestrial soil microbial communities with excess Nitrogen fertilizer from Kellogg Biological Station, Michigan, USA - KB3-175-2 | ecosystem: Environmental > Terrestrial > Soil > Unclassified ...
AAACCAATTTTTTCAAATCTGCCCGTGCCAAGCGTTTCAGGAAATAAATATTTTTGCAATCCTTCCGACAGGAAAATTAAACCAACAGCAAGGCGGCACAAAAGTGCAGGAACGTTACTTGTTTTATAGAGATGTAACATCAACTGTAATAATTGTTATAAATGTACGAAAAGTGTATAATTCCCTAATGGTTTATTTACAGAAGAACTTAAAATGTTAACAGAACTTGAATGTAACGTTCATAGAATACAAATTCCCTTAATTTCTTCTTTTGTTGAGATAAAGCCAGCTCTTTTCAAAATAAATCCTTACTTTTGCAACCCTTTCAGAATTTTGTGTTTTGGCTGGGGTGGATTTCTCTAAAAACATATTGCCCACATGGCTACATAAGTTCCCGTCTGTTCGGGACGCCGGCGAGGGTGTAAAAGTAAAATATTATAATAATGCCAAAGGTTAAAACCAACTCGAGTGCCAAGAAGCGCTTCAAAGTAACCGGAACCGGTGAAATCACTTTTCAAAAAGCCTACAAACGTCACATTCTTACAAAAAAAACCACCAAACGCAAACGTGCTTTGCGCAAGAAGGGATGTGTAAGTGATGCCAACAGACCATTTGTAATGCGATTACTTCGTATGAAATAATCGCTCCCTATCAATAATTTTCAAAAAAATAAAAATATTAAAGTATGCCACGTTCATCAAATGCAGTAGCATCAAGGGCAAGAAGGAAAAGAGTTCTTAAAGCCGCCAAAGGTTATTATGGAAAAAGAAAAAACGTTTATACCGTTGCTAAAAATGTAATGGAAAAAGGGTTGACATACAGCTATGTTGGCCGCAAATTAAAAAAACGCGAATACCGTGCTTTGTGGATTGCACGTATCAATGCAGCCGTTAGAGAAGAAGGATTGACGTACAGCCAGTTCATTCATAAATTAAACGAAAAAAATATCGGTTTGAACCGTAAGATTCTCGCTGACATGGCGATGAATGAGCCTGAGAGTTTTAAAAATCTGATTTTGTCAGTGAAATAATTCTTTTTTCAAAATTTCTTTAAAACCGTCCGAAAAAATCGCGACGGTTTTTTTATGCCTGATTGTTAATTCTTAATTGATCATCGGGTATTCTCCGTTCACGAATTCACCATTCACAATTCATCATTATATTCTCCATTCTATTACATTTGTAAATATTTTAAAGCCTTAAAAAATTTGAATGAATAACACTTATAGTGATCTGGTAGATCAAACGTTTAATTTTCCCCAGGAAGGTTATGATCTCAAAGATGGTTATCTCCAATACAATGATTTAGATGTAAAAGCGCTGATAGATAAATACGGAACGCCACTCAAGTTCACTTATTTACCAAAAATAGGCATGCAAATAAATAAGGCTAAAAAAATGTTTGAGCATGCTTTTAAAAAGCATAAGTATGAAGGAAAATACAATTATTGCTATTGTACCAAAAGCTCGCATTTTTCTTTCATCGTTGAAGAAGCATTGAAACATGACATTCACCTTGAAACATCGTATGCATACGATATTGAGATCATTCTGAAATTATTTGAAAGAAAAAAGATCACGAAGGAAACATTCATTATTTGCAATGGTTTTAAGCAAAAAACATACACGAGCAGAATCGCACGACTGCTGAATTCCGGCTTTAAAAATGTCATTCCTGTATTGGACAATAAAGAAGAACTGAAAGCCTATCGAAGATCCGTAAAAGTTCCTTTTAATATTGGCATCCGGGTGGCTGCTGAAGAAGAACCGACATTCCCTTTTTACACTTCACGTTTGGGAATCAGGGCAAAGGATATTCTGGAATTTTATGTAGATGAGATCGAGGGTTTTGAAAATAAGTTTCAATTAAAGATGCTGCATATTTTTCTGAACAAAGGAATTAAAGATGACATTTATTATTGGAGCGAATTGAATAAAGTGATCAATCTTTATTGTCAGTTGAGAAAAATTTGCCCGGAATTGGATTCAATAAATATTGGTGGTGGGTTTCCCATAAAACATTCCTTGGGTTTTGATTACGACTATCAATTCATGATCAATGAGATCGTAAGAAATATTAAAGTTGCGTGCAAAAAAAGCAAAGTACCGATGCCAAATATTTTCACCGAATTTGGAAGTTATACGGTTGGTGAAAGCATGGCGCATATTTACAGTGTGATTGGTGAAAAAATGCAAAACGACCGCGAAACCTGGTACATGATCGATTCGTCTTTCATTACCACTCTGCCCGATACATGGGGCATCGGCGAAAAATTTCTGATGCTTCCTGTAAATAAATGGGACAATGAATATCAAAGAGTAACGCTTGGTGGCATCACCTGCGACAGCCATGATTATTATGATTCTGAAGAACACATCAATGAAGTTTTTTTACCGAAAATCGGAACCGGCGAACCACTTTACGTTGGCTTTTTTCATACGGGTGCTTACCAGGATCAAATAAGTGGTTATGGCGGAATAAAACATTGCCTGATACCTTCTCCAAAATACATTGTACTTGATTATGACAAGAATGGAAAGCTGGTAGATTGGGAATATGCCAAAGAACAAAGTGCGGCAAGCATGTTGAAGATTCTGGGTTATAAATAAAACAGAAAATCGTCTTATTTCTTTTTTTACTGTGAAGTAAAATTGAACAATTAAAAAACAGCATTATGAAATTAATACGCGTTGGAAAACCGGGAAAGGAACGGCCTGGAGTAATCATTCAGGACAAAAGATATGATGTGTCATTATTCATAAAAGATTATGATGAAGATTTTTTTGCAAATGATGGTGTAATTAATTTAAAAAAAATTATTGAAGAAAATAATTTACCGGAAATAGATTCAAAAGAAAGATTAGGATGCCCGGTTTATAAGCCTTCCAAAATAATTTGTATTGGATTAAATTATGCAAAGCATGCGAAGGAAACAAACGCGGCTATTCCAAAAGAACCCATTTTATTTTTCAAATCTACAACAGCAATTTGCGGTCCGGATGACGATATTATCATTCCGAAAAATTCAGTAAAAACAGACTGGGAAGTAGAATTGGCGGTAGTTATAGGAAAACGTGCCAGTTATGTAGATGGCGATGAGGCAATGGATTATGTAGCCGGATATTGCTTGCATAATGATGTAAGTGAAAGGGAATTTCAAATAGAGCGTGGCGGCCAGTGGGTAAAGGGGAAAAGTTGCGACACCTTTGCGCCACTTGGCCCATGGTTGGCTACTAAAGACGAAATAGAAAACGTAAATAATTTGCGTTTATGGCTTACCGTGAATGGGAAAAAAATGCAGGATGGAAATACAGACGATTTAATATTCAATATTCCTCAGGTTGTTTCTTATATCAGCCAGTTTATGACACTATTGCCTGGTGATATCATTTCTACTGGTACGCCACATGGTGTTGCTCTTGGAATGAATCCGCCTGTTTATTTAAAGGCCGGAGATGTAGTAGAATTAGGAATTGATGGGCTTGGAACACAAAAACAACATGTAAAAAACTGGTCAAATAATTAGGTAACATGATAGATGCTCATGTTCATTTCTGGAAATACAATCCATTAAAGGATGCATGGATTACTGGTGAAATGCAATTGCTGCAACGCGATTTTTTTCCGAAAGATTTACAACCAGTTCTGCAGGAAAATAACGTAACAGGAATTATTGCAGTGCAGGCCGATCAAAGCGAAAACGAAACTGATTTTTTGTTGCAACTCGCAAATAAAAACCCATTTATAAAAGGTATTGTTGGCTGGGTAGATCTGCAAAATAAGAATCTTGAAGATAAGTTGCTTTACTGGTCTGAATATCCTGTTATAAAAGGCTTCAGACATATAGTACAGGCAGAGTCTGATGGTTTTTTAAGAAAAGAAGCTTTCGTGAATGGAATTAAACTTTTAAAAAGTTTTGATTTTACCTACGATATCCTGATTTATCCAAATCAATTAAAAGAAGCGATTCAATTTGTAAATAAATTTCCGAATCAAAAATTTGTGCTTGATCACTGTGCTAAACCTTTTATAAGAGATCAGAAAATCAGTGAATGGAAAATTGAATTAAAAGAAATTGCTCAGAATGAAAATGTTTATTGCAAAATTTCAGGATTAACAACAGAAGCGAAATGGAACCAATGGAAAGAAAAAGATTTTTATCCATATCTTGATGTAGTATTTGAATCTTTTGGAACAGACAGAATTTTATTTGGAAGCGATTGGCCGGTGATGTTGTTGAGTAGCACTTATAATAAATGGAAAAATTTACTGGAAAAATATATGTTGCAATTTTCTGATGAAGAAAAGCAAAAAGTATTTGATACAAATGCGATCAAATTTTATAATCTAAATTCCTAAACCATCTAAACCATAAAAATGAATCTTCATCTTGATAATAAAATCATCATTGTAACGGGCGGCGCGAAAGGAATTGGGGAAGGAATTGTAAAAACACTGGCAGAAGAAAATGCGATACCGGTTATCGTAGGTAGAAATGAAAGCGATAATTTAAAAACGCTTAAAAGTATTGATAACAAAGGCTTTCAGTTAGTAGCCGAATTAACAAGGCCGGAAGAATGTGTGAATGCCGTAAAAAAAATTATTCAAAAATATAACCGGATTGATGGCTTGGTAAATAATGCCGGCGTAAACGATGGAGTTGGTTTGGAAGGTGGCAACTATGAAGATTTCATTGCTTCACTACATAAAAATTTAGTCCATTATTATTTGATGGCACATCATGCGTTACCTTATTTAATAAAATCAAAAGGAGCGATTGTAAACATCGGCTCTAAAACTGCAGAAACAGGCCAGGGAAATACTTCTGCTTACGCTGCTTCTAACGGAGGACGCAATGCATTGACAAGAGAATGGGCGGTGGAATTATTGAAATATAATATCCGGGTAAATGCGGTGATCGTTGCAGAATGTTTTACTCCGCTATATGAGAAGTGGATTAAAACATTTGAAAATCCTGAAGAAAAATTAAAATCAATTACGGAAAAAATTCCACTGGAAAAAAGAATGACAACGCCAGAAGAAATTGCGAACATGGTTGTTTTTCTTTTATCAGAAAGATCAAGTCATACGACCGGGCAAATCATACACGTGGATGGCGGTTATGTGCACCTTGACAGAGCAATCTAAATTTCAATAAAAAATATAAGAATGAAAAAGAAAAGCGTTTTTTCGTATTCTGAATTTCTTTACAATAATAAATTCAAACCCTTACTTTTTCTAACAATTGCTGTGATGTCATTTTCTATTTCTACGGCGCAGACTATTATTCCTTTATATAAAGAAGTGCCAAACAGCAAGCCTGACTTGAATTACAAAGAAAAAGCTGATACCGGAAAAGATGGTGTTATCAGGATTAGCAAAGTTTCCATTCCTGAAATTGCTATTTTTAAAGCTCCGAATCCAGGCAAGAAAAGCGCAGCTGTAGTTATTTGCCCGGGCGGCGGTTATAGTATTCTCGCATATAATTTGGAGGGCACAGATGTAGCGAAAATCTTAAATTCATGGGGCGTCACCGCGGTTGTTTTGAAATACCGTTTGCCTGATGATGCCATTATGAAAGATAAATCTATTGGGCCATTGGAGGATGCGCAAAGAGCTTTGCAATATGTAAGAGAACATGCCGATGGCTTAAACATCGATGTTCAAAAAGTAGGAATCATGGGCTTTTCAGCAGGAGGTCATCTTGCTTCGACGGCTTCCACCCATTTTCAAAAATCGTATATTGATAATCCAAAAAATATTTCGTTACGTCCTGATTTTTCCATTCTTGGATATCCTGTAATTAGCATGACCGATTCACTCGCCCACATGGGAAGTCGGGAAAAGCTACTTGGAAAAAATCCCTCAGAAGCGTTGATAAAAGAATTTTCAAACGAACTTCAGGTAACAAAAAATACACCGCGAACTTTTTTAGTTTTGGCTGATGATGATCATGGCGTTAATCCCGAGAACAGCATAAAGTATTATGAGGCCTTATTGAAAAACAAAGTTCCTGCTGAAATACACATCTTTCAAAATGGTGGCCATGGATTTGGAACGCGTTTGCTGGAAGGAAAAGACAACTGGATGGATCTTTTAAAAGTGTGGATGGAACACAATAAATTATTATAAAGAAACAAGACGACGCAAAACGGTAAACTTTAGTTTGAAAGTATTGCACAAATACCTAAAAGGTTCTTTCAGCAAACCAGGAAATATCCGCAGTTTGTAATTTCCCCTTATTGGAGAACATAATTAAAACAGAAAACCAATCTTATGCAAAGATTGGTTTTCTGTTTTATCATTTATTTGAAAAAAGCAATTTTAATGCTGTGCCCACCAAAGCGGAGTAAGTGTTGCATCCGGGCCACCAAGTTCTTTTACCGCCTGGTTGTAACCGTTAACATTGCTGTTTTGCAAACCGGAAGGATATTTCATTCTTTGTGGGAAAAATTGTTGATTGCTGGTCATGTAATTTGCATTTGTAAGAGCGGGTAATGTTTGAATTGGGCCTTCCAGTACCACATTTTCAAAAAATGGCAAACCAAGTCTTCTGTGATCGCTCCATGTTTCAAGAGGTAGCCATGGTGTTTGAGCAATAAATTTTTGAGTGATAATCTTTGTAAGGTGATCATTATTTATAGTACCGTTTTTATATAAATTATTAACAGGATAATTTATAGAAGCAGTACCAGGCGTGCCTGTAAGGCCATCTACAAAATTCATTGTATGGCTGTTGCCAGGTTCAGTTGTATTATCCCAATTTACAGATGTGCCGTCCCTGTTATAATCTGTAGAAGCAAGATAGGCAGTAAGATATTGAGATACTCCCCAATATTCAAAGCTTTTTGCAATTCCTGTTTCATAAGCGGTTTTAGCATCGACTGGTGTTGCCCAACCTCTTACTGCACCTTCGGCCAAAAGAAAATAAGTTTCCCATGGAGCAAAAAATACTCTTGAAGCTGTTTGGGTTCTGAATTGATTTTTTAATGATGGAGCCATACCGGTTGCGCTTCCAATATCTATCCCTTGAAAAAGTGTATTATGCCAGTCGCCCTTTGTGCCCCAGTTGCCATCAGGAGTACCATTCCATGTGTATTTGGCATCAATTGTTTTTATTGTGTTTCCATTTACATCTTTTACTGAGCCTGTTGTAGTAGCAGTAACCGCTCCGCAGGTTCCACTCGGAAATGATGGATCGCTGCTATTGCCAGGCATATAAAAAATCTGATACGCCCTTGGATCAATTGTGTTAGGAAGCCCGTCTAACCAATAAGCAGAAAAAGGATCATTTGTTTTTGTGGTAAGCTGTACCGGGTAATGTTTACCTGCATAGTTTGTTGGTTTTATATTAGCAATGGCGGCTGCCTGGCCTGAAGGATCAGTTATCACAGAAGGTATCTGTTCCTGCGAAGTAATACTTCCAAGATTTATAACAAGATTATTAAGTGTGACTGACTCCGGTAATTGATACCAGCAGCGTGTGTACATTCCAGAAAGGTCAGTGTAACCCGGCCCTTCCTTTACCTGAAAAGTCTGTGATTTATCGGTAAGTAAACTGCCTTTGGCGGCATCTTCAAATTCTGATTGGGCTTTTGCGGCATCCACTTCTGATAAACGCATTGCAAGCCTTAGGCGTAGTGAATTTCCATAAGCCTGCCAATCTGAATAATTAAAGCCATAAGCAGGATCATCGGAAGCAACAAGTGAAGTTACCGCAGGTACAGAAAGATCTAATTTAGATGTTGCATCTTTTAATTCATCAAGAATGTAATAATAAACAGCTTTTACATCTGTAAAATCAGGGTTTTTTCCTTGGAAAGCTGTAATAGGCATCGGGCCGAAGTTATCACTCATTTCACTTATCAGATAAGCGCGCCATATACGTGCAATCTGCAGAAGGTTATTGGTGTATTCTTTTTGAGTTCCGGCTGTTATTTGTTGAGTGGCTACATCAATTGCGCTATTAATTGTATTTAATGCTCCCGATTGATTGTCGTAATATTCACCAATCCATTCATCATTGTAGCTGGCCTGGGAGAAAGTGGCTCCGTCCGCATCGGCTATTTGCCGGCCACCAGGTACCCAATAAAGTACAAATGCCCTTTCCGAAACGCTGGGATTCAATTGTGCATGAACAATGGAATTATTAATAAAATACTCTACCTGCACCTGGTCTGTATTGGCTGCCGTGGGGTTTGTATTTATATCAGTAATTTTTTTACAGGCTGATAATAACAGGACAACTGTTATGTATAAGGCTGATTTTTTAATTAAATGTTTCATTTCTTTTTAAATTAAAAAGTTTATGGATTAAAAGCCTAATGATAGATTTACATAAAATATACGAGATGTTGGGGGAGCTCCGTTTTCAAATCCAACAGAGGGAGTTCCTGCTGCATATACTGATTCAGGATCTAACCCATGCATGTGGCTGGTGATAAGCCATACATTAGTGCAGGATACGGATACCATTGCCTTTTGAAGAAAGCTATTACCCAACATTTTCTTTGGAAAATTATAGCTCAACTGAATGTTTCTTATTCTCACGTTTGTTGCATCATAAAGATTGGCTTCTGTAATACCTGAATTTCCTACCCCTGCAACTGCTCCCCAGTATTGTTGAGTTGAAATCTTACTGGTGTTTGCCGAATATTGATTTGTATTTGGATCCTGCACTACTCCCTGTACTACCATTGAATCTCTTGTACCATTGTTTACAGTAATTGCGGCGGTTCCGTTCCTTTGCATATTGTCTAAGGTTTGAGAAAATATCTTTCCGCCAAATCTTGCATCAAGCAATATGGAAAGCCCAAAACCTTTGTAGGAAAATGAATTGCTCCATCCTAATAGCGCATTTGCCTGCTGATTTCCTAATCTTGATATGTCTGCCGTTTGTTTAGGAAGCCCATTATTGGTTAAAATAAGCTTACCATAATTTGCATCCTTCGGATCTGTAACCCTCAAAAATTTTGTTCCATATATTTCCCCATAAGGTTGTCCTGCAACTGCTAAAATTCTAAATATATCAATACTCCCTGCGGGCAAAACGTATTGATCGACGCCCGGGTAAATAGATGGTACTGTATTTTTATTATGAGAAAAGTTAACAGTCGTTGTCCAGTTCAAAGAATTTGGATTATCCAGAATCCTTGCATCTGCCGTTATCTCTATTCCTTTATTTTGTACATTACCTGCATTTATTTTCATTGAGCTATATCCACTCAGCGGATCCATAGGAAGATTGATCAATTGATGTATAGCATTTGATTTATATATAGACACGTCTATGCCAACCCTGTTATGAAAAAACCGCAGTTCAGCCCCTGCTTCATACGATTTAATCAACTGGCTCTTTACACTGTCATTATATAAAGTACCGTTTCTGGATGCAATAGTATGGCCATTAGGATCGGTCGAGATAGTATAAAAATTATATAATTCATAGGGGCCAAGGTCGCTACCGGCGGCGGCATAAGATGCTCTTAACTTTCCATAACTTAACCATGAAGGAAGCGTTTTAAACATATCTGTAAATACATAGGAAAGGCTAACAGAAGGATAGAAATAAGAATTGTTCCGTGGGCTTAATGCGGATGACCAGTCATTACGGAAGGTACCACTCAAAAACAAATAATTATTATAATTTAATTCTACTGATCCATATAGGGAATTAATTTTCTTTTTGCTGTATGCCTGACTAACAGAAGGATTACCTGAAGAGTTGGTTACCGAAAATAAATTGGGAACTCTTAATGAACCGGCGCTTGCGTTAAGAGCGCTGTTTTGCCATTGCAATAAATTACCGCCCACCATTATGGAACCACCTAACTTTCCAAACAGGTCATCTTTTTTTGCAGTGAGCATTCCGCTATAATTGGTTTGCTGATAGGTTTGCGTGCCAAGCCCATAGTTTCCGGTTTGATTACCCGGGCTTCCTGCATATAGTTTTGTTTCTGAATTGGTATTATACATATCTGCCCCGGCATTTATTTCGCCCATAAGCCAACTGGCAAAATTGTGCTTCATGGAAGCATACATAATGTAGCGGTTGCGGGTATCTGAATTAAGGTTGTATTTGGCTGCCCAGTAAGGGTTTATAGCGCCTCCTTTTGGTGGAGTTACCCACCAAAACATGTTTCCGCTGGAATCCAACGGGTTTTTAAAATTGCGAATATCCAGTGTCCGGGGTAAATTATAAATAGTGCCAAAAATACTAAAGTCCTGCCCTTCTATGGATCTGTTGTTTGCAGTAGCATTTATAAACTGAAATTTGGTATCAAGCGTCCAGTTTTCATTATTGCCAAATTTGGTTACTGCCCTGGCAGTAATGTTATTGCGTGAAAGTTTTTCTCCCGGTATCATGCTCTTATCATCAAAGCGGTTGTATGAAGCATATACAGATGTTGAATTTATTTGCTGCTGAAACGAGATGTTTTGATTTGAAACAATTCCGTTTTGAAAGAAGTTTTTTACATTATCATAAGGCTGCAATGTTACCTGTTTGCCCGACCAGTCGTTTACCACTTGTCCGTTTATTTTTGGCCCCCAGCTTGCAGTGGAAGTAGAATCATAATGGCCATTACTTCCCTGTGCATATTGGTTTTGCATATCGGGATTGGTAAAGATACTTTCAAAGCCTACGGATGATGAAACGGATATTCCCAAACCTGGTTGTTTTTTACCTGTTTTGGTTGTAATTAAAATAACGCCGTTACCACCAAGAGAGCCATATAATGCGGCTGCAGCAGGGCCTTTTAATACACTGATGGATGCTATATCCTCTGGGTTAATATCGCTTAAACCATTACCCATATCGAGCGTTGAATTATAAAAACCATCGTAAGCGCCAATACCAACACGTCCCGTAGAATTATCCATCGGTACACCATCTACTACTATAAGAGGTTGTGATAATCCGGTTAAAGAATTATTTCCACGCAATACAATTTGAGAAGAACCTGCCGGTCCATTACCCGAACGTACTACCTGTAAGCCCGCAACTTTACCTGAAAGGTCGTTTACAAGATTAGTTTCCCTTGCATCAACAAGTGTTTGCCCTTTTACTTCCTGTATGGAATAGCCAAGAGATCTTTTTTGCTTTTGAATTCCTAACGCAGTTACCACCACTTCCTGCATAGAACCTGCGCCTCCCTGAAGAGAAATGTCTAAATGGTTTGCAGTTCCAACAGGAACTTCTTTCGTTTTAAAATTCACAGAGCTAATTACCAGTACAGGATTTTTACCGTTTACAGCAATACTGAAATTGCCGTTTGCATCTGATGGAACACCTTTGTTAGTACCCTTCACAAGCACAGAGACATTTGCAAGAGGCGCGCCATTGTCGTCTTTTACTGTTCCGGTTATCGTTCTCTGCTGTGCAAAAGAGATCGTTGCACAAAAGCACAAAAACGTACAGAGCAATAATTTTTGAGTAATTTTTTTCATTGCATTTTTTTTTCTTTTAATAAAAGGATTTAAAGTATAGTTGAGTTTGTTTTTAAAAATTTAAACAATCTTCAATTTTTTCTCAGGAAAGCTCACTCCGATCTTCTCATAATTCTCCATGACTAGCGCAGCCGCTCCAATCAAGTCAACTCTTTGCCCAAATGTTGAAATTTTAATTTGTGTTTCTTCCGCAATTTTCGGAATACAATGTTCATTGATAGCTTGTTGTATTGGAGCAAGCCATAATTTTCCAGCTGCAGCTCCCCTGCCGCTTAAAATGATCAATTCAGGATTGAACAACGTGAGCAAAATTGCAATTCCCAATCCCAGGTTATATCCTGCTTCAGAAAAAAGTTCCACAGCAAAAGTGTCACCGTTGGACGCGGCTTCCATAATAGCACGGCAGGACGCTTCAACGTGATTGAAAGAAAGATTTTTTAATACCGACATTTTGCCTTTTTCCAAACCCGCAATGGCTTTTCCAATGATGGCTAATAAAGAAGTTTCTGTTTCAAGGCAACCGGTTTTTCCGCAGCTGCATATTTTTTTATTGTCTTTAAAAACAGGAATGTGGCTAAATTCTCCGGCAAAACCGTTGTGGCCGCGAAACAATTGACCATTCAAAATCATTCCCAATCCTACACCCCAGCTGATATTTACTACCATCACGTTTTTGTGCCCGTGTGCCGTACCTAATCTCATCTCAGCAAGCCCGATGAGACTGGAATCATTATCAATTAAAACAGGCAGGGCCAATTCAGATTCCAGATACTCAATAATACTCCCATCTCCTGAAAATAAAAATGAATGATTTAAACCTTTCTTCACATCAACAAAACCAGGCATACTAATACCTACACCAACGATCTTCTCCCTGGCAACGCCTGATTTGTCTATGTATTCAGTTATGAAATCTTTAAGTTGAACAAGGGCATTCTGGTTATCTTTTAACGGAAGTTCCATTTTATCTATTTCTCCTACAGGATCGTTATGCATATCCAAAATTCCTATTTTGGTAATCAGCTGATCCATTGAAACGGTAACAATGTAATTTAAATCACTTTTCAGAGAATACATTTGGGGCCGCCGGCCGCCGGTTGAATTGGCGTATCCGGTCTCTATAACGCTTCCTTCTTCTATCAATTCGTTTAGAAACCGGCTGGTAAAAGGAAGGCTCTTACTTGTCAAAATACTTAAATCCGCACAAGACAACATCTTTGAAAAATAAAGATGTTTTTTGAGCTGTCTTTTAAAAATATTTTGTTTATCAAGCATATTACTGCAATTAGTCGAGAAACTTTTTAAATAGTTTCACAAAGTAATAACACTTCCTAAACATACTATACAACGATTTTACCTTTTTCTTCTTTAAAATAAACATTTAAGGTTTTTTCTCTAAAATGCAAAAACATAAAAACAACTTCTTTATTCCTTTGCTGAATTTAAAATACTTTTCTTTGCTTTAAAAAGCAGCCAGTAAAATGAAGAAAAAAGAAGAAACAGCACGTTCTGTTGGCAAGTCCTATTCATTTTTTGAAGACGTTTATGATGTTGTTCGCCAAATCCCGAAAGGGAGAGTTACTTCTTTTGGTGCGATTGCGAATTATCTGGGCACTAAAAGTTCGGCACGAATGGTGGGATGGGCAATGAACGGCGCACACCATGCTACTCCGGAAGTACCCGCCCAACGGGTTTTGAACCGGAATGGAATGTTAACTGGAAAAGCACATTTTGCCACACCCACCCTTATGGAAGAATTATTATTAAAAGAAAAAATAAAAGTAGAAAATGATACGGTCGTTGATTTTGAGAAATTGTTTTGGGATCCTGCGAAAGAGCTAAAAATATAGAAAATTAACGCATTTAATTGTCAATGCCTTCTAAGATGAGAATGTAAATCCAACATATTTGTCCTGTTACTGAAAAACCAACCGATTCTTTAATTGTAGTAAGGACTAATCAATAAATAAACTGCTACTCCGCTTATAGCCACATAAAACCAGATTGGCCACGTAATCCTTGCAAGTTTTTTATGCTTTTCATAATCGCCGCTCAGGGCGCGATAGGCCGTAAATAAAATAAATGGCAGAATAATGCCGGCAAGCGGAATGTGCGTTAGCAGGATAAAATAGTAAATATACCTCAAAGAACCGGCAAGGGTTTTTTCATCCAGACTTACTATTCCATCATGATTGAGATCTCCAAATTTTGT
>Ga0134126_10007542_pt1 | contig 13659 bp, 13 predicted proteins | sample KB31752_FD_96881 | JGI IMG/M metagenome (GOLD analysis project Ga0134126, IMG submission 96881) | Terrestrial soil microbial communities with excess Nitrogen fertilizer from Kellogg Biological Station, Michigan, USA - KB3-175-2 | ecosystem: Environmental > Terrestrial > Soil > Unclassified ...
GCTTCCGCCTCTGGACGCACCTGGATGAGCGATCCGCCGCCTTCTTTGCCCTGGGCCTCGCCAGGGTCACTCACCGGCCCGCCGCGCTCGTCTGTACCTCGGGAACGGCGGCGGCGAACTTCATGCCCGCCGTGGTGGAGGCTCTGCATGGCCAGGTTCCCCTGCTCGTCCTCACCGCGGATCGGCCCCCCGAGCTCCGCGATTGCGGGGCGCCACAGACCATCGACCAGATCCGCTTCTACGGAGCGCAGGTGAAGTGGTCGGTGGAGATGGCAACCCCCGCGGCCTCCGAGGACGTTCTGCTCTATGCGCGGGCCACCGCTTGCCGCGCCGTTGCCCACGCGCTTGCCTCTCCCCCCGGCCCGGTGCATCTGAACTTCCCACTCCGTGATCCCCTGATCCCGACCGAGGCGCCGGAGGAGATTCCTTCCAACCTGAGCGCGATGGCCCGCCGTGGCCGGGAACATGGGGTGCCGTATGTCGCCATCGCTTCCGCCTTCCCGGCCCCCAGCCACGAAGCCGTGGCGCGGCTGGCCACCCGTCTGGCCGTCGCTCCGCGCGGCTTAATTGTCTGTGGGCCCATGGACGAGCTGGAGTTACCGGTGCGACTGACCGCCCTGGCCCGTTCGCTCGCCTATCCCATCTTGGCCGATCCCCTTTCCGGACTGCGCCGAGGCAACCACGATATGGAGTTGGTGGTGGATAGCTACGATGCCCTGCTGCGCGACGAGCACTTCGCCGCCGGTATGGCGCCCCAGGTGGTTCTGCGGTTCGGTGCCATGCCCACCGCCAAACCACTCTTGCAGTATCTTCAGCGTCATGCCGCCGCCACTCAAATACTGGTCGGCACAGCCGAGCCCGTGGACCCCACGCTCCGGGCGGCCGAGGTGATCGTCGCCGATCCGTCACTATTCTGTGATGCTGTAGTCCAATCATTTTCCTGGGAGCGCGAGCATCTTGCTCGCCTCGTTGGCTCGGATTTACAAAGCGAGCAGGATGCTCGCGCTCCCAGGCACGGTGCAGCCAACAAATCGTGGCTTGCTACCTGGCTGGCCGCCGGCGACGCGGCGCACGCGACTCTGGCCACGACCGTTGACGCCATGCAGGAACCGTTCGAAGGACGGGTATTCAGCGAACTCTCCAGCCTGCTTCCTGACGGCGCCAACCTGGTGGCGGGCAACAGTATGCCGGTGCGTGATCTCGACACTTTTTTCCCCAAGGGCGGCCCTCCGGCGCGCATCCTGGGGAATCGCGGTACCAATGGGATCGATGGAGTTGTTTCCACCGCGTTCGGGGTGGCCGCCGGGAGCGAGCGCCCCACCGTGCTGGTCCTGGGCGACATCTCGTTCTATCACGACATGAACGGACTCCTGGCCGCTCGCCGGCATGACCTGTCCCTGGTCGTGGTCGTGGTCCACAACGACGGTGGCGGCATTTTCTCGTTTCTCCCCCAGGCCGGCGCGGCGGTGGAATCCGCGGACTGGTCCTTCGAGACGCTCTTCGGTACCCCGCACGGACTTGACTTTCAGCACGCCGCCGCGCTCTACGGGGCATCCTATTCCTCCGTGCTAAATTGGCAGGAGTTTCGCCGGGCCGTGACGAAGGGCTTGACCGAGGGCGGCCTGCATATCGTGGTGGTTCCTACCGACCGAGCGCGCAACGTCGAGTTGCATCGACGCTGTTGGCCCGCCGTGAGTGACGCCATTGCCGGTATCCTGGAAGGGATGGAATCGGACCCGGCGGGGCGAAGGGATGGGGAGGATGGCTAATCAGGTGGTGATCCCGGAGGAGGCGGCGCGCGAGCGCGTGATTCCAGTGAATGGGATCCGGTACCGGGTGACCGTGGCGGGCATCGGGCCGCCCTTGCTGCTCTTGCATGGATTTGCCGGCAACAGCGAGACGTGGGAAGAGCACCGGGCCACCCTGGGCGCGCACTTCCGCACCCTGGCGGTCGATCTTCTGGGCCACGGCGGTACCGACGCGCCTCCCGATCCCGACCGCTACACCATGGCCCATACGGTGGCCGACCTCCGCGCCCTCTGCGATATCCTTCTCTCCCCGCTTCCCGACGGAGGACGCGAACGCTATGGCCTCCTTGGTTACTCCATGGGCGGGAGGGTCGCCCTGAACCTGGCTCTGGCCGAGCCCGACCGAGTGGGAGCCCTGATTCTGGAGAGCACGTCGCCGGGGATCGCCGATCCGGAGGAGCGCGCCAAACGGCGCCGAGGAGACGAGGAGTTGGCCGAGTTCACCGAGCGGAAGGGGGTGGCCGCCTTCACTCGGCGCTGGGAGGCGTTGCCGCTCTTTGCCAGCCAGCGGCGACTCTCGCTGCCGATCCGCCATCGTCAGCGCGATCAACGCCTTCGGAACACCCCTCGTGGGCTGGCGAACAGCCTCCGCGGATTGGGGACCGGAGTGCCCGAGCCGGTGCATGCACGGCTGGGAGAGCTTACAATGCCCACACTCCTGATCGCGGGGGAGCTGGATGAGCGGTATCGCGTGCATGCCGAGGCCATGCTGACTGCCTTGCCGCACGCGCGCCTGAGCGTGGTGCCCGAGGCCGGTCATAACGTGCATCTGGAGCGGCCAAAGCAATTCGACGCCCAGGTTCTGGAGTTTTTTCGTGAGATGAGAGACCAGCGAGCGGAACCAACGCTCCTGGAACACAAGGGATAAGCCAATGTCGGACAACGAGCGAACCATCCGGCCCTCGGACGTCGCCTGGGAGCGCCAGGGGAGCTACACGGATATTCTCTACGAAGTGGGCGAGGGGATCGCGCGGATCACGATCAACCGGCCCGAGGTGCGGAATGCCTTTCGTCCACAAACCACCACTGAATTGATTCAGGCGTTCGTCGCCGTGCGCGAGGATCCGGCGGTGGGCGTGGTCCTCCTCACCGGGGCTGGCACCAAGGCGTTTTGCTCCGGCGGGGATCAACGGGTCCGGGGCGAGGCGGGATATGTCGGCGACGACGGGGTTCCCCGACTGAATGTTCTCGATCTGCAAAAGCAGATCCGGGCCTTGCCCAAGCCGGTGATCGCGGTGGTGGCCGGCTTCGCGGTGGGTGGTGGTCATGTGTTGCATGTGGTGTGCGATCTGACCATCGCCGCCGACAATGCCATATTCGGCCAGAGCGGACCGAAGGTGGGAAGCTTCGATGGCGGCTACGGCGCCGGGTATCTGGCCCGCCTGGTAGGGCACAAGAAGGCGCGCGAGATCTGGTATCTCTGCCGCCAATACACCGCCTTGCAGGCGCTGGACATGGGACTGATCAACGCCGTCGTCCCCCTGGAGGAATTGGAGGTCGAGGCGGTAACCTGGGCGCGGGAGATCCTGGAGAAAAGCCCAATCGCCCTCCGCTGCCTCAAAGCGGCCTTCAACGCCGATACCGATGGTCTGGCTGGGATTCAAGAACTGGCCGGCGACGCCACCCTGCTCTTTTATATGAGCGAGGAAGCCCAGGAAGGGCGGAACGCCTATCTGGAGAAGCGGAAGCCGGACTTCAGCAAGTTCCCGCGATTGCCCTGATGGCGATCCCCGATCCCGCGCCATCCGATCAGATCAGCAGCCTCCGCGGCTGGTTTCTGGCCGCCCGCCCGGCTACCCTCCCCGCCGCCGTGGTCCCGGTACTGGTCGGGATGGCCCTGGCGGTGGCCGGCCGCCACTTCCATCCGCTGGTGTTCCTGGCCACCTTTGCCTGTTCGCTTCTGATCCAGATCGGCGCCAATCTCGCTAACGACTACTATGACTTCCGCAAAGGGGCGGATACTGCCGAGCGCCTGGGTCCGACACGGGTCACCCAGAGTGGGATTTTCGCCCCGCGCCAGGTTCTGCTGGCCACCGGCTACGTCTTCTCGGCGGCCCTCATTCTGGGGGCCTATTTAGTCTGGGTAGGCGGAGCGCCGATCGTCGCGATCGGTCTCTTCTCCATTCTTTGCGCCATCGGGTACACCGGTGGACCCTTTCCCCTTGGTTATCACGGACTGGGCGATCTCTTCGTCTTCATCTTCTTTGGTGTGATCGCGGTGACCGGTAGCTTCTACTTGCAGACCGGCATGGTCAGCTTTCACGCGCTTCTGGCCTCGGTGCCGGTTGGTCTCCTATGTACCAACTTGCTCGTGGTCAATAACCTACGTGATATCGATACGGATCGGGCAGCGGGGAAGCGCACCGTGGCGGTGCGGATTGGCCGGGCCGCCAGCCGGAAGCAATATATGTTGTTCCAACTGATTTCCTTCACCATGCCGCTCACGCTCTGGCAGCTTGGGGCGAGTTGGGACTACACCTTCTGGCTCCCCCTGATTACCGTGCCTCGGGCGGTGAAGTTGAGCCTGTTTGTCTTCCGCAATCAGGATCGCGCCCTGAACAAAGCCCTGAAGGGAACCGCCGAGCTTCACATGCGCTTCGGGCTCCTCTTCGCGCTCAGCCTATTGCGCTAGCAGCGTGCCAACGTACATGTACATGCCCGAGTGGCTGGCCAGACGGGCCGCCGATCGCCCGGATGCCGTGGCCGTGATCGATGCCGCCGCCGATCTCCGCTGGACCTTCGCGGAACTGGATGCTCAGGCGGCGGCTCTGGCAGGCCACCTGGGAAACCAAGGAGTTGGGCAGGGCGACCGCGTGGCCGTGTTGCTGCCCAACGGGGCCCGGTACGTCGCCCTGATTCACGCGCTCACCCGCCTCGGCGCGGTTCTGGTTCCCTTAAACCTCCGCCTTACCCCGAGCGAACTGGCCTGGCAACTGACCTTCACGCGCGCCCGTGCGCTCATTCACGATGGCACGACGGTAACTCTGGCCCATGCCGCCACGGAGACGACCGTGGAGGTATCGCTGGTTCCCCTGGACCACTTACCAGTCCCTATCACTTTTCCATTCGGCTTCGATTGCAGCGTGGCGCCCCCCGACCGCAGTCGGCCTGGCGCTACCACCCGACCACAGTCGGGGGGGGATCAAACGAGCGCGGCGGATCGGGCCGCCATCCCCACCGAGCCGCCCCGACTCAACCTGGAGGCCGGGCAGTGCGTGATGTTTACCTCCGGCACCACCGGCCGCCCCAAGGGAGTGCTGCTCACCTACGGGAACCATTGGTGGAGCGCCATGGGATCGGTACTCAATCTCGGTCTCCGTGATGATGACCGCTGGCTGGTATGCCTCCCGTTGTTCCATGTGGGCGGTTTGGCGATCGTGATGCGGGCCGTCATCTATGGGATCCCCCTGGTCTTTCCCCGAGCAAGCCACGATGGGCGGGGATTCGACGCGGCAGCGGTAAGTGAGACCATTGCCTCGGAGCGCGTGTCCCTGGTTTCAGTGGTCACGGTCACGCTGCAACGGCTTCTGGCACACTGGGGTGATACCCCGCACCCCACCAGCCTCCGCTGTGCCTTACTTGGCGGTGGACCGGTGCCGCTGGCCGTGCTGGAGGCATGCGCTGGGCGTGGGTTGCCGGTGGCCCAGAGCTTCGGCATGACCGAAACCGCCTCCCAGATAGCGGCGCTCTCGCCCGCTGACGCCTTGCGGAAGCTCGGATCGGCGGGGCGACCGCTCCTGCCCAACGAAGTCGCCATTCGCCCTCTCGATGATCAGCCCGGAACCGGCGGACCATCGGGGATGATCGAGGGAGAGATTCTGGTCCGCGGGCCAAGCGTCACCTCCGGCTATATGGGGGCGGATGGCGATATCGCGCGGCTCCTTCCCGCCGTTGATGAACAAGGTTGGCTCCGCACGGGGGATATGGGCCGGATCGATCCTGAGGGGTACCTGTATGTTCTGGATCGGCGCGCGGATCTGATCATTACTGGCGGGGAAAACGTCTCGCCCGCCGAGGTAGAGGCGGTGCTGCTAGGCCATCCTGGAATCGCGGAAGTGGGCGTCTATGGCATCCCCGATCCCCAATGGGGCCAGAGGGTGGGGGCGGCGATAGTGGCGCGCGCCGGGGTGCGCCTGGAACCGGAGGAAGTTCGGGGATTTTGCCGGTCCCGCCTGGCTGGGTACAAAGTACCCAGCCAGGTCAGAGTGGTACGGGCGCTGCCCCGGAATGCCGCCGGGAAGCTGCTCCGCCGCCAATTGCGCGACGATTCGCCACTGGTGGCCGATCCGAACCCTACCACCAGCGGAAGTGGCGACCCTCCCGCAAGCGAATAGTCATCGCTTGCAAGTCGCGCACATCCCAGGAAATCAACTCCTCCGGTTTTACCTTCACGCGCCGCTCGGCCGCCGCCGCCATGGCCCGCCTCGCCTCCCGCGCCCACGCGCCATGACCATTGGTTGCCTGATCCCACCACATCACCATCTTGGGCCCTCCCGACCGCGCCCCGCTGATCCTCGGCGCCGGTCTATACTCCTATCCTAACACTGTGTTATCATCGTTCCAAACGATAGTAATGATTTCTACAATCGGAAGGAGCGATGGATGGAACTGCGGCAACTGGCTACGTTTCGCGAGGTCGCAACCACGCTCAGCTTTACCCGCGCGGCTGAGGCATTGGACTACGCGCAGTCCAGCGTCTCCTCGCAAATTCAGGAACTGGAGGGAGAACTGGGCAGCCCACTCTTTGAGCGCCTGGGAAAACGCATCTCCCTGAGCGATTCTGGCCAACGCCTACTCCCCTATGCCGAGCGCCTGCTGCAACTGGCGGATGAGGCACGGGCAGCCGTTCCTTCCTCGGAGGAGCCGTCGGGCACCTTGACCATCGGTACGCCGGAATCGCTGTGTACGTACCGCCTCCCGCCCGTACTGTCACAGTTCCGAGCCCGCTATCCAAGGGTCCAGGTAGTGTTCCGGCCGGCGTTCGGGGCCGATCTTCGCCGTGCCTTGAACGAAGGGCGCGTGGATTTGGGGTTCTTCTATGAGTATCCACAGGGGCAACCCGATTTGGCGACCGAGTCGCTGGTTGCCGAGCCGTTAGTCCTGCTGGCTCATCCCGGTCATCCGCTGGCCTCGCGCGCCCGGGTGGACACCTACATGCTGCACGGAGAACCGTTGCTGCTGACCGAGCCGGGATGCGTGTATCGCGAGCGGTTCGAGCGACTCCTTTCCACGGCCGGGGCGCATCCAACCAGTACGGTGGAGTTCAGCTCGATCGAGGCGATCAAGCAGTGTGTCATGGTGGGCATGGGCTTGAGCCTCTTGCCGGCGGTGACCGTACGGGAGGAGGTGGCGCGCGGGCGGATGGTGGCGCTTCCTTGGTCGGAGAAAGACTTTGGCCTGGTGACGCTCATGGCCTGGCATCACGACAAATGGCTGTCCCCCGCTCTCCGCGCCTTCATCGGTCTCAGTCGCGAACTGCTGGCGGCTCCCGTTACGGGAGCCGCGCCCATCCCTCTGGGGAGGATGGCAACGGCTCGCGCCCGGTAGCTGAGACCGCCGACCATGGTTGCGGGTTGGATGCATACCACATTCGTCGGAGGATAAATATGAGTGACGCGGAAAACGGGCAGGCCGCGCGACCTGTGATCAACTTCGAGGGGACGCTGGTGGCCCTGGGACCGCTCCGTCGGGATCTGATGACCACCTATCAACAATGGATCAATCATTTTCCCACCGCGCGCAACCTGGGAGGGCATCCACGTCCCATCACCCTGGAGCAGGAAGAGAGCTGGTACGAAGCGGCCAGTAAAAGCCAGGACGCGGTACACTTCACCATCTACGAACGGGCAAGTTGGCGACCGATCGGAACGACCGGGCTGGCGGAGATACATCTTCTCCATCGTACCGCTGTGTTCGGAATCCTGATCGGAGAACCAGAGATGCGTGGCAAGGGGTATGGAACCGAGGCGACACGCCTTATGCTCGCTTATGCGTTCACCTGTCTGAGCCTGCATAGCGTGAGCCTGATCACCGATCAGGACAATCTGGCCGGTCAGCACGCCTATAAGAAAGCCGGCTTTACCGAGTGTGGCCGCCAACGCCAGAACCGTCTGGCGGCCGGCGTCTATTCCGACACCATCCACATGGATTGCCTGGCCTCGGAGTTTACCAGCCCCGTATTGGCCCGGCTTTTGGCTCCTGCCGCTCCGCGTTGACCCGGCAGGGCGCTTATCCGTGGAGAGGCTGAGCTATGGGTAGGGGCGCGGGTCTCCAGACCCGCCTTCATGACCAGCCGAAAGTCTCCAGCGTGCTACCCGAATGACGATCCGTGGCCGCACCAAGCGGGTCTGGAGACCCGCGCCCCTAATATCACACCCACGCTAACCACTCATTTGCCGTGGAGTGCCTGATCCTGTATGGTCAATAAGGAGCCTTCAGGGCAGGGTGTGATTCCCTACCGGCGGTATGGTCTCGATTCGGGGCCGAGCCCGCGAGCGGCGCATGCATCGCATGCGTGTCAGCAGATCCGGTGAGATGCCGGAGCCGACGGTATAGTCCGGATGGAAGAAGGCGACAAACCGTGCGGGCGTCCCCAGCATGCGGGCGGCGCCGTGGTACGGATGTCGTTCCGATCCGTCCCCGTGCCCGAAGGAAGACTCCTTCGGGTTTTTCTTTGGCGGACGGAGCATCGGCAATGGCCCTGGCCAGGACTTCAACGGTGGCGCGGCGGCGCGTGGGTCGCCGGATCCCGAAGCGCGTCCAGCGAGCGGCGCTCTCGGTCCTCTCGCCCCTGGTGACCGCATCGATCGTGCTCCTCGGCTGGGAACTGATCGTACGCCTGGGCAGTTATCAAGTTTTCGTCCTCCCCAGTCCTGGCGTGGTATGGAACCGCGCCCGTGAGTTGCTCGCCGACGGCACCCTGGTCACCAATGGTTGGGCAACCTTGCGCGAGGCGGGGATCGGCTTCGCGATCGCCTTTGCCATTGCCCTGCCGCTTGGCTACGTGCTGGCCCATGTGCCGCTGCTGGAACGGTTGGTAGCGCCCATTATCGCCGCCAGCCAGGCGGTGCCGATCATCGCTCTGGCTCCCCTGCTCTATCTCTGGCTGAGCAACGGGATGATGCCCAAAATCGCCGCCGCCGCCCTGGTGGTCGTCTTCCCGCTCCTGGTCACCACGATTACCGGGATCCGTGGGGTAGCAAAGGAATATCACGAGGTAGCGCGGGTATTCGGGGCTTATTGGTGGGAGCACGTATTCCTGGTCGAGGTTCCCCTGGCCGCCCCCGTCCTTCTGGGGGGAATCAAGCTGGGCTTCACCCTCTCACTCACCGGCGCCGTGGTGGGGGAGTTCCTCGGCGCCGACCAGGGGTTAGGCTTCCTCCTGAACTACTATCAGGAAAACCTGGATACTCCCGCCCTCTTCGCGACCCTCCTCGCCCTGGGGGTGATCGGCATCACGCTTTATTCGTGTGTTAGTCTGCTCGAAAGGATCGTCTCGACATGGGAAGGATGATATTACGGCGCCTGGCGGCGCCGTTGCTGACCCTCGCACTGCTGGCCGGATCGGCGCCGCTGACCCGTTCCAGCGGCCAGGTGCAAGCCGCCGGAACCCAAGCGGTGACTGTGTCCATGGGCTATATTCCCAACGTCCAGTTCACCCCCTTCTATGTAGCCGACGCGCGCGGCTATTACAAGGCGGCCGGCTTGACCGTGCACTTCGACTACACCCTCTCCACCGACGTGATCAAGGTGGTGGGCTCCGGCTCGGTCGCCTTCGGGGACGCGGAAGCGGACCAGGTGATCGCCGGGGCCGGACGCGGCCTGTCAGTAGTCTCTGTGCTGGCCCAATATCAGCGTTTCCCCGTGGTCATCTTCGCCCTGAAATCCAGCCATATTCGGAGCTTTGCCGACCTCAAGGGCAAAACGATCGGGATCCCTGGACTCTACGGCGCCTCGTACACCGGCCTGCTGGCCGCCCTCGCCGCCGCCCACCTCACCACTCACGACGTCAAAATCGAGGCAATCGGCTACGCGCAGGTCGCGGCGGTGGCCCGCCGGAGGGTGGACGCGGCGGTGGGCTACGCCATGAATGAGCCGATCCAGCTTGGCTTGCAAGGCTATCCAGCCACCGTCCTCCCGATCGCCCAGCAGGCGAATCTTGCCGGTCCCGGGATCGTCACGAGCCAGACCCTGATCGCCCACAATCCTAATCTTGTCTCGCGCTTCGTCAGCGCCAGCCTGCATGGGCTGCGGGACACTATCGCCGATCCCAGCGCCTCGTTTACCATCGCGCGCCGGTACATGCCCAGCATCTCGGGAAGCCAACTCACCTATCAGATGGCCGTCCTGCGGGAGGCGATCCGCTACTGGACTCCCTTCCACACCCAGGCGCTCGGCTGCAACAACCCCGCGCAGTGGACCGCCACGGCGGCGATTCTCCTGTCTCAGCACCAAATCACCACCAGCCCCAAGGTGGGTGCAATGTATAGCAACCGGTTCATCCCGAAATGTTAGCCCTTACGGGATTGGACCATATCGGGATCGCCACGGCCTCGCTCGCCGACAGCCTGCACCTGTATCAGCAGGTGTTGGGAATGACCCCGGTCCATCATGAAGTGCTGGAGAACCAGGGCGTGGAAGTAGTCCTCCTGGCCTGTGGCGGCCAACAGGTGGAACTGTTGGCCCCGCTCCGTGCCGACAGCCCGGTAGGAAAATTCCTGGCCGAACGGGGACCGGGAATGCATCACGTCGCGTATCGGGTTCCCGACCTGGTCGCGACGTTGGCGGAGTGCCGGGAAGCGGGCCTGGAACTGGTGGATCAGACGCCGCGCCGCGGGGCCGGCGGACATAGGGTCGCCTTCCTCCATCCCAGATCCACGGGTCGTGTACTCATCGAGTTAATCGAGGTGGTGGAAGAGTGATAAGTGTGGCGCGGGGCCTCCGGCTGCGGTCGGATGGCAGGAACGAACCGGCTGAGGCCGGGTGTAATCCCACTAAATCCGAGCCCTCAGCCGGAGGCCCAGAGCGAAACTTCTAGCTGCCGATGGTTGCCGCCATCAGTTTGTCGAGGATGAAGCATAGGGAGAAGCCGGTGACTGGGCTGATGGCCCAGCCCTTAAAGATGCCCAACAGCACCGATCGCTTCACGGTCTGCCGCCCGCGAGCCAGGCCGGTGCCCGCCATTGCCCCGACCAGCGCCTGGTTCATCGAGGTGAACAGACCTTGCGTTACCGCCAGGAAGACGACGACCGCCTGTACCCCCTGCGCGGCGGTTGCCATGGTCCGATCCATGATCACGATATCGAAGGCTACCCGGTCAAGGATGCGCCGGCCCCAGGTGAGCGCCCCGATCCCCATCGCTAGTCCACCGGCCAGCCCGGCCACGGTCGCGGTCCCTACGTGCACCGCCGTCCAGATGCCCACCGCGTTGGACACGTCGTTCGCGCCCAGCACGAATGAGGCCGCCAGGCCCATCAGGATCAGGAGACTGGGAATGAGCGCGAGCCCCTGGTTCGGATCGTCGGGAACCGCGCCGGCTTCAGGGGGCACTACGGCGTCAAGGAGGCGCGTGGCGATGTAGCCCAGGGCGCAGGCTGCTGGAGGAGCCAACACCCAGGTAACGGCAAGACGGAGAATAGTTGCCCAGTGAACAGGCGCCCCGGCAGCCACCCCCGTGCCGACCACGCAGAAAATCAGGATCTGGATCGTCGAGGTTGGCACCTTATAGTAGGTGTAGACGGTGGTCAAGGCGAACGCGCCGAGTACAATGATCGTGGCCATACGCGCGTCAATCCGTGCTGGGTCGATGATGCGCAGCCCGACCGTTTGCTGCACCCCATGACTGGCGAGCGTGGCGCCGATCACGGTGAGCAGCGCGATGCCACCAAGTGCCGGCCAGAGGCGGATGGCGTGAACGGAATACGGCATGCCCATCACGGCGCCAGTGTAGTGCGCACCCATGCTCCAGGCGAAGGCGAGGCTGACCGCGATCAGGACCACGATCGGACCACTCATTAGTGACGAAACTCCCCACGTACCGGCGCCCTCATTATGACTGCCCAGACTGATGCGCGTTGGATGACCGTGGCTTAAAGGGGTGCGCCGGGCGGTGGCTGCCTACGTAGGGGCGCGGGTCTCCAGACCTGCTGGCGCGACCAACCAAAGGCATCTACCGTGCTGGCCGGATGACGATCCGCCGTCGAATCAAGCGGGTCTGGAGACCCGCGCCCCTATTGGAACCGGCAATCTACACCCGGCCTCAGCCGGTTCCGTTCCATCCATCCGGCCGCAGCCGGAGGCCCTTCTTGAGACGCGCATATGCTTCTTACCCCAAACCATAGACCCGGTGGGCGTTCTCGCGCAGGATGGCCGCGCCCGCCGCCTCCGCCATCGCTTGACTCAAGTCACCGTGGGCCACGGTTTCCTCCAGCACCTGGCCGAGTACCCGCCGCCCATGGACCGCACTGACCCAATGCACTTCGGGGAGTCCCACCCCATCGGAGCTGTACATCAGCTTGGAATAGGGCGCCACCCCGAGCGCCTGGCGAGTGAAGGCCAGCATTTCCTCGAATCCCAGTACGGGGATACCGTAGGACAGATCCAGGTAGACATTCTCATAAATCGCGGCCAGAAAGGCGCCCTGCCTGGTATACGGATAGCTCTCATGCAGAAGCACCACCGGCATCCCCCGGTACTCCGAGCGTTGCAGGACCGCGCGCAAGTGAAAAGGATTGGCGAGCAGCATGTCGCAGTCGCTATCCCCGTACCCGGTATGGAACTGCACCGGCAATTCTTGCGCCGAGGCGATCGCGAAAGCCTGATGCAGCATGGTGTCCAGGAGCGGCTTGTGCGTGATCCGTATCGTGCCGTGCTCCTCCACCTCACGCCGGGCCCGCGCGAAGGCGGCGTCCACGGCCTCCACTGGCCAGGTCTCGATGTTCAAGCCGGTGCGATAAGCCACGATGGACTTCAGGGCTACGTATCCTTCCGCCCTGACGTCGCGGAGCGCCTCCGCGAACATCGCTTGTAGATCCTCCAGCGTGGGACAGCGCGGAATCAACTCTTGCAGGAGAACTTCCAGCCGCAACATGGGAGCGATCCTCACCCCCGAGTCACCCAGGAAGCTGTCGTCGGGCGCGACATTTCCCGCCGTGGGAAAGCCGCGGTCGATACAGAGCGTTTCGATTCCGCCCGCCCGCAGCAAGGCGGCGGCGAGCCCACGAGGATCGCGGGCCGCGCGGGCCGCGACCACCGCCCGGTCGTCCGGCGCGCATCCGAGAAATCCGGCAAGCTCACGGGTGAGCCGTTGATAGAAGAGGGTGGTAGCTACGTGGTCGGTTCGCATCACCGGATCGTAGGATTCGGTAAAGTTGGGCCGCCACTGGTCCACCGTGGCGGGCGTGTGCATGGTATAGAGACCATGGCAATGGTTGTCCACGATCGGGATCGCGGAAAGGTCGAGGCTCATTGTGCTTCCTTCCTACCACCAGGCGGCGGCTGAGAGGGCTCCATCCACCAAATAGGGGGAGCCGGTCACGAACGATGCCTGATCGCTTGCCAGGAATAGGATCACCTCGGCTACCTCTTCCGGCTTGCCTATCCGTCCGATCGGATGGCGGGCGCCCCACTGGGCGAACATCGCCTCCGGGTCCGGCTCTTGCGCGGCGGCGTACCGCAGCAAGGGTGTCTCGATGGAGCCGGGACACACGCAGTTCACCCGCACATGGTCCCCGGCGTGATCCAGGGCCATGGCCCGCGTGAGGGCCACCACCGCTCCCTTGGTCGCCACATAGGCGGCGGAACGAGGAAGGCAGGTGAAGGCTTGCACGCTGGCTACATGGACCACCGATCC
>Ga0134126_10007543_pt1 | contig 13658 bp, 10 predicted proteins | sample KB31752_FD_96881 | JGI IMG/M metagenome (GOLD analysis project Ga0134126, IMG submission 96881) | Terrestrial soil microbial communities with excess Nitrogen fertilizer from Kellogg Biological Station, Michigan, USA - KB3-175-2 | ecosystem: Environmental > Terrestrial > Soil > Unclassified ...
GCAGTCCTCGATCACCTCGATGTAGCGCATCAGCTCGACCGGCTGGTGATTGCCGATGTTGTACAGGCGGAATGGTCCGCAGCTCGTCGCCGGGTCCGGGTCGTTGCTGTTCCATTGAGGGTCCGGCTGCGCGGGCCGATCGAGTGCGCGCACGACGCCCTCGGCAATGTCGTCGACATACGTGAAATCGCGCCGGTGGTGCCCGTGATTGAACACGTCGATCGGCTTGCCTGCGAGGATATTGCGCGTGAACAGGAAGAGCGCCATGTCCGGGCGCCCCCACGGACCATAGACGGTGAAGAAGCGCAGGCCCGTCGTCGGGAGCTTGAAGAGCGCCGAGTAGTTGTGCGCCATGAGCTCGTTCGCACGCTTCGTCGCGGCGTAGAGCGACAGCGGGTGATCGGCCATGCGGTGTACTGAGAACGGCATGTTCGTGTTCGCCCCGTACACCGAGCTCGTCGAGGCGTAGACCAGGTGCTCGATGCCGTTGTGGCGGCAGCCCTCGAGCACGTTGAGCGTTCCCGTCACGTTGCTCGCCACGTACGCATGGGGCGCTTCGAGCGAGTAACGCACGCCGGCCTGCGCCGCGAGATGCACGACCCTCGCGAATCGTTCGCGCCGGAAGAGCTCAGTCATCGCGGTCTGATCCGCGAGGTCGATCTGCGCGAAGCGGAAGCCCGGCACCTGCGTGAGCTGCGCGAGCCGTGCCTGCTTCAGGGTCACGTCGTAGTAGGGGTTGAGATTATCGAGTCCGACGACTTCATCGCCGCGCGCGAGCAGCCGCTTCGTGGTGTGAGAACCGATGAACCCGGCCGCACCGGTAACGAGAACCTTCATGCGTGCTCCGCCGGCAGAGCGGTCGGGGGCAGAGCGGCAGAGGCCACGATCTGACCCGCAAGGGCAGCGATCTCAGCGTCCAGCGGACGCACGACCGCCGTCTCGATCGCGCGCCACACACAAATACCGGCATTCTTCGCGATGAGATCGAGGAAGGCTTCGTGCGCGCGGCGCTCCTCCTCGGTCGCCTCGATGACCCGGAGCGGCGCCGGTGGACGGACCAGGACCCGGACGGTTCGCGTCTCCGTGGTGCGGGTGGAACCGGCAGACTCCCCGAGCGCGAGCGCGCCCTGCCCGCCCGTCATGGCGAGATAGACCTCGGCGAGGAGCTGCGCGTCGAGCAGCGCGCCGTGCAGCTCGCGACGCGAGTTGTCGACGCTGTAGCGCTTGCAGAGCGCATCGAGATTGTTGCGCTGACCCGGATGCATCTCGCGCGCAAGTGCGAGGGAGTCGAGCACCTGACAGAACGCGCCTATCGAGCGCGACTCTCCGGGCAGTCGACCGAGCTCCATGTCGAGGAAGGCTACGTCGAACGCGGCGTTGTGAATGACGAGCTCAGCCCCGCGAATGAAGGCCATGAACTCCTCGGCGATCTCCCCGAAGCGCGGCTCACGCTCGAGCTCGGCGCGCGTGATTCCATGCACGGCGAGCGCACCCTCGTCGATCTCGCGCTCCGGATTCAAATAACGATGAAAGCGCCGCCCGGTCGCGCGGCGGTTGAGGAGCTCGACGCACCCGATCTCGATGATCCGATGTCCGAGGCCGGGCTCGAGGCCCGTGGTCTCCGTATCGAGAATGATCTGCCGCATGAGTCGGGCATTCTAGCCGGTCAGGGAATCGATCGCCTGATTGGCCAGACGATCCACTCGCTCGTTGCCCGGCACACCGGCATGGCCCGGTACCCAGTGCCACTCCACGCGATGGATGGCCGCGAGCCGATCGAGCTCCGTCCAGAGATCCTGATTCTTGACCGGCTGCCGGTCGGCGGTACGCCAACCGCGCGCCTTCCACCGCGGCACCCATTCGGTGATGCCGCGGCGGACGTATTCGGAATCGGTATAGAGGCGCACGGCGACGGGGCGCTTGAGCGCCTCGAGCGCCCGGATGACGGCCGTGAGCTCCATCCGGTTGTTCGTGGTGAGCCCTTCGGCGCCCGCGATCTCCTTCTCCTGTCCGTCCCACGAGAGCAGCGCCGCCCAGCCGCCCGGTCCCGGATTGCCGCGGCACGCACCGTCCGTGTAGATCTCGACGAGCTTCATGTGGGCGCGCGAGCAGCGGTCGGCGAGGAATCAGCGGGCCACTGCGCCCCTCAGCGCAGTGCCTGCCGGGTGGACTGTCGGGTCGTGGGCTTCACGAGACCGCCGAGGACTGCGGGCTTCTCCCGGAAGCGCTGGCGGACGGGAGTGAGCGTGTACACGCGCTTGCGCGCTTTGAGCAGGTACGCGCCGGCTGGAACGGGATTGAGAAGTCCGCGCCGCAGGAGACGCGCGTTCCCCGCGCCTGCCTCGGGCGCCGAGCGCCACGGACTGCGATACAGATACCGTCGCGAGGCAACCACTTCGTAGCCGAGCAGCACGAGCCATTCGCGCACCCGCCGCTCGGAGAGCAGACGCCGCATACCCGGCGGGAAGCCGGCGCGCGCGGTGCCGGCGCGGAGTCCCCAAAGGCTGAGAGGACGAAAACCGAGCACGATCAGCTGCCCCTCGCCTGTCAGCACGCGATCGACCTCGCGGACGATGGCGTACGGGTCCGCCGCGAATTCGAGCGTGTGCGGCAGAAGCACGGCGTCCACGGAGTCTCCAGTCACCGGCAGCTGCGACGGACGCGCGATGATGTCGGCGCCGTCGGCGAGCGTGCCCGGCGCGATGATCACCTGACGCCGGGTGCGCGCTCCCTCGAGCAACTCGCGCTCGGTGCCCCACGAGCCGATCTGCAGGAACTCCCATCCGAAAACATCCTCCAGCGCCTCGGCAAGCAGCTCCGACTCGGCGGCGACGAGCGCCTGCCCGAGGCCGCCGCGCCACCACCCTCGCAGCGATCCGTCACGCTCGAGTGGGGAATGATTTTGCAATTTGGAGGATGCCATGACGCGCAGATCTTACGACTCACGAGCCGATCGGCGCAGCCGACTCTACTGCAAAGTTGGCGGCAGCCCCTTAAATATCGGACTCAGCCCACGATAACACTGGAAATTCTGTGAACTTACCGGGTACATTCCTGGCTTCAAGCCCGTAACTTTGCAGTTCCGGACCCTCGCGGCGCCGGATGTTGACGTTTTTACTGGTCCTCCACGAGGGTACGGACGTTGGTGACTGTAAATGGCGCACTGCGGGCGGTCCTGACGGCTTGTCTGCTCGGGGCGCTCGGAGTGCTCGCGGGATGTGCCCACGCCCCGCCGGCTCCGGCCCCATCGCCTCGGGTCACCGTCTCCGTCTCACCGCCACCCACCCCTGAAAGCTCGAGCTCGACAGCAGCCTCCCCGGAGCTCGCTGCAGAGACTCCGCAGGCAAGTGCCGAGGCAAGTCTCGAGCCGAGTCCGGATACGGATGTGGATCCCGAACCGATCACCGGGATCGACGCATCGGCGTATGCCGATCTCTTCGATCGCATGCGGGCGGGCTTTGCGCTGGATGAGGTCGATCGCCCCGCGGTCACCGAGCAGCTCACCTGGTTCGCGGAGAACCCGGATTTCGTTCAGCGCTCGTTCGAGCATGCCGAGCTCTACCTCTACCATATCGTGACCGAGCTCGACGCGCGGCACATGCCGCTCGAGCTCGCGCTGCTGCCCGTGATCGAGAGCGCCTATCAGCCCTATGCGCTCTCGCGCACTCATGCGCTCGGTCTGTGGCAATTCATGGCGGGCACCGCAAACCGCTTCGGTCTCAAGCAGAACTGGTGGTACGACGGCCGCCGCGATGTGATCGAGTCGACGCGCGCGGCGCTCGATTACCTGCAGTCCCTCCATCAGGAGTTCAAGGGCGACTGGCTGCTTGCGATCGCCGCATACGATTGCGGGGAGATGACGGTCGAGAGGGCCATCCAGGCCAACCAGGCGCGGGGCCTTCCGACCGATTTCTGGGATTTGCGCCTGCCGGCCGAGACGCGTGCGTACGTCCCGAAGTTCCTCGCGATGAAGCGCCTCGTGAAGAATCCCGACGCCTACGGTCTCTCCTTCTCCGGAATCCCGAACCGTCCCTACTTCGCGCGCGTCGAGACAGGTGGGCAGATCGACCTTCGAGTGGCCGCCGAGATCGCCGGGCTCTCGCCCGAAGTGATCTACGAGTTGAATCCCGCGTTTCATCGCTGGGCGACCGACCCCTCGGGCCCGCCTTACCTGCTCCTGCCGACCGAGGCCGCAGCCGTTTTCCGCGCGAATCTCGCCCAGCTCAATCCGGACGAGCGCATGGGCGTGCAGCATTACACCGTCCATCGTGGCGACAGCATGACGCGCATCGCGAGCCGCTTTGGGACGCGACCTGAAGTGATTCGGGAGCTCAACGACTTGCCGAGCGGGGCCGTCGTCGTCGGAGCGGACCTGCGCGTACCCTCCCACGTCCGCGAGCTGCCGCCCCAGGTCCTGCGCGCCGCAGCGCTCGTCGATGCGCGCGAGCGCCAGATCCTGCGTCCGCGCGTGCGCGTCGTCGTCCATCGCGGAGATTCGCTGTGGGCGATCGCCCGGCGCCACGGTATGGACCCGCGCACACTCGCGACGATCAATGGCATGCAGCTCGGGGACCCGCTCCGCGCGGGCCAGCAGCTGCGGCTCGCTTCGGGTCCGACCCGCCTCGCCTCTCTCGAGGCCGACTATCCGCCGCCGACCCCGACTCACCATCGGCACCATGGGCGTCGGGTGACGTACGTCGTCCGCTCGGGCGACACGCTGTATCGCATCTCGCGCTTGTTCCAGGTCACCGTCTCCGAAATCGTTCGCTGGAACGGGCTCGCACACCAGTCGATCCTCCCCGGCCAACATCTGCTGATTCGGCTCGCAAGCCGCTGACGCGCGGGCGGGTGTCACCCGCCGACCCCGAGGCGCCGGTTCGCCCCCCGGCGGGCCGATTTGCGATACTCACCGCGTTCGCTCCACTTGTAGGGGTGCTCAATGGGATTTCTCGCCGGCAAACGCGCGCTCATCGTGGGCGTCGCGACCGACCGCTCGATCGCGTGGGGCATCGCCCAGGCCATGCATCGCGAGGGGGCCGCCCTCGCCTTCTCGTACCAGAACGAGCGCCTCGCCGAGCGCGTGCGGCCGCTTGCCGAATCGGTCGGCTCGCGGCTCGTACTGCCCCTCGATGTCGGTGCGGATGCCGATATCGAGCGAGGCTTCGAGCAGGTCCGAAGCGAATGGGGCCACCTCGATATCGTCGTACACGCCGTCGCCAATGCACCACGGGAGGCTCTGACGGGAAGCTTCGTCGAGAACACCTCGCGCGAGGCGTTCCGCGCAGCGCATGACATCTCGAGCTACAGCCTCACGGGGCTCGCACGCGCCGCCCGGCCTTTGATGCAGGGCCGCGCCGCGGCGCTGCTCACGCTCACCTACCTCGGTGCCGTGCGCTCGATCCCTAACTACAACGTGATGGGCGTCGCCAAGGCGAGCCTCGAGGCGAGCGTGCGTTTCCTCGCCGCCGACTTGGGGCCGCTCGGCATCCGCGTAAACGGCATCTCGGCCGGTCCCGTGAAGACGCTGGCGGCCGCCGGGGTCTCCGGTTTCCGCAGGATGCTCGGGCAGGTCGAAAAGATCGCGCCGCTTCGCCGCAACGTGACGCTCGAGGATGTGGGCAATGCGGCCGCCTTCCTCTGCTCGGACCTCGCGGCGGGGATCACGGGCGAGATCCTGTACGTCGATGGCGGCTTCAGTACGGTCGGCATGAGCTTTCCGCAGGAGCCGGAGAGTTGACACGGCAGCCCTGTTGATGACGGAGAGCCGCGCTCGCGAGCTCCACGGCGCGCGCGATCTCGCCGACTGGATTCGAGCCGGTGGCCGCACGAAGCGAGCGCCCCTCGGCTACTCGATGCGGCTCAGGTGGCACACCCGGTTGTTCGAGCTCAACTGGCGCACGCAACTCGCCCGTATCGCAAGCTCCGCTCTGCCCGACAATCCCGTCTTCATCCTCGGCTTCTGGCGCTCCGGCACCACGGTGCTTCACGAGCTGATCAACGCCTGTGGAGGGTGGGTAACGCCCCGGACATGGCAATGCTTCAACCCCTCGACCTGCTTTCTCACCGGGCCGCCACGAAGTGATCGCAGCGTCACCCGGCCCATGGATGAGGGACGAATCGCGACGCAAGGTCCACAGGAGGATGAATTCGCCGTTCTGCTGCTCGGCGAGCCCTCCGTGTATCGGGGGCTCATCGACCCACGCCGCCTCGTCGAGAGTGGAGAGCTTCTGTGGTCCGGCAACCAAGGCTCGATGAGCCGCTGGCAGGACTTCCTGCGCGGTGTCTCACGGACGGGCGCAGACCGTCTGCTCCTCAAATCGCCCTCTCATTCGTTTCGCTTGCCGCTCATCCGGCAGGTGTTCCCTCGTGCGCAATTCATCTGGATCGGGCGACACCCGGGTGAAGTGCTGGCATCAAATCTCAGAATGTGGCGCTCGATGATGAGCACCTATGCACTCTGGGAGTGCCCCGCGGACGAGCTCGAGCGATTCCTGCGCGCGGCCTTTCACGCCTGCTCGACTGCGCTCGAAGCATGTGTGGCGGATGTGCCGCCGGAGCGCGTGCTCTGGGTCGATTACGATGCGTTACAGTTGGACCCGTCAGCCGTTTTGCGGCAGGTCCTACGATTCGTCCGCGCGCCCGGCGCGACCGATCCGGACGTGCTTCAATCGACCGTTCAGTCCGCCGTCGCCGCCGTACCCCTCCATCGCGGAACGAGGGCCGAGCTGCCGAATGAAGAATGGCTCGTGAGGCTCGATCGGCTCATGCGGGCTGCGCGGGAGAGGTTTGGCGCAACCTTCCGGGACTAAGACCGATTCGATTCAGAATTTCCGCGAAACGTACAGACCCAAAGAGTAGATATTGGTGAAGGAGTCGGGGCGCGTGCCACCTTGCGGGTCGCTCGGCAAGTCACGTATGCGCTCGGCATTGATGACTCGGTGATACTGGAGACCGAGGTCCCAACCGGGTAATACATCGCGCCACTCGGGCCCGCCGCCTAGATAGAAACCATAGGCCGGGGTCCCCACCGAGTAACGAGCCGCCCCGGCGAACGCGCGAAAGGCGACGGGGGACTGGCCGAAGCGATATCGATAGTCGAGCATGTGTACGCCGAGTAGCCCGCGCCCGCGGATGTCATCGACATCGAGCGACACACCGAGGTCCTGGTGTGCCGAGGCGCGCCGCCAGGCGCCGATCGCAAAGTGTGGCCCCGCCGTCCAGGGCGTGTAGATGAGGACGGTGCTCAGCGGACTGTACTGCACGCGATAGTAGTTGACACCGGCCTGTACGTAGAGCTCGTTACCCTTCGGACGCTCTCCGGCGAACGCAGACGTCGAATCGCCGCCGGTGGAGAGCGCCTCGCCGTCGCGCAGATGCGCCTCGATCCTCACGTAATGGCTGCCGAAGACGTCCCGTCCCGCGTCGATTCCGCCGCCGATGGCATAACCGCGCCAGGGATAAGAATAACTGAGCGACCCCAGATATTCGTTCTTGTAGGGAAAGCTGGCGAAAGCCGTCTGTCCTTCGTTGGCAAGCGCTCGCAGCTGCAACTGCATGTAGCCGCCGAAGGACGGCGTCCAGCCGAGCCGCAGCATGTTGCTCTGACCGCCGACCTCGTCCGCCAGCGAGTTCGGGGTGGCCGGTACGCGCTGATCGCCGAACCAGTGGCCGATGCTGTCGCCATAGTTGACGATCCCATCGAGATAGCCCGTTTGCACGTTCGAGGCGGTATGCACGTACCACGTAGGTGAGAAGGAGGTGATCTCGTAGGTGAAATCGAATGGCCCGAGGTGCGGGAAATCGATCCCCGCGGAGATGACGCCCTTTCCGAGCAGGTAGTTCCTGCCGGCGTTGGTGTCGTTGCCGGCGTACTCGAAGTACACCGAGAACGGATGACGAGCCGGAAAGATGAGGCGGGTGGTGAACGAGGCCTCCTGCTTGCCGACGACCTTGGTGCCCGTGCCGACGCCGTTGGACTGCGCCTTCGCAGGATCGAAAAACGCGTTAAGAAGCGTGCCGAACGGCACTGGACCCGCTTCCCCGCCGCCCCAGATCAGCACCCGCTGCGCGGATAATGACCAGCCACTGATCGGCTCGATGCTCACCATCGTCCCCCCAAAGTCGGGATCGCCCCGGGTCAGTGCGCCGGTCGTGAGCACGATGCGGCTCGATTCCGACATGCGCGCGGCGAATACCTCGTAATTGATACCGAGCCGCGTGAGTGGCCGATAGTTGGACACGGTCAAGCTCGGCATGGTGGGCGCCTCGGTGCTGATCAGCATCGAGCTGTCGGTCATTGGGGACCACCAGTGGTCACGCCATCCGAGATCGAGCTGCGCAAAATCGAACCCGAGGCTCACCATCGTGCCGGTCGGTGCCGCGCGGCCCTGGTGGGCCTCCCCACCCACATTGAGCAGCATGTAGGCATTGGGCTGGAAGTAGACGGCGCCCGAGACCTCGTACGGGCTTTGCGCCTTCGTCCCATGCTGGTTCGGTAGGGTGATATTGGACGACCCCGTCGTCGCTGCTGCCGACAGGCTGATGAACTGCACACCAGCCTCCTGCATGTAGCGGTCGAGGTAGCGGCGAACGCGGTCGCACAATGGCCGGTCCACCTCGCACGCCTTCGGCAACGCTTCGAGCACCAGCACCGCGCGGATGGGGCGGGACATGACCGGCTTGTCCCCGAGAATCAATACCCGCTCGATCGCGTTCTCGACGTCGGGATCGAGATTCAGGGGTAGGTACGGTGTGACGCCAAGCGGCGTGGCGCCGAGTGCTACAGCGCCCTTCCACAAGGCCAGGGAAACCGTCAACGCGATAGCGAGCTGCGCTCGGCGGCTCATTCCTCAGGTCTTTCTTTCTTGCTTGCTTAGCCCACCGTAGCCGGGGCAGCGAGGAAGATCAACATCGGGCCGCGCCGGAGGAACCTGCCGCCGTCGGCGGAGCGCATACGCCTGGCCGTACCCCTATTTGATGCGCTGAACCTTTTCGGCTCATACGGCCAGCGCCGGGTATGGGTCTTGCAAGCCGGTCTGTTATGATCGTCGCACTTCCACAGGCCACCTCGGACAAGCGGGTCGCGAATCTGCGACGCCGGGGAACTTCGAGCCGCGAAATCGATTCGCAACTCATATGAAACGCATACACCTCATCGAACTGGCGGCCGTCACGGCTCTGCTCGCGTGCGCACCGCTTCAGTCCGCTTTCGCGTACGTCGACCCCAACTCCGCCGGCTGGCTGTACCAGCTCATCTTCCCGCTGCTCATCGCGATCGGCTCCGTCTTCGCGGCGCTGCGGCGTGTGATCGCGCGAGCCTGGTCGCGCTTCGCGACGGTCGTCGTCGCGGCGGTGCGCGGCGAACGCAGTGAGCGCGGCGAACGCACAGACGGATGACCGAGGTGCGCGCCGAAGACGCGCGCTGAGCCCAGATGTCGACGCAGCGCGGAGCCCTCCCCACCGCTGCCCGTGCGTGGCAGATCGCCGCGCTGCCCGTCCTCGCGTTGCTCGGTATCGCGTTACCCCTCACCTTTGCGACCCACGCGGAGCCGTTTCTCTTCGAGTTCCGCGCGATTGACTTGCTCCCGATCTACGCGACCGCGTGGCTCGTTCTCGCCGCCGTTGCATTGCCCGTCTGGATCATTCTGACGCTCGCTCTCGCGGGCCTTCAACGGTTGCGCCGCGCGCCTTTCCCGCTCATGACCCGCGGACTGCGCGTCGCGCTCGTCGTGCTGGCCGCCGTGATCGTCGCGGAAGCGCTCGTCTATTGTTTGCAGACGTGGCTCGGTACCTTCGGCCACTCGTTCGCCGTGCCGGACGCCCTGGTGCTCGCCGTCGGAGCTGCCCTCGGACTCACGGCAGCCGCAACCGCCGGCGGCCGCTCGCGCGTGCGGACGCTCGGCGGGATAGGAGCGGTTTGCACCGCCCTCGGAGCAATCACCGTCGCGAGCCTGCCCGTGTTCGGCTGGCATCACGATGTGCGGCACGCGGTCGCGAGCTCACCGGGGCCGAACCGCCCGAACATACTCCTGCTGACGATCGATGCGCTCTCGGCGCAGCACATGTCTCTCTACGGGGCCGCGCGCCCGACCACCCCCAACCTCGCCGCGTTCGCACAGCAGGCGACCACGTTCGATCGCGCTTACGCGGACGGTAACTTCACGACCCCCGGGATCGCCTCGATTCTCACGGGCACCAGACCGTGGACTCATCGTGCGCTGCAGCTGCCTGTGTGGGCTCTGGACCCCACGCGCCGTTCGTCCCTTCCCGCGCTCCTGAGCAGGAGCGGCTATCGGCTCGGGTACGTCTCGACCAACGCGCACGCGGGCGGAGCAGCGCAGGGTTTCGGCGGCTATTTCCAATTCTCGCGCACCGACCGCACGGGCGAGCTCACGTTCTGCACCGACGGTCTCTCCCGGTATCTGAGATTCATCTGCGCCGCCTCGGAGGTGCCGCCCGTCGCCGAGCTCAATCATTTGGTCGACGTGGTCCGCGGCCCGCGGGGCAATCTCGAATACGATCCGCGCCTTGCAATCGATCCGGCGCTCGCGTGGCTGGCCGGTGCCGATCGCGACAAGCCGATTTTCCTTTGGGTGCATCTCTTTCCGCCGCATTCCCCCTATGCCGCGCCCGCGCCGTGGCTCGGCCGATTCGACGCGTCGCCGAATGCACGCGATCCGGCGCACACCCAGCCGAGCTGGGGATGGCTGGAGTCGGGCCTGCCGGCCGACCGAGTCCGCACGCTCGAGGCGCGCTACGACGAATCGGTCGCCTACGTCGATTACTACTCCGGCGAGTTCCTGCGCCAAGCGCAGTCACTCCTCGGCCCGAACACGGTGGTCGTCGTCACGGCTGATCACGGCGAGAGTTTCGCGCACGGATACGGCGCGCACACGGGCCCTGGCCTCTACGATGAGATCATTCACGTGCCGCTCATCGTGAAGCTCCCGAGCCAGACCGTCGGCAGGCGGAGCGAGGTGCTCGCGGAGCAAGTGGATATCGCCCCGACGCTCGCGGAGATCGCCGGCCTGTCGAGCCCGGCGGATTGGGAAGGGCGCTCACTCCTCGGCGAGTGCTCTGCCGCAACCGTTGCCGGCATCAGTGATGCTCGTCCGGTCTTCAGCATGAGCTTCGAGCAGAACCCGCGTCTTGCGGCGCTCAAGACGGGATCGGTTGCCGTGATCGACGGCCAGTGGAAGCTAGTGCACTACATGGGCGCGCTGCACTATCCAAAAATGCCGCCCCTCCACGATGAGCTCTACGATCTCACCGCAGATCCGGGCGAGCAGGTGAACCGAGCCGCGGATCAGCCCGCTTTAGTGCAGCGCCTGCGCCAACTGATCGATGCGGAGCTCGCACGCCATGGCGGCTCCGTGCGCAGGCAGCAGTCCGCTGGGCAGGCCGCGCGACCTGCGAACTGACCGCGCGGCCTATTGTTCGAATACCTGCAGGTTCTTCTCGACCTTCGCGGTCGCGCGCAGCTGCGCGATATAGCCGTTCGCCGCCTCGTTCCCGTAGCGGTCGGCCTGCTCGCGTCGCGAGCTCGCAGCCTCCTGCGGATTCGTGGGCGCGGTACCGATCTTCACGCCGGTAACTCCGACGATCGCAGCGCCGCCCTTGGGGAGCGGCAGCGTTCGGAACACCGGTTTGCCATTCTGCGGCTTCGGGCTCGCGAAGATCGCGTCGCGAATGTCCGCCGGGACCGATGGATCGGTACGGCCGACATAGTGCAGCGGCTCGGCCTTCACGCCGAGCTCGCGCGCGACATCGTCGAACGCGGCGCCGGATTCGAGCTTCTGCGCCGCGCCTCTCGCAGCAGCGAGCGCGGCCGCGTTATCCCGGTCCTTGCGAATGGAGGCGACGATCGCATCGCGCACCTGAGCGATCGGCTTCGGGGCCGGCATCCGGTGATCGAGCGCCTTCACGAGCACCAGCCGGTCGTTGTTGACCAGCACAGGGCCGCCGATGCGATGCTCGGAGAGCACGGAGTCACCGAAGACCGCGTTCTGCAGCTCGCGTGAATTGCCGATCGCGCCGCCACCCGCGCTGCGGGTGAACTGCGGCACCTCTCCGGTCTGCATGCCGAACTGCTTGGCGAGCCCCTCGATCGTCGGGCTGCCGTTGTCGAGTTGCTGCTGGATCTGCTCCTGAATGTCGCCGAACCGATCGAGCGCCTTGTCGTGGCGAACCTGCTGCTCGATCTCGGCACGCGCCTGCTCGAAGGTCTTTGTCTGACCCGGCTGGATACCCTCGAGCTGAATGATGTGATAGCCGAACTGAGTCTTCACCGGGCCGCGGATCTCATCAGCCTTCATCGAGAACACGGCATCCGCGAACGGTCCGACGAAGGCGCTGCGCTCTGACCAGCCGAGATCCCCGCCCTGCGAAGCCGAGCCCGGGTCGTCCGAATACTCCTTGGCGAGCGCCTCGAAGCTTCCGCCCGACTTGAGCTTTGCGAGCACCTCGTTGGCGCGCGCGAGCGCGGCGGCATCGTTGCGCTTGCCGCTCACCGCGATAAGGATGTGCCGCGCCCGGCGCCGCTCGAGCGAAACGTAGCGGTTCTTGTGCTTGTCGTAATAATCGTGCAGGTCCGCATCGGTCACCTGCACCTGCGAGGACACCTGAGAGACCTCGAGCTGCGCGTACTGCAGCCGCACGAACTCCGGTGCCATGAAATCCGCCTTGTGCGTCTGGTAATACGCCTCGACGGCCTTGTCGTCGATGGGCGCGGTGCTCGCGAACTTCTCCGCCGGCAGCAATGCGTACTCGACCTCGCGCTCCTCGTTGCGCAGCTCGCGCATGCGCCCCGCTTCCTGCGGCGTGACGAACTCCGACTCGCGGATGCCAACGTCGACCTGCTCCGCGCGCAGTGACTGGCGCAGGTCCTCCGTGAAGGCCTGCTCGCTGACGCCGGCCTGCTGCAGGCGCATCTTCGCGACCTCGGGCGAGTACTTCCCTTCGAGCTGGAACGCGGGCTCCTGCCGAACGGCTTCCGCGAGGTCCTGATCGCTCACGCGGTAGCCGAGCTTGCGCGTGTGCTCCGCCATGAGATCCACCCGGATGAACTGCTCGAGCAGCTGACTCTCGAGCTCGGACTTCACGGCCGCCGGCATGTCGCCGCCGAAGCGCTGCTGCCACTGCGACTGCTGCTGGAGCCAGGCATTGCGCACCTGCTCGTAGGGAATGACCTCGCCGTTCACTCGCGCAGCGTTATTGGTGCCGGTACCGAAGTTCACCGTGGCAATGCCGTACGCACCCCAAGCGGCGAAAATGACAGCCAGTGCGCCAAACAGCACGTAGGTGAGCCATTTGCGCGTCTTGAGCGCATCACCGATTCTTAGAAGCATAGCCGGAAATTATAACTCGAACGGCAGAGCCTCGTAGGGCGCCCACACCCCATGCACCTGCATGCTGATCTGGAAGGGCAATATCACCCGTGCGAGCTCCCGCATGCGCTCGGCATCGACGACCAGCAGCTCCGCGCGGGACTCGAGGAGATTGCTGTACACCGCGACGAGATAACCGTCGCCTTCGGCAGCCTTGGCGCTCTTCGGCACGAAGCACGCCTCCTGAAGCGTGCCGTCGCTGCCGACGAACAGGGTGTCGAGCTTGCCGGTCCTCAGGTCGTACCGACCGAGGCTGTTCGTCAGCGGGAAAGC
>Ga0134126_10007544_pt1 | contig 13657 bp, 11 predicted proteins | sample KB31752_FD_96881 | JGI IMG/M metagenome (GOLD analysis project Ga0134126, IMG submission 96881) | Terrestrial soil microbial communities with excess Nitrogen fertilizer from Kellogg Biological Station, Michigan, USA - KB3-175-2 | ecosystem: Environmental > Terrestrial > Soil > Unclassified ...
CTCGGTGCGGTAGCGCGCCTCGGCCTGCCTGGCGCTGGCACGTCCCACCAGCCGGATTGCTCCTTCGCTCATGCCTCAGGGTCCTTCGACCGTGTAGCCGTCGGCGCGCAGCAGGGCCGGCACACCCTTCGGACCGACCAGGTGCGCCATGCCGACGGCGACGAAGAATCTACGGTCCTCACTCAGCATGGCCTCGATCTGCCGCGTCCAGTCGCGGTTGCGCGCGTCAAGCCGATTCAACTCGGCGGGCAGATCGCTCAGGCCCTGCGCGATCAATGTCGCGGCGGTATCCACGTCACCCGCCGCCCAGACCTGCACGAAGCGCTGCTCGCGCGCCGCCTGGTTGGGAAAATCGGCGAGCACGGCGCGGAATTGATCGAAGCCGTCGCTGGGATCGGCGCCCTGGAGGAATTCGAGCTGCTGGCGCGTGGTGTCGAGATAGCGGATGTCCCTGCCATAGGCCGACGCAAGGGCGTTCGCATCGCCCTCCGGCGTGTGGCGGGGGGAATAGTTGCGCCGGTACATCGCCTGGACGGTCAGCACGATCTCAGCCAGCCAGGGCCGCTTTTGGTCGAGATTGACTTCATCCATGCCGGCCATGGCGAGGGCGCGGTGGAAGTCGCGGCGTCCGTCATCGTCGAGCTTGGCGCTGAGCGTCTCGCCCGCCGGCAGAAGACCGTTGGCATAGATGAATTGTGTCTCCTCGGCGCGCTCGCTCTTGCCGGTCGGCACTTCGAAGACAAAACTGTCGGCGCTCTTCATGGCGCTGTCGATCTCGGAGCGGTGCCAATCGGTATCTGGCGGCAGAAGATGCAGCGAACTCAAGATATAGACCGTGCCGCGCGGACCGTGGACGGTCCAGAATGCCGGATGGGCGTCCTGCGCCCTTGTCGCCGTGCCGAACGCCAGCAGTGCCGCCAGCGTAAACAGGATCCGCCGCATCGCTTTACTTCGTCCATTTATTAGGGGGCATGCGCCCCTTCGCCACCGCCGCCGATTATGCACGGGCGAGGCGTCCGACCAAAGGCCGGGCGTCACGGCGCCGTGTCGGGCAGCACGACGACGCGCGAGATGGTCACCGGAGTCGCGGGCGCCGCGCCCTTGAACGGGCCGTTGTCGCCCAGCGGCACGGCCGCGATCTTGTCGACTGTATCCATGCCTTCCACGACCCGGCCGAACACGGCATAGCCGGTGGTGTTCGCGGTATCGCTCGCCTGGTGATCGAGCGCGGTGTTGTCGGCGAGATCGATGAAGAACTCTGCTGTCGCGCTGGCCGGCGCTTCGCCGCGCGCCATCGCGACGGCACCGTGCAGATTGTGCAGCCCGTTATCGGCCTCCAGCGGAATGGGCGGATGAACCGCGCGGGTCTGCTGCGCGGCGTCCCAGCTCCCCGCCTGGATCACGAAGCCGGGCACGACGCGATAGAACACCGTTCCGTCGAAATGACCTTCCCTGGCATAGGTCACGAAATTGGCGACCGTGGCCGGCGCGTGTGCAGCATCGAACTGCAGCACGATGTCGCCCAGCGACGTCTGGATCAGGACCCGGGGACCCGGCGGCGCGACATCGGCCGCCACCGCATCGCCGATGCAGAGCGCGGCGGCGAGGCCCAGAGCGAAGCCGAATGCACGCATGGTCGAAAGCCCGAAGACACGCGCGAAATCTATGGCCGGCCCTTCTTTTGCGCAAACGCGCGCGCCGCTCAGGCCGTCCGTTTGGAGGATGTCGCGACGGCGAAAAGTCCAAGGCCAAGCACGACAACCAGCGAGGCCAGGGCGAAGGCGCTCCAGGGACCGTAGGTCTGCCATGCATAGCCGCCGCCGATGCCCGCCAGGAGCGCGCCGAATCCGTTCGCCGCGCTGAGCCAGCCCAGTCCGCTGCCGCGGAGCTCCGCCTGCGTCAGTTGCGATGCCAGAGAGCGCTGCACGCCGTCGGTGAGCGCGGGGAACAGGCCCATCAGCAGGAAGCCCGCGAGCAGGGTCCACACACCATGCGCCAGTCCCAGGACCAGGTAGCTGACGAGAAGGACCGCGAAGCCGATCGGGATGGCTCTCGTGGCGCCGATCCGGTCGCTCAGCTTGCCCGCCGAGAGCGAGAAGGCCGCGTAGGAGACATTGTAGACCATGTAGAACAAGGGGATGTCGGCGATCACCAATCCGATCGTGCCTGTCTTGAGCAGGACCACGGCGACCGGAAGACTTCCGGCAGACAGGACGAACAGCGCCGCGAGAAAAAGCTTGAACCGGGGCGACAGCCTGTTGAACGAGGCGACGAGACCGGCGCGCTTTGCCGGAACGGCGATGGCAACGTCCGCGATGAAGAAAAGGGTCAGGACCGACAATATACCGATGGCGAACGCCGCAAGGAACACGAATTCGAAACGCGCGGGAAAATTGCGGAGGATCAGATAGGCGACAAGCGGGCCGGCGATCGCCCCAGTCGTGTCCATCGCCCGGTGATAGCCGAACGATCGACCGAGGTCGCCCTTGGCCGACGAGAGCGAGATGATCGCGTCGCGCGGAGCGTCGCGCAGACCTTTGCCGACCCTGTCGAGGAAGCGCAGGCCAAGCGCGCCGGCGACGCTCGCGACAAGGACGTAGAACGGCCGCGTGGCGGTGGACAGCATATAGCCCGCGAAAATCAGCAGCTTGCGACGCTGGATCCGGTCCGACAAATGGCCCGAATAGATCTTGAAGAGGTTCGACGCGGCTTCGGATATTCCGTCCACGAGGCCCAGCGAGCTGGCGCCCGCCCGGAGCACGGACGTGAAGAAGGCCGGGAAGACGGCGTACACCATCTCGGACGAGAAATCGTTGAACAGGCTGGTGAGGCCCAGGACGAAGATGTTCCTGGGCAGGCCGAATATCTTCTCGATCATCGACCCGGACGATAGCACAAAGCGTGCACGGAACGGACGGCGCCGCGGTTAAGAGCGCGTCCGTTGCGTACGGCTTACCGAGACGGTCCCGAGGCTATGCCCCGGGACCGCCTCGGTACAGGCGACGCAAACTTCAGCGGTGATCGTTGTAGCCGCTATTGCGGTCGCCATGGTTGTAGTCATGGCCGCGATTGTCGCCATAGCCGTAACTGCCGCGATCGCGATTGTACCAGCCATGGTGATAGTGATGATGGTTCTGCGAAGCCAGGATCGCTGCGAATGCCAGGAGGCCGATTCCGGCGAAAGCCGCGCCGTTGTCGCCGCGTCCGCGGTCGTAGTCACCACGATCGCGACTGCCGTAACCGTTTCCGTAGGCCTGATTGTTGTGATCGTAGGGCGCTGCCGATGCGGCGGTGGCACCTAACAGCGACAGCGCAAGCGTTGCACTGATGAGACGTTTCATGACCGATGCTCCTTTGTATGGCGATGCGGTTGCATCCTTGGCGCGGACATTGACGGAAGCCGTCTGAACCCAGTCTGGGGGCGCTGTTTATCTGGCGTTCATATTCGAAGTGGCGGCGGACCGTCGCCGCACCCGACCCGACGCGGACGCGCTCTCAGGGCCGGCACGGTTTCCGATTCGGCGGTTCCTTGCGCAGAACCGTGCCGCCTCAACCCGCGAATTCGACGAGCCGGAACAGCTCGCGCGTTTCGCCGAGACGCAGCTCCGGCGGAACAGTAGCGGGCCGCGACCGGCGGCTCAAATCGATGCCCGGTTCATTTGATACCTGCGTCCGGCTGGCCGCTAGATTGGCCGCGGGCGGGTTTCGTGCGACCGATGCGAAGAATTCTTCAGTGGCTTGGCTGGTTGTTTTGCGCCGCCGCCGTGGCACTGGCCGGGACGTCCTTCGCAATGAGCCATATGGGGCTCACGCCAAGTTGCAATCTTGGCGATCCGGCGAAATTTGAGTTCATTCTCGTGCCGTTCTGGCAGATCGGGCTCGCCATCGGCGTGGTGGGCGCGGCGTGCCTGTTTGCTTCGCGCCGGTTCCGCAAAACGCGCGGCTGAGCGCGCCTTTCCACCAATCGACCAAGCGTGCTTTCGCCTGACGCGCACGAATTCGCCGCTCAGGCACACGCGCGCTGCCGTGCATCCGTCAAGATGCCGTGTGTCCCGATCGATTCTCTGAAACCGCGTGGTTGAACCTGCGAACTGGTTCTCGCTGGCGATTCGTCATAAAAGTGTTGAGGGATCTGAAATGGCGAGTGAAGCGTGACCGAATTTGAGATGGTCACTGTGTTTAACGACATGCAGCTGGCGATCGTTGCGCAATTGTCTCTCTACGCATCCATTATGTCGGGCTTCCTGATCATGTCATTTTTGGCGGCGCATCGGCTGAGCAGAGCTATGGTGGTGATAGCGATCAGCCTGTTCTCGTGGCTTTGGTACGTCCTGCTGATGCTCAGTTACCGCGAGATGGCAGGATTTAGCGGTCTGATGGGTGAAATGCGAAAGTTCAAGGACGCAGGCAGAGGATTGCACTGGCACGCTGCCGCCTACACGCCAACATTCTTGCTCAACATAATTCCGACTTCGTGGATTGCGTTTCAGCTCATCTTTTTTGTGGCCGCTGTTGGCTTCTTCTTTCATTGCCGTCGTGAAAACACTGTCGCTGAAGTCAAGGCGACTTTTTCTGGTGCCTAGTCACCTGAATAGGTTAAGTTCAGGAGCGGCAGCGGTGATCCGAGGCCGGCATATCGGGTTGCGGGGTCAGCACGCCGGCTCCGCGCAAGATCAGCCTTACATGTCGCGCGTAGTCGTCGCGCACGTCCCCTGGATTTGGCGGTGGCTGCTTGATGTTGATGCCCCTCGCGATTGTCGCGAACGCCAGAGCCAAATCGTCCGGGCGCACGTCGTCTGCCAGGCGAAAGCGCCCTGAATCGATTTCGTCCTGAATCACCTCGATCAGCATCTTGTGAAACCGTATCGCATGGGCCGTCACGACATCGGCGCAACGCTTGGAGATTTCGTCGAGCAATTCGTCGTGGTGAGGCGAACTCATCACCGCGCGCAACAACTCGCCGAACCGCGCATCGAGCATCGCCGTCACCACGTCTTCGAGGCCTGCCCCGCCCGTCCGTGCTGCATCCCGGGCGGCGGCGGCCTCGTTGATGGTATCGGCATGAACCATCTCGATGACCGCCGCAAACAACTGCGGCTTGTTCGCAAAGTGGTGATAGAGCCCCTGTCGGCTCACCCCTGCCACGCGAGCGATCTCGCCCATGCTGGTGTGCCGATAGCCGAAGGCGTTGAATACCTTATCCGCCTGGATCAGAAGATAGTCGCGAGGAGCGAAGTTCGTCATACTTGTCATTTTTGACAAAACGATTCCCTTTGTATTGTATCGGCCTAACGCAATTCGAGCCTGTGGGCAACCCGCCGACGCACGGTGAATGTCCCCCAGGGGATCGTTGCGGCGGTCGGGGGGGGCATCGAAATGACCATTTTCTTTCGACGGGCGCTTTGGCTCGCTGCTTCCGCGTCGGCGCCATTGGTCCTCCTACCGATCGTGTCTGCCGTCGCGGCACCCGATTCCTGCCTAACCGTCGGCGGAGTCGCCACTTGCAGCGGCGATCAGAGCGCCGGCATCACCTACAAGAATGACGGAACGGTCGTCGAGATCGACGTCACGAAGCTGACGAAGAAGATTGCGCCGGGCAGCGGCGTTCCTGCCGTGGATTTCGAATTCACCACCACGAATGGCGACAGCCATGCCCTGACGGTTCGCACGGATGCGACGCTGGCCGGCGCGACGCAGGCGGCGGACGGATTGTTCGTCAAGACCAGTGGCGGCTTCGGGTCAGGCGGTTCCGGGGGCTCCGCCAGCCATAACAATGGCGGCGATGGCGGCGTCGGCGGAACCGGCGGCGGCATCGCGATCTTCAGCGCCGGCGCGATTTCCACCCAAGGCGACGGCGCGAACGCCATCGACGCCGAAGCGTCCGGCGGACAGGGCGGCGGCGGTGGCGGACCGTTCGGCCTTGGAAAGGGCGGCAAGGGCGGCGACGGCGGAACGAGCGGGAATATCGGCATCACCAATTCCGCCGTGCTGATGACAACCGGCAAAGGCGCGAATGGCATTTTCACCCTTGCCGCCGGCGGCAACGGCAATAAGGGCGGCGCCGGCGCAAAGGGAATCGGCGGCGTGAATGGCGCGGCAGGCGCGGGCGGCGCGGCAGGCAACGTGACGATCGTCAACACGGCAGCGATCACCACCGGTGCTGACACGGCGTCGGCGATCTACGGTCACGCCATGGGCGGCCATGGCGCCGACGGCGCGACCGGTGGCGAGAGTGGAGCAAGCGGCGGCGGCGGCGGCGCCGTCAGCATCGACAACAGCGCGGCCATCCTGACATCCGGCTCGAAGGCCTATGGTCTATACGCCGAGACGCAGGGCGGCGGCGGCGGCAACGGCATCTTCGTCAGCGGCGCGATCGTTACCGGCGGCAGCGGCGGCGCGGGCGGTACGTCCGGGCCGACCGACGTATCCGACAAGAGCACGATCGCGACGTCCGGCGACAGCGCCATCGGCATTTTTGGGCTTAGCGTCGGCGGCCTCGGCGGCCTCGGCGCCAACGCCGGCGGCGTGATCTCGAAAAGCGGCAGCGGCGGGGCCGGCGGCGATGCCGGAGCCGTCGATGTCGACGTGGCACTGGGTGCGAGCGTGACGACGGTGGGCGCCCATGCCCACGCAGTCCAGGCGCTCAGCATCGGCGGCGCGGGAAATTCGGGCGGCAATGCGGGCGGCTTGTTTGCCGACGCTGCAGGCGGCGGCGCCGGTGGCAGCGGCAGCCAGGTCTCCGTAACCAACGAAGGCAGCCTGCACACGGGCGGTGACTTCGCCTATGGCATTTATGCCGAGAGTTCCGGCGGCGCCGGCGGCCGCGGCGGTTCGGTCGGCGGCGCGGTGACGCTTGGCGGTGACTCCGGCGGCGGCGGCAGCGGCGGCAATGTGAATGTTACGAGTTCCGGCAGCATCGTCACCGCCGGGCGCGGTTCCTATGCGATTTTCGCGCAAAGCGTCGGCGGTACGGGCGGCGATGCGGGTGACACCAATGGCCTCATCGGCATCGGCGGCGGGGGCGGCGATGCCGCCAAGGCGCTGTGCGAATCCGATTCCACGAAGTGCAACAACGCGGGACAGGTGATCGTCGAGAACGACGGCGTGCTGACGACCACCGGCGATCTGGCCTCGGCGATCTTTGCCGAGAGCATCGGTGGCGGTGGCGGCAACGGCGGCGCGGTGACCTCATTCATATCGGTTGGCGGCGGTGGCGGCGCGGGCGGCGACGGAAACCTGGTGGACATCGCGAACAACGGCGCGGTCAGTGTCAGCGGTAACGCGGCACACGGCATCTTCGCCCAAAGCATCGGCGGCGGTGGCGGCACAGCGGGCGACGCCACCTCTATCGGGTTCTCGTCGCAAGTGGCATTCGGCGGCAGCGGCGGCAGTGGCGGTAACGGCGGGCCCGTCGAAGTCACGAATAGCGGCACAATCCTCGATCAGGGCAACAATTCGTCGGCGATCTTCGTGCAGAGCATCGGCGGCGGCGGCGGCAATGGCGGCGACGCGTCCGCATCGGGCATCAGCGCGCTGACACTCGCGGTCGGCGGCAGCGGCGGCGACGGCGGCAGCGGCGGTATCGTCACTGTAACGAACAACAATCTCATCGAGGTCGCCGGCGACCACTCCAATGGCGTCTTCGCACAAAGCGTGGGCGGCGGCGGTGGCGTCGGCGGCTCGGCCTATGCCTTCGGCATTTCGCCAGTCGTCAATGTCAGCGTCACGGTCGGCGGATCGGGCGGTGGCGGCGGCGGCGCCAACAATGTCCTCGTCACGAACAACGGCGAGATCGACACATGGGGGGACGATTCGCGCGGCGTCTTCGCGCAAAGCGTGGGCGGCGGCGGCGGTGCCGGCGGATCGAGTTCGGCGAACGCTTTGTCCGCCTCGCCGACGCAGGCGGTCGCCTTCGCCTTCGCCATCGGTGGAACGGGCGGCAACGGCGGCGTCGGCGCCGATGTCGACATCGAGAATAAAAGCTTGATCGCCACGCTGGGCTCCGATTCGTCGGCGATCGAGGCGCAGAGCGTCGGCGGCGGCGGCGGCGTAGGCGGCGACGGATCGGCATCGGCCACTTCCTTCGGCGCCGAGGGCTCGGCGTCGATATCGCTTTCCATCGGCGGACGCGGTGGCAAGGGCAACGATGCCGGCGCGGTAACGGTCAACAACAGCGGTGCCGTTCAGGCCTTCGGAGATTTCTCGAACGGCATTATCGCCCAAAGCATCGGCGGCGGCGGCGGCGATGGCGGCCTCGGCAGCTCGGACGCGACGGAGATCAGCACCCGCGCCGACGTCACACTGAAAGGCGGCAAGAAACTCGCCACCTTGGTGGGTCAGAAGCTCAAACTCATCGGCAAGACCGCGAAGACGGAAAAGAAGGGCAAGGACATCGCGATCAGCATTGCCGTCGGTGGTGCCGGTGGTTCGGGCGGAAACGGAGGCACGATCGTCGTCAACAATTCCGGCTCAATCGAGACCTGGGGCGCCAGCGGCCTGGGCGTCTACGCCGAAAGCATTGGCGGCGGCGGCGGCATCGGCGCCGAAGCATCCGGCGATACCGAGAAGATACCGCTGTCGCGCGGCATTGAAGTCGGCGGTGGCTTCGGCGGAAATGGCGGATCGTCCGGCGATGGCGGCGCCGTCACGGTCACAAACTCCGGAACCGTCGTGACGCACAATATCCAGGCCGACGGCGTCGTCGCGCAATCGATCGGCGGCGGCGGCGGCATGGCGGGTGCGGGTGCGGGCGATTCAGGCCTGGTGGCGCTCGACATCAATGTCGGCGGCAATGGCGGCAGTGCAGGCAATGGCGGCCACGTCGTCATCAACCAGACCGGCAGCATCCTCACCCAGGCCAGCAATTCCTTCGGCATCCTGGCGCAGAGCATCGGTGGCGGCGGCGGCGTGGCGGGTGCGGCCGATGCGAACTACACAGGCAAGATCTCAGTCGGCGGCAACGGAGGCTCCGCCGGCAACGGGGCGGCGGTCGATGTCAACGCGTCCGGCACGATCACGACGCAGGCCGAAGGCTCCTTCGGTATCGTCGCGCAGAGCATCGGCGGCGGCGGCGGTATCGCCGGCGACGCGGCGGGTCAAGCCATCGTGCTGTTGGGCCACACGGTTTACGACAAGCCGACCGTCGGGCTGCTCGCCTTCGGCGGCAATGCCGGCGGCGGCGGCGATGGCGGCGTCGTGACCATTATCTCGACGGCCGTAATCACCACGTCAGGCGCCGGCGCCGACGGCATCGAGACCCAGTCCATCGGCGGCGGCGGCGGCATCGGCGGCGGCACGGATGCGGCGGCCTCCAGCACCAAGGGTTCCGACGGCAATGTCGGTCACGGCAACGCAGTCAACGTAACGCAAAGAGCGAGCATCCTCGCGACCGGCCTCAATGCCGATGGCATCTTTGCCCAGAGCGTTGGATGCGAAGTGAGCGCGACGACCGATTGCAAGATACCACCAGGTATCGGCGGCGGCCTCATCGTCCTTCTGCCGACCAGTCTCGGCCCCGACGCTGGCGGCGGCAATATCGCCATTGCCGTCTCGGCCGGAACCATCGAGGGCGGCACCGGCAGCGGCGCCGGCATCGAATTGAACGACGGCAAAAACAATACCGTGACGATCGCCTCAAACGCGACGGTCACGGCAGTGAGCGGCCTGGCGATCAGAGGAACCAGCGACGACAGCTCGGTCACCTACGTCGCGACGAATTCGGGCGCGGTCAACGGCGACGTCATCCTGACCGGCGGAAAGTCCGCCGTATTCAACAATCTCCAGGACGCGGCGTTCCGCCCCAATGCGACCGTCGATCTGGGCGGCGCGAACGGGCAGTTGAACAACAGCGGCCTGCTCCAGCCCGGCGGCGCTGGCACCGGCGCCGTCGTCGCGCTGAATGGCAATCTGGTGGAGAACGCCAGCGCGACCTACGACATCGACGTAGGTTTCGGCATCAGTGTCACCGACCGCATCGACGCAAGCGGCAACGCCACCGTGGGGGGCACGATCGTACCGCACTTCACCGCGCTGATGAACCAGAATGAAAACATCGTGACCTCCGTTGGCACGATGACGAACGCCAACCCGACATCCACGTTCAACTCTGTCGTGCTGCATTTCTCGCTGGCCTTCGGCGCCCATGCGCTGACGTTGACGCCGATAGCGAACTGGGCGCCGCTGGGCATGACGAACAACGAGGAATCGGTCGGCCATTATTTCCAGGCGATCTGGGACGCGGGCGGCGCGGTGCCGTTGGCAGGCGACATGGGCATCCTGGCGCAGATTTCGGCGCTACCTAACTATGCCGATGCGCTCAACCACATGACGCCGGCCGCCTATGCGACCGCAATTGCCGGTGAGCAGTCGAACGCACAGGATTTCGCCGATAATATGATGAGCTGCCACGGGCAGAGCGCCGAACGCACGGCGATCAGCGAAGAGGATTGCAGCTGGGTCGAACTTTCCGCCGGCCAACGCAAGCAGAGTGCGACGATCGCTGCCGACCCGTCTAGTTATCACAACACCCGCTTCCAATTCGGCCGGCAACAGCATCTAAACCAAGACTGGCTGATCGGCGGCGCACTCGGCTACGACAACTGGAATGGCACGACGGACAGCTTGGGCAGCACGTCGGGCCAGGATTTCTCCGCCGGATTGGTCGCCAAATATCTCGACGGCGACTGGGTGCATGCAGCGGCTCTGACCGTCGCCTTCGGAAATTTGGCGGCTCAACGACTTGTCACCATTCCGGTTCCAACGCCAGTGCAGGGCCATACGAGCACGCTAGTTGCCGGCCTGCGGGGCCGCAGCACCTATCTGGTCGATGCAGGCGCGCTCTACTTCAAACCCTATGCCGATCTCGATCTCGACTATTTCCACATGAGCGGCTTTCAGGAGACGGGCGGCGGTGCCCTCAACCTCCACGTTGCCGACGTCGGCAAATTCGCGGCATCGCTTTCGCCGATGCTGGAAGCCGGCACGGTCTTCGTTCTGTCTGACAGCAGCTTTGTAAGGCCCTATTTGATCAGTGGCGTCACGGTTTCGACCGGGGGTATCGGGAGCGTATCGGCCGGCTTTGAGGGCGCCCCTTCGTCGATCCCGGATTTCACGATCAGTGAACCGTCCCATTCTGTGATGGCGCGGGTCGGCGGCGGATTGGAGCTGCTGAACTCCAACAGCGTCGTGCTGAAAATTCAATACGACGAACGCCTCGCCGGCCATTATTCAAGTTGGAATGGCCTCGCTAAGCTGGGCATCGAATTCTGAGGAAACGATAGCAGCGCCTGTTTATGGGCGCCTTCGGCCCAACCTATCAATGGGCCAGCGCCGCGGCCTCAAACGGCGCGCATCTTTGAGCCCTGGCGGCGGCTCCGACTGCCGCGCACTACCTGGTCAAAGCCCTCAGCTGGTATCAATCGATCGGTTACGCTTTCCTGACCTGGGACGGCAATCGCAATCTACCACCGCAGCACAACAGAGCCAGCGCCAGCCAACGTGATCCAGAAAACTCTCGAATACCGGTCCGGAAGCAGAACCTCACACTTGCCGCGACCTTTGCCTACGATCCGATTGAATGGCGCACCCGACAGGATGAAACTGCGAACTGGTTTTTGGTGGTCGGGCGGGCCTCACGCCATGCCAGGTTGCCCGAAGTAGGCTGAGCCAATTGCCATCGGCACCCAAATCTAGCCTACTTTTGCGACTAAGTCTCATTGACATAAGCCGAGGCGCGCCCTAAATTCGTCTTCTTGCGAACGCGTATCAATCGTAATTAGAGCGGGGACGGTCAGTTATGAGCAATTTCGGGCAATGGCTCGGTCGCGGCGCTGCGCCGATAGCGCTCTGTGCGTTCGCGCTTTTTTCGAGTGGGGCAAGAGCCGATGACCGGCCTTTTGCATTCGCCTACACGACAGACATCGAGGCCAAAGGCGAAAAGGAAATCGAACAGGAACTCACCTGGTCGTCCGGGCACGCACACGAGGCGTTCCAAGCGCTCGAGTCCCGCACCGAGTTTGAGTACGGCTTCACCGACAATTTCCAAGGGTCGTTCTATCTGAACTACGATTGGTCGCGCACGCATGACCACGCGCTGCTGGGGCCAGCCGAAACAACGAGCCTGCCCGGAGTATCGGGCGAATTCATCTACCGATTCATGAATGTCTATTTCGATCCCTTCGGATTCGCACTCTACGCGGAGCCGTCGATTGGAAATGGCACGCGTTCCTTCGAATTGAAGGCACTCTTCCAAAAGAACTTCCTCAACGATGACCTCCGTGTGGTCCTCAACATCAATGCGGAAGATCGATGGGAGAAGAACAGCTTGGGGCACTACGATCAGAGCAGCGCTCTCGAATTTTACACCGGCGCCGCCTACAACGTCACGCCGGACTTAAGTGTTGGTGTCGAGCTCGACAATGAACGCGGCTATGACGGACTGATTATTGGAAGTTCGTCCACCTACTCCGAGAACGCATATTTCGCAGGACCCACGATCCAATATATCGGCCATCCGGTCCGCGTGATTCTAGGTGTGCAAGCGCAGCTTCCCTGGGCCAGCGAGCCGACGCACACACCGGGCGCGATTGTCGATGGTTATCTTGCAGGAGCGGAGCGGTTCCGCGCGCGACTTCGCTTCGCGATGGATTTTTAGACTCACACGGACATTGGAGTTAAGTCAATGAAGTCAATTGTTCTCATGGCGCTTTTTGTTCTGGTTTCGACAGCTGCAACGGCCAACGACAATGCCGTGACTCTATCTCTCAAGGACCACAAGTTTACGCCCGCTGAAATTCACGTGCGGGCGAACACGCCAACGACCGTGACCCTGACCAACAACGACGATCAGACCGAAGAGTTCGACTCCACCAGTCTCAAGATTGAAAAGGTGGTGACCGGTCATTCGACCGGGACCATGCGCTGGCGTCCCCTCGCACCTGGGCGCTACCCGTTCATGGGCGAGTTCCATTCGGATTCTGCTCAGGGCATCGTGATCGCGGAGTGAGACTATGCTCGCAAGTCTCCTGATCGTCTTTCGCGAGGTGATTGAAGCAGGGCTCATCGTTGGAATCGTATTGGCGGCCACCAGGGGCGTCCGCCACCGTGGGCGCTGGGTGACTTATGGCATCGGTACAGGACTTCTGGGTGCCTGTTTAGTGGCGGCGTTCGCGGGAGAGATTGCGTCGCTGTTCGCAGGCTCCGGCGCCGAACTGTTCAACGCCAGCATCCTGTTATTGGCTGTTGGAATGCTGACTTGGCATAACGTCTGGATGGCCGGGAATGGCCGCGAGATCGCTGCGAACATGCGAAGTGTCGGCGCGTTGGTCGCAACCGGAGAGCGGACATTGTCGGCGCTTGCCATCGTGGTCGGCGTCGCAGTTCTGCGCGAGGGCTCGGAAGTCGTGCTCTTCCTTTATGGAATTGCTAGCCAGGGCGGCTCATCACTTACGACGTTGATGGTCGGCGGCCTACTCGGCCTGGCTGCTGGCGCAGCGCTCTCGGCCCTTATTTACTTCGGACTTCTTGCGATTCCCATTGACCTGAGCCCCTGAACTTCCTCCATATTTGAGTAGAGTCCGGCCTCTGGAAGGAGACGGACGATGAAGCGTTCGAGGTTTACGGAAGAGCAGATCATTGGGATTCTGCGCGAGCACGAGGC
>Ga0134126_10007545_pt1 | contig 13657 bp, 11 predicted proteins | sample KB31752_FD_96881 | JGI IMG/M metagenome (GOLD analysis project Ga0134126, IMG submission 96881) | Terrestrial soil microbial communities with excess Nitrogen fertilizer from Kellogg Biological Station, Michigan, USA - KB3-175-2 | ecosystem: Environmental > Terrestrial > Soil > Unclassified ...
CGGAAAGTGATAATCATGGGCCGCTCAGACGGCAGATGGCATTCGTAAATTCCGCTGGTGACATGCTCCTTGACGCAGAGGAAGCTGAAATTTACGGGAGCGTTGGGATTCTGCATCGCGGCGTTCCATTCGTCGGCCCAAGTCATGGCGACGGTAACGGGATATCGGGAGTCGATGCTAACGTGCATGTTGCCGCCTCCAGCGGCCGGATGGTAAATGCGGCCGGCGTGCAGGCTGGCGGGTTCCAAGGGGATGGACTCGCTGTTAGCAGGAGTCCAGTCGAAAACCCGATTGTCTTGCGCGCTCGCAATGGCGGCGAGAGCGCAGATGAGCAGCGCGATCAAGACGGAAAGACGCTTCATCCCTAAAGTATTTGCTGTGTCCAGGGGGCGACATAGCGAATTCCAAGGCCGAGGATTACCGAAGTACTTGGGCGAGGTTGGCCCATGTTGGAGCACAGCGCAAATGCGGCAGCGGTTTTCTCCGCGTTCAGCCCAGGTATCCAACTACCGCCGTGTTCGGGCCGGTGGGAATGGGATGCTGTTCCGCGCGTAAAAAGCCGGCCTCACGATACATCGTTTCAAGTTCCCGGAAAGTGTAAGCGTCGCCGGCCGGGGTGGTGGTCAGCATGACGAGGCTGAAGCCGGCGGCCATAGGCGGGGAAACGCGATCATCGTTGGGGACGAATTCCAGCGCGACGACGCGGCCTCCTGGTTTAAGGGCGGCGCGGATTTTCTTCAGCATGCCGACGCAAGTGGAATGGTCAAAGTGATGGAGGAAGTTGGTAAGCAAAACGATGTCGTACGGGCCACCGTAGTCCACTTCGAAAGCGCTGCCCGGCAGAAGCGCGTAACGTCCTTCGACTCCCGCCTTCTTTGCGTTGGCTTTTGCCACTTCCAAAACAGGCGCCCAGTCGAGAGCGACGATCTGCGCCTGCGGATTTTGTTTTGCGACTTCGATGCCAAACAGCCCGTGGCCGGCGGCGATATCCAGTACGCGCACGGCACCGGAGAGTCCAGCGAGCGAAATGGCTGCCAGCGGACCAGTCATAGGCGCCATCAGCGGCACCATTGAATGAGCAAATTCCACCCAGATGGGATTCTCCGGCGCAACGGATCCGTCGCCGGGAAGGACAGTGGTTCCTTTACGAACAATCTCGGCCAGCCGGAGACAGGGCTCCGACATGGTTGAGTTGCCTAGAAACTGAGAGGCAGCGGCGAGGCAGGCGGGTGAAGCCGGATCGAGAAAAGTGGCGCTGGTCGGAGTGTGGCGGTACTGGCCGTTTTCTTTTTGCAGGAGACCAATGATGGCGAGGTAATCGCAAAGAATACGGATTCCGCGTTCAGATGCCTTGCAGCGGGTGGCCAGAGATTTCACATCGGTCGAACCTTCGCCAATCGCGCGGAACAGATCCAGTTCAATGGCCGCGCGCAGAGCAGCGGAGCGCTGATAGGCAAGCAGGGTGTCGAATATGAGAGCCGGGTTGGGCGGCTCAGGATGAGTTGGCATTTAGGGTCTCCAGGAAAGGGAAGATTTCCGTGCATCATACACCATAAACACCAGCGGAGCAGAAACTAGTGCGTTGTTGGAATTTTTCATCTCTTGGCGCGAGTTTGCGCGCGGCGATGGCTAGCGTAAGAAAACCCCATCCCGAATCGCAAGGAGCGCGGTTCAGGATGGGGCATTCTCTATTCAATCGCGGCGCTTAAGCACTGCGCCCCCAATTTCTACGGAAACTGCGCGAACGTTGTGACGCTTTGCGCTGGTAGCGAATACGTGAAGGTGTTATTCGAAACCGCCACAGCACTCAGTTGCGCCATATGCTGGCTGGAACTGGTTCGGATCGGCGTCAAGGAAGTAATTCCCGACGCATTCTGAAAAGTAAACGTCTGATTGACGGCGGAGGTACCCGTGTTCAGCGCGACGACCACCACACCGTTATTGTGATAGGCGGTGACGTAAATATTGGAATGAGGATTGTAAGTGGCGCTGCATCTTACCTTGCCCGGCCGCACCCAGTGGGCGAACTGCCCGAGTACATAGCCGCGTAAATCCACCGTCGTGCCTTCAATAAAAGAAGCTGGGTCGTTCGGCATGATCCACCACCAGAAATAAGCGCTGAACTGGTTGTTCATCGCATCGCTCACTTCTTTGGCGACGGTCATAGCAGTGCCGATGTCGGTGCCGTTGATGTAGTGCTCGGTCTCCCAGACATGCTTGCCGTGGTTCAGCGCGTTCTGTTGGACCGTGTTGCCGCCGCCGTAGAAGTGGCCGGCAATATAAGTCACATGGCTTGCGGCCGTGGCGTTGTTCAAAGTGGGGTCGGAGTACGCTGTATTAAAGTTGACGGCTTCCGGCACCACGATAGGCTTGCCGACCGCAGGCGCATTGTTGGCGACCCAGGTTTCGATCTCACTCCCCGTGGGATTGGATGACTCGTAACCGGGGTTTGGACAAAAGTCGGGCTCGTTTTGGAAGGAAACGAAATCCAGATTAAGGGCAGTTGCGGCCCGGTTCAAATGCGACGCGTAAGCGCCATATTGGCTGGCCAGCAAGTCACCGCAAATCGTGCTGTTATTGTTTTTCATCGAGGCGGGCGGCGTCCACGCTGTCCCTAATACTTTTGCGCCGTGAGAGTGGGCCGTTGCAGAGTTTGAAGGCTCGTTGCCCCAGCTTTCGTTTGGGTCAATGCGCACGCGCAACAGCGAGAAGCCAAGCTGGCCGCTGCCCGTTCCAAAGAGAACGTTGCCTTGGGCGCTCGTCATGGCGGGTGTCCAGGCGGTTGAGAATCCGAATCCGTCAATTGTCTGTTGATTGGACGTGAGGTTGATTGTTGCGGTTTGGGCTTGCGCGGCGCTGGCCAGCAGAACGGCCATAGCCAATACGCACATCGCACACATGTGCAGAGGGAGATGCTTCTTCATAAGTATTGCCTCCTGAATAATCAAGCATCATTCGGCTTGCAAGAAGTCCAGCGTCCCCCCTCAATGTCGCTTTCATCCGGCAAGAATCGAAGACATATCGGCTATACACTTATCCAAGGACGTGAGCAATACACTAAATTCCGAAAATCGTTGAAGAAATTCTCAACAATTTCTCAACTTTGGATTTTGTGCAGATTCTGCACAGGGATTTCGAGCGGACGCGCCACTTTGCGCGTTGCGGGAGGTTGGACAAGTTTCACTATGGCAACTGAGCGCTAGGCAGCTTGGCGGAGGGCCGCTTCGGGAGCAGTCGCGCTTCGGCCGAGATATTCGGCAACGATCCACGCGGCTCCAGCGATGGCCAAATTTTCCGCGTTACCGGCCCAGTTCATGAGCTGATGCGGATCGGCAAACGGCGCCGGCAGCCATATTAGAAATTGAAAGCCGAGGATCATGGCGAGGACTAAACGAGAGGCGAGAAGCGAGAAGCGTCCGGAAAGCAAAGCGATGGCCGCGAGCCCGAAAAAGATGGTGGTCGCAATCGACCAGAACATTTGTCCCGGAGGAATCCACTTAGGGACGAAGCTGGCCGTCGCGCGAAGATAGAAGAGCTGTTCGAGCGTGAATGAGACAACACAGATTCCGAACAATACGTACCCGACGCGAAGAATTTTCGCCGCACTGGCCGAGTTCCTGGCACTGAACGCACCATAAACAATCAGCGCGCCCGCCACCAGCGACAATTGCTCAAAGACGTTGCCATAGCGGTCGTACACCCGGGGTTCCCCGATAACGCGAGGGATCCAGAGCAACGCAAAAGTAAGAAAGATGGAGCCCAGGGCGACGGCCCCAAACCGCGCCGTTTTGCGCCACTGAATTGCGATACCTCCGCAGAGTTCGACCGTGGCGGCAATGTAGACCAGAATCTCACGGTGAGGAACATTGCCGAGCGCCTGAATCTGCTGCCAGGGCGCGCAAAAATCATGCGAGACGAAGCTGATTGCTCCGAAGCCGATCGCAGCCAGCCCAAATGCGTGACGTCCCAGCGAAAGTTTTTTCATGTTAGTGATCCAGCGTGTTCGTAGTTCGACAGGCGCGTGCGAAATCGATGAATACTAACAAGGCTGCGATTCTATGCAATAACCACACTCGCGGGAACCGCTATAGCCATTTAGCCGGGAGAAATGATTTTCAGGAATTGAGTTGATTCGGCCGGAAGAATAGGAGCGGCTGTCGCGCGCGCAAATAAATCCAAATCATTCCTTCAGAGTCTTTTCCGGTAGTGTACACAGCGGTCAACGACCTCGTAGCCCAGTGCCTCGTGGGCTTTCTGCGAAAGAGCATTATCAATCAAAGCGTCGGACGCCATCTCGATGCACTTGTGACTGCGCGCCCAATCCTCCGCAACGGCGATCAACTTTTTGCCCACGCCTCTGTGGCGATAATGCTCGGCAACGTACCAGCCCTCAATGTAGCCAGTCGGTTGCAGCGGATTGCAACCATCGGCATGGGAACGTAAGTCAACCTCCACAAAGCCGGCCAATGCCCCATCGCTCGCTTCTGCAACAAAAATAGCGAGCGGCGTGGTCAATACCGCAACGGTGTTGCCCGCAAGTATGAGGCGGAGTTCCCGCGCGTGCTCCTCGCCAGAGGTCTTCGGCCAAAGTTCTTCGAACATTGAAGCGAGTTGGGCGAGATCCGAGGCATGCGCCGGTCTGATCTGGATATGATTCATGCGGACCTAATGAGCCTCCTCTGCTGCACGCGAAACGACTATCCAAAAAAAGCGGCTTGCCGGGTACAATTACGGCGCCATGCAGAAGGAACTAAAGACAAGTGTATTCCGAAGCGCCATCGCCATAAAATTCGCGTTTGCCTGCGGCGCTGCTTGCTTTGCGCTGACTATATTGCTGGCCGGTTTTTCGCGCTGTGCATACGCGCAGTCTCATTCCGTTCATCAATTCCCTGGATCTCTACTCCAGAAGCAGCGTTTAATCGTGCTTACCGATATTGGGGCCGAGGCAGACGATACCGAAAGCATGGTACGCCTGCTCCTTTACTCTGATTCGATTGATATCGAAGGCCTGATTGCAACCACCTCCACCTGGAAGCGAACATCCGTTTCGCCCGATCTGATCGGGAATGTCGTCCAGGCTTATGCAAAAGTTCACGGCAATTTGCTCAAGCATGACCCGGACTATCCTGAAGCAGAAGCTCTCGGCGAGCTGGTGAAAAGTGGGCTCGCTGCATACGGCATGCAAGGAGTCGGACCGGGTAAGGATTCCGAAGGATCCGAGTGGATCATCCGCGCGCTCGAGCGAAACGATGATCGTCCGCTCTGGGTCGCCGTCTGGGGAGGCGCCAATACGCTTGCGCAGGCGCTGTATAAGCTGCGCGCCACTAAATCACCGGCGGTGCTTGATCTACTGGTTGCCAGACTCCGGGTCTACACGATCTCCGATCAGGATGACAGCGGCCCCTGGATTCGAAAGAATTTTCCCAAGCTCTTTTACATTGTCACGCCGGGTGGCGACTACGGTGCTGCCACATGGACGGGAATCAACACGGTTGTGCCTGGACTCGATAATTCGAGCATCAGCAACAAATGGCTGGCCGAGCATATCCAACAAGGACACGGGCCCATGGGCTCGGCCTATCCCGATGTTGCGTACGGCATGGAAGGCGACACACCTTCCTGGCTGGGCTTGATTCCTACCGGTTTGGGCAATCCTGACCATCCCGACTGGGGCGGTTGGGGCGGACGCTATGAACTTTACCGGCCCGAGATATCCGTTACCGATCCCAAAACTTTCATTGGCGCTGTCCCCATTGAACCTGAGACTCGTCCCATTTGGACCAATGCAAGCGACGAATATATTCCCGAGGTCAGCGGCGACTATGGGCGCGCGACGCATGCAAGCGAAAAGACATTCAAGGATTTCAAAGTCACGCTATGGCGCTGGAGAGATGACTTCCAAAATGATTTTGCCGCCCGCATGGATTGGACCACCCAGCCCTACTCGAAAGCGAACCATCCACCGGTTCCCGTCCTGAGTGGTCCAGACACGATAACCGTGCGATCGGGAGAAAAATTTGAACTCAGCGCGCACGGGAGCACAGACCCTGATGGCGACAGCCTGAGCTTTCTTTGGCTGCAATACCCCGAGGCCGGATCCTACAAACAAGCCATTAAGATGGATATCGCCGAAAATATGGATCACGCGATATTTGTTGCTCCAAAAGTTTCCAAACTTGAAACTATTCACATCATCCTTAGAGTTACGGACAAGGGCAGGCCTCCGTTGTCGCGCTACAGGCGAATAATCGTTACCGTGGAACCTTGACGCTTGGGCATGAGGTCGTTCTCTTGAGAAATCATTTATCATTCCAGACATTGTGATTTCAGAAAAAATACAATCCGCATCCAAAGATATCGACAAGACCTCTGCTGAAGAGATTTGGAACTCGTTAATAGAGGGCAACAAGCGGTTTGTCGCTGGCACGCCGCTCTCTCGCGATATCGTTTCCCAACGACGCCGTCTCGAGAAAATCCAGCAACCGCCTGTTTCCGTGCTTAGCTGCTCCGACAGCCGGCTTCCGTCGGAAGCGATTTTCGACCAGGGTCTCGGCGATATGTTCGTCGTCCGTGTCGCGGGCAATAGCGCCGATCCCATTGCCATCGGCAGCCTTGAATTTGCTGTCAGGATTCTCGGGGCCCAAGTGATCGTTGTGCTCGGGCACCAACGCTGCGGCGGAGTGACGGCCGCCTGCTCCGGCGAAAAAATGCCATCCTCGAACCTGGAAACTCTGATCCAACCGATCATGGAGTCATGCAGGATTGCGAAAGAACAACATGGATCGGAAGATCTTATTGATTTCGCTATAAAGACTCACGTACGCAAAACCGTAAACGACCTGCTCGCCCAGAGTGAAATTCTCGGGCAAGCTCACGATGAAGGAAAGCTGAGCATTATCGGAGCGTACTATTCACTCGATTCCGGTATCGTCACGCGGTTGTCCTGATAGCAACCAACAATAAAAATTATAAGAGAGGTAGGAAGTGCTTGGTGCCCCAGGTTCGCGTCCGTTTTTTGGGCGCGAACCTGGGATTCATTCAAACTCACGCCGCCTCAAACCGGTCAGCGTTCATCACCTTGCTCCACGCCGCGGCGAAGTCTTTTGCGAACTTTTCCTTCGCATCCGACGACGCATAAACCTCCGCCAGCGCACGAAGCTGCGAGTGCGATCCGAAGATCAGATCAACGCGAGTGGCCGTCCATTTCACTTCGTTCGTCTTCCGGTCGCGCCCTTCGTACACGGTCCCGGAACCGTTGGAACTCGCGGACGGCTGCCATTGCGTGCGCATGTCGAGCAGGTTGACGAAGAAGTCGTTCGTGAGCGTCTCCGGCTTCTTGGTGAAGACGCCATGCTTGGAATTCCCGGCGTTGGCACCCAATACCCGCATCCCGCCAACGAGCACCGTCATTTCGGGCGCAGTCAGCTTCAGCAGTTGCGCCTTGTCCACCAGCAACTCCTCCGGCGACAACCGCTGTTTGCCATGCAAATAATTCCGGAAACCCTCCGCGCGTGGTTCGAGTGGTTCGAAAGATTCAACGTCAGTCTGTTCCTGCGACGTATCCATCCTCCCCGGCTTGAATGGAATCTTCACATCAGTTCCCGCAGCCTTCGCCGCTTTCTCGATCGCAGCATCGCCCCCGAGGACGATCAGGTCCGCCAGCGAAATTTTCTTTCCGCCTGAGGTAGACGTGTTGAACTCTTTCTGAATGCCTTCGAGCTTGTCCAGCACCTTTGCAAGTTCCGTCGGCTGGTTGACCTCCCAGAATTTTTGCGGCGCAAGACGAATGCGCGCGCCGTTTGCTCCGCCGCGCTTGTCGGAGCCGCGGAAAGTTGATGCCGAGGCCCACGCCGTCGAAACCAACTGCGAAACCGTCAAGCCGGAGGCAAGAATCTTCGCCTTCAGCGCGGCGACATCCTGCTCGTTGATGAGCGCATGATTGACCGCAGGGATTGGATCCTGCCAGGTCAGCGTCTCCTTCGGAACCAGCGGGCCAAGATACCGCGCAATCGGGCCCATATCGCGGTGCGTGAGTTTGAACCACGCGCGCGCAAAGGCGTCCGCGAATTCATCCGGATGCTCATAGAACCGCCGCGAAATTTTCCCGTACGCCGGATCAAAGCGCAGCGCAAGGTCGGTGGTCAGCATGGAAGGCGCATGCTTCTTTGCAGGATCATGCGCGTCCGGCACCGTGCCCGCACCAGCGCCATTTTTCGGCGTCCACTGACTCGCGCCCGCCGGGCTCTTGGTCAACTCCCACTCGTACTCGAACAGGTTCTTGAAAAAGTTGTTGCTCCACTTCGTCGGCGTCTGCGTCCAGGTGACTTCCAGCCCGCTGCCAATGGTGTCAGCGCCAAATCCTTTGCCAAAGTTATTCTTCCAGCCCAGGCCCTGGTCATGGACCTCGGCGCCTTCAGGCTCAGGCCCAACGTAATCGGCGGGCACGGCAGCGCCGTGGGTTTTGCCGAATGTATGCCCGCCAGCAATCAGCGCGACAGTCTCTTCGTCATTCATGGCCATCCGCTTGAACGTTTCGCGAATGTCCCGTCCCGCCGCAACTGGATCGGGATTCGCATTCGGCCCTTCGGGGTTCACGTAAATCAGTCCCATCTGGACCGCGCCAAGAGGGTTTTGCAGATCGCGATCGCCGCTGTAACGCTCGTCCGCCAGCCATGTGCCTTCCGGCCCCCAATTCACAAACTCTTCCGGCTCCCAAACATCCTCGCGCCCGCCACCAAAGCCGAAGGTCTTGAATCCCATGTCTTCGAGAGCGACATTGCCGGCAAGAATCATCAAGTCAGCCCAGGAAATTTTGCGGCCGTACTTCTGCTTGATCGGCCAAAGCAGACGACGCGCCTTGTCGAGGTTCACGTTGTCGGGCCAGCTGTTAAGCGGCGCAAAACGCTGCTGCCCGGCACCCGCCCCCCCGCGTCCATCGCCAATGCGATACGTTCCCGCGCTGTGCCACGCCATGCGAATGAACAATCCGCCGTAGTGCCCGAAGTCGGCTGGCCACCAATCCTGCGAGTCGGTCATCAACGCATGAAGATCCTTGATCACCGCATTCAAGTCAAGACTTTTGAATTCCTTCGCGTAATCAAACTTCTCGCCCATCGGATCGGAGAGTGAAGAGTGCTGGTGCAGCATCTTCAGGTCCACCTGATTCGGCCACCAATCACGGTTCGTGGCTGTTGTGGCGGCCCCATGATTAAAGGGACACTTGGCTCCGTTCGATTTTTCTTTTTCCATGTTCTCGGGCGAAACCGATCCCGACGAAGATGCCAGCGTATTTTCCATATGTTTTGCGTTTTCCATAATGGGTTTCCTCTAGAAATTATTTAAAGAACTTATGATGAGCTGCGAAACCACCGACTTCCGGTTCGCTCAAATCCTACTCATGCAATTTTGCGCTGCCACTTTTTGCAACGCCGTTGAACACACACGCGCCCGCCGTCCAAAGTTAATGGGAAGCGCGGCGGGCAGAGCACTTCGCGCACAGCCCGCGAAAAATAAGCTGGCATTCGCGGACTACTCGCTTTCCTAACGAACGAGCGGCAGGCCTGGGCACGTCATACCAATCCACATCCTCGACATTGCCGCATCGGTCGCAAATAAAGTGGTGGTGCCGCATGCCGGCGGCGTCGAACCGCCCGGCGCGCCCTTCGACAGCCACCTCACGCACCAATCCCGCCTTTACCAAATCCCGCAGATTGTTATAAGTCGTCGCCCGGGAAGAGCGCGGATCCACGCGATTCACGGCCTCGAATATTTCCGCCGCCGTGGGATGCCCCTTATTTTCCATCAAAAACGCCATCACAGCGTAGCGCTGCGCCGTGCAGCGCAAGCCGCCGTCTTCCAGGGACTGTTTAATCGGATCAACTTCCATCGCCAATTTAGACTATATCTAATCTAGTAGATTGTCTAGATTGAGCTTGTGCAAAACGGGCCCTTCCCGCGTGGAAGGTTGTTTCATAATGCCTGCCTTGTCCTCGTATAGCTCATATGATATAGTTCAAATGAACTATATGGCTGAACTCGGCATTTGGGAAATCTCGGTTCTCGCTCTGCTGCGCGAAGCGCCCATGCATCCCTACGAGATGCTGCGGCTTCTTCGCCTTCGCCACAAAGATGCAATCCTTGTTCTAAGGCGTGGATCGTTGTACCACGCCATCAAAAGGCTCGTCGCCGAAGACCTGATCGCAATCAGGGCAACCGGTCGCGACGGCAATCGCCCCGAGCGCACCACCTACCAGATCACTCCTTCGGGTTTAAACGCATTCATCGGGACGCTCAGAAAAATTGTGGCCACGCCGCGTCATGAATCCTCGGAATTCATGGCCGCCATGAGCTTCCTGATCCATCTCACGCCCGAGGAAGCACTCACTCATCTCGAACAGCGCGTCCGCAATTTGGATGAAGAAATAAAAACTCGCGCTGCTGGACTCGAAACCGCTTCGCCTGCGGTCCTGCGCGTCAATCTGATTGAAAGCGAGTATCTGGTCGCCATGCTCAAGGCTCAACTCGCCTGGGTACAGGCGATCAAGAAGGAAATTCGGGCAGGCAAGCTCGCCTGGGACCTTAAAGCGATTTTCCGGGACGCACAAACCCGCGGGAAAGATTTTGTCAGCAGGAGGAAAAATAAACCATGAACACGTCAGCAATCGATGTAAAGCAATCGTCAGTCGTCCGGCCACGTTTTGCCGGACCGATCTGGACGCTATTGGTCCTCGCTCCCTTCGTGGGAGAGTTGCTGAGCGGCTCGACACGCACAAGCATTCTGTTTGTCTTAATCCCCGAGATCATGGTCTGGGGTGTTGGAGCACTATTCTGCCGCGAACTTGTTCGCAGATGGCGCGCCGGCGTCCCCAGCCTGCTTTTGCTGGGACTCGCCCTTTCCATCGCGGAAGAATTCATCATCCAGCAGACCTCGATAGCCCCGTTGCCTTTTCCCGGCATCCATCCCGACTACGGTCGCGTTTGGGGAATCAATCTCGTGTATCTACTCTTCATGCTGGGATTCGAGAGCATCTGGGTCGTCGTCGTTCCGGTCCAAATCACTGAATTGCTTTTCCCTCATAAAGCGGGCCAGGCATGGCTGCGGCTCCGCGGGGCCATTGTAGGTTGCGTTGCCTTTCTTCTCGGCAGCCGCCTTGCCTGGTACGGTTGGACGCAACAGGCACGACCACGATTGCACGCGGCCCCTTATCATCCGCCACTTGCCTTGATCGGTTTGGGGTTGGCAGCGATCGTCGCCCTGGCGGCAGTTGCGTATCTCATTCGAAATTTTGGCGGGCCGTCAAATGACGGCCAAAAAGCAATTCCGGCATGGATAGCCGGAATCACCGCATTTGTCATGGGCGGTGCCTGGTTCGAAATCATCGGACAATGCTTTATGCCCAAGCCCGTGCAGCCTTTTTGGATCGTGATCGCAGCCGGAGTTGCCTGGGCGGTGCTGGCCTTCGCGCTATTCTTTCGATGGTCATCGCGCCAGGGATGGAGCGAAGTCCATCGTTTCGCGGCCGCTATCGGCGCGACCCTCGCATGCATGGCCACCCCGTACTTGACCATTGCTACCTGGCCGAAGGTTGACGTAATCGGAGAGCTAATTTTCGACGCCCTCACCCTTGCCGGAATTCTGCTTCTTGGAAAAAAGGTTTTTGGCCGAGCGAAGGCCGCAGAGACTCAAAAAGCCATCGCTTAAGTGTCCGGCTTCCCTTCATCTTGCGGGCGCAGAGCCCGAACTTGGGAACGCCGGAGACCGCGCAGATCGGCAGGAGGAGGTAGAGAATCACAGGAGTTCCTATCTTTTAGGAATATCAGCGGATAAAGAAGGTTTGGTAGCGCTACCGGGAATCGAACCCGGGTTTTAAGATTGAGAATCTCACGTCCTAACCCCTAGACGATAGCGCCACTGAAGAATTTCTATCCTAGCATGCGTCTCCCGGTTCAACCCATAGGTCAATACCCAATTTCATCGAAGCTTTCACGATGGACCGGATGGGCGTCCTCGCCCGTCCCGGGCCGCAGAGCGGCGGACAGCGCCTGCATCGAAAACGAAGTTTTTCGTATAGCACCCTTCAACCGGGCGGCGTGGCGGGGTAACGCGCCCTTGGCCCATCGTGGAGTTGCAGCGGGGTTCAATACAGACTGCGAGTTCGAAACTCGGCTACAGAATGTCGTTGGCAGCCAGGCTGCCTCTCGCTTTTATTAAAGCATGCATAATATCTTTATAATCAATACATTAGGAACAAATAACTTTCACGTGGCTTGACAACTGCCCGCTCAACTTTCTACACTTAGCACTCACAATACTTGATTGCTAACAACTGATTCCGGCTATCAAAACCCAATCAATTTCATCACTACCTGGAAAGGAGAATTAACCATGGCTACAAAATTCACCCCGCTGCATGATCGCATCCTGATTCGGCGCGTGGAAGAAGAAGGAACCACCCGTGGCGGCATCATTATTCCTGATTCCGCGAAAGACAAACCGCAGGAGGGCGAAGTCATCTCCGTCGGCAAAGGCAAGATCAGCGAAGAAGGCAAGGTCCGTCCTCTCGATGTGAAAGAAGGCGACCGCATCCTGTTCGGCAAATATTCCGGCACCGAAATCAAGCTCGACGGCGAAGATTTCATCATCATGCGCGAAGAAGAAGTTCTGGGCGTCATCACTGGCGCACCGGCCAAGAAGGAAACTGCGGGCTCGCGCCGCTAAGTTGAGGCGATTGCGCGGCGTCTGAGCCGTGCGCCGAAATCCTGAGCAGAGCGAAGGATCTCAACAAGAATTAATTACGAACTTTTTAAGGAGAAGAAATTATGGCAAAGCAAATCGTACACGGAGAAGAGTCGCGGCAGGCGATCCTCCGAGGCGTTAACCTTCTGGCCGACGCCGTGAAGGTCACGCTCGGTCCCAAGGGCCGCAACGTCGTCATCGAAAAGAAATTCGGTTCGCCCACCATCACCAAGGACGGCGTGACCGTGGCAAAAGAAATCGAACTCAAAGATGCTCTTGAAAACACCGGCGCCCAGATGGTCCGCGAAGTGGCTTCCAAAACTTCCGACGTCGCTGGCGACGGCACCACCACCGCCACCGTTCTCGCCCAGGCGATCTATCGCGAAGGCGTAAAGACGGTCGCCGCCGGCGCCAATCCCATGGCCCTGAAGCGCGGCATTGAGCGCGCTGTTTCCGTCATCGCTGGCGAGATTGACAAGAAGACAGGCGAGCGCGGCAAAGGCGAACTCGACAAGCTGTCCAAGCCCGTCTCCGGCGAAATGATCGGCCAAGTCGGCACAATCAGCGCAAATAATGATGAAACGATTGGAAAGATTATTGCCGAAGCCATGAAGAAGGTCGGCAAGGACGGCGTCATCACCGTGGAAGAGTCGAAGACGCTTGAGACCCAGCTGGACGTCGTCGAAGGCATGCAGTTCGACCGCGGATATCTCTCACCTTATTTCGTCACCGATCCGGAGCGCATGGAAGCGGCTCTCGAAAACGCCTACATCCTGATCCACGAAAAGAAAATCAGCTCGATGAAAGATCTGCTGCCATTGCTCGAGCAGATCGCGAAGAGCGGCAAGCCGCTCGTCATCATCGCGGAAGATGTGGACGGCGAAGCGCTCGCCACCCTCGTCGTGAACAAGCTGCGTGGCA